>Ga0180435_10003588_pt1 | contig 15460 bp, 8 predicted proteins | sample SS_ome_3_FD_132467 | JGI IMG/M metagenome (GOLD analysis project Ga0180435, IMG submission 132467) | Hypersaline lake sediment archaeal communities from the Salton Sea, California, USA - SS_3_S_1 metaG | ecosystem: Environmental > Aquatic > Non-marine Saline and Alkaline > Hypersaline > Sediment... | reverse complement strand
TCCCCTGGACCGGAAGTTGGACCCGTCCGCCGATTCTTACTGGATCAAGCATCCCCCGTATAAGTTCAGCAAAGAACATTACACCCGCCAGTTCTAAAATATTTTTCCTCAGTAAAAATATTTTAGAACTGCTGGAAGAAGATAAAATAGATATCGTATCCCCTGAATAGGTGGATATTTATTTAAGAGCGTTAGCTTCAGTGTATCTTCACTAAGTTAACGCCGAAGGCGATAACTTATTATGAATGCAAGCCTGCTCAAAGAACTCTGGGATTTCCTGAGGGTACGTAAAAAGTGGTGGCTCCTGCCGATAGTGGTACTCCTGCTTCTGCTCGGGGTACTAATTTTCCTGACAAGTAATCCCGCCACGTCCCCATTTATCTATACTTTATTCTAATCTGAAGCTATTGCTTCAAATAAAAATAAAGTATAAAAAAGGCGGTTATTACCCACGTTTTTATTGGATTCAACATCCGGTAATGTTGTATCCTCTCATCTTCTCTTTAGGTGAATGTATTGCGCGAAATATCAGCGTTGAACTTATAATGCCGCTGGGATTGATCATAGATATTTCCGGGATTGCTTTCCCGGTATCAAATGGGGATGTCTTTAAAACTGAATTAGCGAGCAGGGGGAGCTAATTTATGTACCTGAGTAAACTGGAATTGAATGGTTTTAAGTCGTTTGCCAACAAGACGACTTTAGATATATTGCCCGGAGTAACCTCTATTGTTGGTCCCAATGGCTGTGGAAAGACCAATATTGTTGACGCGATAAGCTGGGTCCTGGGTGAGCAGCGAATCAGGATGCTGCGCGGTTATAAGATGGAAGATATCATCTTTAACGGCACCTCCGGGCGTCAGCCGGTCGGTATGGCCGAAGTAACACTCACCTTCGACAACTCGGATGGAGGACTCCCCGTCGAATATTCCGAGGTCAGCATCACCCGCCGGATCTATCGCTCCGGAGAGAGCGGATATTATATCAATAAGAAATCCTGCCGTCTGAAAGATATCAATGAATTAATTCTGGGCACCGGTCTGGGAAATCGTTCATATTCCCTGGTTGGCCAGGGTCGAATCGATCAGATCCTTCAATCGAGGCCTGAGGAGAGGAGACAACTCCTGGAAGAAGCCGCCCAGATCAGCCGTTACCGGCAGAAGAAAGAAGAAGCCCTGCGCAAACTCGAGCGTACCCGGAGCAATCTCCTTCGGGTAGAAGATATTCTCAAAGAGGTAAAACGGCAGCTTTCCATCGCCGAGCGGCAGGCTCGGAAGGCTGAGAAATATCGGCAATGTCGAGATCGTCTCCGTGAACTCGAGACTATATCCGGACGACTGGAATTAGAATCAAACCGTACCCGAGCCGCGAATCTGAATCGGGAGAAAGAGGAGTGGCAGGAGAAATGCCGGGTTCTTGAGGCCGAACTGGAAGAGGTAGAAAAAAAGCTGACCGAACTCCGGCTGCGGAGGGGAGAGAGAGTTGACCGATTGGCTGAAAAGAAAGCGGAATTAGTCGGAATCAGAGCGGAGATAGACAAGAGCCGCCATAGAATTGAGTTAAACGCGGAGAGGGGAGGAGAACTGAAGCGTGAGCGGGCTCAACTGAACGAAGAAATTACTAATATTACCAATTCCTTGTCCGCCGGGAATAAAGAGGCGGAGCAGTTGAGAGAGAACCTGAACGGTTTGATAGAGGCAAATCAGAAGCGGGATGAACTACTGAGAGGCAAGGAAGAAGAGTTGCAGTCGTTGCGGAATGAGCGCGCGACGGTGGAAAAAGAATTGTCATCCCTTCAGTCTAAATCTCTGGAATCATCCCGCCGGGAAGGACATATTCGAAATGAGCTCTCGGGTTTGCGGGCGGGAGGCAAGGAACTTCTACTCCGACAGCGGAAACTGGAAGTTGAACTGGAGGGAATCGGCGAGGATGAAGTGGAATTACAGGCGGAGTTTGAGGCGGCTGGTCCAATTGGGAAGGAGGCGGAAGAGAAATTAAATACCCTTAAGGATAAGATTAATGAGGGCCGGGGCTTAATCAAGGCAAGAGAAGAAGAAATGACGGTTCTCCGGAACCGGAAAGAAAAATTGCTGGTTGCTATCAGTGAGCGGGAGTCTCAGATCCAGGTTCTGAAAAATTGGGATGAAGAGCGGCCCCGCACCGCGGTCGACATTCTTATGGCCGGGATAAGAGAAGGAGAGTTTACTATCCCCGGGGTTATCGGTCCCCTGGATGAATATATTAATATCACGCAGGGATGCGAAAAGATAGTCCGGGCTGTTCTCGGGGAAAAGCTGCGGTCCCTGGTGGTCAGGTCTCTGCCGGACGCGATAGAAGTGATTAATTGCCTGAAAGATAAAAAGGCCGGCTCAATTCGCCTGATTGTCGTTGATTGGCTCAAGGAAACAGACCTCAAGCAGGGCGCTGCCGGTTCGGATAAGCCCGGCTGGAAAGATCTCGCCGGAAAGGTATCTTTCCTCCCTCCAATTGAAGGTTTTGAGTACGCGTTGATGGGAGAAGCGGTATCAGTATCCGACCTCTCGCGTTATTCATCCGAGGCGGATGGCGGTCCGATAGTTACGGAGGAAGGCATAATAGCTTCCCAGCCGGGAATTATCTTCTGGGCGGGTGACGCGCAGCTTGATAGTCCACTCAGTCTGAAATCAGTTGAAACTGAATTGGCGGACTTACGGGCTGAAGAGAGCGATATCAAGAGAGTTGAAGAAGAGACCGGGAACCATCTTATAAGCGGCCGGCAAAAGATTGAAGAGCTGGTCAGGGAACTTCATCGTCTGGAGATGGAGATTACTTTGAGTCGTAATGAGCAGACCCGCCGCGAGAATGCTCTGGGGAAATTAAGATTAAGTCGTGACGCGATCAAGAATGAACTGATAGCCATGGAGGAAGAGCATCGCAGAACCACCGGCCGACTAAAACAGCTGGAATTAAGTTTGGCGGAGTGTCCCAGCGATGATCAGATTAAAGAGAATGAATTGGATTCTCTTCGGGAGAGATTAAGTGAGCGGGTTCAATCTCTCAGGCAGTTGGAGGGGGAAGTAACGGAACTGAAGATATCCCTGGCTTCTTCCCGGGAGCGGGAGGATGGTTTCACTGATCGGCTGGAACGGATCATATCCGAGAATGATAACCAGGGCGCTTTACTTGAGTCCCGCCGCCGGCGTATCGTCGAGGATGAGGAGCGGGAGAAGAAATTAAAGGAAGAGACAGTCACGCTGCGCGATGATATCGGGGGATGGGATCGCCAGGTTGAGGAGTTGCGATCGAAAGTTAGCGGACTTGAATCGGAGATTGCCGATCTGAGCAAGGAATGCGAGGAGACAGAGGAGTTATTCCGCCGGATCCGTCCCCGGGTCCAGGAAGCTCAATCAAAAATGGGATCCCAGGATGTGATCCTGGCCGAGCTGCGTATTAAAGAGCAGACAGTTCGGCAGCGGATGAGGGAGAAATATGAGATTGAACTGGACGATATGGAGTTGCCTGTTGACTCCGGTAACCCCGAGGAGATGAATGACGAGATAGAACTTCTGCGGGATAAGATGGGGCGGATGACGGATGTGAATCTGGCCGCTCTAGCAGATAAGGAAACTTATGAATCCCGGTTTACCATGCTTACCGAGCAGAAAGATGATCTCGAGTCCGCCGCTAAAGATATTGAGGAGGCTATCAGCCGGATTAATGTCACCGCCCGGGAGAAACTACAGGCCACCTACGATATAGTTCGCAAGCATTTTCAGGATATATTCTTTCATCTATTTGGCGGGGGCAAAGCCGATCTGATCCTGGATGTTGAGAAGGATATTCTGGATTCAGGTCTTGATATTATAGCGCAGCCCCCGGGGAAGAAGCTCTCTCACATATCCCTTCTCTCCGGGGGGGAACGGGCGCTTACCACGATCGCTCTTATCTTCGCGCTGTTCAAAGTCCAGCCCAGTCCGTTCTATATTCTGGATGAGATTGACGCGCCCCTTGACGAAGCTAATATTGGCCGGTTTGTTACCCTGCTGAAATCTCTGGCCGCCGACGCACAGTTTATTATTATCACCCACAATAAGCTTTCAATCAGTGAGGCCGATATTCTCTATGGAATAACCATGGAGGAGTCCGGTGTCTCCAAAGTAGTATCAGTTCGCCTGGCCGGCACCAATGACCAGCCGAAGCCACCACCGGTTCAGGTTGCTTAATCGTCAGACCTGTCCGAAAAGTCTGACTCGTCTGACCGAGCTCGTCAAAAAACATGAGGAATATTTTTAAATGAAGAACAGAACTAAAAATTTTCACAGGCTCCGTCTAGCCGCTATTCTGCTATTGCTCTTTTCCTTGATTGTGATAACTATGGTCGGCTGTGCCTCCTCGGATGAAGGTTCCTCTATCCCCTGGGCGGAACCGGAACCGTGGGAGCAGCAACCCAGTTTTGGTGTTCCATATTAATCCGGTTGGATCAGTAATCCTGCATGGGCTAACGAAAACCGGGGTTGTCTAAAACCCAACAGACAAATATCAGATATTTCAGCAAAAGGCTGTTCAGCCTCCAGCTGGAAATCGCAATCCCCTTCGGGGTTGCGAAGGTGCCGTATCCGATGACACAGGCTCTGCAATTAAGGCTGATTAAAGTACTCCTTTCCCTTTTGATAGGAATCTGCCTGCCCGGTCCAGTCTCCTGTCTGGCGGAGACACCAATGGTAGAAACCCGGGGACTCTGGGTGGAATGTGAAGGAAGTCAGGACACTCTCTCAACTAAAGCGAAGATTGATCAGTTAATCCAACGGGCGCGTCGCTATGGATTTAATACCCTTTATGTTCAGGTGTATCGCCATGATAGAGCATGGTATAACTCCCGTTACGCCGATACCGCCCCTTACCGGGATATTGTCAAGAGAGAGAAGATTGATCCTCTTGCCTATCTTATCCAGCAAGCCCATCAGGCCGGCCTGAAAGTTCATGCCTGGCTGAACTGCTTCCGGATCGGCAAAGACAGGAGAGCCCCTATTCTGAGGCGGTTTGGTGATGATATTATCACCCGGGACGGTAAGGGGGTATCGCTTCTGAAATATAAGACATCCGACCTGCCCGATGGTGGATACTGGCTTGATCCGGGCGATAAGAACGTTATCCTGTATCTCCGCAATATCATAGCGGAGGTTGCCCGCAAGTATACCGGGCTGGACGGGATCCATCTTGATTATGCCCGCTACCCTTTTAATTCTCCCTATGCCGGATCACGCTGGGCGAATCGGAACGACCTGGGATATGGGAAAGAGAGTGTCCGCCGATTTAAGGAATGGACAGGGGTGGATCCCCTGACCATGAAACTCACCCGGTCCAACTGCCAGGCCTGGGATAACTGGCGGCGCCACCAGCTTAACTCCTTTATCGAGGGAGCCTACGGGTTGGTCAGGCAGATAAACCCCTCCCTGGACTTCTCGATCGCCGTGATCGCCTGGGCCGACCGGGCCTACTTGAGCTCTTTTCAGGACTGGCGCCGTTGGCTGGACGAAGGTTCGGTATATTACGTCGCCATCATGAACTATGGTACCGACTCCCGGATGGCCCGTTACCTTACCGGGACCGCCATCGCCGCCCGGGGGGAACGGCAGGTCTTTATCGGTCTGGGGCAGTACCTGCTGGGGACCAAACCGGAAGCTCTCCTCCAGCAGATTGCTGATTGCCGCCAGGCCGGCGCCGACGGTATCGTCCTCTTCTCATATGATTCAATCTGTAAGAATCCGGATGTCTTGAAAATCATAAAGGAAAATGCATTTCAGAAACCGGCCGGGATTCCTGAGATGGAATGGAAGAAGAGGGATTAGCAGGGAAGAGCAGGGATTAGTACGGGCTAGCAGGGAAAAGCACGGACTGGTAGGGAATAGCAGGGAGCTAGTGGGGAAGAGTGAGGAAGGCGGTATTTAAGTACCCTGATTACCGATTACGATTATTAGTTACCAAAGATGCAGCCCATACTTGACATACTGATTCCCATCCGGGATATCTTCAGCCGCCATATAATCTTCGGAATCGGGATTCTGCTGGTTATCGGCTACTACGTAGGTGAACTGGCGGAGAGGGTCCGGCTTCCCGCTATTACCGGGTATATTATCGCGGGCGTTCTGCTTGGCGACTCGGTGACCGGTCTGATCCACACCGAGATGACCGATACTCTCCGCAGTATTACTCAGGTAGCTCTGGGCATCATCGCCATCACCATTGGAAGTGAATTCAGCGCCAGAAAACTTCGGCGGTTGGGGCCTCGAATTCTGATAATCACTATCGTTCAGCTGGTCTTAACTTTTCTGGTTGTCTCCGGCGCTCTTTTATTCTTTGGGATGGCCCCATCCTCGGCCCTCCTTCTGGGGGCCATTGCCAGCGCGACCGCTCCGGCGGCCACCGTGGTAATTATCCAGGACCTCCGCGCCCGGGGAGACTTTGTTGATACGCTCTACGGGGTGGTCGCGCTTGATGATGCCGGGTGTGTCATTCTCTTCGCCGGGGTATTCGCGTTTGTGGGGGGAATGCTGGGAGTGGGAGCCAGCGGAGATTTCTTTCTCTCTACCCTGGGGCATGCCGGGGTTGAGATCGCTTTCTCGGTTTTGCTGGGAGCGGCGGAGGGGGTACTGGTGCATCTTCTTACTTACCGGATCAGGCGTCCTAACGCGTTGCTTATTATTGTGCTCGGCCTCGTTCTCCTCTTCACCGCGATCGCGATCTCTCTTCATCTGTCTCCCCTCCTGGCAAATATGATCGCCGGCGCGGTGATTATAAATCTGTCCCGGCAGGGCAACCGGATCTTTCATGCCTTGAGACCCCTGACGCCGCCTTTATACGCCGCCTTCTTCGCGATCGCGGGAACCGAGCTCAACCTTGGACTTTTGAGCAACTGGTGGATACTGCTTCTCGGATCGGTCTATGTGATCGCCCGCGGGACGGGGAAGTATTCCGGAGTTTGGCTGGGAGCGCAGATGGCCGGCAGCGATCGAAAAATCCGGAATTACCTGGGGCTTTCCATGATCCCTCAAGCCGGGGTCGCGATCGGACTGGTCTTGCTTATCCAGGCTTCGCCAGTTTTTGCAGGCGCGTCTCCCCAGATCGCCGATTCCATGGCCCGGATTGTCAATATAGTGCTCTTCGCGGTGATGATCAACGAGTTGATCGGTCCCCCTCTCTCAAAGTATGCGATTATAAAAGGAGCGGAGTTATAATTCTGGGAATAATATTTGAAGATAATCCAATTGATGAACGAGAAATCCCAAATCACAATCCCCAAATCCCAAATAAATTCCAATCGACAATAATCAAATTCCAAACTATTCACAAAAACGTAGGGTGATATTTTTAAACCTGTTGCCAAGCCTCTATTATGGAGAAGCCCATAGCCAACCTGGCCACTGATAGGTGAATTTGAGATTTCGAATTTGATATTTGAAATTTTGCAATATCTAAGTGTTAGTATTAAATAAATATAGTTTTCTCACACAATAAGACTGAGAATCTTGCAATTTAATCGTAGGGGAGCAGGATAATGAAAATAGCCGATATTTTAAGTAAAGATTGCTGTGAGATTAATCTCCGCGCCCGTACCAAGCCTGAGGTGATCAAGGAGCTGGCGGGAATCTTCAAGCGGAATCCGGCCCTGAAAACTATCGATGAGAATGAAATCGCCCGCTGTCTGGCGGCCCGGGAAGAACTGGGTACTACAGGGATCGGACATGGTCTGGCGATTCCCCATTGCCGGATAACCGGATTGGACCGGTTTGTCATGGTATTGGCGATTCCGCGCCGGCCGATTAACTTCGCGTCCCTTGATCACCACAGGGTCAGAATATTCTGCGCTTTCGTAGGGCCGGAGGATCAGCCGGAAAAACATGTTCAGCTTCTGGCTGAAATATCCATGGCTCTCAGGAATGAGACCGCGCGCCGGAAGATGATAACCGCCCCGACCCGGACCGCTCTTTATGAGAATTTTTTAAGCCATTCTATCTTTGAAATTTTGCCCGATCCCTCCCGGAATCAGAAACTACTCATGCTGGTCCTCCAGAATGAGGAGTTTTTTACCGAGATAATGGAAGTCTTTGTCGAGATGGGGATCCCCGGCGCCTCGATCCTGGAGTCACAGTCCGCGGGGAATATACTTACCCAGGTCCCATTATTTGCCAGTTTTATCAACTTTCTCGGTTCTCACGGATCTTATCACCGGACTGTCTTCGCCCTGGTCCCGGAGAATATGGTTAACAGCTTAATTGACAATATTGAAGGAATCACCGGAGATCTGGACAAACGTTCGGGGACAATGGTTCTGGTACTGGACGCTTCTTTGATTAAAGGGAGTTTGCAGGCTATATAGGGAATAGAGAATAGGGAATGGGGAATAGTTCCATCACTTAGGAATTTCAATAGATTGAAATTCCGTGGTATCGTTCCGCGCATAAACCTTATGCGCGGATCTTGTAGGATCAGAATGCCTGTGGCATTCTTTGTAGTAATTGTGAGATCGCTGCGCTTTGATTCTTTTCTTTTAACAAGTCCCGCATATATGCGGGACGATACAACATTTCCAACAGTTCCTACAAGTCCGAAACGGAGTGAAGGACGATACTACATAAATTTGCGACCGCAGGGAGCTAATTTATAAAAGGAGTTATCAAATGATTATCAGGAATGGCAAGGTCGCGCTTCCGGGGAATGATGAACTTGCGGAGATCGATATCCGAATTTCCGATGGAAAGATTGTTGAAATTGGCCCCGCTCTCTCCGGGGATGATGAGATTATAGAGGCTCGGGGAATCACTGTCCTTCCCGGCGGTATCGACCCTCATGTCCATTTCGATGATCCGGGTTTTACCGACCGGGAGGATTTCGCGCATGGCACCGCTGCCGCCGCCTCGGGTGGAATCACCACCATTATCGATATGCCCTCTACCTCCGTCCCTCCGGTCACCACCATGGCTAATCTGGAGGAGAAGCTGGCGGTGGTCGAGAAAGAAGCGGTTATTGACTTTGGTTTCAATGGGGGGATCGCTCCCCAGTCGATGGGGGAGGGGTACCCGGAAAATTTTCGGGAGCTGGCGAAGGTTGTCTTCGGATTCAAGACTTACTTCATCTCGATTATGGATCTCTTTGGAGGTCTGAATTATTTCCAGTTCAGGAATGTCCTCAAGCAGGCGGAGGAGTTCGGCGCGACGATCCTATTACACGCGGAGGATCTCAGCTACGTGACCGCGGCCACCGACTTTTTTATGAAGGAGGGGAATAAGCCGATTGATTATTATAGCTCCCGCCCGGAAGTGGCGGAGATTCTGGCGGTCCGTTCCGCGCTGGAGCTGCGGGAGGAGACCGGTGCCGATCTTCATATTGTTCATGTCTCCACCGCCACCGCCGCCGAGCTTATTGCCGCCTCTTCCGCCACCTGCGAGACCGGACCCCATTATCTTGAGTTCGACCTTGATGATTTTATCCGGCTTGGATCTCCGCTCAAGACAACCCCTCCGGTAAAGGTATCGGGCAACAAGGAGCTTCTCTGGCGGTACCTGGCCCGGGGCACGATCGACTTCGCCGCTTCCGACCATGCTCCATCCACAGCCGCGGGGAAGGAGACCGGATCAATCTGGACCGATTACGCCGGCATCCCCGGGACCGGCACGCTGCTGCCCTATCTTTTCTCCGAAGGCTATTCAAAGGGGCACCTGTCACTCCGGCGGCTGGTGGAGGTGACCTCGGAAGCCGCCGCCCGGCGTTATGGTCTCTATCCCCGAAAAGGAGCTATCGCGATCGATACCGACGCCGATCTGGTCCTGATCGATCCCGAAATGACCTGGACGGTGGCAGGAAAAAAATTCCTCTCCAAGGGACACATCACCCCGTTCGAGGGAATGGAATTCCGGGGCAAGGTGATCAAGACCATTGTCCGGGGAAAAACGGTTTACGATGCTGATTGCGGAATTCAGGTTGAAGGCGGTTACGGCCGCTTCCTGACCCGGACCTGATTCTTCCCCGCCGCTGGGAAAAGGGATGCGTCCTTTTACTGTCCAATGACCATACCCTCTTCATATAATTTCTCCCAGAAACAGATCCCCCCAAATATCCTTAATTAACAAATAATACATAGTAATAAATGTTAAATAAGTGGCAATCTGGCAATAAATCATAATTAATGCCCAACCTTAATATACAAATAATACCATGTAATTTTTGTACAATAAGGAGGTTAATTAGTGGCTGGAGGGGGGATATCTGACAGAATATTTTTGCCGGATTCTGATTGAGGTGGAGGTCCGAAAATGGCTCGGGATTCCAGCTGTGTTCCAGTATATATCCCCCAAAGAAGCGATCCGGTGGCAGGTGGTGATCAATGAGAGCCGGAATAGCCTGACTACGTCTGAGAAGTGCAGGATGAGGTGAAGTCGCAGATGGAACATTTCTGTAAAAACGAAATTCTACTTTCCTTTTTATTCTATTGGTGTAAGATCTTACTGTACGCGCATGGTCTTCTCTGGATGGAAATATTTATCCTTAACCAAGGAGGGCAGTGGAGATGAAAATGATTGCGGCATTAGTTTCAGTGTTTTTGTTTTTCTCCCCCATAGCCATTTTCGGGGCGGACTTTGACGGCGACTCACGGAGTGATCTGGCTATTTTTCGCCCCTCTTCCGGACTATGGGCTGTTCGGGGGGTGACCCGGGTTTACTTCGGTGGTTCATCTGACGAACCGAGACCGGGTGACTATAACGGCGACGGGGTCGCGGATATAGCCATCTTCCGTGGTTCATCCGGGTTATGGGCGGTGCGGGACGTGACCCGGGTTTACTTCGGCGGATCGACCGATACCCCGATTCAAGGGGGCGGCGGTCAGCGGACTTATGACTATGTGGTCAGGGCCGGGGACGGGGATGACCTGGAGCGCGCGCTGGAAAGCACGACCTATGACAGCGTTTTTATCCCGGCCGGGAACTATTTCGTCTCCGATCCGATCATCGTCACTTATGTCACCCGGATCACCGGGGAATCCCGGGAGAAGACAATTATCTACTTTTCCGGGAATAACCATCTGGCCATCGGGGCGGCCGCGGACGGATGCCTGATTGAAAAGATAACCGTTCAATCAGGAGGCGAGTCCAATATAGGCAATTTCTTTATAGGAGGCTCGTCTGTCACGGTTCGGGACTGCCGTTCCCGTTTCAGTCTTGCCGACGCGTTTCTTTATACCAGTGGGGCCAGTTTTATTACTTTTGATAACTGTTTGGTGGAAGACGCCGCGTTTCGCGGTTTTCAGGGGAATTCCTCAGTAAGAACCTCCAAGCTGATCAACTGCTCAGTTGTTGATAGCAGTGGATCGATCACAGGTTCTGATGTCGGTTTTGAAGACTGCTATAATCTCACCAATTGTTACGTGGAAGGGGAGTCCTACGGCTATTCCGGATGTTATAACATCTCGTCCTCGATCGCCTTCGCCAGCACGGATATCGGTTTCAACAATTGTTATGGGTTGAGTAGCTGTCAGGTGATCAAGAGCGGTGACGATCCGCTTTATGGGATGAAGTCCTGCCAGAATCTCTCCGCCTGCCGGGTCGAGGCCCATGTTACCGAATATACCGGCTGCGATTACTATTATACTGGTACGGGCGGAAACGATAATTCCTGTGACTGAAAATTGATATCGCTCGGGACAGGCTCAGCCGTTTGGTCTAATTGGCAGCAGGAAAAGTCCGAGCCGGTCTTATCCGGATTTGAGAGCATGATCTCCGGAGAAGATAATAATTCTCCGCCCGGATTGATTCTGTAAGGGCGCCAGTGTGTGTTCAGGGGTTAGTGGATTAATTTTTATGTAGTTTTCTCTCTTTCGTGAGAGAGAATTTGCCAGTCTTTAATTCGGTGTCTTTCAGGCTCCCCGATGGGGAGTATTTTCTTTTTATGATTGAAATTTTGCGAATCGTAGGTGGGAGAGATGTATGACGGATAACGATAAAGGCCTTCAGGTCGAGATCAAGCTGGAGGATGTCTCCAAGACCTATGTCATGGGGGAGGTCAAGGTCCCGGTCCTGAAGGGGCTCAATCTGGAGATTTACAAGGGCCAGCTTACGGCTATCCTGGGGGACTCGGGGGCCGGTAAGTCCACCCTTCTCAACATGATTGGCGGGATCGACCGGCCGACCTCCGGCCGAATTCTCTTTGGAGATAAAGATATCGCCCAACTTAGTGACAGGGCCCTTACCATCTATCGCCGCAAGAACGTTGGCTTCGTATTTCAATTTTATAATCTGGTGGCCACACTGACCGCCCTGGAGAATGTGGAGGTCTCGACCGAGATCGCCGACGACCCGATGGATCCGTCCCATGCCCTTGACCTGGTCCAGTTGAAAGACCTTGTCTCCCACTTCCCGGCCCAGATGTCAGGCGGACAGCAGCAGCGGGTGGCGATAGCCAGGGCCCTGGCCAAGCAGCCCAGCTTGATGCTCTGCGACGAGCCCACCGGGGCCCTTGACCAGCAGACCAGCGTGACCGTCCTTAATCTCCTCTCCGATTTGAACGAGAAATTGAATACCACCATTGTTATCATCACCCATAATCCCAATATCGCCAAGATGGCCCACCGGGTAGTTCGGATTGGAGACGGGAAGATCGAGAAAGCATACGTGAACGATCATCCGCTGAAAGCCGAGGAGATTCCCTGGTGAAAGTTCTGGATAGGAAGCTGATCAGGGACCTGAGCCGGTCGAAAGGGATGCTTCTGGCCGTAGCGGCCATCATCGCCGTGGGAACCGGCTGCCTGGTAGGGATGCTCTCCACCTATGATGACCTGGAGACGGCGAAGCGGGAGTATTACCGCCGCTGCCGGATGGCCGATTTCTGGATCAGCCTCAAGAAAGCGCCGCTCTCCGTGGTTGAAGAATTGGAGAAGATTCCCGGCGTAGCGGCTGTCCGGGAGAGGATATCCTTTCCTGTTATAGTCGATCTTGCCGGTGTGGATCGCCCGATCAGCGGTCTGACTGTCTCGATGCCGGATATCGAGAGTGATATTATTAATAATATAATGGTCCGGGCCGGTTCCTATTTTACCGCCGGCCGGAGTAACGAGGTGATCGTCTCGGAGAAGTTCGCCCAGGCCCGGAAAATCCAGCCCGGGGATTTCATCCACCTGACCATGAACGGGCGCCGGGAGAAGATGTTCGTGGTGGGGACCGCCATCAGTTCGGAGCATGTATATATCGCTCCCCCGGGAAGTCTGATGGCTACCCCGGGAGATTACGGGATATTTTACATTAAGCGCAGATTCGCCGAGGATAAATTCGGATTTAACGGAGCCTGTAACGATATGGCGGGCCTTCTTACCAGGGCCGGAAAACGGAAATCAGCCCTGGTTCTGGAAGAACTTAACCAGGCGCTAGACCCCTACGGGGTATTCAGTGTGACTCCCCGGAGCCGGCAGTTCTCCAACCTGACCCTCACTGCTGAGATGGGAGGGCTGAAAACGACCGCGACCGCGCTTCCGATCATATTTCTCAGTGTGGCGGCCCTGGTTCTCAACGTTCTGATGACCAGGATGGCGGAACAGCAGCGGATGATAGTGGGGACACTGAAGGCGCTTGGCTATGAAAATGGGCAACTCTTTTCTCATTATCTGAAGTTCGGGCTCTGCGTTGGATTGGCAGGAGGGCTGGGTGGTTGCCTGCTGGGAGATTTGATCTCGGAGACGATGATCGGGATGTACCAGCAATTTTTTGAATTCCCCCATCTGGTCAACAGGGCGCCCCCATCCCTGATGGCGATAGCGGTCCTGATATCGATTATCTTCTCCGTTCTGGGCGCTTTGCGGGGAGTGAAGAAGATCGTGGATCTCGATCCGGCCGAGGCCATGCACGACGCCATGCCGGCTATCGGCGGGAAAATAATCCTGGAGAGATGGAAGACATTCTGGAACCGGCTGGACTTCTGGTGGCAGATTGTCCTGCGCAGTATCTTCCGGAACCGGGCCCGGACGGTGATCGCCATGGTAGCTGCCCTGCTGGGATCCGCCATGGTCCTCCTGGCCCTGGGTTTGACGGATTCGATGAACTACATGGTGGATTTCGAGTTTGATAAGGTGCTCCTGGGCGATTATACCATGACGCTGCGCGAGGCGGTTGATTCGGGATCGGTCAGCGAGGTTGCCAATCTTCCCGGTGTCACTCTGGCTGAGCCGGTATTCAACGTGGCCGGGACCTTCTCCCGGGCCAACCACCACAAGAAAGGCAACATCACCGGCCTGATCCGGGACGCGGAGCTGAGCGTACCCTGTGATTCCGCCGGGGAGCCGGTTAGAGTGCCGCCGACGGGGCTTCTGATGACCGAAAGGCTGGCCCGGCAGCTTGATGTAGCGGCGGGGGAAACGATAACCTTTGTTCCCGTCCGGGGGGTTAAGTATCCCATTGAAGTCGAAGTGGCAGCCACCATCAAGAGCATGATCGGCCTCAGTGTTTTCGCGGACTACGGATATCTCAACCGCCTGGTAGGAGAGGAAGCCGCGGTCAACGAGCTCCAGTTAAAGGCCAGGCAGACGCCGGAGCAGCTGGCCGCTTTCTTCCGCTACTTGAAAGAATCTCCCCTGATCGAATCGCTGAACGTAATCGGCCAAACCAAATCGGCGCTGAAGAAGCAGATGACCGGGGCGATGCAGGGGATGGCCATGGTGATGATCATCTTCGCCGGAGTCATCTTCTTCGGTTCGATCCTCAACGGTTCCCTGATCGCGATCTCCGAACGGCGGCGGGAGATCGCCACCTTCCGGGTTCTGGGCTACCGCCCGCGGGAGATCGGGGGAATGTTCATCCGGGAGAATATGCTCCTCAATCTGACCGGGGCGGTGCTGGGGCTCCCCTTCGGTTACTGGATGCTTCAGGGGTTGGCTACTCAGTTCACCAACGACGCCTATACCATGCCGTGCATTGTGAGCGGAGCAAGCTGGGTCTGGACGATTGTCCTCGCTATGATCTTTGTCCTTATCTCCCATATCTTTGTGAAGAGAGCGATCAAGCGGCTCAACTGGGAAGAAGCGTTGGCAATGAAAGCTTAGGGGGGAGAAGCAGGGAGGAGTAGGGAATAGCAGGGAATAGCAGGGAATCGTAGGGAAGCACCAGGCTCCGCAACCGACCGACTTGTCTGACCTATCGGATCAGTCGGATCCGACCGATCTGTCCGAGCAAAAAAGAGGTCAATGCGAGGATATTTTTCACATTTTTTCAGCTTATACAAAAGGAGAAAAACAAGATGAAAAAGAAGAAGATAAAATGGCTGGTTATCGGCGTGGTGCTGGTGATCATAGTTGTAATCGCGGCGGTGGGGATGAAGACATCGGTTACAGTCCAGACGGCCCCGGCAGAATCCGGGACAATCCGGGCCTACGTGGAGGAGCGGGGCCGGACCACACTGCCGAGGATTTACCGGATTACGATGCCTTTTAACGGGAGAGTCGAAC
>Ga0180435_10003587_pt1 | contig 15465 bp, 9 predicted proteins | sample SS_ome_3_FD_132467 | JGI IMG/M metagenome (GOLD analysis project Ga0180435, IMG submission 132467) | Hypersaline lake sediment archaeal communities from the Salton Sea, California, USA - SS_3_S_1 metaG | ecosystem: Environmental > Aquatic > Non-marine Saline and Alkaline > Hypersaline > Sediment... | reverse complement strand
GCATTGTATGTCTCCTCGGCTGACTGGCTTTTTACTTTTTCTCCTTTCCGCAATTCATAGATCGCAGCATTGAGATCGCTTTCATTGATCCCGGCATCTTTCAGCATCCTGCCCACCTGGTCATTGGTTTTAAACAACCCGGTTACCATGTGCTCCAGGGTCACATAATCATCGCCTGCTTTTTTCGCAGCAGACTCAGATTTCACCAGGGCCTCGTTTGCAGCCGTGGACAAATATTTCTCGCCACCCGTTACTTTTGGGTATCCTGCGATGATGCTGTCCAGCGCAGCTTCCATTTGTGCAGCGTTTACGGATAGTTTCCTGAAGATGAATGGCAACACGTTTTCGTCCACCTCCATCACACCTTTCATGATGTGACCGCATTCGATCGCCTGGTGGTCGTGTTCAATGGCAATCTGCTGTGCACGCTGTATTGCCTCCTGTGCCTTTATTGTAAATTTTTTAAAATCCATATCGTCGTTTTTATTTTCACTGCATCAAATGATGCGCCAAGGTCTGTACATAAAACTGCGTGTTATACATATGTGTCACTCCTTTAATCTGTTACAATGAAATTACGAGAGTGTAGCTCAGTCAATGAATGACAAAATGACACATAAAGATATTCATAACAGACAATATGACAGATAGTTACGAAGTGGATGTGCGTCGTTTTCCCTGGCTGGGCATGGGGGTTCCCACCGGATTATTTTGCTGAAGTCACTCAAATAATTTCATTAACTTGCCATGTAATTCATAATTGAAATGGCACGATTTCTAAAATTGAGGCAGGGTTCCCGTGGGACCAAACCGGGTTCGCTTATTTTCATCGGTGAGCAGCGGACAGAGCAGGTTACTGTGAATGTCATGCAATATGACCGGACGGAGCTGCTGGAAAAAGCGGATGTTTCCATTGAAGAGGCCTTATCCATGATCGATGACCGGCAAATGACCTGGATCAATGTTTTCGGACTCCATGATACAGGGCTGTTGTCGAAGATAGGGGAACGACTGGCTGTGGATGAGCTGATGCTGGAGGACCTGCTCAATACGGATCACCGGACCAGGTTTACGTATGATGAGGATGAGGAGCAATTGTTGTTTATTGTCAAGTTGCTGATGCAATCGGCAGATAGCATGCAGATCGATTCGGATCAGCTCAGCATCATTGCAGGAAAACATTATGTAGTCACTCTGCAGGAGCGGCCGGGGTCGCATTTTGAGGCGGTTCGTGAGCGGATCAGGAAATCGAAAGACCGGATCAGGATCATTCATCCCGATTACCTGGCATATGCATTGCTGGACTGCATGGTGGATGCTTATCTTGATATCATTGCGGAATTGGGAGGAGCCATTGATGCCCTGGAGAATGAGGTCCTGGAGAATCCACGGAAGGAGACTTCCGGGAAAATCTACAGGTTGCGGACCGAGCTTAATTTTTTGCGCAGGATTGTGCTTCCGCTGAAGGAGCTTACATTCGGGTTCCTGAAATCCCCTTCGCCGCTGATTACTGACGATACCAGGGCGTTTATTACCGACCTGCACGACCATGTAGTGATCACCTATGAAAGTATCGAGGTATATTATTCACTTGTGGCCGATCAGCTGGATATACACAATTCAATGATTTCCAACCGTGCCAATGAGATCATGAAGGTGCTGACGGTCTTTGCTGCCATCTTCATTCCGCTTACATTCATTGCAGGGGTATATGGCATGAATTTTAAAAAGATCCCGGAACTGGAACTGAATTTCGGGTATCTATATTTCTGGATTCTGATTATTTTTGTGGCCATTGGGCTGGTCATCTATTTCAGGAGGAAGAAGTGGTTATAGGAAAAGCAAACATCAGCATTTTATAAAGATGGATTATTCGAAACGCATATATTACCTGTTGTTGGTGGTGATCATCGTACTGTTGCTGCTTTATGCCCAATCACTGCTCATTCCGTTTGTACTGGCGATATTGATCTGGTTCGTGATCAGGGTATTCAAGGGCCTGTTGTTGCGGATCCCTTACATCAGGAAATGGCCACACTGGTTGCTGACCACATTGTCTTCAGTGATATTGCTTAGTTTCCTGGGCCTGATCGTTACCATGATCTCCAGCAACATTCAGCAATTATCGACCTCTATTCCAGCCTATGAGAAGAACATCAATGCGGTGGCTGACAAGATCAGTACCACCTTCGACATTGACCTGGGGGAATCCGTAACCAATGCAATCAGGGATTTTAATTTCTCCAACATCTTTTCGTCGCTTTTTTCTGCCATTACCTCGATCTTTGGGAATGCCTTGCTGATACTGGTATACCTGGTGTTTATTTTACTGGAGGAAACGATCTTCCGGAGGAAGCTGGAGGTGATTTACAGCTCAAAGGAATCGCTGGAGCGGACCACCGGGATCCTTCAGAAAATCGACAATTCCATCAGCAATTATATTGCTATCAAGAGCATTACCAGTCTCAGTACCGGGTTTCTGAGTTTCTGGGTGTTGTACTTCATAGGTGTGGATGCGCCGTTCTTCTGGGCGTTCATTATATTTATCCTGAATTATATTCCGAACATCGGGTCGCTGGTGGCCACGCTGTTTCCGACGGTTTTTGCCTTGTTACAGTTCGGGGAACTGACCCACCCGATGCTGGTATTGATCATCGTTGGGGCTATTCAGCTTGCCATTGGCAGCCTGATCGAACCCAGGATCATGGGAAACACACTGAACATGAGTCCGCTGGTGGTATTTCTCACACTTGCCCTCTGGGGCACGATCTGGGGGGTCACCGGGATGCTGCTCAGTGTGCCGATTACGGTGATCATTATCCTGATCCTGAATGAATTTCCAGGCACACGCGGGATCGCAGCGCTGCTCAGCCGAAGGGGAGATCCTGGATCTAGTAAGCAAACACCCATCCATCGGTAAACGGGCGTGCATTGTTCAGGAGCATATTGCCAGGTACCGTTGCTCCCGCCGGGATGGGTATCTTGAGCAGTTGAGGAAGTTTTGCTATATTGCCGAAGAAGGGGGGCGAATAATTTCCCCGGAGCAATGACAAAAGAACATGAACCGAAATCGCCCTGGCGATGAGCTCAGCGAAGCTAATATATTGTACGAAGCCTGAGTGGCATTGATGAAGGTTACTCATAGCATAATAATTTTTAGAGGTATTCGTGAGCTCACTGCGTTCGGTTCGCCGAGCACCTTTATAATATATATGTTCTGCGAGGCAATAAATCACCTTGAGCATAAACGAAGATTGTAATTAATTATAAATAAATACTATAACTTAAATATTTACTTGTGAAAGTACTATTTATCGGCGGAACCGGGAACATATCTGCAGCCTGCTCCAGGCGTGCTATTCGTAATGACCTGGATGTGTATCTCCTGAACAGGGGCAAGGTGAAGGTTCCCGGATTGGAGGGGGCCACCTGCATAAAGGCTGACATTCACCGGCCCGAAGAGGTAAAAAAGGCGATCGCGGGGATGACCTTCGACGTGGTGGTAAATTTTATCGCATTCACGCCGGAAGATATTCAGCACGATCTCGATCTGTTCACAGGGAAGACAGGTCAGTATATTTTCATCAGCTCGGCCTCTGCATACCAGAAACCACAGTCGCATTACCTGGTGACTGAATCCACGCCGCTGTCGAATCCCTACTGGGATTATTCCCGCGATAAGATTGCGTGCGAGGACCTGCTGATGAAAGCCTACCGGGAGGATGGCTTCCCGGTGACGATCGTACGCCCTTCGCATACCTACGATACGGTGATCCCGGTATCGGTGGGAAGCTGGGAGGATTATACCCTCGTGGACCGCATGAAAAAAGGACTTCCGGTGATTGTGCATGGCGACGGAAGTTCGCTCTGGACGGTGACCCATTCAGACGATTTTGCGAAGGCATTCACGGGACTGCTTGGTCACCAGCAGGCCATCGGACAGAGCTTTCATATAACCTCCGACGAGGTGCTGAACTGGAACCAGATCTATGAAGCGGTGGCAGAGGCCGCCGGTGTAAAACCCCACATCCTGCATGCCTCCTCTGATCTCATCTGCGATGTGGCAGACAGTATCGGTATGCCGGGCATGCGTGGGAATCTTTTGGGAGACAAGTCTTTAAGCGTAGTGTTCGACAATACAAAGATCAAGCGGTTTGTTCCTGGTTATGTGGCAACCATTCCTTTCAGGCAGGGGATCAGGCGCACGATACGCTGGTTCGAAGCAAAGCCTGAACGGATGTGGATCAGCAAGGAGAACCAGTTGCTGATGGATAAAGTTGCTGAAAGAGTCATGCACCAGTGAGCGGGAACGATGAATGTGTGGTAAGATCGGGAACCGCAAGCGGGAATGGTGATCGGGAACAGCGGATCGGAACCGCAAGCGGGAACAGTGATCGGGAACAGTGATCGGGAACAGCGGATCGGAACCGCAAGCGGGAATGGTGATCGGGAATGGTGAGCGGGAATGGTGAGCGGGAACAGCGGATGGGAACCGCAAGCGGGAATGCCAAAGGGGCGGTGTGCGTGTAAAAATTGCATTGGAAATTGAACGGGAACAGTTGATGATTGTTTTTCTGTAAGAGATGATCAGGAATATTTTTCATAGGGTACGGGAGCAACGATTCAGAAAAAAACTGGGTATTGCCTATGACAGTTCCCGGGCGAAGGAATTTGCCGGGAAGGCATGGAAAGCGATCAAGTCGGGCGTAAGGAAGACGGGAAATGAAGCCGCCGAAACCAGGGAGATGGCACAGTCGTTTTTCAGGCTCCTTGAGCACAAGCTGAACATGCAGGAGCGGCAGGTTCCACCCACCGAAGAGGAGGTGAAGGAGGCCATTGAACAGCTGAAGGACGTAGGCAGGTTTTCGGTCTTTACAACAGCCGTGATCCTTCCCGGAGGTGCTGTATCCTTAATGGGGCTTGAGTTGCTTGCAAGAAAATTCGGAATTAATTTCACCTTTATACCCTCTTCCTTCAGGAAGAATGCCGAATGGAAACATCCTGACGGTCACAGGAGGAAGACCCGGAGCAACCTGAACAGGAGGGACAGGAACGTTACCGATGTTCGTCCTGAAGAGGATGCCCGGCAGGAACACTGACTGCTAACTACTAAAGATTGCCCATGAATTGGATTTCTTTGACCCGGAGAAATGCATGGTTTTTTTGTCTGCTGCTACTGCTCCCCCGGGAGTTGCCCGGACAACTGATCATGAACGAGATGATGGCTTCCAACGCTTCGACGCTGGAAGACCAGTTCAATGAATATCCAGACTGGATCGAAATCCATAATGGAGGCACCGAAGATATTCATCTTGGGACCTACTGGCTTTCCGATGATCTTTCTGAACTTAAGAAATGGAACCTTCCCGGGATGCTGCTTGAGCCGGATTCCTATTACATTGTCTTTGCATCCGGCCGGGACATCAGGACCGGCATGGCATACTGGCATACAGTAGTCAATACCGGTGAATCCTGGAGATTCCTGGCACCTGACGGGCCGGTGGACAATAGCTGGCGGACCTCAACGGACTATACCGCAGGCTGGGATACAGGAAAGGCAGGGATAGGTTACAGCGATGGTGATGACTCCACCATCATTGACAAAACAATATCCCTTTATATGCAACAGGAATTCCAGGTCACTTCTCCTGAACAGGTTACGGATGCGGTTTTATTTATGGATTATGACGACGGATTCGTTGCGTATCTGAATGGTACTGAGATCGCACGCAGCCACAACATGGGCATCGAGGGCAGGGACATTGTATACAATAACACTGCTATCAGCGATCATGAAGCCAGGATGTACAAAGGCCAGCAGCCCGAGCAATTCTTCCTTGCAGATCATCTCGATGCGCTTCGGGAAGGATCCAATGTCCTGGCCATACAGGTCCATAACGTAAACCCTACCTCCTCTGATATGAGTGCCAATCCCTTCCTGCTGCTTGGCTTCAGTAGTTTTCAGGAAGACCTGGTCTACAGGAATCCCTATGTTTTGATCAGGGACAAGTATCCGCATGCCAGTTTCAGGATCAGGGCAGAAGGCGAAGCGCTCTATCTTTCCGACCAGGATGGAAATATCGTGGACCAGATCGCGAATGTCCAGCTTCCCACTGACTTTTCCTATGGAAGGATTCCTGGAGCAGGCGACCAGTTCGGGTATTTTGCCCAGCCCTCGCCAGGCGAACCAAACGGATCAGATTATTCGCTGCATTATTTTACCGATTCCGTAACCATTGTGCCCCACCAGGCAGATTTTGAACCAGTGATTCGTATTCACATGGAAGCCGCCATGTCTGAAGACAAGATCTACTACACGGTTGACGGATCGGAACCTGACCAGGATTCTCCGTTGTTTCCCGGTGAACTGGACCTTACCGAAACCACGGTTGTCAAAGCCAGGATCTTCCGCCCGAACAGTCTGCCCGGGCCGGTAACCAGCCGTACCTTTTTCGTGGGAGAAGGTCATGATCTTCCCCTTGTCTCTGTGTCCATGAACCCCTATGATCTATGGGATTATACCAATGGTATCTATGTGATGGGTCCCAATGCAAATTCCAGCGCTCCGCACCATGGAGCCAACTTCTGGCAGGACTGGGAACGCCCGGTACATATCGAGATTTACGACACCCATCACCGGATGCTGCTTTCCCAGGATGCCGGTACCAAGATCTTTGGCGGATGGTCGCGTGCCCATCCTCAGAAATCCATGTCTTTTTTCGCGAGGAAAAATTATGGCGACGGGAGCTTTTCCTGCCGGCTGTTCAGGGAAAAACCCATCGATTCTTTTGAAGCCTTTGTACTGAGAAACAGTGGAAATGACTGGTGCAACGGGAACTTCAGGGATGCACTTACGGCGCATCTCGCCGCAGACATGCAAGTGGATCACCAGGCCTACCAACCCTACGTGATGTATCTCAATGGTGCATACTGGGGAATCATCAATATGCGTGAAAAGGTCAACGAACATTTTGTTGCTTCCAATCACCATGTGTATGCCGATGATGTCAACCTGCTGGTAAGCAACAGATCACTGGTTCACGGCAGCAGGGCCCCTTATATCCAGCTGCATGATTTTATCTCCACGCATGATTTGAGTATTTCGCAGAACTATTACAAGGCGAGGAACATGATGGATGTGAACAATTACATGAATTACTGGGTGCTGAATGTGTATATCGACAACAAGGACTGGCCCGGGAACAATATCAAGTACTGGAATACCAGTGCGCCCGGATCCCTGTTCAGGTGGATTTCGTACGATACAGATTTCGGTTATTCGATTTGGAACCACCAGGCCTACACAGTTAATACACTCAGGTTTTCATTCGGTGAAGTGGATGAGCTCAACTGGGCCAACCAGCAATGGGCCACATCCATGATCCGTTCACTGATAGGCAATCCCAATTTCAAACGGCAGTTCATCAATGCTTTTGCCGACAGGATGAACACCACCTTCCATCCAGATAACGTGATCCCGGTGATCGATTCATTTGAGCAGCGTCTGATCAATGAGGCACCTGCCCATTATGACAAGTGGATCGGTGATCCCAACAACTGGCTGAGCTTTCCCAACTGGCTGGCCAGCGTGGAACGGATGCGGAAGTATTTCCGTGAACGTCCTGCATATATGCGGGAGCACCTGATGGAACGATTCAATATCAGTGGTGTTTCAGACATCGAGGTCAGGGTTTCCGACGCGCAGGCGGGACATGTGCGGCTGAACAGTGTCGACCTGGATACCTACCCGTTCAAAGGCACTTACTTCACCGGGGTGCCGGTATGGCTGGAGGCAGTACCTGCTCCCGGATATGTGTTTTCTCACTGGGATGGTGGTTTCGACGGGGATACCACGGTTTTTTCATATGATATGAGCGGGCCGTCCCAATTTGTCGCTGTTTTCGAAGCAGTCGACTCTGCTGTCCGTATCGTGATCAATGAGATCAACTATGCCTCTGATCCTGCTAACAATACCGAGGATTGGATAGAATTGTACAATCATTCCGGGGTAGCGGCCGACCTTTCGGGGTGGGCACTGGTGGATGGTTTTTCACGTGACAGTTTTATGATTGCAAGTGGTACAGTGATTCCGTCAGGAAGTTACCTGGTTTTCTGCCGTCACCGGCCTGATTTCAAACGATTTCATCCTGAGTTACAACCTTTGATGGGAGATCTTCCCTTTGGAATGAGCCGTGATGGGGATGGTATCGCCCTGTATGATGCTGATGGCACAATGCACGATCATGTAATCTTCGAGGGTGTGGCCCCCTGGCCGGAAGAGGCAAACGGAAGCGGGCTGACTCTTGAGCTGACTTATCCCGGCATCGACAACAGCCTGCCGGAAAGCTGGAAGGCCTCGCTGGCTCCTATGGGAACACCCAATGCGCTGAACAGTCAGTTTGCTGAACCCCAGGAGCATATTGACACAACGGATGTTGGACAGTTTAGCTTACCGCTGGCAGGAGCGTATCCTTCTCCCTTCAGTGATCAGTTGCATGTTGCCTTCACACTAACGCATCCGGGAGATGTAACGGTTTCAGTATTCAATGCCTCAGGGCAACGGTCAGGGGTTATTGCTGAAGGGCACTATCCACAGGGCGACCATAAGGTTACCTGGCGTGTGGCCGGGTCCCTTCCCCCGGGACTGTATTTTGTGAATATCCGTGCAGGCAGGTACCACAGGACCTTCAAGGTCGTACATCACTAGGATCCGGTTGAAACATTCTGCTGCAGGGTGCTGTCAGCGGAGCCGGGATGTTCCATAACTTTCAGAAGGATTTGAGCGTGCATCCTGTATGCTGAAAGCAGCAGTGGATGCAGAAAAAGCAAGGCTGCCCTGTACGAACCGGGCAGCCTTGCTTCCAGATTCACTTCATTGTTTTCTGTCAGTCAACGGATATCAGTTCCGGCTTTCCAAACCCGAGTGCTGTCAGCGGTTCCAGCTGCGTTGCAGCATCTCCGACCACCACATAGTACATCTTTTCGGGATCGATGAACCTGCGGGAGATTTCCTGGTGTTCTTCAAGTGTCATTGTTTTCAGGATCTCCTGTTCTTTGGCAATATAATCTACCGGCAGGTCATATTTGCTGATTTCCTGCAATATTCCCTGTAGCGCGCCGAGGGTTTCGTAGTTCCGGGCGTTGGATTTAAGCAGCGCCGATTTGGTGAAATCGAGGTCCTCTGCCGGAATCCCTTTGCGGTAATCAGCCATTTCATCGTGGAAGATCTGCACAGATTCAAGGGTGGCATCTGATCGCACGCTGGAGTTGGCAATAAAAGTTCCATATACACTGTTGAGGTCGAATCCTGAACGTGCCCCGTATGTGAATCCTTTTTCTTCCCTGAGGATCATATTGAGTCTTCCGTTGAAAGCCCCGCCCAGTTTATAGTTGGCAACGGTGGCGGCAAAATGGTCGAAATGGTCTTCCGGCATGTATCTGCTGCCAATCCTGATTACAGATTGCTTGGCACCCGGGAAATCCACGAACCAGATCTTTGCTTCCTGATTTTCAGGCATGAAATTGAAGTCCGGCATGGTCACTTCTTTTTCGGGCCATGCGGAAGTGAGACCGGAAAACACCCTTGTGGCGGTCTGCTGGTCCACATCACCAACGATCATCAATGTCGCCAGGGAAGGTGACAGATTGTTCTTGTAATATGCCTTCAGGTCATCAAGCGTAATGGCCGCGACTGTTTCAACTGTACCTGATGTGGAGGTTGCCAGGAGAGATCCCTTTCCATGAATAAGGTCATTGAATGCCTGCCAGGAGAGAAAGTTGGGATTGGCGTTATTCCTTTTCAGATTATTGACCACCTTCATTTTCGCGATTTCGAATTCCTCTTCATCCCACCTGGGCTCCAGCAGGATCTCCCGAACCAGTTCCACGGTTTTTTCCAGGTTTCTTGCCAGGCAGTTTACATTGACAGTGATTGATTCCAGGCCTGCATTGACCCTGATCCGGGCTCCCAGCAAATCGATGGCTTCTTCCAGCTCTTCTGGTGTTTTACCGGCTGTCCCCTCCATCAGCATGGTGGCCAGCAGGCTGGCAACACCCGATTTATCCATGGGATCCAGGAGGTGACCCCCTTCGATATCGATGGTATATTGTACCAGCGGCAATTCATCGTGTTCTATTCCCAGTACGTTCATTCCCTTGGGAAGGGAGGCTTTCCAAACTTCCGGAACCGCGCGAACCGGGTCCGGTCCCGGCACCGGTTCCACGGAGCGGTCGAAAGAAGAGGGCGTACGTACGATCACTTCCTTTTCACCGGTTACTTCGGCTACCTTGTACACCTGGTCACCAGATTCCTCCACGATATCGGCTTTTTCACAATCTGCAGCCGAAAGCGCCATCTGTCCTTTGGGCACAAAACTGGTCAGTACAAAGGGTTGGTCACTGATATATTTTTCATATACCCGCCAGACATCATCGATGGTGACGGACCTGATATTTTCAATATCCTCAACGATAAATGAAGGATCGCCTGCATACTCGCTGTAGCGGGCCAGCTGAAAGGATTTCCCAAGGACCGAGCTGATCCCGTTATAAAAATCTGTTTCCAGTCCGGCCTTTATTTTTTCCAGGTCGGTTTCCGTGATCCCTTCCTGCTCGAACCTTTCGAATGCCTCAAACACGGCTGCCTCGGCATCTGCCAGGCTGGTTCCAGCGTTGCCTGGTACAGAGATGGTGAACCTGCCGGCCAGTTCCATTGCATAATTGTATACGTTTACACGTGAAGTGAGTTTTTTCTCCTTCACCAGCACCTTGTACATGGGGGCCTTTCTGCCACTGCCCAGTATCTGTCCCAGGAAATCCAGCGCATATGCATCGGGATGGTATTGTTCCACAACGGGCCATACCATGGTTAGCAGGGGCGTTTTTGCAAAATTGTCTTCGTGGTACAGGCGTTTTGTCTCATCAAGTGTTACCGGATCGGGATCCATATCTTCCACCTTTTCGCCGGACGGGATCTCTCCGAAATATTTTTCCACCAGGGCTTTCATTTCTTCCGGTTCAAAGTCACCTGCAATGGACAGGGTGGCGTTGTTTGGAAGGTAGAATTCCTGGTGAAATGCCTTGACATCCTCCACGGTGGCGTTGAAAAGGTCTTCCATCTCCCCGATCACCTGCCAGTTGTATGGATGACCATCGGGAAAGAGATTTTTGTGAATCACGTAATTGTTGTGTCCATAGGGGTTGTTATCCACCATCTGACGTTTTTCATTCAGTACCACGTCCTGCTGGTTGGCAAATGCCGAATGGGTGACCGTATTGATCAGGTATCCCATGCGGTCCGATTCCAGCCAGAGCGCCAGTTCGGCAGCATTTTTCGGGACTACCTCAAAGTAGACGGTTCCATCGGTGCTGGTACCACCGTTGAGGGTCCCCCCGGCACCCTGTATTTTTTTGAAGAATTCATCCTGCCCCACATTTTCTGACTGCTGGAACATCATGTGCTCAAACAGATGCGCGAAGCCGGTTTTTCCTGGTTTTTCACGGTTGGAGCCCACATGGTACTGTATGGCCACTGCGACGATGGGGTCCGAATGGTCCTGGTGCAGGATGACATCCAGGCCGTTTCCGAGGGTGTATTTTTCAAAACCAATGGACAATTGTTCGTTTTCGTTCTTACAGCCTGCAAGAACAATGAGAACCAGTGACAAAAGGATCACCGGCGAAAATCGTTTTTTCATATTGTTGATGTTGGATAAAAAATATATGTAAATGGCACTTTATTAAATTGATATCGGAAAGTAAATATTATATTGTCATACTTTTAACACATAAGCTATTGCAAGCTATATATATTCGAACCAAACTCCAACAACCTATGAGACAAATTTTGTTCTTTGCAGCACTTTTCCTTGTTGCCTCGTGTACATCAAAAAAGCCCGGGACAGCCGGGGAACAATGGATCCAGTTGTTTAACGGTGAGAACCTGGATGGCTGGGATGTCAAGATTGCCGGTTATGAGCTGAACGATAATTTCGGCAACACCTTCAGGGTCGAAGACGGTTTGATGAAAGTGAGGTATGATGCCTACGATACCTTCACCGACCAGTTTGGCCACATTTACTACAAGGATAAATTCTCGCATTACAAACTGCGGGTTGAGTACCGGTTTGTCGGGGAACAGGCCCCGGGCGGTGCCGGATGGGCATGGAAGAACAGTGGGGTGATGTACCACGCGCAGTCTGCTGCCAGTGTGAAAAAGGACCAGTCGTTCCCGGTATCCCTGGAAGGACAGTTCCTTGGTGGTGGTGCAGAAGGGGAGCGACCTACGATGAATCTCTGTACACCTGGAACGCATGTTTACATGGACGGTCAGTTGGTCACCCAGCATTGTAATACTTCTGCATCAATAACCACCAGGGATGATGCCTGGGTGACAGCAGAATTTATTGTATTGGGTGACAGTCTTATTCACCACCTGGTGAATGGTGACACAGTGCTGACCTTTTCAAGGCCTGTGATTGACGGGGGCGATGTGCCTGAAGGGTTTCCGCTTGCCGATGGTACTCCGCTGAAAGAGGGATACATCTCGTTGCAGTCGGAATCACATCCCATTGATTTCAGGAAGGTGGAAATCCTTGACCTGTCGAGGTAACACCGGCAGTCACTCCTTATTCTGTCTCGCTGGTGTACACTTTGAAAAAATTTGCGCGACCTGGTTGCGTGCATGAGGTTCCATCCACTGCCGTATTATTGCCACAATTTCATGCGGTAAGGAAGCAGGTGCGGTTCCTGATGTTCAGTCTTCAGTGTTGGGCAGGTACATATCGGAAGGCTGCAACTGGTGTTTATCAACCATCTCAAGTGCCCATTCGAGCCTTCCCAGGTTTTCGGAATTGGTGTTATTGGTGCCCAGGGCGAACTTCACGCCTGCCTCCCTGGCCCTTGCGATTACCTTGCTGCCGGGCAATTCAAGCCTGCTGTTGATCTCCAGGGCTACGTTATTCTTTACCAATGCCTGCACCACCCTGTCGATCCGGTCGTCGGTCCATAATTCATCGTAGAGTTGTGCCATCTCAACGGGAAGGTAGGTGGGATTGACATAGATGTCGATGGGTTCTGTGACTACTTTCTCGATCTGTGCCACCAGCTGCTCCATAAAATCATGGGGTTCCCCCACCTCTGTTTCTTCAGGAATCCACAGGCGCATCCTGGTCCCGCTGTTGTTGGTCCATGTCATGGCATCGGTAAATGCATAGTCAAATTCCTTCACCAGCACGGGGGAGAACATATCGACCCATTCCCGTCCTTCGGCCTGCATGGCTTTGAAGATCGGAAGGCCTTCAATGGAAGCCTGGTATGCTTCCAGTTGCGCATCTGTTTCGATGGGAAACTTCAGTCCGCAATTGGCGGCCACCCCATAATTGATGCCCAGCCTGGCAGAACGCTCCATCAGCAGGGGCAGCGTGAGGTCGCCTTTCTCATGCACGTGATAATCCACTACGGGAAAATACCGGGTATGTAGCTCGGTGATCCGCCTTACAAATTCCGGGTCGTCATTCCGTTTCTTTTCTGCTGCAGGCAGCTCGGTCACCTGCAAGTTCCTGAAACTGATCCCGGTATTTCCGAAAAGGGTCCTGAGGGCAAAGGTTCCTGCGCCAAGGGTCATTCCTTCGTTCCGTGTTGTACGGAAGGGCATTTCGGGTTCAATATAATCGACCACCGGATGTCCGTTGATGGAAATGAAGATATGATTCTCCACCACCTTCAGGGACAGCCTGAACCAGGCTGAGTCTTCAACCATCCGGTAATGGATGTTCCTGACTGATTTCAGGCTGCCCGTCTTCAGTAAATGATCCCAGTTGCCCACCCTGCTGTTATCGATGATCACCTCGTACCCCTGCGACAGGTCACGTTCATTGGTATGAAACAGAATGGAAGCGTTGGCCCCGGGAAGGGTAAAAATCTCCGTGGTGAGCTCAAAATTTTCAAAGGTTTTGAAAACCCCGGGCTGGTAAACCCAGGTATTGTATTCTCCTTCCAGCGAAACAACGCCATCTCCCCGGATGAATTGCTCATCCCCATGCCATTTTCCGGATTGATCCAGCAGGTGGTAGACGGATCTTTCATTGTTGCAGGATGCAATCAGCAGGAACATTGAAAGAAGGACAAAGGAGTTTTTCATGGGGGAATGTTTCATTGGTTGAAAGGATATACTTGATGTTTCAATTCCTTAAAATTATAAAAATCTGCATTACAAGGCACAAATCCTGTTGCTTTGCTTCTGTTTGTTCTGCAAAACAGCTAAATTTGTGCCCGCGAAAAAAGAATACTAAACTTTTTGTATTTCAATATGTTCTCCTGATGAGGGACAAGGACCGGCTCCATTCCCCCGGGACTGCAACAACAGCTGCATAGCGTATCATGGGCGGTTAAAGCCATGGGATGAAAGCGCGGGAATAGATTTAACAGATTATCTTATAAGGATTTAATAAAATATACCTATGAAAAAGAAAACACTCCTGATGATCCTCGATGGATGGGGAATTGGCAATGGTTCGGGTTCAGACGTAATCAGCCAGGTGGAAACCCCGAATGTGGATCGCCTGGAAAGAGAATATCCCTCCTCCCGGTTGTATGCTTCCGGTGAGAATGTTGGTCTGCCCGAAGGACAGATGGGGAATTCTGAGGTGGGTCACCTGAACATCGGCGCCGGAAGGGTCGTCTACCAGGACCTGGTGAAGATCAACAAGGCCATAGAAGATGGTTCGATCAGGGAAAACGAGGTGTTGGTGAATGCGTTCGAATATGCGCGTGACAATGATAAGCAGGTGCATTTCCTGGGCCTGCTTTCAGACGGAGGAGTGCATTCCCTTGACAGGCACCTGTATGCGTTGTGTGACATGACTGCTGCGTATGACCTGGACAAGGTGTTCATTCACGGCTTTGGCGACGGCAGGGATACTGATCCCCAGAGCGGCAAAGGCTATATCAGTAACCTGTTGAAACACCTTGAAAACTCGAACGGGAAGCTGGCTTCATTTATCGGGCGTTATTATGCAATGGACCGGGATAAACGCTGGGAAAGGATCAGGGAGGCGTACGACCTGCTTGTGCATGGAAAAGGAAAGAAAACGACTGATATCCTGTCATCCATACAGGAATCCTATGACAACGATGTAACCGATGAATTTATGAAGCCCATCGTCGTGGTGGATGATCAGGAACAGCCCCTGGGAAGCATCAGGGAAGACGATGTGGTTGTATTTTTCAATTTCCGGAATGACCGGGCAAAGGAGATCACGATTGCGCTCACCCAAAAAGATATGCCGGAGCATGAAATGCACCCCATGTCGCTGTATTACTGTACCATGACACCCTACGATGCCACTTTTGAGGGGATGCATGTCATTTTCGGGAAAGACAATGTAACCAATACCATGGGAGAGGTGATCTCACGCGCCGGCCTGTCCCAGCTGCGCATTGCTGAAACGGAAAAGTATGCCCATG
>Ga0180435_10003586_pt1 | contig 15466 bp, 15 predicted proteins | sample SS_ome_3_FD_132467 | JGI IMG/M metagenome (GOLD analysis project Ga0180435, IMG submission 132467) | Hypersaline lake sediment archaeal communities from the Salton Sea, California, USA - SS_3_S_1 metaG | ecosystem: Environmental > Aquatic > Non-marine Saline and Alkaline > Hypersaline >... | reverse complement strand
GACCTCGATCCCCGGGAAATACCCCAAGAATACCAGACCTGAAAAGACGGTCGGTTATGCAACGCTCACTCTCACATGTCTGCCTCGGTTGTCTGTCGGCGCGGTGGGAATCGAACCCACGGATTGGAGCTTATAAGGCTCCCGCTCTCACCGCTGAGCTACGCGCCGCGGGGAACGTTCAAGGATCAATGACCAATGTCCAGGCACAGCTGTGTTTCACAGTTTTTCATTGGGATTTGGACGTTAGCCATTTCCTCCAGTGGTAGCCCTGGGAATTGAACTCAGCGGCAAACGATGCCCCGTAAACGAAATCGCCGGCCGAGGGGCTATTCCGCCGGTGCATCGGGGTATGCGTTTTGTACCTGGCAAACGGGTCAGCATTGAATTGTTCTCTTTCGCGCGGTTTTTCGTTGTGTGCGCGTCTGGGCGCTCCGCTTGTTGGCGGGATCGCATCGACGCCTCCAAGAGCATGTGATGTACATGACGGCCAAGAGGTTCGCGTAAACTACTGGACGATGCCCAAACTACGACGCCATCGCCTTTCGTAATGCAAGGCCGAGCGACAGTTGCGCCGGTTCTTAAAACTGGTTGGGAATCAACGTGAAACCCGAGGAACAAGCCGAATTGGTGCTCGGCGAGGGCCGCGGTACAGGACAAAGCTTTGGGGTGTTGACTCGCATTGTGCCCGACACCGACGCATTTTACGCAAGTTACCGTCTTTTGCTCGAGCTTGCCCAGGTGTCTATATAAGTCGTTCCGAAGTAGCGTTTTAGTGTAACTCTAATGGGCGTCACACGCGCCAGTTTGCACTCGTGCCCCACATCTGCCAGCCATTCCGTTCATACGGGCAATTTACAGCGAAACGAAAGTAAAGGCTAAGTGGCCAAGAGATAGCGGTTGGAGCAAGTTCGGTTATTGACTAAACTAGGAGGATTACAGGGCAATCTCCTCGTAACGGAGTCCGAGGCCCAACCCAGTGCCCCCTCAACGTGAGACGTTTTCAATGAATGCAATGCTACTAAGTGTCGCCCTGCTCGTGCCAACGGCCGGAACGGACGGGTCGTGCGCAACCACCACTGTCGACCTGGACGAATTGTCGCAAATGTGTGACGAAGCCAAGTCGGGTTACACCGCCGTGAAGCCAGACGCGGTCGAGACGGCGCGCAAAGACGCTGTCGCCGCCGTGAAGAAGGTCGACCGCCATTTGCAAAGTCTGCCTGCGGATCAGCAGCAGGAGTGGCGCGACCACTTGAAGTGGGACATCGTTCAAACCGCCATACTGGACACTGATGCCCCTTCGGTCGATCAACTCAAACCTGTCGTGGCGCCGTACGTTCGAGGCGATAAGGATGGCATGGAAGCCGCAGTGTTTCAGTCGGCTCGCAAGGCGATTTTCGCCTATTACGATGCGGTGCGGTTCACACAGGAGGGGTTTCAGCAACAATTCGACGTACATGTTGACGGCATTCTCAAAGACTTGACTGCTTATCAAACGAAACCATCGGACGATCTTGCGTGGCAACTCGGTTATCGCCTTGAGTTCCTCGACCGGACCGAGCAGGCGCCCGAACTCGTCACCGCGATACGGGACAGCCTCTGGCAACCCAACATCTTTGTGATGGCGTCCGAGGATGTCATCGGCGCTGGTATCGGCCGCGAAGTCGATGAGGTCGAGCCGGTAAATGAAGTCGTGTACGGTACGTCTATCGTTGGCACGGCTCAGGTGAACGGTGACGTTTCGTTTGACCTCGTACCCAGCAAGAAGGATTTGACGTTCGACATTTTGATGGCCGCGACAGCGCAGACGAGCAACGTCGGCTATCGAGGCCGCGTTGCCGTCTACAGCAGCGGTATGTCTGACATCAACGCCAACGCAAGATTGAGCTTTGATTTCGCGAAGTTGGTGGCCGGCACGGCCGACGCAACCGTCGCCTCGAGTTCAACGATTACCGGCGTTGCCGCCAACTGCAAGGCTGTCCGCAAAATCGCCTGGAACCAAGCGCAAAAACAATCGCCGGTCGTCACCGAAATAATGTCCGGCCGCTCAGCCACGCGAGTGGCACGACGGTTTGATGCAGAAGTCTCCGAAATCGTCGCCAAAGCGAATCGCGACTACAACAAGAAGGTGAAAGCGCCGCTCGAACGGCGCGAGGCTTTCCCCCGAGAGTTGAAGGTCGCGAGTACGGAAAAGCACCTCACGCTCTCCGCGATGCAAGTTGCGTCATCGCAAGTGGCTGCTCCAGCATCTCCGCCACAACTTGATGGCAAGTTCGATTTGGCGGTTCGCGTTCACGAGTCACTCGCGGCAAACGTCGGCGAGACGGCGATTGGCGGGCAAACGCTGACCGACGAGAAACTTGTCGAAATACTTGAAGAGCAGGGGCAAGACGTTCCTGAGGAACTGAAGATCACTTCTGACAAGGATCCCTGGTCGATTACGTTTAGCCCCCGCCGCCCCGTTCGCGTGAAATTTGACGCGAATACCATCCGTGTCGCCATTCGGGGCATTCGTTTCACGCGTGGCGATCAGGCTCCGCTGCAACGCGCAATTGAGATCTCTGCGGTTTATCAAATCAAGGAAGGAGACACGGGGATTCATCTTGTTCGTGACGGCGACGTCGAGGTCGACTTCTACAAGGGCATGTTCCAGCTCAAAATGGAGTCGCTCGGCATTCGCGAAGTGACGTACAAGACCTTTGTGCGGAAGAAGTTTGCGGCGATGTTCAAAGACGAGTTCGTCGGCGAGGGCCTCAAACTACCGGGCAACTGGGAGAAGGCTGGCCTACTGACCGTTCAACGCTTCGACGCAGAAGACGGTTGGCTCGTGGCCGCCTGGAACAAAGAGGACTAATCCCGCTCCCTTCAGTTGTCTTTTGCAGCCGCCTTTGCCTATTGCGCAAATCACGGTTAGAATCTCCGGTTGTTCGTTTGAACCCAAGGCCCAACGGGCTGCGCGTCAAGCGCGGGCCGCTGGCCCTGCGGTTAAACGAGAAGGGCGTTTCTGAATTGTGTTTAAACGATGTGGGTTGACTTCGATGAAATGGCGGCCGCGTAATGGCCGGGGGTCGTGCGATGGACCGTTGGGTGGAAATCAATTTCGACTGTGTGCCGCTACGCACGATTACACGCTTCGACGTCCCGATCGATGCGTCACCGAAGTACCGCGCTTTCTGCGAACGCCTCAAAGCGGCCCACGAAAAGCACGGTTCGCACAACAGCTATTTCCTCCACAACGCGCGCTGCACATACCATTTGACGAACGACGCTGACCAGGGAATGATCGAGTTCCGTTTCGAGGGTGTCGTTCTCACAGATGAGTCAGATCGCGAAACGCACGCCTGCGACCTGACGGTCGAAATGCTTCGTGAAACGTGCGACTGGCTGAGCGAGCCAATCGTGCGTTGGTTCAAAGAAACCGTTAGCCGGGCGGTCGCCGTCGAATTCGATCGCTACATCGCCGCCGGCGATTTGCAACAGGCGAAGGAGCGGATCGAGAGAATTCAGTCACAGGCCGACGATGAAGACGGCTTCGTTGGCATGTATCTCTGATTTCCCCAGCGATTTCGGGAACAATTGAACCACAAAACGCGAATATCATGTTAGAATTCGCGTCTTCGCGCCATTTTGACCCGACGTTGTTTTCCCGATGATCTGTCCCGCCCGCGTCATCCTCAATCCGCCGCTGCCGTTGCTGGTTACCGGTATTGCCGGCGTTGGCGGCTACAACGCGTTTCGGCACTTTCATGCCCGTTATCCTGGGCAGGTGATTGGGATCCGGCGGGCAGACAACTGGCCCCTTTCGGGCGACGGCATCGTGCCCTGCGACATGACGAACGACGATCAGCTTCGCCGCTTGTTCGATCAGCACCAGTTCGCGTCGGTCCTAAGTTGTGAAGGAAATTGCCGGCTGAAGCATTGTGAACTCGACCCGGCAATGGCGTGGCGGATCAATGTTTCGACGATCGAAAACCTACTCGCCGCCATCGAAGGCACGAACACACGACTTGTCCACCTGTCAATCGATCTGGTTTATTCCGGCATCCGCAACGGCGCCTATATCGAAACAGATCCTGTCGACCCCGTCACGATGTACGGCAAATCGATGGCGGCAGCGGAATCGATCATCATGGATCGACGCCCCGAGTCTTGCATCTTGCGAATCTCACTGCCCATGGGAATCAGCTTCAACGGGCACGCCGGAGCCATCGATTGGATTCAGCATCGCTTTCAGGCCGACAAGCCGGCGACATTGTATTTCGACGAAATTCGCACGCCGGCGTATACTGATTGTCTGAACGAGGTCTGCTCAACCGTGCTGGCCCGTCCCGAGATTCACGGTGTTTACCATGCAGGCGGACCGGTCAAGTTGAGCCTCTATCAGATTGCGCAAATCGTCAATCGTGTCGGCGGCTACGACCCGAACCACCTAATGGGATGCTATCGAATTGAGGCCGGCCCTGTTCCGCCGCGCGCCGGCAACGTCTCGATGCGATCTGTGAAACTGGCCGAAGCATTGCAGTTTGATCCCTTCGCTCCTTGGCCTTATCACCCTGAGTTCATTCCCACCGATCCAGCCTGGCACTATGAACGGCCGGCGGATGAGAATGGCTCGCCCGATCTGTTGGCTCAAGTGCTCTACCGTCGTCCGAACGAATTCGACCCAATGCCGAAAGGACCGTGATGATGAGTGAACCGGGCATCAACCCGTATCGAACATCATCGCTTTCCGCTGTTCGTTTCGACGGTATACCCCGAGGCAGTCTACCAGCCTTGTGCCGTTGGACATTTCCATTGACGTGTGCCGTCCTGATCGCCTGGGGCATTTTGGTGATGTGCGGCTTTGGGGAAACGGTTGCTTGGAACGCACCGGGTTGGGACACACCGAAGACCTGGGCAGTTGCTCTGCAGCGAACGAGTTTCGCTGGCGTTGTTTCGTTGGGCGTTATTGGCAGCGGCCTGTTGTTAGGCCGCCGCTGGATTGGCTTGCCTGTCGCATTGGCATTTGCCGCGAATGGTGTGTTGTACTTTTCAAGCTGGGTGATGTTCTTGCGATCGGACTTGGGCGCCAACGTTGGCGAAACGCCGGCCCACATCGCGGCCGCGGCATTCGTGCAACTCTTTCTGCTCGCGTTCTACATCCTGGCACTGCATCAGTTCATGCAGTGGCACGACTCCGGCAATCGCGTCGAGAACTGATCCGCGCCTGTCACGGTTGCGGCCAACTTTGGTTGACGAATCGCCCGTTCTCGCTGATCAACTCGCCGTCGACGAAAACCTGACCGCCGTCGCGCAAGTCGCACACCATATCCCAGTGCAACCCGCTTTCGTTCTTACCGCCTGTTTCTGGATAGGCCGCTCCCACTGCGGCGTGAAACGTACCGCCGATCTTCTCGTCAAAGAGCGTGTTTTTGCTGTACTCGGTGATCGAGTAGTTGGTGCCGATTGCGATTTCACCGAGCACTCGCCCACCTTCATCCTGATCGAGCATGGCAAGCAGGAAGTCCTCGCCCTTCTCGGCAGTTGCCTCAACCACTCGCCCGGCCTTGAATACGAGTCGAATTCCCACAACCTCGCGACCGCCATGCACGGCGGGAAAACTGTACTGTACGACTCCCTCGGTGGCGTCTTCGATGGGGCCAGTGAAGACTTCACCGTCCGGGAAGTTCTCGTGCCCATCGCAATTGATCCACGTGCGGCCTTGCACGCCAACCGTCACGTCGGTGCCATTCGGCGCGACAAAACGAACTTCGCTTTTGCCATTCAGATAGTCAACGAGTTGCTGCTGACGCTGGCTAATCTCTCGCCAAGCGGCCGCCGGGTCGTCCAAATGCAACAAGCCTGCGCGATAGACGAATTCCTCATAGGACGCGAGTGAACGCTCGGCGTCCTGCGCCGCGGCATTACACGGATACTGTGTGCCCGTCCACCGAAGGTCACCCGAAGACGCTCTCTTGAGGAACGTATCGAGGTAGCGTTTGCGCGCACGGCTGGCAATCGCTTGTCGCTCCGGTGCGACACGACTCAGGGCCTTCGTATTCTCATCCGCCCAAATGCCAATGGCGACATCGATGTTTTCCGCTTCGAACTGGGCGACCGGCAATTCGAAAGCAAGCTGTTCCTCGCTCGCCTCTTCCAGCTTGATTTCGGCACACTCGGCCGGCGCCATGCTCACGAAAGGATGGCCGCCAGCCTTCAGAACCGCGCGGAATACCTCAGCGATCAGCGGTCTGGCGACCGGCGGGCCGCTAACCCGCACCAAATCGCCCCGCTTCACCGCGGTCGAGTAATTCACCAAAACATCCGCCAACTTAACAACACGTGGATCAGCCATATCAATCTCGACAAAACAATGAACTGGAAAGGAGCTCAACGATTTCGACAATACCGTTGGTAGTATAGCAAACCAACAATAGTTTTGGCGTCACGGATGCGGCCGTCTCCGATCATATCGAGCGCCGCGTCAAATGAGACAACTAGATTCGCGATCTCCTCGCCCACTTCGCGATCCGCGTCCCCAGCGCTTAATTCAGTCGCCAGATAAAGATGCATCCGCTCATCCAGGATCCCCGGTGACAAGTAGAAATCGGTCAGTTTTTCGATTTGTCCGGCCCGGTATCCCGTCTCCTCGATTAGTTCTCGTCGCGCGGTCTCAAGCTGTGGTTCATCCTGCTCACGCGTGCCCGCAGGCAACTCGATAAGCGTCTCGTCGACGGCGACACGCAAATTTCGAATCAGACAGATTTGGCCATCGGAAAGCAAGGGAAGGATGGTCACCGCGCCAGGGTGCCGCACGACCTCTCGCCGTCTTGGTCCATTTGGAGTCAGTTGGACAGCTGCTTCAACCCGAAACCGCTCTCCCAAAAACAACGTTTCCGATTTATCGAGCGACAAATTCCCACCCCCTGAAATGCAGATTCGATAGAGTAACGACCACCCGTTTGTGCAATCCCCGCGAAAACGCCGAATTATCAACACCACAATCGTTTTCGGTCAACCGGCTTGCAGCCGACGTCGAACCGCGTCGCGTCGAACGACGTAGATGGAAAGAACACCCCGCTCGTTTCGATTGAAGATGAAGTAGTCGCCTGATATGATGGACTTTCTGGGGGCGATTGCCAACTGGAAAATTGTTCGCTTGGTATTTCGCACAGGATTTGAGAAGCGATGCACGGAACGTCGCCACTGAGTTTGAGCTGCGGCCGATTTGGCGGGGTGACCGTTCGAATCCACTTGCTGTTTCCTCTTTTCGCGTTGTTGACGCTGTATCTTGGTTGGCGCGAAGCCCAACTTCGGACGGACGATAATCTGTTGGTGATCGCCGCGGTGAGCATTATCGTTCTGCTGTTTTCCGTGATTGCCCACGAACTGGCCCACGCCCTCGTCGCGATGCGGCTTGTCGGCGACGATCAAGAGGTCCTGCTTTGGCCACTGGGCGGACTGGCCACCGGTCCGGCAGCCGACGATCCCCGCCATGAATTACTTACCGCTGCTGCTGGCCCCACGGCAAACCTTGTTCTTTGCCTTGTCTTTTCACCGTTTGTCGCAGCCTTTTCCGGCGGTGAACTCGTGGGACTAATCAACCCATTCCAGCCTACGAACCTTACAAGTGGTCCACTGTGGCTCGTAGTGCTCAAACTCTTCTTCTGGGTGAATTGGCTGTTGCTGTTAGTAAACCTGCTCCCCGCGTTCCCTTTTGACGGCGGACGTGTATTGCGAGCCATCTTGCCTGTCATGTGGCCGCATTCAGGCGAACCTCACGCCACCCGAATTGTTTCTCGAACGGCGTTGGTCTTGGTTGCCGGTTTGCTGTGCCTGGCATGGTTTGTACGTGACGCGCACGCGACAAACGCTGTACCAATGTGGTTTGCTCTTGTTCTGCTGGCCATATTCCTCGCATTTGGCGCTCGCCAGTCAAGCATGCACGCTCCAGCGTCCCCGCCGCGCGATGAGCGCGAGTTGGGGGAGTTCGGCTACGACTTTTCCGCGGGGTATCGCAGCCTCGATGCATCAACGAATAAGCAAGAATCAGACGACGACGAGGAAGTCGACGGGCCCTTTGGACGCTGGATGGAGCATCGCCGCGAAACCGCACGCCGCCGTCAGCGCGAACTTGAAGAGGCAGAGGAATCTCGGGCCGACGAAATCCTGGCTAAGCTACACAAGACCGGCATGAAAGGTCTTTCAAAAGAAGATCGCGATCTTCTCGACCGTGTCAGCGCCCGTTATCGCAGTCGCCAGGAGAGCTGACACGCCCATCATTCCCGCATTTGTCGCGTGGTGAAATCATTCTGACCGTCACAGCCCGACCTCGTCCCCGCCGTTCGGGGGCTCCTCGTGTGAACTTTCGCTGCGCGCCTTTCGCATCACGACGCACTTGATTGCTTCGACGAACTTAGTGACCTAAGTTTTCTAATAGAGATTGTTGTGGCAATCGGATTCATCCGTGCACGTAAAGGCTGCTTTTTCGGCGTCGACGCCTCCTGAGAAATGTCCACGGCTTCAGCACTTCCAATCATGTCCCTCGACGCGGCGCCCGTGAGCGCTCCGCCGAGGCGTTTCGTGCAAACCGTCGTCGCCGATCTGCAAACATGGTTCGAAGCGGGCTTCTCGATCTGGGATGCGACCAACGACCAGTTGCTTCAAGCGGGCACCGACGCGCCGTGCGACAGCCCGCTGTTGAATGCGGAGTTGTTGAATACGGTTGCCGCGCGTGGCCAACCAGAGTTTCTGCTCGATGAGGGCCCCACGCTGGTGCTGGGAATTCCGATTCCCTGCGATACTGCCTCTCGCCTCGTCGCTACGGCTGTTTTCGCATCTCGTCGTGCGGATAAAGACGACGACCTCACCATCCTGTCTGAACAACTTGGCTGGTCGTTCGAACAGATTACCGCTTGGCTTTCGCGACAACAGATCTGGGAACCCGGAATGCTCATGCGACTGGCGCGTGTTGCTGCCGCCAAGTTTGCCGCGGACAACAACTCAAACCGCTTGTCGATTGAAGTTGACAAGGTTTCGGACAACCTCGCGTCCACCTACGAAGAAATCAGTCTGCTTTACAGCCTGACCCAGAACCTGCGATTGTCGTCCAGCCATATCGAATTGGGCCAGATGGCGATGGACTGGCTGCTCGAAGTGGCGCCGGCGAAAGGACTCGCGCTCTACTTCAGCGACGCCAATACATCCGAGACCGACTACTTGACGGGCGGAAACTTCGCCCTCGGGCAAAGCCGGTTTGCAGACCTGATAGAAATGGTGGCGCCGTGTGCGCACGATGCACCCTACGTCGCCAATCACCGAATCACCGACAGCGACGAGTGGGAGTTTCCAGAGATCCGCCAACTGGTGCTCGTGCCGCTGGTTGAGGGTGACAACATCTTCGGCTTCCTCGCTGCCATGAACCATCTCGACGGTGGTGAGTTTGGTACGGTCGAGGCCGGTTTGCTGAGCAGCGTGGGCGCGATTCTCGGCATCCACGGCGGCAACATTTCGCTCTACCGTCAACAAGCCGACATGGTGACCGGCGTCGTGCGGGCGTTGTCGTCGGCGATCGACGCCAAAGACCCATACACCTGCGGTCACAGCGACCGAGTTGCCCGCATCGCCGTCCGTTTGGCTCGTGAACTGGGCGTCGACGAGTCGCGACTCAAAAACATATACATGGGCGGTTTGTTGCACGACATCGGTAAGATCGGGATCAACGATCACGTGCTGCGAAAACCCGGCTCACTCACGGCCGAGGAATACGAACACATCAAGCTCCACCCCACACTCGGCTTTAAGATTCTCAAGGACATCGAGCACTTCTCAAATGTCTTGCCGATCGTGTTACACCATCACGAAGATTTCAACGGCGGCGGCTATCCGAATCGCCTCGCCGGCAAAGAGATTCCATGGGAAGCACGCATCACAGCCGTCGCTGACGCCTACGACGCGATGACCAGCAATCGCCCCTACCGCTGCGGCATGGACGATCGAAAGGTCGACGAGATTTTCCGCACAGGAAGAGGCAAGCAATGGGATCCGCAGGTTATCGACGCCTTTTTCGCTGCCCGTGACGACATCTACCGCATAGCGCACGAGGATAACGACGTGCCCATCTTCGACGCGCAGCATTGGAGTTGAACCGCGCGGTTGCGTTCGTGCTGCACGCGCCGCAAGGACGTCAACGATCGGCTGCAATTGGTTGTACCGCAGAGCCGGGAATCACACCGCCACCTTATCCAGTTTCTGCTCTTTGGAGTTCCCGTAGTGGTGCTCGTCTGTGCCCAAGTTGATCGCGCCATGCTCCTTCATCTGTTCGGCCATCAAGTAGAAATGGTAGTGCTGGGCACACTTGAGAGAGTAAATGAACCAATGTTCCGGCTCCCTGGGGCGATTCCACATCAATCGCAACAATCGACGGCGATAGATCCGTCGCAGCATCCTATTCTTGACCTTCAACATCAGCATCAGGGAAACGCCCAGGAATCTCGTCGTGCCGATCATCATGCGGCGAAACCACAACCAGCGGTGGCTGTTCCAGAACTCGATGTGATGCGCCGCTAAATGAAAGTCGCCTTCGTACAGCAACGAATCGAGCCGTTTGAAAAACGCCTCCGGCTCATAAAGGTCGGTCATCAGGTCGACATAACCCTTGCTGATTTCTTCCCGCGTCATCTTGGCGGGCACAAAGTTCGTCCCCAGCTGGAAGGAATCGTCTTCGTCAAGCCGACCCTCCTCCCGTAGGCGTTCGTAAAGGGGCGTCTTCGGAAGTGCGCCCAACATGCCCACCATCGCCTGAGCGATCCGAGCTTCCTTCAGGAATTTCTTTTGGGCCTCGAAGATCGTGGCGTCATCGTTGTCGAAACCCACGATCATGCCGCACCAAACGTCGAATCCGGCATTCTGAATCGCGTGAACCCGCTCAACCAGTGTCCCCGCTCGCTTGCGGACGTTCTGATTCTTCTTCGTTTCGAGGAGCGACGCTTCGTTTGGCGATTCGATGCCGACAAACACACTCTGGCAACTGGCGCGGCCGAGCAGTTCCATCAGCTCCTCTTCCTCAGCCAAGTCAATGGACGCCTCGGTGAAAAAGGTGATAGGATAGTCATTCTCCTCCTGCCACCGAATGACATGCGGCAGCAGTTCCTTAATCGCCTTCTTGTTGCCAATCAGGTTGTCGTCGACGATGAACACAATGTTCACCCCTTGCGCCGCCAAATTTTCGAGTTCAGCGACCACTTGCTCGCCAGTCTTCAATCGCGGGCGTCGCCCAAAGGTCACGATGATGTCGCAGAACTCGCACTGATAGGGGCACCCTCGCGATATCTGCAAGGTGCCAAACATGTACTTCCCTTTGGTGAGCAGATCCAACCTGGGGACTGGCAGCGTTTCCATGTTCGTCGGATTCGCTTGTTCATAGCGTTCCTGATGTTCGCCGCGTGACCACTCGTTTAGAAACTGAGGCCACGTCTCATCGGCCTCGCCCACGAACATCACGTCGGCCAAACCATCAAAGTAGTCCTCTTTGACGGTGATCCACGCTCCTCCGACGATCGTGAATACTCCACGCTCTTTCAACTCTTCGAGGATGGCCTTCATTCGCATCCGCTGGACAATCATCCCCGTCAATCCAACGATATCCGCCCGTGCTAATCGGTCGAAATCGATCTCTTCGACATTCTCATCGATGATCGTGACCGAGTGTTCGTCACCGGCCAGCGCCGCCAACAATGGCAAACACTGCGCAGGCATGTTCGCTTTCGCGCGAAAGATGGGCAGGGCGTGTTCGAGGCCCCAATAGGAGATGCTGTAGCGAGGGTTGACAAGTACGATGTCGGCCATCAGGAGGAGGGCTCCGGAATCGAAATTGAAATCGCGGTGCATCGCCGCCCGACGCTAGACTATGCGATTGGTCCCGACATCGTACCACAAGATCGCCCCGGGCACTGCCACAGTTCGCCAAATGCCGTGACGAATTCAAACAATCTTCCGCAAAGATCTTCCCTTTCTAACAAGAGTGGGGATAGCTACATTGCGAAATTGGCCGCGTCACACGACAATAATCTGCACCGCAACCTGCGAATGAAATATGCATAAAGGTGGCGACTTGAGTGGGGGGCGAGACGTGTTCTATGATCCGGTTGGGTTTCTCTGTAGCGGTTTCTGTTGCCTGATGGTTATTGTTTTGCCCACCTTCCTATTCGTGAGAGATCTCTCAAACGACGATCTTGTTGATTGGCGGGCGATTCGCCGTCTGATGCGACAACGGCGCTTTGGATTACAGGCCATGTTCGGCCTGACAGCCGTGCTCGCGGTCACATTGGGAATCATGCGGGCCGCCGGCATCGACGCCGCCAACCCCTTCGCCGTCATCCCCGGCCTTTGCATTTCAGTCTACGCGCTGGCCATCGTCTGCATGGTCGGCTTGCTCTTGCACGAACTCTTTGACAAGGGCGCCACACGGCGAATGCACCCGGATTCGATCGACCTGCCAACACAAGCCGACCCTGAACCGGTCGACGAGGATGATACAGACGACCGGGCCGACGGCGCTCGGTTTGCCATTCGTGAGGGTGGTCGCACGGGCGGTTCCGGCGTGGTGACGAAAGTCGTCGCGTAGAGTCGATCAGGCGTCAATCGGTCGGGGGCGTTAGCAGCGGCCCCGGCCGATTACTTCTCATCTTTTCGCCCCAACACGATCCACGCCCAAACAAACAATACGAGGAACACGGCGTCGATCACGCAAAACGGCTTCCACATTCCGGGCAAGTCACCCGTGACCCAGTAGTACAAAACGACGCTGCAATATGTCACTTTGAGCAGGATACCGTAGGGGATCAAATTTCGGTTGCGGCGCGGGCTGATCGCGACGTTGAGAAACAGCAGCCCAAAAATGACGAGTAACGCCGCCGAGAATTGCACATATCCCGACACATGGTTCGCCACGCTGAGAGATAACAGACGGTCGGCATCGCAATCGCCCCCACGATTAACAGCACAGACGGTGCCTGCACGTTGGCGGTCAATTCAAGCGAATGCACCGACAACGCGAAGCCGAGATTCAGACAGCCGAGCCCGAAGAACGAGATGTGTCCCAGGCGAATCAACCTTCGCTGCCAGGAGTTGTATCCCCCGAGCCAATCCGCCTTATGGAAAAACACCCCCCGGCACGGCCCCGGCCAGACAGCCGATGAGAAATTCAATCCAGGCAACTTGCAAGTTGATTGGCATGTTTGCTAACTCTCTAACTCGCGCACGGCAAAGTCGCCCAATGTCGCCGAGCGGTTTCTGCGTTCACCATCCAGCACAAAACGCACCAGCGACTCCGAGGCGATTGCGACGGCCAGCAACACCAAGTTGCGGGCGAGCGGGTATTCGCACACATCCCCCGCCACATCATTCGGTACGCGGTATTGCTTATCCCAAATCACTTCACAGTAGTCAGCATACAGGCCCACATGCAGGCACTCAATCGCATGTTCACGGCACTTCTGTTGAACAAGTTGCCGGGAAGCAGAGTTGTCGAATGTGTCGAGGACGATGCCCGAGCCCTTGAGTAGTTTGCGGGCGTTGCGCTCGCCAAGTTCCTTCGAGACGCCATCGATTTCGATCTCGGCCGAGCGAAAAAGCCGATTTCGCATCACGTCGACCTTCCACGCGCCCACATCCGCCGCGTCGTAGACCTGCGTGCTAACATTGTGTTCGTCGACGCGATCCCGGTCGATCAATCGCAGCTTCCGCACGCCCTGCCTTGCCAGGTTGTCGGCCAAGTGCGAACCGAGGGCCCCCGCCCCGCAAATCGTCACCAGCGGCTCGCCCAATTTCGCAATCGCGTCGTCACCTCGGTAAATTTCCTCGTGAAGATACTTGCTCGCCATGGTCTCCTCGTCCCTTCGCTCACCCATCGGGTTGCAATGTCGATTCCTCATCGTAAGCGACCACGATTCCGCGCGGTAGCAGTTCGCATGCCGTCACGGATTGCGCAGGCGATTCGTCGTCTTTGTACAGATACGCCGCTGCCTTCCCCTCGGCCTCAATTGCACAAAGAAGCGGCTTTCCAAACGACCCGACCCAGGCGTGCATGGTACGGTCGTCACGCTGACTCGGCCTCGGCATCCCCGATGGATGCGTGTGATAGAAACCAATCACATCGCCGTTGGCCTCTTCCCTATCGAGCACCCAAGCTGGATCGAATGCCACGCTGGCCGACTCACCGCGCGTTGGCCTCCTGCGTCGTGCATGCCAGAACGCACCCTGACGACACCCAACGAGCACCCAGCACTTCTCGACCGTCAGTTTCTTGGCGGATGCACCTGCCAATACTCGTCCTCCCCCATGCCATAATCGCCACCCACTTCGTAAATCAACTCGCCGTCGCCACCCTCGCGCAGCACGCCGACGAGGCTCGCGAGATCGAACTTGCGATCCTCGCCGCTGAGACAAATCCCCGCCATCTGAACGGTGAGATCATCTTTATTCACAGCAGACGTATATTGTCGACCGCCAACGGAGTAGCTGACACGAAAGCTGTCAGCACGTTCGAGATAGCCAATCAATTGAGCACCTGCGTGCGAGAGAGTTTCGCGCAGCAAGCGTTGAACGGGGTCGAATTCCAGCGGCTCTTGCTCGGCGTCCTCCGCGCTGCCCCGGCGACTTCGTCGATCGCGTCGCGACGACTCGTCGTCGCCCTCGGATTGCGGTCGCATGATCTGCCAGTAGTTCAGCTCGTAGGCCGCCCGTTCTTCGGCCGTCAGCGCTTTGCGATTCAGTTGATCCGGGGGAAGCCGGTTGTTCAAAGATTCGCGCAGATAGGCTGCCGCGCCGGGGTCATGCCGCATGTCGATCTCATCGAACCAAAACCGGGCTCCGTCGTAACGCGTGCAAACACAGTCAAAAAGCTGAACCTCTTCCACAAGCAGCAGCGGGGCCAAGCCTTCAAGTTGAACGCGAGTGTCGCCCTGGCTCGCCGCGGACGCAAACCACGATCGACCGAATCGACGGCAAACGATCAGTCGAACGGCAGGAAAAAGACTTAGATAATCGCGTCGCTCGGACAGCGTCGCCTCGCGAACCAATTCTGCTTCGGCGTGCGAGAGCGGTTGAAAGATCCCCCAACCCTCGAAATCCGCCGGAGAAATGCGGACGCGGCACACCGCCCCCCCGATGCGAACATTGACGACACCTCCCCGCAGTGCCGGGGCAAAGAACTCTCGATCGAGAAACGCCTCTTCCTCCGCCGCGAACCGATGAAGCAGTTCATGAACGTTCGGTTTTTCGCGCGTCCTTTTGTCGCGTTCCATCCCGCCTATCCGTTCGTTCGATTAGCGCAAAAAAATGCCCGCGCAAGTTTCAGGAGCGGCACATCATCTCGTTTGAGGGTTTGTATGCTCCCGCGGTCGGGCGCGGACGTGTTCAGTATAGCGTTTGTGATCTCCAGAAACCAGCCTGCCGTCGTCCGCAATCAAACAAAACGGGAGACGGCACT
>Ga0180435_10003584_pt1 | contig 15471 bp, 19 predicted proteins | sample SS_ome_3_FD_132467 | JGI IMG/M metagenome (GOLD analysis project Ga0180435, IMG submission 132467) | Hypersaline lake sediment archaeal communities from the Salton Sea, California, USA - SS_3_S_1 metaG | ecosystem: Environmental > Aquatic > Non-marine Saline and Alkaline > Hypersaline >... | reverse complement strand
GCTTTTTCACGGATCGAACAGGTATTCAGCAGAAGCACATCGGCTTCTTCTGCATTATCGGTCAATTCGAGGTTGTGGGAGTCGGCGAGAACATCGGATATTCGGGATGAATCATATTCGTTCATCTGGCATCCATATGTTTTTATGAAAAGCTTACGCGCTGGTTTGCGGGACATTCGTTCCTGTGTATGTAATCAGTCAGCTGACAATTATAACTTGTCGAGGTATGCAATATCTATCAAATAATGTGGCGATAACAGCGAAATTCAAGGCTATATTCAACTGATTTCCGGCATTAATCAGGTAAAAAAAACAGTTTTCACCATCTTCGGCAATAACTTATTGATTCTATGTAGTTACGGCACCAACCTTAATGGAAGATTTATCACCTGCTCCGATTAGCGACTTGTTGTATAGCCATGGACTCATCAATAAAGCCGTGACCACACATAAACCAAAAAACCTCATCCATTTACAGGCATCAATTTATTCATACCTACTATCTTTTCCTTTACCTGCCGGTTCGCCATGCTGTTGCCATCAGTAAAAAAATAGAACAGTACGGGCATGAGTTTTAGTATTTTGAAGTATTACCTTTGCTAACACTCCCACCCTGGAGGCTCACCAATTCGTTTGCTTATAAATTCAACAAAGGCGCGCACTTTGGGAGACAAAATTAGCGCTGAGGATAAACCGCGTAAATAGATACTTCCAACATACGGTTGTTGGACAGGACAGACTGCAATCGTCCAGCCTGAATATCTGAACCGACGGTAAAAGCTGGAATAAGCACGCTACCTGCATCGTTTAATAGCGCCTCACGTAAGGCCAGACTATTGTTCATATGAATAGCTCTGCTCAAAGGCACAGTTTGGCAAGCAAGGCTTCGCTCGTGCCCTCGGTCTGGATAAGCTGGGAGTGGAAAGCTCCAGTATTTGTGCACTGGGTGTACGTCATGCTGAAGATGGCAATGCCCACATACCCAAGTACACTATGACCATGCAGAGATGGTGATGACCATCCAGGTAATAAAGCATGCCGATGCCTGATAAAATCAATATTTTTGTTTTTCTATTTCCGCCTGGGCTCGCAAACTATCCAGCACCTGATCAAGCACAGTGGAATCACTGTTCAGTTGGTAAACCATGTACGTGGGCAACTTAAACTGAGGAGTGTCTGGCATCTGAAAAAGTTGTCCCGAATTAATCAGGGGTTCCGCCATACGAATAGGCACGAAACAGGAACCCCCATTACTCAAGATAATCTGCACACCCAGCCAGCCAATATTAACGACCTGCGCGGGGCGTTCGAGGTCGGGATAATTGCTACTGTGCTGTGCATAAAATGCTGGTCCCCAGTCAACATAAATATAGTTTTCATCAGGCCAGGTTTTTTCCGGATTCGTTGTCAGCAACACCAGTGTTTCATCAAACAGGTGCTGAACATGGATACCGGGACTGTGTTGAGGTGTGTACATCAACGCCACGTCCATGGTGCCTTCTATCACACGCCGCATTAAATCTTCTTCGAAACCGATTTCACTTCGAATCGAGATATCCGGATGGGAGCGCCGCATTTCACCAACCCAGCGTGGTAATAAAACCTCCCATAAGGCAATCCGCGCTCCAATAGTAATACTGGCCTGATAGCGACTCGGCAACCCCACATCATGGCGTGCCTGATCGAGTGTAAGAATAAAGGCTTTGGCATGATGCACGAATCGCTTACCTGCCTGGGTCAAGGTGGCACCGGAGCGATTACGCACAAACAGGGTCGCGCCCAGATAATCTTCCAGACTTTGTATACGGCTGCTCACCGTTGACTGGGTCACATGTAACCGTGTTGCCGCTTCCAGAAAGCTGCCATTGGCTACCACCGCCAGGAATGTTTTCACCTGATTCATGTCCATGACATTAATATCGATAATTTCGATATTAATGTCAAATAAAAATCGTTTGTCTTATATTAGATACCCTCTATATACTTTCTGCATGGACTCATAATTTTTTAAGAGGTATGGATAACATGGTCTGCGTCAACGTAAAGATGAAATACAGTGGTCTTCCCTTAAAGCGAACACCGGTTGAACTGATACTGGATGAACACAATCAGCATATCGGTCCCACTGCGACGGATCGATCGGGCAATGTTTGTTTTGATATGCTATCTGGTACCGGCAAGATATTCGTTGCAGGTATAGAACGTTACCAGGGACCGCTCGATGGAGTGATTGGTATCGAGTTAAGAAACCTTACCGAAACCGGAAGTGATTCCGAAGGCGCGCTGCTGGACGAGCTCGCTGGCAACATAGCCTACCCCAGTATGTCGATGAAGAGGATTATGGTCGATGACCAGCAAGTCCTCACCGATAGCGAAGGTTATCTCGTCAATCCCGGCGACTGGAGTGAGGGCTTTGCCCGCAAGCTGGCCGAAATCGAAGACCTGGACCTGACCCAGGAACACTGGGACATCATCCGTTTCCTGCGACACTGGTTTGACACGCATGGCCGCCAAGCTTCGGTGCGCGATATGATCAAATACTTTCGTACACAGTGGGGCAAAGAAAAAGGAAGCAATCACTACCTTCATGGACTATTTCCTCGTGGCGGACCGCAAAAACAGGGCAATCGTTTGGCTGGTTTATTGCGAACCAAAGGCGAACACTGAGCATGAGCTTTTCAGATTTTTTTAATCAGATTGGCTTAAACCAGCACCCCATCAGTTACAGGGAAAGACTGATATCAATGACAGGGGGATTCCTGGGTATTCTTGGCATATTGCTGGCCAGCCGCTGGCTACTTGAACCAGAAGTCGCCGTGGTCATCGCACCATCCATGGGAGCTACTGCGGTTTTACTGTTTGCTGCGCCGCATGCCACTTTTTCGCAACCCTGGAATGTCATCATCGGCCATACCGTATCCGCGATTGTTGGCGTATCCTGCTGGATGTGGATACCTGACCTGACGATAGCGGCCTCAGTAAGCCTCGCTCTGGCCATTGGTATCATGTTGATAACCCGAAGCGTTCACCCACCTGGTGGTGCAACTGCTCTAGCCGCTGTTATCGGTGCAGAGAATATACATGACCTCGGATATAGTTATGTGTTCCACCCCATATTGTTCAATGTGCTATCTATTGCAGTTATAGCTGTATTATTTAATAACCTGTTCCACTGGCGTCGATATCCTGCTCATTTAAACAATAAACACTCTGATATTCGCAGTGCACGAGAACCTATTAGTCATGAAGACTTTGTTGTTGCGCTAGCCCATATTGAAACGATGGTTGATATTGATGAGGCTGACTTACTAAAAATATATAATCTTGCAACAAAACGTCAGTTAACAGAATACGTCAGTTACGCTGCCTCAGAAAGAAACCAGGCATAACTGTTCCCATAATAACCCTTACCACGCATCATCCAACAAATGTGTAATATGCCCTTTTGTTTTTGAGAAATTCTAAGGTTCTACGAGCAATTATAGTAAAGGCGTGAACAGGAAAGCGGGCTGGCTGCTGACAGCAGTGATTGTTATGGCTCCACTCCACGGATGAGAGAGGAAACGCATAATTATCCAGTATTATTCAACCGTTACCGATTTCGCCAGGTTACGCGGCTGGTCGACATCGGTACCCTTGTGGACTGCGACGAAGTAGGAGAACAGCTGAAGCGGTACTGAGAACAGCACCGGCGCCAGTTCCGCGTCGATCGCCGGGACACTCATCACCTGGCAGTTGTCACCGAGATCTTCCATGTCGAGACGTTCGTCGGCAAACAGGTAGACCTGGCCGTTACGCGCCAGTATCTCCTGGATGTTCGATTTAATCTTGCCCTCATAACCGTCTTTCGATGCGATGGCGATGGTCGGCAGGTCCTGGTCGATGAGCGCGATCGGTCCATGCTTCAGCTCGCCGGCGGGATACGCGTCCGCATGGATATAGGAGATCTCTTTCAGTTTAAGCGCACCTTCCAGTGCGATCGGGAACAAGGTGCCTCGTCCGATGAAAATCGCATTCTCCAGATCAGTAAATTCTTCTGCCCAATTTTCGATAGCCGGAGAATTATTGAGTATCTGCTCGATCAGGATAGGCAGCGTGCGCGCTTGCTGGAACAGTTTTTTACTATCCGCTTCTGCCAGTCCATGACGTTTGCCGAGCGCGACCACCAGCATCAGTAAAGCGATCAGCTGCGTGGTAAAGGCTTTGGTCGAAGCCACTCCGATCTCGGGGCCGGCACGCGTCATCAGTTGCAGCTCACTCTCACGAACCAGTGAGCTCTCTGGCACATTACAGACCGCCAGCGTCATATCTGTCTTCTGCTTGATCTCTCGCAGTGCTGCCAGGGTATCGGCTGTCTCACCTGACTGAGAGATGGTCACCACCAGTGTGTCGTCCATCAGCACCGTCTTACGGTATCGGTATTCACTGGCTACTTCGACACGACACGGTATGCCGGCGACAGCTTCTAACCAGTAGCGCGCAACCAGTCCTGCATGATAGCTGGTACCACAGGCGATGATCTGTACCGCTTTCACCCGGTCGAGGATCTTTTCAGCACCGGTACCAAAGGCCGTGTCAAGCACGAGATCATCGATGATACGGCCTTCGAGGATATCGATCAGCCGAGCAGGTTGCTCATGGATCTCTTTCAGCATGTAGTGGCGATACTCACCTTTGGCGGTAGCGTCTGCACTCAGCTCGGATTCTTTGATCTCGCGCTCGACGACTTGCCCCTCATCGTTATAGATAACGAGCGAGTCGGTATGGATATCTGCAATATCCCCTTCTTCGAGGTAGATGAAACGACGCGTCACCGGTAGCAGAGCGGCCGCATCCGATGCGATGAAGTACTCACCGAAGCCGACGCCGATCACCAGCGGACTGCCGCGGCGAGTTGCGATTAGGCGATTGTTTTCGGTATTCGACATGACGCCCAGGGCGTAAGCACCCTCGAAATCAGATACAGCCAGTTTTACTGCTTTGAGCAGATCGCCCTGCTGTTTCAGGTAATGCTCGATCTGGTGAACAGCGACCTCGGTATCGGTCTCAGATGTGAAGTTAAAACCGGCTTCGCTCTGTTTACCGCGCAGTTCACCGTGATTCTCGATGATGCCGTTATGGACCATGACCACAGTCTGGTTACATATGTGTGGATGCGCATTCTTCTCACTGGGCTCACCATGGGTGGCCCAGCGGGTATGGGCAACACCGAGGGAACCACGCACTTCGGTTTCCTTCAAGGCATCTGAGAGTTCTTTCACCTTGCCGACGCGACGCACACGGCTGATGCAGTCTTCCTTATCCAGCACCGCGATACCGGCCGAATCATAACCACGGTACTCGAGGCGCCTGAGTCCTTCTAACAAGATTGGCGTTACATTTCGTTCAGCGACAGCACCGACTATTCCACACATAGTTTTTCCCGATATCCAGCGCCATTCGGCCCTGGTTTTTTCATAAGCGATTGTTTTAAAAGCCGGTTTTAAAGATTGCCATTAACTATAGATAAGGCGGGCGCTGGGTCACGTATCCTGCTATAAATATTGCCCGATCTTGCGCCTGAATATATATTTAGATAATAGGAGTTAAAAACAGCTAATTCCATTGAATTGCATAGATTATATAGTACTATTTAATTGTACTTCTGTTAAAGGAATGTTGCAGTTAGATGACGGAAAAAAGGCGACAGCCCGGTATTTTTACTGAAGTCAGAAAATGAGCCCCGTTTTGAATGATATTGGTATTCAGGGGTGTTTCCAAATAATAATAACTATCTCAGTGAGCCCTACTTGATGAAGAAAAAACGCTCATTAATATTGCTGTTTTTTTCCGCAAGCCTGCCATGGTCCCCGCTCGCCCTCAGTACAGATAAATCACATAGCTTCAGCGCGGCCAGCATCCAGTTATCCACCCTGTCAGCGACTCGTGCAGAACACACTCTGGCAAACCTTACAGACACAGACAACAAAGCCAGCTTATCGAATTCTGCTGCAGACTCGATTATAGACACTCCTGTTATTGATACTCATGCCGTCGATCATGAAAAGCTTGATACTCAAGCATCGACTGACGAAGAGCGTGAAGCTGATGACATCACTGTTGAGACACCTGTTATCGAAAAACAGACAGAATCAACACAGACAGAACATCAACAGATAGAAGACTATTTTAGTGATGAAGAACTTTCACAGCTAAGGAAACTTTTCTTACAGGCAGAGGAAGCCATCAAACGAAATAACGAAGCTGAATATAGACAGCTTGCTTCTGAATTAGAGGGTTACCCTCTCTATGCCTATCTGCAATACCAGTGGTTGAAGAAGCACCTCAACAATAGTGACGAGGTAAAACATTTCATTAAGCATAACCAGGAATCACGTTTTGCCCGACCGCTGAAGCAGAAGTGGCTGTATCGACTGGCGAAGAAAAAACAGTGGCAGACCTTCCTGGAAAATTATGACGAAACCAGTGACACCAGTCTCAAGTGTTACCACCACCGTGCACAATATCATGTCGGTGAGAAACAGGCCGCGCTGAAAGGTGCGAGAAAACTCTGGTCAGTAGGCCGCTCACAACCGAAGGCCTGTGACCCGCTGTTCGCACAGCTGAAGAAATCGAAGTTCTTCGATCATGAGCTGTTGTGGACACGCTTCGAAGCATCGTTGAGCAACAACAAATACAGTCTCGCTAAATATGTAAAGAAACAGATGGCACAGCCCCACCGTGCCAAGGCCGAACTCTGGCTGAAGCTGCACCGTAATCCTGATCGTCATCTGAGTGAACTTTACAAGAACCCGAAAGCGCCTAAAGCAGGTCTCATGTTCAGCCATGCAATCTCACGTCTATCAGGCAGTGACCTCGAAAAAGCGATCACGACCTGGGATGACAACAAGCACCTGTTCGATATCGACAGTAAACAGGCAAATAAACTGGATAGAAAACTGGCGTTCAAACTTGTCCTCAGAAATGAGGCCGGTGCATACGAACGCCTGAGCCAGCTCGACGATGCTGACAGGCAAGCGAGGGAATGGCGTGTAAGAGCTGCACTCTATGAACAGAACTGGCCGCGTGTTGTCGATGCCATTGAGGATCTCAGCGAATCCGACCAGGAACGTGAGAAATGGCAGTACTGGCTGGCTCGTGCTTATGCAGAAACAGGGAATACGGTACAGGCCGACCTGATACTTAACGAGCTTTCGGCCACACGAAACTTCTATGGTTACATGGCAGCAGATAAAGTTAACAGCCTGTATCAACTTGCACATGATCCAATCAAGGTGACACCTGGCGAGATCAAGGCGGTCAAAGACCGTGATGAGTTCCGCGTCGCCTTCGAACTTATGGTACTGGACCGTGAGCTGGAAGCGAAGCGACAGTGGTGGCATGCGCTTGGCCAGTTGAACAAGGATGAGATCATGGCGGCTGCCAAACTCGCCCAACAGTGGCAATGGGATGAAATCGCTATCTTCACCATCGCAAAAGTAAAACACTGGGACGACGTCGAGATGCGTTTCCCGATCAGTTATTCAGACAAGATCCTTGAGAATGCCCAGCTGCAGAATCTCAACCCTGCTATCCTGTTCGGCCTGGTCCGCCGCGAGAGCGCCTTTAATAAAGATGCCCACTCTCCTGCTGGTGCACACGGCCTGATGCAGATCATGCCCCAGACCGGCAAACAGATCGCGAGAGACCTGAAAGAACGCTGGACAGGCAAACGCAGCCTGTATAACCCGGTGAAGAACCTGAAATACGGATCTTATTACTACCAGAAACTGTTAACCCAGTTCGATGGCAACTATGCACTCGCGCTTGCCGCATATAATGCCGGACCAAATAAAGTTAAAAAATGGCTGCCTGATGAAACACTGCCTGCCGATATATGGATCGAGACCATCCCCTATCGTGAGACACGTGAGTACGTCACCTCGGTATTGGCCTATGCACTGATCTACCAGCAGCGTATGCAGTCCAACGGTCTAACCATGGGACTTCTGACTGGTGAAGTTCAGCCGCTGGCTTTAAACCCTTAGTAAAGATCACGCTTCCATGACTTGTGGTCGCGTTTAAACAGGCTGAATTAACTCTGCTCCCTCTTCGCGGGAGTTGTTCACCCGTCGGTCTACTTTGTAAACATTAAAATCAGTCAGGCAGCCATCGAGTAAGATTTCCTTATCATCATCCGAGGCGAGCCACTGCCTGGCCAGCTCGACACTCAGCATCACCGGCATGCGCTCATGCAGGTGTTTTAACTCATCTTTCGAGCCAGTCGTGATGATGGTGCAGGACTTGAGCGCACCGTCACCGATCATGCATTCATCCCACAGGCCGGCGAGCACCATCGGTTCGTCATCATGGGAGGTAACGAAGTACGGCTGCTTAAGCCCCTCTTCTGTCTGCCACTCGTAGTAACCCCGCGCAGGTATCAGGCACTTCTGGTTGTGTTTCCAGGCATGGCGAAAAGCAGGTTTCGATTCGATGGTCTCGATACGTGCGTTGAAGGTCGCGTATTTATTTGATATCTCTTTCGACCAGGAAGGGACCAGTCCCCAGCGCATGGCATGGCAGGCGCCCTCGACAAAAGCACCGATCTGGCTCGCGGGGGACACGTTATAACGGTTGAATAATTCGTCAGACCACTCCTGCATCAGCTCGAGCCATGCATCGGAAGGTTTTAAAGCACTGGCAAAACGGCCACACATGATCTGCCGATAACTCCTGTATTACACCTTTTTAACAAATTCTGACTTCAGCTTCATCGCACCGATACCGTCGATCTTGCAGTCGATATCGTGATCGCCTTCAACAAGACGTATATTCTTCACCTTTGTGCCAACCTTGACCGCCGAGGAAGAACCTTTAACTTTCAGGTCCTTGATGACCGTGACTGAATCACCATCCTGCAGCAGGTTGCTGTTACTGTCTTTGACGACCAGTCCATCATCGGCGTTTTCGCTCGCATCCATCGACCACTCATGTGCACACTCAGGACAAACGTACATACTGCCATCGACATAGGTATATTCAGAACCACACTCATGGCAGTCAGGTAAGTCACTCATTTGAAACTCTTCGTAGTCAGTTGAAGAATCTATTGTATCAACTATTCAGATCGATCTTGAAAGCTTGATGCTAGGCCGCCTTCTCCTCTGACAACAGATTTTCAAGCTTCTCGACGACACGGTTTTTGGATGCCGCGGCTTTTATGAAGATCACGATTGACTCCAGTTCACCGATGGCCAGTCGCGGATCGATATCCTTGGCAGCGAGGATATGCTTGACTTCCGAGCCGCAAAAGTCGATGAGAAATGCATCATCACGGGCAATACCTATCGCCAGACCGATGAGGTATGGTGTCGCATCATCACCGCTGGCCACTGATATCTTGGTGGCAAATCGCTGCCATGCCTGGATCCACTGCTCTTTTTCAGAGGGGCTGATATGGCGTGTATCGATACGCAGAAACAACACGATCGAATTGATATTCTTCTTCAGTGTTGCCCTGTCCATGCGTTCAAGTTTGTGCGCCGCGCGCATGTGATGCTCAATACAGTGACTGCATTGATAATACTGCGCCAGGCCCAGGGCTACACATTCCTTCTGCCTGAGATGCAGGTAGGTATCCCACTGCTCTTCACCGTCGGTGCCATTAAAAACAACCATATGCATCAGGTTCATCAGGTCTGAAACATGACGAGGAAAGACACTATCCTGAAAGACTTTAATACTCATAACTAAACCTTTAATGGAAATTGAACACAGGAGATTCACACACCCGAGAGCTGCGACGATGCAGGAGATGGTGAAATCAAGCTACTTGTGTGTTGAATAAAGCAGATAACCGCCGTTGATGTAATCTGCTTGATGATAAATTGATTGCTCTATCAGTAATCTTGTTTCATTATGAAACATTAGCCGGATAATTTCTATCTCTGTTTTCACTCTGGTTACGACTTCAGCTCATACATGAACGTCCGCTTATGTACTGTGCTTACACACGCCCATCGAGATATGCCTTCCTTTCTTTCTCAGAAAACTTCTCTATCGCGTAGCGCAGCATGGTACGCGGCATGTTCATATAGTGTTCTTTGAGAAAAGCTTTCTCAACAGAAACTTCTCGTTTTCCAACCTCTCTCAACAACCATCCGACGGCTTTGTGAATAAGATCTTCTTCATCATCGAGCAAGCACTCGGAGATCGTCATACAGTCATCGAATTGGCTGTTAGCCACAAACTGCATGGTGGCGATGACAGCGATACGCCTCTCCCAGAGGTTAGCTGAATGGCACAAGGTATACAGTACTTCTCTATCCCGCTCGAGTAGGTGCGCCCCTACAATTTTATGTGCAGAGCTATCGACCAGGTCCCAGTTATTGATATAGCGAGTATTCGCCAGGTATAGTTCATAGATGACCTGTTTTTCCTCTGCAGAACCACGACTGTACTTGTCGACAAGCAATAGCAGCGCGAAAAGACGTTCTTCGTGATATGCAGATTTCAGCAGTGCCTTAACCTGTTGCAGCGGTACATCTTTATGCTTTTTAACCAGCCGGCGGATGACAGGAACACGGACACCAAGAAACAGGTCACCTTCACCGTACTCGCCTTTTCCTGTCTTGAAGAAACGCTGCGAATGCTCAGCGATAACTGGATCCGCAAGCTCTCTAAGCACCTGCTCGAGTTTAATTGATGCCATGTTATTTCAAGTCTCCCAACACCTGCCGGCTAATACCTGTTTACTAGAGCAACACCTTTTACAAAAATCTGGTAATATTTTTAGAATTATTATAATAACAACTCGGGAGGATATGAGATGACAGAAGAAAACAAATTAAGCAAGCTTGTTTCGACTAAACGAGACATGAATGAAACTGAAAGCTGGATCTTCTCACTGGCACCCGTTGGTGTCGCATTCGTATTCTATATCATGTTCATCATCTCATCAGAGATAGAGCAGAAAGGATTGTTCATCGCATACGGTGCGGCCGCAGGGCTGATAGGCCTGGAGACATACTGGATCGCGCGTGGCTGGCGTAAGAATCACGGCAGCACAGTCATCATGGGAGTACTGGGTATCGCTATAACCCTGGGGCTATTAAAGCTGTATCTCTCCTTTGCCTGACAGTACGCTTTCTATCCGGATGAATTTCTATCCGCATAGTTCTCTATTTGGATAATTTTCTATTTGGTTTTTACCAGACACAAAAACGCCGGTGATGATAAATCCACTCTATCACTCACCGGCCCCTTATTGTTACTTTAAAGAAATGATGATTATTGAAAGCTTGCCTGATTCAGATCATTGGTCCAAGTCCGACGACTACAACTACGAACATGGAAAGACAGATTACAACATAGGTTAACTTCCTAGTCTCATCAGTTTCTGGCTTTTTATTATCCATAAAACCTCCTTTTACATTTTTGTTGCCAGCTTTATTACCCAACAACTATTATTGTATGCCCGAAAGATTGCCAAATAATGACAAATATCAATCTTTTGTTGACTTAAACTGAATCTATCAACGAGACGTGTAACCGCGTGTAAAAATCAACCTGCTGACTAAAACTCTGTCGCTAATAATGAATAGCAAGCCATACCGTCTCACTACCAGGTAATGTCCAGTCTACCCTGTGCTTCTTATGTGCCGGGATATTCAGATAATCGCCTTGCTTGAGGGTAATTGATGGCTCACTATCGAAAGACAGTACAGCCTCTCCTTTCAGGATCAGTACCCATTCATTCTGCTCTTGATCATACCAGTGGGTCGAAGGCGTGGTGTGCCCTTTTGAGATGATTCGTTCGATTCTTACCTTGCCGTCAGTAACAATCTGATCGAACTGTTCTTCATGCAGTTCAGCAGGTATACCATCAAATATATTCATCCTGATACCTAAATAGTGCGAAACCAAAAGCTTGCGATGTTTAACAATTACATACCAGAAAACCTGCAGCCGGGTGGAGGCTAACTAGCAGATAGATTTAGTGAGACTTTTCGATCAGATTAACAGTAAACCTGAAGACAACGACACCGATGACGGCAGCAACACTTCCCCCGACCAACTGTGCGATTGGCCACATAGAAGCACCACCACCCTCATACGGCATCATATATTCTGTATACAGGATGGCCGCCAGCAAGATAAACCAGGGAACAGCACCTGCAAAGTAGACCGCCCAACTTTTCTTGATATAGATAGCGGTCAGTAAACCAATGAACGCTGAACCACCGATGAGGATTATCCAGACAATCAAGATACAACCCTGAGACTGTATGATAGATATCGTTCCTTTATCATAGCGTGAGACATACTAGAACTGTCCTGTATTCAACATCACTAGCGTACATGCTCTCAGTACACTTATACCGGCAGCAGAAAGACGCTTCTCAATTTCGCTATCTTCAGTGCCAGGGTTCATTATAATCCGTTTCGGCCTGGCCTTGATCACCTCGTCGATATGGTCGTGGAAGCGGGTCGGGTTCACGTAGAGGGTAACAGTATCGATCTCATCAGTGACCTCATCTGCTATATCGGCAACCGATCGGTAACAGGGAAAGCTTTCGATCTCGGATTTGAAGGGATTAACGAGATACACCTCATGACCGTGCTCTATCAATGAATGCATTGCCATATTGGCATATCTATGCGGTTTATCGCTGGCACCAATGATGACGACGAGCTGGGGCATATGTAATTTTAGTGGCCTACCGTCTTCGAAAATACATTGATGATGACAACACCTGCCACAATCAATCCCATACCGATAAGGGCAGGGATATCAGGCATCTGCCTGTATAAGAAAATACTGACGACTGTAACCAGTACAATACCAAGGCCTGACCAGATCGCATAAGTTATACCGACCGGTATCACCCTCAGGACAAGCGTCATGAAGTAGAAAGCAACACCATACCCGACCACCACGATCATGCTCGGCACCAGATTGGTAAACTCCTCAGATGCTTTCAAGGCACTGGTCGCCGCCACTTCTGCAATGATGGCTACAGCGAGGTAAAAGTATGTCATAGCTCTTTTTGTATCTAGTTCTAATGTTTAATACAGAGCTCTTGCGGACAGTTCGTTACTCAAACTCGGCGGCTTCAACCTGCTGATAGACGAAACTGATCAATCGCCCTATGCCGTCATATCCTGACCAGTCTGAAAACTCTTTAAGATCAGCAACGACCATGTCACGCATCTCGAAATCACTGAGGCCTTCATCGTAGTAATTTTCCACGCTGGCATAGAGAACTTCCAGAAAACGTTTGGTCGCTTCAGGTATTTCACGCCCCCCCGTCGGTCCGTGTCCGGGCACGTAGATATCAACCGGCAGCGAAAGCGCATATTCGACGGCTTCCATCTGGCCCTTTGCACTAAAATCCTCCGGTCTTGCCGCTGATACGACATTTCCGTATATGACGATATCACCAGCGAACAGTGTTTTATCACCCGGGTATTCGATCATGATGTCATTATCCGTATGCGCGTGCCCTGTATGGTGGATCTTGTAGCTGTTGCCAGCAAGTTCAAGGTTTTCTCCCCCCTTAAGCGCATGGTCTGGTAGAACGATCGTCGTTCCTTTGATGCTATCGTCGGTCGCCTGCGTGAATATATCCAGCCACTGCTCAGCCTCGCCATCAGACAGGCGCTCGATGGCACGCTCATGCGCATAGATGCTTACATCAGGATGGGCTTTACGAATTGCAACATTGCCGAACCAGTGATCGCCATGCAGGTGCGTATTAAACACGGCAACGACCGGTTTGTCGGTCACCTCACGAATCTTTTCCAGCAACATCTCGCCAACCTGCAGACTGCCGCCGGTATCGATGATAACGACACCATCGTCGGACACCACGATACCCGAATTACTGATAAAGCCTTTGTTACTCTTGTCGGGCATGGTTTGCATGCCATGAACCACATAGACAGTATCAGACATCTTTGTGAGCTTCAGCTCCTTGATGTCTTTGGGGATGCTGACATTATGCGCATACCCGGCAACAGGTGCGATGGCCAGGTAGAAAAGAAAAGTTTTAATCAGATTCTTCATTATTATTTTCACCTCTATATATATTCCAGAATACTATCCGGCTGATGATCAGACTGGGAGTCGAAAATTCAAGAAGTTAGTATGGGGCCCGATAATAGCCTGCGTCTCGATTGTAGTATCCACGATTTGCCTGGCCACGATTAGCCTGGTCACGTTCAGCATGGTATCTACTCATACGCTCCTGATAGGCTCTTTCTCTGGCAAATCTTTCTTTTTCGCGGGCAGCCATTTGCCTGGCGGCTTCTTCCTGCGCAGCTCTGACCCGTGCCGACATCTGCCTGGCGGCTTCTTCCTGTGCTGCTCTAACTCGTGCAGACATCTCCCTGGCGGCCTCTTCCTGTGCTGCTCTGGTACGAGCTGCCATTTCCCGCGCAGCCTCTCTTTGTGCCGCTCTGGTACGAGCTGCCATTTCGCGGGCAGCTTCTCTTTGCGCCGCTCTGGTTCGTGCAGCCATCTCCATGGCAGCTTGTTGTTTTGCTTTCTCGACAGCCACCGTATCTTCAGATGCCCCTGCCGCACTGACAGCAGAAGTGCTTACGTCTTCTCCCTGATCAGACTTCGCTGTATCTGAACTCGTGTCATCAGGCGCAGCTTCTTTCTTAAGCTGCGTAGTATCTTCAGTATCACTGGCCGGGGCGATCTCCATGCCGCTTTCAACTTCTTGTACAGTCGCTGCACTTGCAGCACCAGATAATAAGAAAATATTTAATAGTAGAATGATGGAAGTATTTTTAATCATTGCAGTAATTCCTCATTTGTTAATGTTTTTTGTACGTGGAACATCTGTTTATGGAGCAATCTACTCTTACGTCTGTCTACCGGTAAAGATATCATAAATACAAATACGTCACTTATTGATATGGCACAAAAAAAGCCCAACGACTGGGCTTTTTTGTTGTTTACTAATCTTTCATATTCCAGCAGATAAATATGGATTAGAACGGAATATCATCATCAAAACCGTCATCGACCATGGCCGGCGCCGCCTGTTGCGGTGCACGCTGCTGTGCCGGGGCCGCCTGCTGTGCCGGGGCGAAGCCGCCCTCACCGCCTCGGCTGTCGAGCATCTGCATGGTGCCGCCGATGTCTACCACGACTTCTGTGGTGTAACGGTCCTGGCCATCCTGCCCCTGCCATTTACGGGTCTGCAGTTTACCTTCGACATAGACCTTGGATCCTTTCTTCAGGTACTGGCCGACGATCTCCGCCAGCTTGCCAAAGAACACGACGCGGTGCCACTCTGTTTTTTCCTGTTTTTCGCCGCTACTCTTATCGTTCCATGTCTCTGATGTTGCCAGAGTGATATTTGCTACTGCATTACCGTTCGGCATGTATTTAACCTCCGGATCTTTACCCAGATTACCGAGCAGAATTACTTTATTTACGCCACGCTGTGCCATGTTTCCTCGCCTTAATATTTACTT
>Ga0180435_10003583_pt1 | contig 15473 bp, 10 predicted proteins | sample SS_ome_3_FD_132467 | JGI IMG/M metagenome (GOLD analysis project Ga0180435, IMG submission 132467) | Hypersaline lake sediment archaeal communities from the Salton Sea, California, USA - SS_3_S_1 metaG | ecosystem: Environmental > Aquatic > Non-marine Saline and Alkaline > Hypersaline >... | reverse complement strand
CTTCATCGTCCTTCTTCGCCATTGCCTACCCTTCCAGGCCGGGCCAGTCAGCCGGTGGCGTATGCGGAAGGGTTTTCAGAATCGCATCCGCCGCCGGTCTGACCGATTCTCCCGCCCGTCGGCGGGATACCCGACAAATATCTGGCCGCATCATACCACATATTCCCGTCTTTTGTCTTGGTGCAATCGTGATTTGCGGGTATGATAATTAGTGCTCTAGTCTGCTTAGTATTCGGGAGCGGCAGAGTAATTCGACCTGAGCCGGTCGAATCTGAAAAAGAGGCACAGGCGTTCTCGCTCAGCGCACTACCTCCAGGCCACACTTGGCCAAGTTCCCATTAGTGACGGTTTCGATGTGTCTACTTATGTGAAAGGGTAGTGTAATGAGAAATGCAATTCTGATTCTGGCAGTAGTTGTTGGTTCGGGTTCGGTTGCATCCGGTGGACGGATTATTGCATGGGGTGACGATACCTTCGGGCAGGTCAGCGATGTTCCTTCCGGCGAGTTTGTTTCGTTGGCGTCGGGTACGTGGCACAGTGTTGCTATACGCGCCGACGGTTCCCTTGCTGCATGGGGTAAGAACGACTTCGAGCAGTGTGATGTCCCGTCGGGCTATGATTACATAGCCGTTGAGGCGGGAACACGGTACAGCATGGCCTTGAAAGCAAACGGCACTGCCATTGTGTGGGGCGATATTTCCGGACCTTTAGATCACCAACTTCCGCTAACTGCAATCGCGGCAACGAACTACTACCCAGCAGCACTGGATACCAATGCAGGAGCCATTGCATGGCCTGGCCAGTATCTCTCCCCCCGGATGCCGGATGAGGCTTATGGAAGCGCTTGGAGTGCGATTAGCGGGGGAGGATACCATTACGTAGCAATTTGCACTGACGGGACAGTAGACGCATGGGGAGTATCTGGCCTAGTTACGTACACTGTTCCACAAGGTGACGATTATGCCAAGATAGATGCGGGCTTCAACTTTTGCGCCGCGATCCGTACCGACGGAAGCCTCACAGCCTTCGGCGTCGATACTGCCGACCAATTAGACGTACCGGCGGGAACTGGCTTTGCGAGTGTCTCAGCGGGCCGCCACTACGGACTAGCATTAACCGAAGGTGGCGAAGTCATCTTTTGGGGCACAGACAGTAACGGCATTGCCGATGTCCCGGATCGAAGCGATTACTTGGCCATTGCAGCAGGCGGAGAGCACGCCGCAGCGTTGGTTCCCGAACCGGCAACGCTGTCACTCCTGGCCTTGGGCGGTTTGGCGGTACTTCGCAAGGACAGTCGCAGGCGGTTTGGCGGGGCTATTCAGTAGGACAGTCTTCGCTCTTGGCAATCAGTTCAAGCTGTTCGGCGGTCAAGCCGGGATAGATACCCGCAATCGTACCGTTGGCGGAAACGTCCAGACGGTCCGAAACCTTGCCGTCTGTGCGGTCGATGATCTCTTTGAAGTACCGGAACTCCCCCGCCAAGGCCCTGTCGATCGCCACGCCGACAAGCTCCCGGATCAATTCCCCGTCATTAGCGTCAAGAGCATCCCGCAATGCTGTGGTCAATGGTCGTTCTGTCGGCCTGCCCTTGGGGTTTCCTGATTGGCCGGGCTTGAATCTTGGCCCGATCTCGTTGCCGGTTGCGAATGTCCCGTCTTGCCGCCTGTTCACCGCTTGTTCCACCATCTGTCAGTCCTCTAAGGCTTGGGTTTTCTCTGTTGTTTCGAGCATGGCCCGAATATCCCGCCGCACCGTATCGGGCAGAGTTGGCCAAGCGTCGATCACTCGTTGCAGGTCGGAATCGCAGGTCGTGGAAATCAGCCCTTCTGAGCCGCAAAATTCCCGATCAGTCCCCGATTCAGTCCCCACGCAATCACCCCCGATTTCGTAAGTGTCGCCTGTTTCGTTCGTTACAGAATCTTGTTCGAGTCCCACCCGGGCCATACGGCCGGTAGCGGTGAACGACCAGTGGTCGGTAGCGTATGGACTTGCTCGATGCAGCCAGACCTCCGGCCGGGTTGACGTTGCACAACTCCGAGACGGCATGGGGGTTACTGATTATCGGCCGTCGTCACTGCAGCGGCGTCAGGAGGTAGGCCGCTCTTGACGCCAGTTTTGACAGGAAACTCCTGGACTCCAGTTGTTCGCGGGTGACCGGTTCGGCGCTGGCGAAGTCGGTCTCGAACATCTCCTCCACTTGTGATGCGAAATCGTCGTCTATTACGACCGCGGTGATCTCGAAGTTAAGCCGGAACGAACGATTGTCGAGATTCGCGGTGCCGACGCCGGCCACGTAGTGATCGATGAGGAACACCTTTTCGTGCAGGAATCCGGGCTTGTAGCGGCGGATCTGAACGCCCGAGTCGATCATCCGCCCCAGAAAAGCAAACGACGACAGGTGGATAAGCAGCGAGTCGGGCTTGGTGGGGATCAGGACCCGCACGTCCACTCCGCGAAGGACCGCCAGTTGCAGGGCCGCGATCACGCCTTCGTCGGGCACGAAGTAGGGGCTGGCGATCCAGATTCTCTCGTCGGCGGAGTGTATGGCGTGCTGGAACATGAGGCTCGCGGTGTCGAGGTCGTCGGCGGGTCCGGAAGGTACGATAAGCACGTGCCGGGCGCCCTCGGCGTGGGCCTGAGGCTCCCAGGCCAGGTCGAGAACCTGTCCCGAGGCCCAGTGCCAATCCTCCAGAAAAGCCAACTGCAGGCCGAGGACCGCCGGACCCTCAAGGCGCATGTGCGTATCACGCCAGTGTCCGAACTTCGGGTTTCGTCCCATGTACTCGTCGCCGACGTTCAGGCCGCCGACCCATCCGACCGCGCCGTCGGCGACGACGACCTTGCGATGGTTTCTAAAGTTCAACTGGAAGCGATTCCACCGACCTCGACTCGAGTGGAACGGTCGTATCTCCACACCCGCGTCGGTCAGTTGGTTGATGTAGGATCGGGGCAGTTCGTAGCTGCCGATCTCGTCGTAAAGGAAGTAGACCTCCAGACCCTCCCGTCGTTTGGCGATGAGTTTGTCCTTCAGTTCGCGTCCGAGTTGATCGTCGCGGACGATGTAGAACTGCACCAGCAGATATTCTTGCGCCTCTTGCATTCCCTCGAAGATGCTCTCGAACGTTGCTTCGCCGTCTATGAGCAGGTCGGCCTGGTTGCCCGCGGAAAACGGCATTTGGGCCAGGAGTTCGACCGCTCTGACGCGGCCGTAGGTCTGGCCGTGCGATGAAGCGTGAGGATCGATGCTGGACTGCACCTCGGACAGGGCGCCCCTGATCTCGGTGTCCTGGTCCTTGCGGGCGAAGACGTATCCCTGGAACTTCGAACGCCCGAACATCCAGTATGCGGGGACGGCGACATACGGGAAAGTGTTCAGCGAGATGATCCATGCGATAGTCCCCTGAGGCGTTCTGGTCGACATCAGCGCCGAAATCGACGACAGCACGCCGAGGACGTGCGCGACCGTTATTATCAGGAAAAGTACCGTCATTTTTCCGCCGCGTTCGGATTGTCGGGGGCCGACTGTGCGGCCGGTTCTTCGGGTTCGGGGCGAACGGGCTGGGGCAGGTGGGGGCGGATTCTTCTCGAGTAGTGGGCTCGGTCGAAGTCGTCGATTACGTACTGATTGATGCGGCATCGCTCGCGCGTTTCCCTGAATGAATCTTTCGTGTCGATCCATCCGTTGTCGAACGCCATCTCGTCGGCGTATCCGTTCAACAGGATCCTGTAGTCGAACGAGCCCGGCGGTGCGATCGATCGCCCGGAATAGGCCAGCCAGGTCGTGCAGTTGTCGGTTATCGTGTTGTAGAACTCCGGCCTATCGGCGATCTGGTTGACGCGGGCCATGATCTTCTCGAACAGCTTTCGCACGTCGGCCGGCGTGGTGTTCGTCGGGTAGAGATAGACCTGCTCCTTGCGCACGCCGGTGCGGGAGCCGAGGATGTCCTTTTCGTCGCCGAGCACGTAGATCAGTTCGTATTTCCTGAACAGCCCGGCGATTGCGGAATACACCTCCCCTTCCTCGGCGCGGGCCTCGACCGATACGCAGAGATACTCAGTGTCGTCGAATCCGAACGAGAGCATCGAGTGGGCCGTGTGACGCCCGTCGCCCCAATACGATATGATCAGGTCGAGCGTCTTGAGCCTGGTCAGGTCGAACGTCTTGTCGTAGTACCGCGGGGTGTATGCGTCGATCTCCTCGTAGTCGAAGTTTCGGATGCTCCGGATTGTCGCGGTGTCGCCTTCGATGGCGGCTCTCGGCAGGACCGCGGTCAGTTGGCTCCAGTTGCGATCGTGGCTGGGCTTAAGTCCCATCCACCATATCAGCACCGCGCCAAAGGCCGCAAACAGCAGCAGGGCGGTTATGATGCGTTTGGGAAAGCAGAAAAACGATGCGACGAATACGATCGCAAACGAGGCTCCGAACGCCCAGCGGATCTCCTGGCCCGGTGCGCCGGCGTAGGTGATCGCCAGTGCGGACCAGAGGATGATCAGACCCAGAGCCGGCGTTATCACCAGGAGGATGATCAGGCGCCACAGAAATGTGCCGACCTTCAGACCGGCCGAATCCGTACTAGCAGCCATAGATGCAAACCCTTTCCGATTCTGATCCCGACTGATCAACTCGGCTGGCGAACGTTGAGATATTCTTACAGATACCAACGTACATTGCAACGGCGCATTGCGTGGTCTATTATAGTCGACTGAGAATATGGCTTTGACACTGGAACAACTTGAATTCCTCGCCGGCGGCGACGGGGCCGATGCGCTCAAACTCGACCTGCCCGACGATCCGCTGTCGGCGCAAGTGCGGCTGCGGAAGAAATTTTCGTACGATGAGGCCTGCGCGATCGGGCACATGCGCGAACTCCGCAAGCGCCCGATAGCGGCCGCTAAGTTCTCTTGCGGCCTGGCCGACCGGATGCTCCTGAGCGACGAACTGCTGCAGCAGTGCTCTTCGCTTCGGCTGGCGAATTACGTCGGGCGTCGAATGGCGGAGATCGCCGCATCGGTCGGCGCCGCGGAGGTAATGGACCTGTGCTGCGGACTCGGCGGCGATGCGATCGGCCTGGCTTCGGCGGGGCTGAACGTGGCCGGATACGATATTTCGCCAGAAGCGATCGTTTGTTCGGTGCATAACGCAAACGCCGCGGGTGTGGGAGATCGAACGAGTTTTACAGCCGCTGACGTTATGAAGCTGGATATCCCCTCAAGTGCGGTGGTGCATATCGACCCGGACCGACGGGCCGGCGGTAGGCGCGTGGTGGGCCTTAGCCAACTTCGCCCGGGTGAGGAGTTCCTTCGCAAGCTCGTCGAGACCACCGCCGGCGGAGCGATGAAACTGTCGGCCGCCATGGATTCATCCGAACTGGACGACTGGCCGGGCGTTCGCCTGGAGTACGTATCCGAAGACGGCGTCTGCAAGCAACTGGTCGTCTGGTGGTCGCCCGGCGGCACGGATGCGCCTTCCCGCAGCGCGACTGCGGTCTGGGGCGACATGAACGATCCGCAGTCAGAAACTATTGCCGCCGACGCCCCCCCGGCTCCGTTCGGCGAGATTGGCCCCTGGCTGATCGAGCCGGGCCCGGAGGTGATCGCCGCCCGCGCGGTCGACGCCCTGGCCGCCCGGAATAACCTCTGGCGAGCCTATCCGGGGATGCTCTGGATGTTCGGCGCCGATCCGGTCGACTCGCACCTTGCCAGATCCTACGAGATCATCCAAACCGTACCGGGGCGCGAGCGTGAGATCCGCATCGCCCTGAAGAAACTCGGCGCCGGCCTGGTCGAGATGAAGTCCCGCGGAGTAAGCATAGACACCGACGCCCTCCAGCGACGGTTGAGAGGAAAGGGCGACCGCAAGCTGGTGGTTCTCTGGACCCGAATGGGCGACAAGCAGAAAGCGTTTATCGGCGTGCGGCGGAAGACCTGAAAACTGCTTTGCCTGGCGCCGGCGGCAGGTTAGAGTAACGTCTGAGGTGACAGCATGAGACATTTCCTGTTCGTGGCGGCGATCTGCGTTCTTTCGTCAGCGATGCTGGCGAGTGGGGCCAAGGTCTATCCCGACAAGCCGAATGTGGTCGAGTTTCCCGCGATCGATGCGAAGTTTGTGCGGTTTGCGATCCGCGCGACTTCCGGCTCGCAGGCGTGCATTGACGAGTTGGAGGTCTACGCGCCTTCGGGCGCCAGGAATCTCGCGCTGGCCGCCGGCGGGGCGAAGGCTTCGGCCTCCTCATGCCTGAGCGGATATCCGATCCACAAGATCCCGCACCTGAATGACGGCCTGTACGGAAACAATCACAGTTGGATCGCCGCCGGGGTCAGCGGCGAGTGGGCCCAGATCGAACTGCCGCGCGCGGCGAAGATATCGAAGGTCATTTTCTCCCGCGATCGCAAGGGGCGATACCGAGATCGGACTCCGCTGCATTTCGAGGTGAGAGTGTCGCTCGACGGCAAGCAGTGGAAGACCGTCAGCACCGTCAAGGCCGCCGGCGCTCGGCCCGTCAGGCGGCGCGGCGGCGGGGCGCCTCAAACCGTCGGGCCGCTGAATACTTCGGATGCGGCTGTCGCCGAGGCGCTTGAGAGCGGAGATGTGCTGAAATACGCGTTTATGTGCGAGGCCCGTACGATGGCCCGGGTCGATCAGACCGGGCCGGTCGAGCGCGTGGGGAAGCAGTTTGCCGAGATGATTGAGCGATTGTCGCGCAAGGGTCTGGACGTATCGACCGAGCGCAGACAGCTCACCGGCTTTCAGCGGCGAAGCAAGGCTGAGCCGAAAGAAGACGCCGCCAGGGCGCTGTTCGCGGAGTTGCGCCTGGCCAAGCGGCGGTTGATGCTGCGAGATCCGGACCTCAAACCGCTGGGGAAAATCCTGCTCACCAAGCGTCACCCGTATCTGCCGAGCCACAACTACAGCGTGATCCTCGACGCCAGGTTCCGCGGCGGCGGGGGTGTCTGCGTTTTGAACATTCCCCGAAGCCAACGGCGGCTCGATCCGTCGAAGGCGAAACTCACCGTCCTGTTCGACGCCCAAAACGGCATGGCCCGCGATGCGATGCCGGACTTCGACGCGTCGAAGATCTACTTCGCGTGGCGGCCGACTGTGAAGGATTACTGGAGCCTCTACGAGATACCCGCCAACGGCGGAAAACCGCGCAAACTCACCGACGGCCCGTTCCACGACTACTATCCCTGCCCGCTGCCCGACGGCGGGCTGGCGTTCACCTCGACCCGCTGCAAGGCACGGTTCCTCTGCTGGCGGCCTCAGGCGTTTGTGCTGTTCCGCATGGACCTGCCTGCCGGACAGGCAGACGCCGGCGGGCGGAACATTCGTCCGCTGTCGCACGCGAACATCAGCGAGTGGACGCCGTCTGTCATGCGCGACGGACGGATTATCTGGATGAGGTCGGAGTATCTCGACAAGGGCGCCAACTTCGGCCACACCCTCTGGGCGATCCGCCCCGACGGCACGCACCCCGAGTTGATCTTCGGCAACAACACGCCCAACTGCTACGCCCACGGGCGGCAGGTCCCCGGTACGCATGAATTGTTGTGCACGCTGGTCAGCCACGGCGGCGACCTGAACGGTCCGATAGCGCTGATCGACCCGACAAAAGGGCGGTCCAATCCCGCGGGCGTCCGCAGCATAACCCCCGATACGCCGGCTCAGTACCACATGAGCTGGATTCGCAAGGAGTGCTTCCGCGACCCGGTCCCGGTTTCGCGCGACTACTTCGTCTGCAGCCACGCGCCGGACGATCGGTTCGGGCTGTACGTGATCGATCGCTACGGCAACCGCGAGCTGCTCTACATGGACCCGTCGATCGCTTCGATGTGCCCCGAACTTCTGCGCCCGACGCGGCGCCCGACAGCCCTGAGCAGCCCGGAGCATATGGCCAAACGCTCGGGCGCCGGCCAGTTCGCAGTAGCCGACGTCTACAACGGACTCGGCCCCAAGGTCAAACGCGGGACTGTCAAGTACATTCGCGTCTGCCAGGAGGTGCGGTCCGAACTCGTTCAACTGCCTGACGGCAAGTACAAGTCCGATCACCCGCCGTTCCAGGATTACTACGCCACTCCGGTTCACAAGGTAAGCGGACCGGCCGGTTGGCCGACGTACGTCGCAAAGGCCTCGCTCGGTCTGGCGAAGGTCGCCGCCGACGGATCGGCCAATTTCACCGCGCCGGCGGGCAGGGTCCTGTACTTCCAGGCCCTCGACGGCGATCTGAACGAGGTCCAGCGAATGCGGAGCGTCGTGCAGCTCCAGCCCGGCGAGAAACGAGGGTGCATCGGCTGCCACGAAAGCCGCGCCGACGCCCCGCCGCGGATCTCCGGCAGGCCGACGGCCATGCTCCGCGGCCCCGAATCTCTGGACGCTCCCCCTTGGGGGACCGGGGCGATATCGTTCGAGCGAGTGGTCCAACCGGTGCTCGACGCCAAATGCGTCCGCTGCCACAACGAAAAGCACAAGGGCAAGATCAACCTGACCGGGAAGCTCGACGCTCACAGGGTCCCGACCTCATACCGCACGCTTGTCGCCGGCGGACTGGTCCACTATTTCGACATGCGGTACAATCGGATGCACCGCAGGGCCGAGCCGCTCACGTTCGGTTCGGTAAAGAGCAAGCTGATCAAGACCCTCGAGTCCAGACACCCGCCTGCCCCGTCGCGTGAGGCTCCGGTCAAGCTCACACGCTCGGAGATGCGCAGAATCAAGTGCTGGATCGACATGAACTGCCCCCTATGGGGCGACTACGCCTACCGCCTCAACCGCCCGATGAAACTGGCCAAGACGGCGAAGTAGTTTCGGGAGTATTTGATTTTGGCGCCTGTCCGCTGTTGTCGGTATAATCCGCATCCACATACTGAAAGGGCATGCCATGACCGGGAAACTGAACGTGTTGCGGATTCTCCACTCTCTGGGTTGCGTAGCTGTCGTACTGACCGTTGTCTTGTGCGGCTGTGGGAAACCCAAGCCGGACCCCGATGCCGAGGCTTGCTGGAAACTCGCAAGCGCCCAGGCGGACCTCGGCGCTGGTGTCGACTACGGTAAGTCGGGGAAGGATGCTGACGCCAACGCCGGCGGCGAGAAGACCGGCGCCGCCTTGAAGAAGGCCGCCTCCCGTAATCCGGACAAGGCTGAGGCGCACTATGAAATGGGCTACGCCTACAACCATCGCGGGCTATACCCGGAGGCCCTGGCCGCCTTTAAGAAGGCCGTCGCCGTCAAGCCGGATCATGCCGAGGCGCATTGCGGCATGGGCTTCACATATATCATGCTCGATCGGGACGCAGACGCCGTCGCCGCCCTGAAGAAGGCTGTCTCTCTTAATCCGGATGATGCTGATGCGTACTACGGCATGGGCCGGGCCTACAACCATCTTGGGCAATACGCCGACGCCGTCGCCGCCTTTAAGAAAGCCGTCGCCGTCAATCCGGACGCAGCCGCGGCGTACAACGACATGGCCTTCGCCCATATCAGGCTCAAGCAGTACGCTAAGGCTGTCACCGCCTGCGAGAAGGCCATCGCCATCAAACCGGATTTCGCCGAGGCGCACCTCAGCATGGGCGGAGCCTACCGTGATCTTGGGAAAAACGCTGAGGCCCTGGCGACATACAAGAACTACATCGACATCGAACCAACAGGGAAAATGGCCGATCTTGCACGCAGGCTTATCCGCGAGATATCAAACAGGAACTGACGGCGACCGCCCCGCAGGGTTCGACTATGTCGGCGGACACAAAAGAGCACGCAAGGTAAGGGAGATGCGAATGTCGGGGTTTAAGGCAGCGTCAATGATGGCGATCGCAACTGAGTGTGTGCTTGGTATGTGCAGCGTGGTCGCTGGTCAGAAGCCAGTGTCGGCAAACGAGGTGCGCGCGTTCAAGTTCAATTCAAATCTTTGCCTGGAGATAACCATGTGGCCGTCAGGCGTGTCGCGCTTTCGGGGCGGCTTACACGAGTACAAGGCGGCCAGAACGCCTTGCGATCGTGATGTGGAGATACCGGCCGGGTGGGTCTGGCGAATAAGGCTGGGGGAGCCTTCGTACAACGATTTGCCCAAGTTGGCCGAGCAGCTCAACGAACTCCACCGACGCGGCGGGCGCATGCCTACCCTGGATATGCGCATAGCTCCGTTCCTGGAACCGGATGTCAAGGCGTTGGGAAGTATCGTCGGCCCCTGGAGGCTTGAGGTCGAGGAAGGCTACATGGAGTTCTGGGACGAATCGCTGAAGCCGATTGCCGGATTCAAAAGACTGCGCGGACTGACTCTTCTCAGGTGCGAGAAGATCACCGACGCCGGCATCGCGCATCTGGCTGGCATGCGGCAATTGACTTCTCTGGACATCAACGGATGCGACGGTCTGGGCCGGCGAGCTCTGGCTGTTATTGGCGGCATGGAGGGATTGACGGAGCTGGGGCTGTTGAACACCGGTCCGTTGTCGCTCGCTGATTTCAAGCATATTGGCTCCTTGAAGAAACTCGTCAGGTTGGAGGTTGGGATTGACGTCTTGACGTCGGATAGCCCCTGGCCCTGGAGGCATCCGGGCTTCTGCGACCTGGATGACCAGAGCGCCAGGTATATCGGCGGACTCAGAGAGCTTCGCGAGCTTGACGTGTCGGGGGCGGTCAAGCTCACCGATGCGGGATTGGCGCATCTGGCGGAGCTGAGAAAACTGTCCAGTCTCAATCTGTCGGGCTGTACAAGAGTTACCGACGAGGGGCTCAAGCACGTGGCCAAACTTACCGGCCTCAAGCGCCTTGTGCTTCCAAAGGGGCGGGGCGTTACTGATGCAGGGCTGGCTCACGTGGGGAAGCTGCGGGATATCGAGAAGCTCACCCTGTCCGGATGCCGGATGATCACGCGTAGAGGTTTCAAGCATCTGGAGGGGCTGGCGAAGCTCAGGGAACTGGACTTGTCGAGGAACAAGAGGCTCACCGCCGCTTACGTCGCCGGCGTGGCGAGGCTGCGGCGATTGTCCGTCCTGGACCTGTCGGGCTGCACCGGTCTCACCAACGATGGGCTGAAGCATATTGAAACGCTCAGCGGTCTCAAACGGCTGGACTTGTCGGAGTGCAAGGGACTGACCGACGCCGGGCTGGCGTCAATCGGGAAGCTCCGTCTGCTCGAAGAGTTATCGTTGTCAGGCTGCCGCAATATAACCGGCGGCGGTTTCAAGCACTTCAGCGGCCTGTCGAAGCTGAGGAAGCTGAACCTGTCGAAGTGTCGCAAACTGTCGGGGGCGGGGCTTGGGGAGCTGAGAAACAACAGGCAGCTTCGATCGCTGGATCTGGAGGAAAACAAGCATCTTGTCGACGGTGATATCGAGCAAGTTGGGCGTTTGGCTTCGCTGGAGCGACTGAATCTGTACGGCTGCGGCAAACTGACCGGCGGCGTCCTGGAGCATCTGTCAGGCCTGGGCGAACTGACGCGTCTGAACTTCGAATCCTGCGGCCGCTTGACGGGTCGGTCGCTGGGGCATCTGGCGAAAATGAGATCCCTGAAGAAGTTCGAGTACGACGACGATCTGGATACTGAGAGTATGACAAAACGTGAGAGGAAATGCCTCACCGACCTTGCGCTTCGAGGGGTCATGTCAATGTTCTACGTTGACATGACGGCCGATAACCTGGCCGTATTGGGTCGCGTTGGGAGCATACGCAGCCTGAATCTCAGCGGAAGCGGGGAACTCAGAGACGGCGATCTAAGGCATATTGTCGGGTGCGACAGGTTAGTCGATCTCTACATGAACGATCCGAGCCATTTGACCGACGCCTGTTTTGAGCATGTCGCAAAGCTCGCGAATCTTCGCTCTCTGACAGCCGACGGATGGGGCAACGCCTCGGGGGCCGGTCTGGATCGGATTGGGGGAATGCCGAAGCTTGCGTATCTGGACTTGTCGGGCTCCAGGAGCGTGAACGTCGCGAGTCTTGCGAGCATCGGCAAGCTCACCGGTCTTCGGAGTCTGGAGTTGAGTAGCTGCAAGGGGCTGACCGGCGAGGGGTTGAAGCAGCTTTCAGGCCTGCGGAATCTGGTGCATCTGAAACTGCGGCGTTGCGACAACCTGCTTGACGCCGATGTGGGGGCGCTGGCCGGGTTGCGGAATCTCAGAGAACTGGAGATGGAGAACAACAAGCAACTCGGCGGCTCGGGTTTCGGGCCTCTTTCGGCGATGAGACTGACTTCACTGGACCTGTCGGGTTGCACGAATCTAAGCGACGTCGGGATAGGCCCGATCTCCAAAATGCCCGATCTGAAGGAACTGGATCTGAGCGAATGCGAGACGATTACCGATGCCGGGGCGAAGTTGCTGGGCTCGGCGCCGTCGCTGGTAAGAGTCAGCTTCTACCGTTGCCCGAATATAACTGAGGCCGGCCTGCGAGGACTGTCTAAGTCCCGCAGCCTGAGAAGCCTTGCTGTGGAGAAACTCTCGGACAGCGGCTGCGAAGAACTCCGCGGGATGAGCCGGTTAAGATCGGTGTCCGCCTACGACTGCAACGGTCTGACCGACAGGGGGCTGGGGCGCCTGGCCGCCTGCACCGGCGTTGACTCCCTGCTTCTGTATAAATGCGGCAAGATCACCGCCGCCGGATTGAAGCAGCTCGCCGCCCTGAAAGACCTTGAGTTCCTCCACGTTCTCGGGTGTGTTAGAGTGACGGATGAAGAGATCAAGACAATCGAGAAGATGCTGGTCCGCCGGGATGCAAGAGTCTACGTCAGCAGGGCCGACCACTAGCCCACGGATCGTATTCCATAGACGCGCATGAGGTAAGAACATGAACCTGCCGAAACGAATCGCAGTCGCTTTGAGTTGTTGTTCTGCGTTCCCCGAATTCAGGAGATAGGCCATACTGATGAACAAACGGCGGCCCCATCCGTATTTGCTATTTCAATAGCTGCCCCCTGCGAAGCTATAACCTTCGACGCCGGATCAGGGACATACAGCTTCAAAATGACGCCCATGCCGTAGTCGCCGACGCCGCAGTCCATAGTACGGCCGGCAGGTTCCGAATAGCGATCCTGCGGGTATTGGATGCGGCTGATTCAGCACACCGCCGCGATACGTACGATTCGATAACTGCTGTTTGTGATGCCCCCGGATTTCATGGCTATCGGTCTATTCAAGGGGTAAGATGGCGGAAAACGCCCGTTCTCATGAATAGAATCGAAAAGGGAAGAGGGAGAGACTATGTTTAAGTATTTGACAAGATTTGTCCTGGCCCTGACGGTCGTCGCGACACTTGTAACCGACGGCAGTCTGGCTGAAGAGCCCAAGTGGGTCAAGAGGGCGAGGCGGACAGTCAAGGCAGCGATCCCGCTTGCCGAGAAAGACGCCAGTCGTCCCGTCTACCACTTCCGCCCGCCGTCACAGTGGATGAACGACATCTACGGCGCCATCCACTACAAGGGCTACTATCATATCTTCTACCAGTACAACCCGTTCAGCGGCGATCGCTGGGGTTACAATTATTCGCTCTGGGCGCACGCGCGAAGCAAGGACCTGGTTCACTGGGAGAACCTTGACTGGGCGTTACTGCCTATGGTCGAAAGGGGGGAGACAAGATGCAATTCAGGCTGTGTCACTCTCGATGGAAACGGCCGGCCGATGATATTCTACACGTTCGTTCACGCCAAACGGTACGCCCCTGGCCGCACGCCGAAGCGCGAGCAATGGGCGGCGATCGCCTGTGATGAGGACTTGATAAGATGGAAGAGGATAAAGGAAAACCCGATCATGGCCGCCGGGGTCAGCGGAGTGCCCGCCGACGTACACGGCGGATGGAGCGACCCCTTTGTGTTCAAGTCGGACGGGCGGACCTTCGTTACTTACAAATCCTGCGGCGGGCTGGTCGGGGAGGCCCAGAACAAGGAACTGACAAAATGGAAGTACGCCGGCAAGATCGACGGCGTCTCGGGCGAATGTCCGAACTTCTTCCCTCTCCAGGGCAAGTGGGTGTTGATCCGCTCGACGCACCCGCTTTCATATATCGTGGGCGATTTTGACGCGAAGGCCATCAGCTTTGAGAAAAACGGCGGCGCCGGCACAGTTGATTACGGTTTCGGAAAGAATCCGCCGAAGGATCGGTCATGGACGCGGGGCCTGTACGGCACAAACGCTTTTACCGACAAAGACGGACGCCGGATCCTGGTCGGCTGGATCTGCGGATTCAAACCCAAACGCGGCTGGAACGGGTGCATGTCTCTGCCTCGCGTCTTGACGCTCGACAAGGCCAATAGACTCATCCAGACCCCTGCGCCGGAACTCAAGAAGCTGCGAGGAAAACACCACGAGATCAAGGGCCTGAAGCTGGAAAGCGAAGCTCAACTGCTTAAGGATATAGAAGGTGATGCGCTGGAGATCATCGCGCAGTTCGCCGGTGGGGATGCTGACGCATTCGGGCTGAGACTGCGGCAGAGTGAAGACGGCAAGAGCGCGATCACCATTAGATGCGCCGACGGAAAACTGAACGTGGCCGGCACGGTTGTCCCGTTAGCGCTCAATGACGCCGGGAAGCTCAAGCTGCACGTATTCATTGACAGATCCGTTCTCGAAGTGTTCATTAATGACGGGCGGACGAGCGTCACGCGAGTCGAGTATCCCGGCGACAAGGACCTGGGCGTATCGGTATTCGCCGAAAACGGAAGTGTCACACTGAAATCTCTCGACGCGTGGAACATGAAATCGATATGGTGATGAAATGATCTGGGAACGCATGACGTAATTGCTGAGATGTCTGTCATATTGGCCTTCCCGAGCGGTGATGCCGATGCCAAGACCCGCCAGCGGAAATGGTTGGGTTACGTCCACCGGCGGCCGGACAAAGCTGAGACCCTGGCGATAGCCCGGAGCATAGAAAGCGGCCTGCCGTACGGATCCAAAAACTGGATCGTGGCCCTCGGACGGAAGTTGAATCTGGACCTGACAATCCGCCCCCGCGGTCGTCCGAAAAAACAACCGCCCCAGTCTCAATGAGCGTCAATAGAATGTAAGTATAGTGTATGAAACGATATAAAATAGCTCTGCCCCTTTTCTGACCCTGGGGGCACTGTGACATAGTGAGGTAGGCGATCATGGAAAGGCAGCATTATGAGTGAAAGCATGAAGAAGTTTCGCGTAGCTATCCCGGCGAGGGCTACGAAACAAGCGGAGCGCGGTTGTCCTGACGGCCTGCAGGCATATGTGTACCTCTTGCACAACGAAATAGTCGGACACCGCTTGTGGTCTCAAGACGGAGTTCTGTTGCAGGAATACGGATGCAAAAGGGGATGTCGTGATGGATGGGAGTTGCTGTATCACTCCCAAACCGGGAACCTAATGGCTGCGATCCCCTGGTCGAATGGGAAGTTAGTCCTTAAACAAGCGTATATTTTAGGTCGTTGCGGTCGATGGAGCGGTCGCATGGCAGGCGCAGCATCAACCCGCCCGCTGCGTGCGGCCTGATGCGTTCGCTTCGAGTTGTTCTCTTTTTCATG
>Ga0180435_10003582_pt1 | contig 15473 bp, 13 predicted proteins | sample SS_ome_3_FD_132467 | JGI IMG/M metagenome (GOLD analysis project Ga0180435, IMG submission 132467) | Hypersaline lake sediment archaeal communities from the Salton Sea, California, USA - SS_3_S_1 metaG | ecosystem: Environmental > Aquatic > Non-marine Saline and Alkaline > Hypersaline >... | reverse complement strand
AGCGTCCTTTGGCTTTGCGCAGGATTCGTCCTGCTGGCGGCATGGGGGTGCTCCCCGTCCGACGGGGGGTCCAACGGCGCTTCGCGCAATGCGCCCGATGCGGATGCAGCGGTGCCGGCGGCGGTGGTTCACCTCTTCTTTGCGGATGTCGAGAATGAATATCTGACCGCCGAAGCGTGCCGCCTGCCGCATCAAGAAGAGCCGATCCGGAAAGGGCGCGCCATCGTGGAAGCTTTGATAGACGGCCCTCGACAGCCGCTGGTCGGCACGGTTCCGTCCGGCACGACCATCAGGGCGTTTTACATCACCGAGGAGAAGGTGGCCTATGTCGATTTGTCCCGCCAGGTCTATGAAAAACATCCCGGCGGGGCGACATCGGAGCTCATGACCATTTATTCGATCGTCAATTCGCTGGCGCTGAACATCCCGGAGATTGATGCCGTCAAAATATTGATCGAAGGACGCGAAACACAAACCCTGGCGGGGCATATTGATCTGCGCCTGCCGTTTGAAGCCAACATGATGATGGTCCGATGAAAAAGAAAACCAAAATCAACAACATTCGGAATATCGGCATTATCGCCCACATTGATGCCGGAAAAACCACGGTGACCGAGCGCGTTCTTTACTACACCGGCCGCTCGCACAAAATGGGAGAGGTCCACAACGGTGAGGCCATTATGGACTGGATGCCCGACGAACAGGAAAGGGGCATCACCATTACCTCCGCCGTGACCGCCTGCCACTGGCAGGACAGCGAAATCGCCATCATCGATACGCCGGGCCACGTCGATTTTACCATCGAGGTTGAACGCTCCCTGCGGGTTCTGGACGGCGCCATCGGTGTTTTTTGCGGCGTGGGCGGTGTGGAGCCCCAGTCGGAAACCGTTTGGCGCCAGGCCGACAAGTACCATGTGCCGAAAATCGCGTTTATCAACAAGCTCGACCGTATCGGCGCCGATTTTGCGGCCGCCGTGGACGGCATCCGAACCCGCCTGGCCGCGACCCCCCTGGTGCTGCAGCTGCCGGTGGGTCGGGAAGACCGTTTCCGCGGTATTGTCGACCTGGTGGAAATGCAGCAGATTGCCTGGGATGCCGATTCGCTGGGGGCCACCCTTTACCGGGAAGAGATCGAAGCCGCGCTTCTGGAAGATGCACGACAGCAGCGCGAACAGCTGCTCGAAACCCTGGCGGAAGTCGATGACGATATCATGGAGCGTTACCTGGCCGAAGAAAGCATCGATCCAGCCACCCTCAAGGGCGCCATCCGCAAGGCAACCGTGGGGTTGAAGCTGGTGCCGGTTTTGTGCGGTTCCGCCTTGAAAAACAAGGGGATTCAACCGCTGCTGGATGCCATCGTCGATTATCTTCCCAGTCCGGTGGATGTTCCGCCCATCAAGGGATCGGACCCCGAGACCGGGGAGATCATCCGTTGTGCCCCCAGAGATGCCGATCCCCTGGCGGCGCTGATTTTCAAAGTGTCCTTGATCGAGGGACGTAAACTGTCCTTCGTACGTGTGTACAGCGGCCGGCTGAAAGCCGGCGAGGAAGTGTTCAATCCGTTCCGGGGGACAATGGAGAAGGTGTCGCGGCTTTTGCGGATGCATGCAAACAAGAAAGAGCGCATCGACAGCGCGGGGGCCGGCGGCATTGTCGGCGTCGTGGGGCTGAAACTTTCCGGAACCGGTGAGACGCTGTGCGCGAAGAGCCGCCCCGTTCTCCTGGAAAACATCGATGTTTATGAGCCGGTCATTTCCGTAGCCATCGAGCCCAAGACCCACAGCGATCAAGAAAAGCTCGATGAGGTGCTGGATAAATTCATGACCGAGGATCCCACCTTGAAAGTCAAGGTCGACGAGGACACCGGCCAGACCATTTTGTCGGGCATGGGCGAACTGCACCTTGAAGTTATTATCAGCCGCATGCGCCGCGAATTCAACACCCGGGTCAATGTCGGCAAACCCCAGGTGGTCTACCGCGAGACCATTGAGAAGAAAGCCATGGCCACGGCGGTGTTCGACAAGGACGTCGCCGGCCACCGGCACTTCGGCGAGGTTCAGCTCAAGATCAAACCCCTGCCCAGAGGCAGCGGCAACCGATTTGTCGTTGCGGTCGACGAAGTGAGCATCCCGCCGATCTTTTTGCCGGCCGTTGAACAGGGTGTCATGGAATCCCTGGAAAGCGGCGTGCTGCTTGGCTACCCGGTTGTCGACGTGGCGGTGACCCTGGCAGGGGGGGCGAACAAGGAATCGCTGGGCTCTGAACTGGCCTACCGGGTCAGCGCCGCCATGGCGCTGAAGGAAGCCATTGCCGCCGCCGAACCGTTTCTGCTGGATCCGATCATGAAGGTGGAGGTTTTTGTGCCCGACGATTTCACCGGCGACGTCATCGGCGATCTCAATGCCCGGGGTGGAAAAATCGAGGCCATCGAGCCGCGCCGGGGCTTGCAGGTGCTCAAGAGCGTCGTCCCCCTGGCGCGGATGTTCGGCTATTCCACCTCGCTGCGTTCAGCGACGCAGGGCCGGGGCACCTTCAGCATGCGGTTTTCCCATTTCGACCACAGCGGATAACCATCCGGCGGTTCAAGGCCGCGCGGCTTTCCGCCGACGCTCCAGCTCCGTCTTTAGCGCCGTCAGACGGCGGTCGATGGCCTCGCTTCGCAGCGCATCGTGGCTGCCCTCGGCGGCCCTGCTCAGATGAAACAGGGCGTTTTGCAATTCTCCTTTTTCCTGGTAGTACACGCCCAGATAGTAGTGCGCTTCGGTCATGCGCCCCTGTTTGCCGTACACTTTTCCCAGAAAAAAATACGCCTGATCATTTTGCGGATTTTTTTCAACGGCCGACAGCAGGGCGTTGCCGGCTTTGTCCAGCTGACCCAGCTCCAAATGCGTCTGCCCCAGAAAGAGCAATCCCTCGTCATCGGTCGGCGACATGGCGATGGATGCTTCCAGCGCATTGACCGCTTTTTGATATTGGCCGTCCAGAAAATAGATTCGCCCCAGTTCTTTGAGGATGTAAGGATTCAGCGCTTCCTTCTCAAGAGCGGCCCGCATGTGCGCCAGCGCCTTTTCCCGGCTGCCGGCGCGCGCCAGTGCCAGCGCATAGCCGTAGTGGGCGAGCGCATCGGCCGGGCGCTGCGCGAGACGACTGTTAAAATATTCTCTGGCCTGGTCCACGTCGCCGTGCTTTCCCACCAGGGTGGTCTGCATCAGGGCAAACGCATCGGCGTTTTGCGAAGCGTTCTCGGCGTCTTCTTCCGGATGCCGTTCAAGCCAGGAATCGATGAGGGCCATGCGGTCTTCGGAAGCCGGGTGGGTCATCAGGTAGTGCGGCACCTGCTCAGATCCGAACCATTGTTTGCCGCGGATTTTTTTTAAAATCGACAGCAGCCCTTCGGCGCTGTAGCCGGCGTCTTCAAGATAGCGCAGCGCCAGTTGATCGGCCTGCATTTCGTCCTCCCGGCTGAAGGCCAGCGCTGCAGACTGCCCCGCAGCCATGGATCCGATGGCGACGGCGTTGCCCACCGCGGCCGAGCCGCCGATGCCCAGAAAAACACCGGCGGCGATTCCGGCCAGCGTGGCCAGTCCGATTTTCGGTGCCCTGTCGATGTTCTGGGAAATGTGGCGGCACACCACATGAGCGATTTCGTGGGCCAGGATGCCGGCCAGTTCGGTTTCACGATCCATGGCCGCCAGCAGTCCGCTGTTGATGAAAATGTGGCCGGCCGGTGTGGCAAAGGCGTTGTAAATGGGCTCTTTGATCACGTAAAAATGATATTCAAAGGGTTGCGGCGGCATGACATCCAGAAGGCGTTTTCCGACTTTTTCGACATAGCCGTTGATCAACGGATCCCTGATGAAGGTGAACCGCCGGCCGACGACTTTCAGAAATTCGCGCGAGAGGGCCTCTTCTTCCCCGATGGTGATGCCGGCGGCGCCCGGTGCAAAGACGGCCTCTGCGATGAGGAACACCGCCAGGCAGACCGCTGCTGTTTTGAATCGCAAAATGCGCATAGAGCGTTTGTCAGAATTATGTTCCGCTATCGGTTCTGCCTGCATTGCCTCAGATAGTAGACCGCCTGCCCGTCTTGAGGTGCAAACGCTCTAACATTGTTTCTGAAACCCTTTGATTCATTTTCGAAGAAAACAACATACCGGTTGTCATAACGCCCGGAAGCATCTATTAACCGTAATCACTGATATTACCATCCAGCAAGACCAAACGGAACATATTTATGACAACCGGTATAAATGAAGGCATTAGACCGTTATCAAAGGCGCTTTGCTTTTCAAAAGGTCGGTAAGAAGGGTTCCCAGGTAATCGACCTGAATGCCCAGGGCCTCCAGGCTGCCGGTGACGCCCAGTTGATCCGCACAGGCCTTGCAGGCGGTAAAACGCACCCCGAGGTCGCCGGCGCTTTGGATGAGCCGCTGGATGGCCTCGTCTTTGGGGACAAGGGTGGCGGAAGCCCCCCAGACGATGATGGTGACCTGTTGCCACCATCCGTTGCGCAAGGCATTCATGCTGTACATGAACACCATTTTTTCAGCGGTGACAGGATCGCCGCCGGCCCAGAGAATGTAAAGGTGGGATTGATTTTCCATGGATTGGCCCCTTCAGGATTCGTGCGGCGGCACGGCCGGCCCGTGGGTTCCGCCGGGATATACTGCATTATTTGGTTTTTACCGCCATGCAATAACAATTAGTATAAGGGCTTTGGGCCACGAGTTCAAGGTTACTTTTCAAACGCCGAAAATTGTGATAGACGCTCTGTCATGGTTCAGATTCTTTGCATTGCAAATCAAAAAGGCGGTGTGGGCAAGACCACCACCGCCGTCAACCTGGCGGCCGCCATCGCGCTGAACGATCGCAAAACCCTGCTGGTGGACTGCGATCCCCAGGCCAATGCCACCACGGGCCTGGGGATCGACAAGACCCTCCTTGACAAGACGCTTTACCAGGGGCTCATCGGCGAGGCGGCGGCGACGCACATCGTGACTGACAGCGCCATCAGAACCTTGAAGGTCATTCCTTCACGGGTCGAGCTGATCGGTTTTGACATCGAGATGCTTTCCACCGCAAAGCGCGAAACAGCGCTCAAGCGTCTGTTGAGCGGCGTCGCCGATTTTTTTGACTACATTGTCATCGACTGCCCGCCTTCTTTGAGCCTGTTGACGGTCAACGCCATGGCGGCGGCGGATGCCATGCTGATTCCGCTGCAGTGCGAATTTTTTGCTCTCGAAGGGTTGAGTCAGTTGCTGCAGACCATCAAACGGATCAAAACAAACCTGAATCCAAATCTGCGGATTGCCGGCATCCTGTTGACAATGTTCGACAAACGGACCAATCTGTCCTACCAGGTCGCCGAGGATGCCAGGAAATATTTCAAGGAACTGGTTTTCAAAACGGTCGTGCCCCGCAATGTGCGGCTGGGGGAAGCGCCCAGTTTCGGGCAGCCGATTCTGCTGTACGATGCCCAGTCCGCCGGCGCCGTCAGCTACCGATCACTGGCCGATGAGATCCTCAGCGGACATGCGACCGGGCTGCACAAGGCGACGATGCTTCCCGACCCCGCCGCTGCACCCGGAGCGCATCCGGCCGCTTCCATAACAAGGTGAAAATGTCAAAACCGAGAAGCCGAAAAAAAATCGCCCTGGGAAAGGGATTGAGCGCACTTATTCCGGATGTCGATTCCTATGAGGAGGGGGAAGACTCCCGCCCGTCCTATTTCAACTGCGACATTGACCGCATTCAGCCCAATCCCTACCAGCCCCGCATCGCATTCAACGATGCCGATCTGGAGGAGCTTGCCCGCTCGATCAGAGAGCAGGGAGTCATTCAGCCCCTGATCCTGCGCCCATGCGAAGACGGCTATGAACTGGTGGCCGGAGAACGGCGCCTGCGGGCGGCGAAAAAGGCCGGGCTGGATCAGGTTCCCTGCATCATCAAACCGTTGTCCGACGCCCAGATGCTCGAAGTGTCGATCGTAGAAAACATTCAGCGCCAGAACCTCAATCCGGTGGAGGAAGCCGAGGCCTATCATCGGCTGATGACGGAATTCTCTCTCACGCAGGACCAGGCGGCGGAGCGGGTGGGGCGGAGCCGGTCGGCGGTGGCCAATTTTCTGCGCATCCGCAAACTGCCGGAGCAGATCCGCGGCAGCCTGGTGGAAGGCACTCTGAAGATGGGACACGCCAGGGCCGTTCTCGGCCTGGAAAACAAGGCGGCCCAGCTTGCCGCCTGGCGCACCATCCTCAGCCGCAAACTGTCGGTTCGGCAGACGGAAGCCTTGATCAACCGCATGAAAAAGGAAAATGTGTCGACGACGGCGCCGCGGTCCTCGCAAGAGATATATTTTTCCAACCTGGCGGACGAACTGTCGCGGCACTTCGGTACCAAGGTTCAGATCCGACGGCAGGGCAAAAAAGGCCGCATTGCGATCGAATTTTACAGCGATGATGATCTTGACCGTCTCTTGGGCCTGTTGAACACCGGATAATTATCATCCACAAACCATCCCTTTGCCGGAGAGATGCCCCGGGTTTAACAATTCCGGGAGCAACAAGCGACTGAGATAATGATAATTAGCTCTTGAACGGGCGGATTTCATGAAAACCATTTGCGTTGTAGACGGACAGGGCGGCGGCATCGGCAGCGCCGTTATCAAAAGACTCAAGGAACATTTCGGGGAAGCCGTCGAAATCGTGGCCCTCGGCACCAATGCCATCGCAACCGCTCAGATGCTCAAATCCCGGGCCAATCGGGGGGCCTCGGGTGAAAATGCGATTGTACAGAGCGTTCAAAAGGCCGATGTCGTTGTCGGCCCGATCAGCATCATCATGGCGCACGCCATGCTGGGGGAGCTGACCCCGAAAATGGCGGAGGCGATCGCCGGCTGCGCCGCACGCAAAATTCTGCTGCCGTTGACCCAGGAAAACATCGACATCGTCGGGATTTTGGCCGAACCGCTGCCGCACCTGATTGACATGCTTATCAAGACGCATCTCAACCGGCTGCTCAACCAATAGAGGCGCCGCTGCTTCAGGCGGCGCACCGTCAAGGCGGCACGACGACTTGTTGTGAAAATCATTGTTGCCAAAACCGCTGGATTCTGCATGGGCGTGCGGCGCGCCGTCGAGCTGGTGCTGGACACGGCCCGCGGCAACCAGACGCCCCTGTTCACTTACGGTCCATTGATCCACAATCCTCAGGTTCTCAATATATTTGAAGAAAAGGGAATCCACGTGATCAATGAGATTCCCGAAAACGCGCAAGGAGATGTCATTATCCGGGCGCATGGAATTGCGCCGCGTCGCAAAGCGGACCTTGAAAAAGCCGGCTTCCAGATCATCGACGCCACCTGCCCAAGGGTCATCAAAGTACAGCGCATCATTCAGCGCCACGCCGGCCAGGGATGTGCCTGCATCATCATCGGCGACCGGCAGCATCCCGAAGTCATCGGGCTGCTGGGGTATGCCGGCGCAAACGGCTATGCCGTGGACAGCCTGGATCAACTCAAGAATCTGCCCGCGTTCGATCAGGCCATTATCGTGGCCCAGACCACCCAGAATACATCGCTGTTCGAAGACGTGCGGCAATGGGTGGCGCGTCGGCTTCCGTACTACAAGATCTACAACACCATCTGCGATTCCACTGAAAAACGGCAGGCCGAAGTCAAAAAAATGGCGGCCCGGGTCGATGCGGTGGTCGTGGTGGGCGGCTTCAACAGCGGCAATACCCGGCGGCTGGTGGAAATCGCCGCTAAAGCCGGCAAGCCGGCTTATCACGTGCAAACGGAACAGGACCTGGATCCGGTGTTGTTTCAGGACGTCAAAACGGTTGGAATTTCCGCCGGTGCATCGACGCCCAACTGGATCATCCGGCGGGTGTACCGCAAATTGCAGCAGCTGCCCCTGGGCCGTGCGGACTCCCTGGACCGGTATCTGAAATTTATTCAGCGCGCCCTGCTGCTGACCAACATCTACGTGGCCCTCGGCGCCGGCTTTTTGTGCTATGCCTGTGCGCGGCTGCAGCAGCTGGACCACTATGTTCCCCAGATATTGATCGCCTTTCTCTATGTGCAGTCCATGCACATCCTCAACCACCTGATGGAGCGGAAATCCGATCGCTACAACGATCCGGAGCGGGCGGAATTCTATTCCAGCCACCTGCCTTTTCTGACCCTGCTGGCGCTCGTGGCCGGCGGCGCCGGTCTGCTGACGGCCTATACCCTGGGATCGGCGGCGTTCATGATGCTGCTGGTCATGAGCGTGCTGGGCTGCTGCTACAACATCCGCCTGCTGCCGGACATAATGGCGGTCCACGGCCGCTACAAACGGCTGAAAGACATCCCCGGTTCCAAGACCATTCTGATCGCCCTGGCGTGGGGCATCGTCACCGCTGTTTTTCCGGCCCTGGACGAAACCGGAAAAATGGGTGCCGCCACCGTGGTGGTGTTTTTGTGGTCCGTCAGCATGGTGTTTGCCCGCACCGTGTTTTTCGACATTCTGGACATCCAGGGCGACCGCATCGTGGGCAAGGAGACGCTGCCCATTCTGGTCGGTGAAAAGCAGTCCCGGCGCTTTTTGACCTACCTGATCGTACTTTCGCTTCTGCTGCTTCTGCTGCCGGCGGCAACCGGCCTCATCAGCCCGCTGGCGTTTTTGCTGTCGATCTGCCCGCTGCTCATGGGCGTTTTTCTGCTGGCCAGCGAAAAAGAGCTCATTCTGCCGGGATTCAACCTTCAGTTTTTAGTCGAATCCATTTTCGTGCTGGCGGGGCTGGTGAGTTTTTTCTGGCACCTGGCGGGTGCGGCTTGAAGACAAGACGCCCGGGCGCGGATAAATGCTTTAAGTTGATTTATTGTTCTGTTTATGGCAGGAAAAGCGACGGATGTTCATTCGAACGGCAAGACGGGGAAAAGATGATGAAAACAGATCCTTTTTTACCGGAGATGTGAAGAATATCAGCCGGGACAACAATGAACTGCGCTTGGGCCTTGAATTTCACAATATCGTTTCCGATCTTCGCGACATCATTCTGCATTACATCACGGCCATCAAGGAAATCAGCGGATTGTGCCGGCCGTTTTGATTCCGCGCACTGTTTGAACGGCACCGGCCAATCCTGATATAGGAGCAACCATGCAGCGAGGCTATATCCAACTCTATACCGGCAACGGCAAAGGAAAGACCACCGCCGCCATCGGGCTTGCCGTGCGTGCCCTGGGGGCCGGCTTGTCGGTTTTCATGGGCCAGTTCGTAAAGGGGATGCACTACAGCGAACTGGATGCACTGAAGGTTTTTGCGCCCCGCCTGGTGCTCAAACAGTACGGCCGGGACTGTTTCATCCGCAATGCGCCTAGGGAGGAAGACATCCGCCTGGCCCGGGAGGGGTTTGCGGAAATAAAGCAGGTCATTTTTTCCGGCGGCTGCGACCTGGTGATAATGGACGAAATCACCATCGCCAATTACTACAAACTGATCCGTGTCGAAGCCGTTCTCGAGATCATCGAAAACCGTCCATCCGGAGTGGAGCTTGTGCTGACCGGCCGTTACGCGGACGAACGACTGATCAAGGCCGCCGATTTGGTAACGGAGATGATGGAAGTCAAGCACTACTACACCCGAAACGTTCAGGCGCGCGACGGGATTGAGAAATAGCGGCGGCCCTTTATCCCTCGGCCGTAATGACGGCCGCGACCAGCTCCCCAAAAACCCGGGTGTGGGTGTCGACGTCCGCCGCCGTGGTCTCCGGTGAGATCAAGGCCATGTTGTGGAAGGGCGTCATCAGAATGCTGCGGTTGGCCGTGCCCAAATGCATGTAGTGGTCCAGTTCGTCGTCCACCGCGGCCAGGGCTTCGGAGCCGCTGCGCACCGGCTTTTCGCAGAACCAGTATTCGGTGCGGCATCCCAGCCGTGTCACTATCCAGGGCAGGTTCCACGCGTCGATCACGTCCTGCACGCCCTGGTTGAATCTTTTGGCCAGGGGGATCGTGTACGCATAGGCGGCGGCGTTCAGAACATGCTGCAGGGTGGCTTTGATCAGGGCCATGGCCATCGCATTGCCCGAAAGGGTGCCGCCGATGCCGGTTTCGTCGGAGGCGGAGGATTTCTTGCGGCCGACGCATGCACGGACCTGATCGGCCACTTCATGGCTGAAGCCGTAGGCTGCGGCCGGAAAGCCGGCGGCGATGGGTTTGCCGATGGTCAGGATGTCCGGCTCAAGCTGATGCCGGCGGGTGTAGCCGCCCGGCCCCGCACTGATGGTGTGGGTTTCATCCAGGATCAGCAGGGTGCCGGTCCGGCGCGTCATTTCCCGCAGTATCTGGTGGTAGCCGGGATCCGGGTGGATGATGCCGATGTTGGTCATGGCCGGCTCGGCCAGCACACAGGCCACGTCTCCGGGCGCCAGCGCTGCTTCCAGCGCTTCCGGGTCGTTGAATTCAATCACTTTGGTGGTTTCGGCGGGGTTGACCGGCGGTCCGATGCTGCCTTTGCGCGGCACCGGGATTCCCCGGTCCAGCACAACCATGGCTTCGTCTACCGTACCGTGATAGCAGTAGTTGTACACCAGAATTTTTTTGCGGCCGGTGATGTGGCGCGCCAGGCGGATGCAGAAGCGGTTTGCATCCGTGGCGGTCATGGCGAGCTGCCAGAAAGGCAGACCAAAGCGCCGGGCGAGCTCTTCGCCCACCCATGCGGCGTCTTCGGTGGGGCACATGGATGTCAGCCCCTTGCGGGCTTGTGCGATCAGGGTGTCGATGGAGGCCTTGGGCGAGTGGCCGGTCATGGCGCCGGTGTCTCCCAGGCAGAAATCGATGTATTCCCGGCCGTCAATGTCTTTGATGCGGCTGCCGGCGGCTTCTCTTACAAAAATGGGAAAAGGATACGGCCACTCCGTCATCCAGGGCATGGGCACCCCGTCAAAAATGCTGGACTTGGCCTTTTCAAAAGCGGCCCGGGATTTGGGGTGGTTTTGAACAAACAGCTGCTGTTCCTGCGTCAACTGCAGTTTGAGTTTGTCACGATCGATCCGAGCCATGCATTCGTTCTCCTGTTACAGCGAATTGTTGTGAAGTTTAAAGGTTTGATCCGTCGCCGATGAAGCTTGGGGTTGCCATGCGGCCGCCTGTACGTTAAATTAGCGCGCGATTTTTCAGGCCACCGGCTTGAAAGATACCATTTTTGCACCAAAACCACAATCCGAAAACAGGAACATGCTGAGCACGGAAACAGTGATCACTTTTCTGACGGCTTCCACCCTGTTGGCGCTGGCGCCCGGGCCGGACAACATTTTCGTATTGACGCAGTCGGCCCTGCGGGGTCCCCGCGCCGGGATATCGGTCATGCTCGGTTTGTGTACGGGGCTGATTGTTCACAGCAGCGCCGTCGCCTTCGGGGTCGCCGTCATTTTCCAGACGTCGGCCGCGGCCTTTTTCATCCTCAAGATGCTCGGCGCCGGCTATCTGACATATCTCGCCTGGCAGGCCTTCCGTGCGTCGTCCGCCCGGATGCAAAGCCGCGGCGGCGAGGCCCGCAGCTACGGCAGACTCTACGGCCGCGGCATTATCATGAACATCACCAATCCCAAGGTCAGCATTTTTTTTCTGGCCTTTCTGCCCCAGATCGCCGATCCGGCCAGCGGACCCATATGGCTGCAGATCCTGATGCTCGGTTGCCTGTTCATTCTCGCCACCATTCTGGTGTTCGGTTCCATCGCCTTTCTATCCGGCGCCATCGGCGGCCTGCTCAACCGATCCGACCGCGCCCAGAAAATCCTCAACCGCCTGGCCGGTCTCGTTTTTCTGGGACTGGCCCTGAAACTGGCCGTCACCCGCCGGTTGGGTTGACTGGTTGAATCGTTAAACGGTCGAATGGTATAAAAATAAATTGGTTCAACGGCGGCTGTCGTTCCCGAAGACTTGTTCCATCCTTTTTCGTTGACGCAAATTGGCAATTTATTTACATAGCAATAATGATCAAAAAGCGAAATGCGAACGGTGGACAGCGAACAACAGAGATGCATAAGTAAAGGAGGGTGCCATGAAAGCTGAAGCTGGACGGTATGCCAGGGGTGTGGTGGGTTTTTTGATGACATTGCTGCTTTTTGCGGGGACGGCTTCCATGGCTTGGGCCGGCGGTGCCGATGATCTGCTCAGAGCGGTCAACAAAGATCTGCGGCAGGCGCAGCGCGACATGTTCGGCGGCAAAACAGACAAAGCCGTGGCCGCCCTGGAGCCCATCCGGGAAAAACTGCTGCAGGCCAAACAGGTCGACCCCAACAACAGCCGGATAACAACCTATGAAAACAAGTACAAGAAACTGGTCAAGGACCTGGAGCGCCGCACCGGCAAGGATTTGGGCGGCGGCACGCTGACCGCGGCCGGTGCCAGCACCCAGACCGAACTGGCCCCCAAACCCGAGGCCAAGGCTCTGCCGCAAAAGCAGGCGTCAACAGCCCCGGCAACGGGCGCGGCGGATGACCTGGCCAAACAGGCGGACAGCCTGATTCGAAAGGCCGAGCGCAGCATGTTTTCGGGTAAAAACGAAGAGGCGGCGGCGCAGCTGGAAGAGGCGGCGTCCATGATCGCCGGTATTCAGGTCCAGGACCCGGACCATGCCAGACTGGGAGCGCTGCAGAACAAATACGGACAGGTCGAGAAAAAGCTGGCGGCCAAGATGCCCAAGGCCGGCAGCGAGACGGCCCAGGCAAGCCAGACGGCCCAACCGGCGGCTGAAGCGGCGCAGGTCAAGCTTCCTTACAATGCCAGGCGCCCGATTCAAAACGCCGACAATGACCTGGCCCGCATCGACAGTTCGCTTGAGAAACTAAAGGACCCCAAATGGAATCATGACCAGCTGTTGGAAAACATGGACAAACTCTTGCAAAGCGCCCGCGGCAATCTCCAGAGCGGCAGAGACGAGGCTGCCAAAAAGGGTGTCGGCGATCACCCTGAATTTGACCGCATCCATGCCGGCATTCAGGAAGCGGAAAAAAAGATCGCCCAGGCCGGTGAAGATCTAGCCCAGTCCAAACAGGCGGCTGCAGCAGATGCGGCCGAAGTCACCGCCGACGTGGACGCCCTCAAGGCCGCCTACGACAAGGTCGAGCCGCTGTTTCAAAAGGCGACCGGAACGGTGATTTACTACAACGACCTGGAACCGGTCGAATCGCTGATCGACATCATTGAACAATTCGAACAAAATGACCTGGCGCCGCTCCGGCAACAGATGCAGGCTTTCGGCGCCAAGTACGGCACTACCCGGGATGCCATCGACGAGAAGGCCGATTCCATGGGCTACAGCAACAATTACTATCGCGCCAGCTTTGCCTATACCGAAATTGAACAGGGCATCCAAAACGTGGAAAAGACCCGCACCGTTATGGCCGACGATCTGGTGCGCAAGGCCGAGGACATGAAAAAGCGCACCAGCCAGGGCATCCACGACTTCGCCCGCCTCAAGCAGCACGCCCGCATCAAGGCCTGGGGCCGGATGGCGGCCCGTTTTGACGATCAGAATCCGCGCGTTCAAACCTTCAATGACCAGCTCGACGCCTGGATCGCCGCCGACGCCAAGGCCCTGGACGCTAAAATCGACCAGGCCGCCTTTCCCAAGCAGGCGGCCGACGCCCCCAAAGACGCTGAAAAACTGGCCAAAGAGGCCGTGATTTTTCTGCAGAACGAGGAGGACAAGGACGCCGCCAAAAAAGGCAAGGAAGTCAGCAAGGTTCTGGCGGTTGTCGTCACCGGCCCCTGGCGCGTGTTCAAGACCAACATCCTGGGCGAGCCCATCCAGTACAACCTGCCCATCGCCACCGCCGTCCAGACCGCCACCGAAAAGAAGCAGAACCTGGCCCGCGTCTATTTAAGCACCATGCTGACCCACGAAATGAAAGGCGTGGAAAAAGCCCCGCCGTACCTGGGCGCAACGGTGGGCGACAGCTATTATATCCGGCCGGGGAAGGTGAAGTAGGGGTTCGGAAGTCGGAAGTCGGAAGTCGGAAGTCAGAGGTCGGAAAAAAGTTTTGTTGGTTTGATTGGTTGCATTGGTTTTTTCGTATTGTATATCTGATTGGAGTACAGGATTGTTTGGAATTGCGACTGTTGGAAGGAAGAAATTTCTGAATAAGTAAGCGCAACATGTTTTTTTCAAAGGCAGGGTCGGCGACGGCCCTGCCTTTTTTTGTAGGGTCGTATGGCCTCACGAACAGGATTTCTGCCCGGACACCATTTACGAAGACGCCGTCCTAATGCGGGGACAGTTGTGTTATGAAGGGGAAACCTGATTCGGATCGGCCCGGACTTTTTCAATTAAACGTGCTGTTTTTCTTCGCGCCCTTGGCGTCTTCGCGGTGCATTCCTTTTCAACACCCCGCTCACCCTCCCATCTTCTCACCGTCTCAACTTCTATCTTTTTCCCGGCTCGGCAGGGTTTCGTCCTTGACGATGAACGGCTTGATATCCAAAATCGGCGTGCCGTCCAGCATGTCCACGCCGCGCACGCGCAGGACGTTGCCCTCGCGGGACAGCACATCCAGCACCGACATGCCCAGCGGGTTGGGCCGGCGGGGGGAGCAGATGCTGAAAACCCCCAGGGGTGCCTGCCGGTGCGGCGGGGTTTGCTTCAACAGGGCGGGCGAAAAGGGGGCGCTCTTGTGAAAATGAAACAACACGATGATCTGCTGCCCGGCGGCGATGTCCGCCAGCCCTTCCGTGTAGGCGGGATCGATCACCAGGGTGCCTTCCACGTCCGACAGGGTCCAGTGGCGGGGGATGGCGGCGGCATCGGTGTGCGCTGTTCCGATGGATGTAAAGGTGATTTGCATGCGATAACTTTTCATACCCGTTTGCGGACAAAGGAGTATGAAAATACCATTGTCCGTCAAAAAGTCAATAACACTTTGGTCTTGCTCGAATGCATGCATTTTATTGCAATATGTTGAAAAAAACACTTGACAGAATACAATATATAGTATATGGTGCGTTTGAGGGTTTTAATTATCCCTCCTTCATAACCTCCTTTCTTATAAGCTTTGCAGCCCCGGTAGGGTGGGTCCGGGGCTGCAGGCTTTAGGGCCTTTGTCAAAATGACCAATGAAGGCCGGCCGCCGATCAGGTATCCGCTTCCGTTTGTCTGAAACTTCACAATTTTTCAGCCTGTGGTCGTCCTTCGTGTACGTGTACGTGCTCGTGCTCGGTCCTTTGTATTTGTCAACGCCGGCTAAAAAGATCCAACCCGGCCCTGTAGCGTGTACCGTCGTCCTTTCTGGATCCCGGCGTGCGCCGGGATGACCGTTAAAGCCCAACTGCCGAGCATGTGCACGAGCACGTGTACGTGTACGAGCACGATTACGTGGGCTATCGCCTTTTGTCGGGTGCGATAAAGTTTCTTTTCTGATCAATCCGGATGCTCCGCAGCATGCCGCGGCGCAGCTCGCAGAACGTAGACGGGCCGGCGGCCCCCGCTTGT
>Ga0180435_10003581_pt1 | contig 15474 bp, 15 predicted proteins | sample SS_ome_3_FD_132467 | JGI IMG/M metagenome (GOLD analysis project Ga0180435, IMG submission 132467) | Hypersaline lake sediment archaeal communities from the Salton Sea, California, USA - SS_3_S_1 metaG | ecosystem: Environmental > Aquatic > Non-marine Saline and Alkaline > Hypersaline >... | reverse complement strand
GCTCAAGGGAGGGGCCGGCCGGCCCTTGCGGGGTGAGCCGGGAGACGGGGTTTCCCTGGTGCCGCTGACGACCGCCGCAACCGGCGTCACCCTGGAGGGATTCAGCTATCCCCTCGGAAATGAGGATTTGCCACAGGGCGCCACCCTGGGCATCAGCAATAGCCTTCAATCTCCAAAAGCCCGCATAAGCCTTAGGGAAGGCCTGCTGCTGGTCATTCACCACCGACAGTAATTATGCCTCATTCCGGGTCAGAAATTCCCTTTCCAGGGCCATCAACCGATCCCGTGTTTCCACCAGATGGGTCCGTACCAGGGTCAGTGCCTTGGCTTCGTCCCGGGCGGCAAGGGCCTCGATGATCTCCAAATGGCTGTCGCCCTCATGGAGATTGTGGGTGGTTGGATTGATGACCGAGATAAAACGGTCCACGAAATCCATGAAACTGTCCATGAGCATGATGTAGAAGGGATTTCCGCTGAGCTGGCCCAGGCGCCGGTGGAAGTCCAGGTTGAACATTTTCCGTTTCTGCACATCGCGGGCGCTTCCCGCCCGGGCTTCCTGCTCCCGCAGTTCCCGGATCTGGGCATCGGTAATCTGCTGCAGCGCCAGACGGACAACTTCCGGTTCGATGAGCAGCCGGGCCTGGTATAGCTGGGCCACGGTCATTTTACGCAGACGGACCAGATCGCTGAACTGCTCCCCGAGGGTCAACCGGTCCAGCTGGGTTACAAAGGGGCCGCCCTTGGGTCCCCGGCGGGTTTCCACCAGGCCCTTGGATTTGAGATCCTTGAGAGCCTCGCGGATGACGACCCGGCTGACCCCGAACTGTTCGGCAAGCGTATTTTCACTGGGCAAGGCATCCCCCGACCCATAGATACCATTGAGGATGGACTCTTTGATCTGCGCCGCCACAGTCTCGCTCAGACTGGCCGCCCGGTTGATCTGGGAAAACTCAGCCGCCATATCCATTCATCTCCCGCTGGTGTTTCAGTCATGGATCAATTATAATATGTATTATAAATAAGCCTGACAAAACCACCAAGTCAAGGTAAAGTTGACCATCTCTTTTCGCAATTCAGATTTGAGGATGATACGAAATTCAAAAATAATGCTTTAATTCAAGAATGTTATATAAATATTTTTTATTCTTGACAATGGAACTGCTTAATTGTATTACATTAATACATATTAACTAAAAGCAGCTGGAAACCCCATTGCAAACCGGTTCTGCCAAGCAACTTCCATCAGTTTGCCCGCTACCTACCCTCTCCCAGCCCGGTCATGTGAATCCCCGGCGATGGCTTACCAATAATTGAAGGAGTATCAGATGGGCTACCCGACAATTTTCCCCACCGGTACCACCATTTACAATCCGGACAAGTGCTGGAACGGTTACACGGTTTTTCCCGCCAAGAACGTGGGCGCCACCATCATCGACATGAACGGCAACGTGGTCCGGCAACTGGAACGGCTCCACGGTTTCCCCACCAAGCTGCTGCCCGGGGGCATGCTCATGGGCCATACCGGCCGCCGCAACGGGAAATACGGCTACCAGGACCAGAAAGACCTGCTCCAGGTGGATTGGGAAGGCAATGTGGTCTGGAGCTTCGACCAGTATGAATACATCGAAGATCCGGGAGAGGAGCCCCGCTGGATGGCCCGCCTGCACCATGACTACCAGCGGGAAGGCAACCCGGTGGGCTACTATGTCCCGGGCCAGGAACCCAGGGTCGACGCGGGTAACACCCTGCTTCTGTGCCACAAGAATACCCGCAATCCGCAAATCACCGACAAGCTGCTCTGCGACGACACCTTCATCGAAGTCAACTGGGAGGGAGACATCGTCTGGGAATGGGTCTGCAGCGAGCACTTCGACGAAATGAAATTCACCGAGGAGATGAAAAACACCCTGTACCGCAACCCCAACTACCACGCCAATGTGGGCGGTGGCGTGGCGGACTGGATGCATATCAACTCCATGTCCGTGCTGGGGCCCAACAAATGGTTTGACGCCGGGGATGCGCGTTTTCATCCCGACAACATCATCTGGGACGGCCGCCAGACCAACATCATCGCCATTACCGATAAAGCCAGCGGCCGGATCACCTGGCAGATCGGCCCGGACTACAACGCCAGTGCCGCTCTGCGGGAGATGGGCTGGGTCATCGGCCAGCACCACGCCCATATGATCCCCCGGGGATTGCCCGGCGAGGGCAACATCCTGGTTTTCGACAACGGCGGCTGGGCAGGCTACGGGGCACCCAATCCCGGTTCCCCCAAGGGGTTCAACGCCGCTCTGCGGGACAGCTCACGGGTTTTGGAGATCGATCCCGTAACCCTTAAGGTGGTCTGGAGATACACCCCGGTGGAGGCTGGCTTTACCGAACTGGCCGACAATTACAAGTTCTACAGCGGCTACATCAGCGGTGCCCAGCGCCTGCCCAACGGCAACACGCTCATCACCGAAGGGGCCGACGGCCGCCTGCTGGAGGTGACGCCCGGCCATGAGCTGGTCTGGGAATACATGAGCCCCTATTTTGCCGCCAAGGGAGATACCAACCACATTTACCGTTGCTACCGCTACCCCTACGACTACATTCCCCAGCTAAATCCCCCGCAGGAGACCGCCATCCAGCGCATCGACCGGGCGGCCTTTCAGGTACCCGGCGCCCGCATCGAGCCCCCCCGCAATGTTTCCCTATTCCAGGCGGGGGATGAATTCAATCTGGACGCCCAGCTCTGCATCGTCGCCCATGGGGACGAGCTGGAAGGAGACGGGGATTAACGAAGGCGCATAAAGCCAGATGAGCAGCTCGCCCAGCAAACCTATCCGCTGGGTTGTGAGAACGCTAAATAAGGAGAAAACGCCATGACGGTCATCGATTTGAAGACAGAGATACCCGGCCCCCGCAGCAAGGCCATCATCGCCCGGCGCGAGCAAGGCACGGTCAGCGGCATGGCCCTTTTGACGCCGGTGGTCATCGACCGGGCGGAAGGCGCCACAGTCCATGATGCGGACGGCAACCGGCTCATCGATTTCGCAGGGGGTATCGGCGCCCTGGCCGCCGGGCATTGCCCGGAAAATGTCGTTGCCGCCATGGGCGCACAGGCCGCCAGGCTGATCCACACCTGCCCGTTGGTGGCCTCCTACGAGCCCTTCGTCGAGGTGGTGGAACTGCTCAACGAGATCGCCCCGGGAGCAGGGCCCAAACGCAGCGCCCTGCTCAACAGCGGTGCCGAAGCCGTGGAGTGCGCCGTGAAGATCGCCCGCAGCTACACGGGGCGGCCGGCGCTCATCGTTTTCGAGGGCGCCTACCACGGCCGTACCAACCTGACCCTGGCCATGACCAGCAAATACGCCCGCTTTAAAAAGGGTTTCGGCCCCTTTGCACCGGAAATCTACCGGCTGCCCTTCCCCAACCTGTACCGGCGGCCGGCGGAGATGAGCGCAGAAGGTTACATCGATTATTGCATCCAGCAGCTGGAGCACGCCATGGTGGCCCAGGTGGACCCTTCCGATGTGGCCGCCATCGTCATCGAGCCGGTGCAGGGCGAGGGCGGCTATATTCCGACCCCCCCGCGTTTCCTTACACGCATCCGTGAACTTTGCGACGCCCACGGCATGCTCATGATCGCCGATGAAATTCAGAGCGGTTTCGGCCGCACAGGCAAACTCTTTGCCGTGGAGCACTATGACATTGTTCCGGACCTTCTGGTCACCGGCAAGTCCATTGCCGCTGGTATGCCTCTGGCGGCGGTCACCGGTCCCGAAGAGATCATGAAATCCCCCCAGCCGGGGGGCATGGGCGGCACTTACAGCGGCAACCCCCTGGCCTGCGCAGCCGCCATCGAAACCATCAAAACCATCCGCGAGCCCGCTTTCCTGGCACGTGCCACAGCCGTGGGCCAGCGCATCCGCGTCAGCCTGGAGCAAATTGCGCGGGAAACGGATCTCATCGGCGATATCCGGGGGCTGGGACCCATGCTGGCCGTGGAACTGGTAACGGACAAGGAAAAGAAAACGCCGGCCGCCGAAGAGACCCTCAAGCTGCGTCAGGAAGCGTTGCAGCGGGGTCTTATTATTCTGCCCAACGGGCTGTACTTCAACTGCGTGCGTTTCCTGCCGCCGCTGATCGTCAGCGATGCGGTGATCGACGAAGGTATGGCCGTCCTGGAACAGGCTTTCCAGGCGATGAATTAAGGCAGAACAGAAACTCTATACTTTATATCGCAAACCATTATCCCACCCAACCCAAAGGAGGTTTTCCCATGAAAAAGTACCTGAGCATCATACTTGCCGCAGCCATGCTGGCCGGCGCAGCGCCGTTTGCAGCCGCTGCCTACCCGGACAAACCGGTATCCTTCGTAGTCCCCTGGCCTCCAGGGGATCTCGAAGACGTGCTGACCCGCATGATCGCCGATGAATTTCAGAAAATGTACGATGTGGCGGCCGCCGTGGTAAATAAACCGGGGGGCGGCGGCGGGCCTTTTCCAGGAGCCATGGAGGTGGCCATGGGGCCCACCGACGGTTCCCAGATCGGTTCCTTCCCCATTGCCGTTCCTGTTGTCGGCCCCAAGGTTATCGACGCTTTGACGGACGACACCTTCGAGTGCATCGGGATCTTTTTGACCTATCCCTTTGTGATCGCCGCCCAGAAGGATGCCCCCTACAGCACCATGGAGGAACTGGCCGCATACGCCAAATCCAACAAAGTGGCCCTGGGCCATTTCAGCCCCAATGCCATTCCCACCAAAGTCACCATGGCCCTGGCCCAGCACATGGGTTTCAGCTACGGTTCCGATGCCGCCTTCGATGCCCTGGACTGCAATACCCTGGCTTCCGGTGATGCGGATGTGGTAAATACAACCCTGCAGTTGGTGTTCCCCTGTCTGGACAAGGTCAACATTCTCGCTTCCGTGACCGGCAAACGGATTCCTGTTATCCCCGACACGCGCACAGTAGGGGAAATCGCACCGAATTTAAAACTGACCCTGTGGAACGGCCTCTTCGTCAAACAGGGCACGTCCCAGGATGTTAAGGATAAGGTCATTGCCGCAGCCCAGGCCGCCCTTAAAAACGACAAGGCCCAGAAACTGGCCAAAGACACCGGCGCGGAAATATACTGGATGGATGCCACAGCGGCCAAGGCCCAGATCGCAGCCGACCGTGAGGCCTTTAAAACCGTCAGCGAGCTTCTCAAGTAAGCCATTGGACAACCTGTTTACGCATATGCCGGACCCGGGAAAGCCCTATCCCCGGGTCCGGTAACGGAGCATAATCATGGCCGCCCCACGAACCTATCCGGCACCGGACGAGTGCCAGCGGCCCTCCCGGCCCCGGATCGCTCCCCGGCAGCGGGGGGACACGATGTTCGCCCTTTTCATGTGCGTGCTGTCCCTGGGGCTGCTCTCCCAGATCGGCAGCCAGACCAAATGGATCGAGGGTGTCAAATTCATCGTGCAGCCCCGTTTCTGGCCCGGATTGAGTCTGGCGGGGATGCTGCTGTTCAGCGGCGGCTACCTGATTCAATCCCTGGCCGATGTGCGCCGGGGTGACGGAACCTCCCTCAACGACCGTATCTGGCAGCCCCGGGAACTGTTGGACTGGCTGCGGACCCTGGAATATGCGGCCTATTTTCTGGTCTATGTCATGATCGTGCCCAGGCTGGGCTATCTGCCGGCCACACTGGTGTTCTGCCTGCTGGTTACCCTGCGTGCCGGTTACCGCAGCCCAAAATTCATCATCTGGTCCCTGGTGGGCGGCTTTATCATCGTGGTGGTGTTCAAAACCCTGCTCAAGGTGAAACTGCCGGCGGGCCGCCTCTATGACTACCTGCCGGAGGCCGTGGGCGGTTTTCTGATCCGATACTTCTAGGGAACCCATGGATCTGTTCATCGAAGGATTTCAGGTTGTAGCCCGCTGGGACGTTTTTCTGGCCCTCCTGGTGGGGTCCGTGGGCGGAGTGCTCATCGGCGCCATCCCCGGTGTGGGCGCGGCGGTGGCCATCGCCATCATCCTGCCGGCCACCTTTCAGATGGAGGCCATCGTGGGCCTCACCCTGCTTTTGGGCATTTACGGCGCCTCCATGTACGGCGGCGCCATCCCGGCCATACTGATCAACACCCCGGGCACGCCGGTCAATGCCCTGACCACCTACGACGGCTATCCCATGACCTGCCGCGGCGAAGCCCGCCGCGCTTTGAGCCTGGCTTACAGCGCCTCATTTTTCGGTGGGGTCTTCTCCGTGATCTGCCTGATCCTGATCACCCCTTTCCTGGCCGCCGTCGCCCCCCTTTTCGGTTCCCGGGACATTTTCATGGCCGCCCTGCTCGGACTGGTGCTAGTGATCGTCACCCACCGCGGCCACACCCTGGCGGCGGGTATGCTGGTCTGCCTGGGCATCTTCTTCAACTCCGTGGGCATGGAAACCATTCGTTACAGCATGCGCTACACCTTCGGCATCAAGAGCCTGATGAGCGGCATCGAACTGGTGCCGGTGCTCATCGGCCTGTTCGCCCTCTCCCAGGCCTTCGTGCTGCTCATCCGGGAGGACGAGCAGCCCGACCCCCCCAAGGTCGAGGGCGGCCTCTTCCAGGGCCTGGCGGAGGTTTTGCGGTATCCCAAAGTGGCCGGCTCCTCGGCCGGGTTCGGCGTGATCATGGGGATTATCCCCGGGGTGGGCGAGTTTCTGGCCCAGTTTTTCTCCTACTCCCTGGCGCGGGTTTTTTCCAAGCGCCCGGAGCGTTTCGGCAAAGGCGCCCCCGACGGCATCATCGCTTCGGAAACCGCCAACAACGCCGTGCCGGCGGCGGCCATGATCCCGCTGCTATCCCTGGGCATCCCCGGGGAGGCGCTGACCGCCATGATGCTGTCGGTCTTCTACGTGCACAATATCATTCCCGGGCCGGCCCTTTTCCAGACCCGCCCGGAATTTCCGGTCAGTCTTTATATCTGCCTGCTGGTGGTCAATGTGGTGATCCTGCTGTTTCTGCTCTTCACCACCAAGACCATCCTGCACATCATCCGTATCCCCTCCCGCTTTCTGGGGGTCTTCATCCTCGCCCTGGGGCTCATCGGCGTGTTCACCATTCGCAACTCGCTTGTGGACTGTATCATCGCCGTGATCTTCGGTGTGGTGGGCTACATCCTGAAACGGCTGGAACTGCCGGTGGTGCCCATCATCCTGGGCATGGTCCTGGGCCGGATCATGGACGACAAGCTGCGCAGCGGCATGGCCCGCATCGAAACGCCCCTGGACCTCATCAACCGGCCCATCTCCGGCACCATCTTCGCCCTGATCTGCCTGGTCCTCGTCCTGCACTTCGCGGCCGTTTTCAGGGAACGCAAAACGCGCTGAGCAAGGCACATCGGGAGTGTCACCCCTCCCCTGGCGCTGGTCTTTACCCACACTTGACACAGAGGGTTTTGGTCTCGTGCTGAATTTCCCTACTATATATGCAATTTATGGATCCCCGCCTGCACGGAAAAAGACCATTTCTGGATGGGCACTACTTAGTTCCTTGCAGATAAGCCTTGCGCTCCGCCGGCGGGAACTTCTCGATGGCGTAGCGCAGCATGGTACGGGGCATGGTTTGATAGTGCCGCAGCAGGAACGACTCCGCGACTTTCCGGTCCCGTTTGCCCACCTCCCGCAACATCCAGCCCACGGCCTTGTGCATCAAGTCCTGGGGATCATTGAGCAGCAATCGTGCGATGGCCAGGGTATCGTCGAATTCCTCTTTGCGGATAAAGAAAAAAGTCGCCAGCATGGCAATACGCCGTTCCCAGAGGCTTTGCGAAACAGCCAGGCGATAGAGCGGCCTGCGGTTGCGGGTAAAGAGGTAGGCGCCGACGATCTGGGGCGCCGAGGTATCCACCAGGTCCCAGTTGTTGATGAAACGGGTATGGTTCAGGTAGGTACGATAGACCAGGCGCTGCTCGGAGGCTGACTGCGCGGCGCCATACCTGGCGACCAGCATCAGCAGGGCCAGCAGCCGCGCCTCGTGAAAAGGCGATTTGAGCAGGATGATGGTATCTTCCAGGGATATATCCCGAAATTCCTTGGCGCACTTCCGCACCACCGGCACCCGGATGCCCATGAACTGGTCACCCTCGCCATACTCCCCCGGACCGGTTTTGAAAAAGCGCCGGGAATGGGTCGCAATCCCCTCGTTGCCCAGCGCATGCAGTTTCTTCAGTATTTTCTCGGTTTTCCGGCTCATGGCACCCCGATTTCGTTCCATTTACTCAGCGGATCAATACATCGGCCGCGAAAACGACTTGATCAACCAAACATCATTTTCCTTTACTGCCTGAAAAAAGTTTTCATCCTTGAAAATCTGCAATTGACATTCCGATTTTCAAGGATTTGAATGTAAGTATGCCGACGCTCCCGGCCGTAGACGATCTATGCACATTGCCGTCCATGACCTTGGATTGGACCAGCTGTGGGTCGTATATCCGGGGGATCAGCAATACAGCCTTGATCAAAAAATCACCGTTCTCCCGCTGGCGCAGGTTGCCACGATAAAATAATCTAACTAGTGTCCGTCCAGAAATGAGGATTTTTCCGTGTGGGCAAGGCGGATGCCAGATTTAAACCGGAGGAATAGCTCGCTATTTCGAGGATTTAAATCATGGCAGCCAACTAAAGACCACGCGGAAAAAGACCATTTATGGATGGGCACTAACTGACACCGTTGGAGAATACCACGTGCGCTACGAAGGTCCCATATACCGCCCCCCCAGCGAGGCGGACAGTCTGCTGATCCAGGCCACCGTGGGCTGTCCCCACAACAAATGCTCATTTTGCATGGTTTACAAAAAGGGCCCGCGCTACCGGGTCCGGCCCGTGGCGGAGATCTGTCAGGATATCGACACGGCCCATGATCGCTTTGGCGGCCGGATCCGCAGGATCTTCTTTCCAGCCGGCAACACCATTGCCATGCCCACCGCCGACCTGGCGGCCATCTGCCGTTACAGCCGGGCCAAATTCCCCAGGCTCCAGCGGATCACCGTCTACGGCTCCTCGCCCTACATCGCGGCCAAGGGGCCGGACGATCTGCAAAAGCTTAGCGAGGCCGGTTTGAGCCGCATCCATGTGGGCCTGGAAAGTGGCGATGACGAGGTGTTGCGGTGGGTTAAAAAGGGCACCACCGCCGCCCAGCAGATTGAAGCCGGCCGGATGGTCATGGCGGCCGGCATTGAACTGAGCCTCTATGTGGTGCTGGGCCTGGGCGGCACTGAGCTATGGGAAAACCATGCCCGTCACACGGCTGCGGCCATCAACGCCATCGCACCCGATTTCGTACGGCTGCGCACCCTGGTGCCCAAGGTCAATACCCTGCTGCTGCACCAGATTGAAAAGGGCCGCTTTCAATTGCTCACTCCCCAGCAGGTCCTGGAAGAGACCCGCCTGCTGCTGGCCCGATTGCAATGCGCCACCCGCCTGGCCAGTGACCACTATACCAACTATATCAACCTGGCCGGGAACCTGCCCCAAGAAAAAGCCCAGCTGCTGCAGGAGATCGACCAGGCCCTGACCTGGGAACCGGACCGTTTCCGTCCCTTTTTTGTGGGCACGCAATAGCAGGGCAATGCTGATTGGTGATTTGTGATTTGTGAATGGTGATTGTAGGTAGACTGCTTTTTTCTTAATTCATAAATCATCAATCGCAAATCACAATTGCCTGACAGGTGTTTTCAGCAGGGGCAGCAGCAGAACCGCCGACAACAGCCCGCTGGCCAGCCCCAGCAAAAAAACGTTGCTGTAGTTCCCGGTGGTGTCAATCACCCAGCCGCACAGCACCGGGGATACAATGGAACCCAAACCCAAAAACACCGTCCAGATACCGACCACGCTGCCGGTGTTGTCCTTGGCAAAGTAATCGGAGGCCGCCGTGCCGTACATGGCCCAAATGGCCCCATACCCCAGGCCGTAGAACATGGCCATGGCGTACAGGGCCCACAGCCCTCGGAAACAGGCCATCCCCAGGCAGCCCAGGCCCATGACCGTCCCGCACAGGATCATGATCCGCAAACGACCGACTTTATCGGACCAGGCGCCCAACACCAATTGGCTCACAATACCGAACAGGGTGATCACTGCCACGAAACGAGTGGAAACGGCATAGCTGAACTGGAGTCCTTCCCGGGCGTAGACCGCCATAAAAGTAAACGGTACCAGCACATTGAAGCCCACAAAGAGGTAAGCAGTGCCGATGATCCAGAGCTTGGGATCCCGGAACAATTCAAGATAGGCGGCCGGGGGTGCAGCGGGAGCCTCGCTCCTGGTTGCTGCCTGTACCGGCTCCGCCGGCGGGTTGCGCACCAAAAGCGCATTCAGCACGGCCACGCCCAGGCCGAAGCCCCCCAGGCAGAGCCAGCCTGCCTGCCAATTGAAACGGGCCACCACCGGAGGCAGGATTAAACTCCAGAAAGGGACGCCGAACCCGACCCCCATGGTTACCAGGGAAAGGGCAAGGCCCTTGCGTTGGGCCGGCACCCATTTTTGCACCAGGGCCGCCACCGGCACCCAGGCGGCGGCGTTGCCCAGACCGGCCAGGGAAAAAAAGATGCTGGCCTGAAGCACGGATGCGGCCCGGGCCATGAGCAGGGCTCCGGAGGCGAGCAGCAGGGTGAACAGCGTCAGGATCAAACGGTTGTTGAAACGGTCGGCCAGGGCGCCCACCAAAGGGCTGCTCACCAGGTAAACAACGAAGTACACCGCGAAAATGATCCCCGCTTCGGTTTTGGAAATCCCCCAGGCCGGCAGCATCTCCGGAAGCAGGAGGCCATAGGCGTAACGAATGGAATAGGCAATGGAAACCGTAAAAAAGCCGGCCACAATGATGGCATAGGCGCGTCGGGGCATCAGCAGACCGTGGAAGTAAGGGGTGCGGGCGGCGGCCGCCCGACAACGCCCTGAACACCTGTGATGGATGACTGGAACTCGGCGGCAAAATATTGTAACCATATCACACGAATGTGCCCATTATCCTCCTGACTGTATAAAATAGCAACCGGAGGCTTTTTATATGAAAACTCGACGCGTGGTTTCCCTGACGGCATTCATCTCCTTTTTCATGATGATCCTTACCAGCATCATCCTCTACATAGTTCCCCAGGGGCGCATTGCCTATTGGGCGGACTGGCGGCTCTGGGGACTCTCCAAGGAACAATGGAGCGCCATCCATATCAACAGCGGGTTCCTGTTTCTGATTTTTCTGATCTGGCACATCTACTTGAACTGGAAACCCATTACCACCTATCTGAAAACCAGCACCCGCAAACTCAGGATATTCACCCGGGAATTCAACCTGGCCCTGGTCATCGTGGCGGTCTGCACCCTGGGCACCTATGCGGAAATCCCTCCATTCTCCACCATCCTGGACATCAGCGACGGATTCAAGGACCGCGCGGTCCTTAAATACGGCGAACCGCCCTACGGCCATGCCGAACTCTCGACCCTGAAAATCTTCACCAAAAAAGTGGGTATGGATACGTCCCAGGCTCTAGCGGCACTGCGGCAAGCGGGATTTAAGGTTAACGACGCGAACCAGACCCTGCAAACCCTGGCCCGGGAAAACGGTGTCGCCCCCCAGGAGCTGTACCGCGCCATTCAGCCGGCCGTCCCCGCCGCCAAGCCCAAGCCGGAAAAGCCGGGAATCGCCCTGCCTAAAAATCCCGAACAGGGGACGGGCAATCTGACCCTGGCCGATTTCTGCAGCCAATACGGCCTGGACCCCCAGGCCCTGGTTCAGTCCCTGGCTGCGGCCGGTACCACGGCCGCAGCAGACATGACCATCAAAGAGATCGCCGACCAGAACGGCACCGGACCCATGGATATCTATGAAACCATCAGAGCCGTTGCTGCCAAGAACTGATTCAAGGAGAGAAAATTGGATGAATCACGGTTAGTGTACTCCACGGAAACCGGCCGGATCTGTCCGGCCTGCGGGCGGCCGAAAGCCAAATGTGCATGTAAAAGAGGAAAATCCAGGACCCAAAACCAACAACCTGCTGACGGAACCATCCGCATCAGACGCGAAGTCAAGGGCCGCAAAGGTAAAACCGTAACCACGATTGCGGGATTCTCTGAAAAACCGGGTGCAATCAAGAAAATCGCCGCGGATCTTAAAAACCGCTGCGGTACGGGAGGCTCCATTAAGGACAATACCATCATCCTTCAAGGCGATCATAGGGAGGTCGTAATAAAGGAGCTGCGGCGGCGAGGTTTCACAGTCAAATTGGCCGGGGGATAAATCGAAACGATTCGTTTCAGATCTCTCATACTGCGTATTTTCGAAGGACAAATCATATATTTTGCTACATCGGCTGGCAGTGATGAGATATCAGCTCTAGACAGAAAAAAATGGGCTTTTAATAGCAAATCCATTGCAATCCTGAATTTTGCGTTTAAATGGATTCCATGATAAATTCATTGTTACCTTGTCACAGCCGTAACAGCCTTGAGCAATGAATTGGATACGACCACTATCTTTGAAAACTCCACGAATTATGGACAATCCGAAACAAACAAATATTATCCAGCCAAACAAGGATTGAACTTGAAAGATAGTGATTACGCCGTAGTAATCGGCGGAGCCAATATCGATATCCATGGTATTCCTGCCGAAACTCTGAAAATGGGCGACTCAAATCCGGGGGTTGTCAACCTCTCTGCAGGCGGCGTGGGCCGGAATATCGCCGAAAACACGGCCCGTTTGGGCGTTGATGTCAAACTCCTCACGGCAGTTGGCAAAGATCCCCACGGTAATCAGATATTGACTGAAACTGCTTCCGCGGGTGTGGATACGGGCCGTGTGCTGAGGCTCACGGATCAAGCCACATCAACCTACTTGGCAATTTTGGACGAATCAGGTGATCTGAATATCGCCATCTCCCACATGGAAATAATGGATAGAGTGGACATCGCCTACATCAAAGCCAATGCGTCCCTGATAGCTGATGCTGCCCTGCTGATCGTGGATACCAACATTCCTATCCGTTCCATCGAATATCTAAGCGCCAACTTCGCCGATCGCCCCATCTTCGCTGACTCAGTATCCGCGTCCAAAGCGTTAGGGTTGAAAACCGCCCTGGCTGCCTGCCACACCATCAAGCCAAACAAATTTGAAGCGGAAGTTTTGACCGGCACTAAAATCAGCAAGCCTGCCGATGCCCCTAAGGCGGCAGCCAAACTACTTGCCAAAGGCGTCCAGCGGGTATTTCTCTCCCTGGGCAAAAAGGGATTGTACTTTTGTAGCAGGGACGCAGAGGAACTGATTCAGATTCCTGAAACCAAAATAATCAATGCCACGGGAGCTGGCGATGCTTTCATGGCCGGCCTGGCCTACTGCTTCCTGAACAGGATTAGCGGGGGGGAGGCTGCCCGTTTTGCCCTGGGCGCGTCAGCCATCGCCATCGGCCACGCCAACACCATCAATCCCCATATATCAGTGGCTAACATCAATGTAATGGCCAGGAAAATAAAATGCTGAACCAATATTTGGATCTCGATCCTGAAGTTGCCCAAGCTATAGCTGACGGCAAGCCCGTTGTGGCCCTGGAATCGACTATCATCTCCCATGGCATGCCCCACCCCCAAAATGTTACCACTGCCATGGAAGTCGAAAACACCGTTCGGTCCAATGGCGCCATCCCAGCCACCATCGCCATCCTGGGGGGGAAACTAAAAGCCGGGCTCAGCCAGGAGGAGATGGACTACTTGGGCCAGGCTGGGACAAAGGTAACCAAGGTGAGCCGGCGGGACATCCCCTTTATAGTCGCCTCAGAACAGGATGGTGCCACAACCGTTGCCGCCACCATGATCGTTGCCGCCATGGCTGGCATTCGGATTTTCGCCACCGGGGGAATTGGCGGGGTCCACCGCGGGGCCCAGGAAACCTTCGATATTTCAGCCGATCTTAAAGAACTGGCGGCCACTGATGTTGCCGTATTTTGCGCTGGTGTCAAGTCCATCCTCGATATCGGTCTGACCCTGGAGTATATGGAAACCTGCGGAATCCCCGTAGTTGGCCACGGAACCGAAGAGATGCCGGCCTTCTACACCCGGCGAAGCGGGTTCAAGGTGGACTATCGGATCGATACGCCCATGGAGCTGGCCCGAACGCTTAAAACCAAATGGGACCTGGGGCTGGAAGGCGGTGTCGTGGTGGCCAACCCGATTCCGGCCGCAGATGCCATGGATGAAAATGTCATCAACCAGGCCATTGACCAGGCCATCATCGAAATGAGGGCCCAAGGGATTAAGGGTAAAGCAACCACTCCTTTCCTTTTGGCGCGGGTAGCAGAAATTACCAAAGGAGAAAGCCTCGTTTCTAACATCCAGCTGGTGATCAACAACGCCAGGGTTGCCGCGCAAACCGCTGTCTGCCTATCCGAACTCGGATAACATCATCAAATTGGAGGATCAAAATGGCGCGGAAAAGCACCGTACCCGATTTCAAAAAATGAGGGGATTGAGATATGGTTATGAAATGGATAACTGCTCCGGTCATTATTACCATTCTGTTGCTATTTAATTCTTCAATATCTGTTGCGAATCCCGAGGAGAAAATTATTTCGTCAGCGGCAGAAATTGCAGCATTATGGAAGAATTTACTATCCAGCAAACTAGATATTCTGATCTATAACCCTGAGATGCACTACTGGTATGTCAATAGAATAATTCTGGTTAATGGGTCGTTTAGTTTCAATACCGAAAAAACAGATTCTATTCTCACGCCATACCAATTAAATATCCGTTTTAGCTTTAACAGATGGCATAACCGTCTCAGTTCTAAGGCGAATAGTGCCTATGAATATGAAAACCGTGTAAGCGGATTCAAAACAGCAGATGACGCCATGGCAAGCATTGGGAGTTCTGACTTTGCAGAAGCGAAATACAGCTATATGGAAAAAATTTCTAGACAGATGACCATGACTTATGTTCTTAATAAAAAGACTTGGGTTTTGGAACGTGGAAATAGCCTTTTCGAGACATATATCGGCCAGCATACAGATAGTGTGAAAAATGAACACCTGTTCAGAGACGTTTTAGCGGTGCCTATTAAGTAATTCTGCAACACAGGGCCTTTTGTTATTTATGCGAACCACTATATCTTGTGTTTTTCGGGAAGATCCGATAAAAACAGACACTGGTTTATAGGGGATTTTCACCCCTTGGGACGCTTCTTTTAGGACGGAACAAGGCCTGCCACAGTCTTATTGGTTGAAGGCCTTATTTTCTCATTCCTATTAATGCTGACCCCGCCCTCGAAGACCGGGCTTAACGCTTATTTTTGCCGGAGATGTAATCGACATGAAAATTCATTTCATACAGGCCCGCGACCTGCCGGACCTCTGGTTTCAGGCTGTTCATGATATTCTTGACGAGGGGAATAAATTCATCATTGACCGGGGGTCCTATGCCGGGCAGACCCGGCTGGAATATGACTACTTTTGCGGGCAT
>Ga0180435_10003579_pt1 | contig 15479 bp, 12 predicted proteins | sample SS_ome_3_FD_132467 | JGI IMG/M metagenome (GOLD analysis project Ga0180435, IMG submission 132467) | Hypersaline lake sediment archaeal communities from the Salton Sea, California, USA - SS_3_S_1 metaG | ecosystem: Environmental > Aquatic > Non-marine Saline and Alkaline > Hypersaline >... | reverse complement strand
ACGATTCACCTCCGCCGGTCAATGGGAGAAATACTGGCGAAAAAGGCTGAGAATACAGGACAATGTATTGCTTGCTCTGAGAGCTATTAAAGTTGAAAATCCACAAACTTTGGGACGATAATACTTTTTTGCAACAGTTAATCTGGGAAATCCGGGTAAGTATATATTCCGAGGACAGATATAACCGAGAACGAAGAAACGGGGCAAAAGGGCCACTTAAAACCGAAAACTTGTGAAATATCCGGGTTCAGGTTACCGGTTCAAGAGTCTTTATTTACTCGGCTTTTTGGGCGGCGGCATTGACTTTTCTGTTTTCTTCCATAACTTCATCCCAGCGAATCAAGCCGGTATCATATTTATCGGAGAGATCGGGATGGAAGGGAATTACTCTGACAGCGAAGCCGCACAGACCACTGAATTTGCAGGGAATAAAGCCCGTGAAGATATAATTATCATCATTGGCAGGCCCCTTGCAGACCATGGGGACAGATTGACCGTTCTGGATCATGCCTTCTGAATCAACGACGCCCTGATATAATTCGACCTTGATATCGTTGGGATCGATACTGCCGAGTTTAACCTGACAGCGGACTTCCAGCTTGCCGCCGACCGCCAGTTGTCCTTTGCTGAGTATATCGACTTTACCCACGGAAACCTCCGACCATCGATCACGAATGCTCTCTTTCCAGTCGGCCAGTATTTTAGCGGATTCGGCGTTCTCCTCGGAGAATTTATGCCATCTTAAGGATGAGGGCAGATACAAACGTTCCGAGTATTCCGCCACCATCCGGGCAGTGGAAAATTCCGGAGCCAGGGCCCGAATTGATTTTTTCATCATATTGATCCAGCCACGGGGCAATTTATCGGCTCCCCGTTCGTAAAACAGAGGGACAACTTCTTTTTCAATCAAGTCGTAAAGGGCATGCGACTCGACTTCATCTTCATATTTACTGTCCTTATATGATTCACCCTGTCCAATGGCCCAACCGGAATCTGTTTCGAGGTCATAGCCTTCACACCACCAGCCGTCGAGAATGCTGAGGTTGAGGCCTCCGTTGGCGAGCACTTTCATGCCGCTGGTTCCCGAAGCTTCCATCCCTCGTCGGGGGGTGTTGAGCCAGATGTCCACCCCCTGGACCAGATAACGAGCTACATTAATGTCGTAATTTTCAATAAAGACCACCCGGCGACGGAAGATATCGGAACGGATATTATGGACCAACTCGCGGATAAGTTCCTTGCCCTCGGTATCGCGGGGATGGGCTTTGCCGGCAAAGATAATCTGTACGGGCATATCTTTATTGGCCAGTATTTTCCCGAAACGCTCCATATCTTTAAACAGTAAAGTACCGCGTTTGTAAGTGGCAAAACGCCGGGCAAACCCAATCGTGAAAGCTTCCGGGTCCAGGACTTCGTCGGCGTAACTGATTTCCCTGGGGCTGGCGCCGCGGCGCAACAGTTGTTCACGCAGGCGCCTGCGGGTAAAGGCAACCAGTCTTTCCCGCCGCCGTTCATGAGTTCGCCAGAGTTCTTCATCGGGAAGTTGTTCTATGCGGGAAAAGGCGTCGTTGCGGTTTTGCGGTTCAGTCCAGTTAGGACCCAGATAGCGGTCAAACAGATCGCTCATTTCATGGGATATCCAACTGCGAACGTGAATCCCATTGGTGATCGAGGTAATCGGAACTTCTTCAACGGGTGTGTCCTTCCAGACTTGTTGGCACATATGTCGGCTTACTTCGCCGTGCAATTTGCTGACGCCGTTACGCCGGGTAGATAAGCGCAACGCCAAATTGGTCATGCTGAAGGGTTCGTGATCATTATTGGGATTTGTTCTGCCCAGGTCCAGAAAAGCATCCCAACTCAATCCCAGCTCCTTAGAATAATCGCTGAAATATTTTTCCATCGCGGTAGCAGAAAAGGAATCGTGACCGGCGGGCACTGGCGTATGGGTGGTAAAAACATTGCCCGAGGATACCAGTTCACTGGCCTGAGTGAAATTCAGCTGGTGTTGTCCCATGGCGCAACGAATTCGTTCCAAAGCCATAAAGGCAGCGTGCCCTTCGTTCATGTGGCAAACAGTTGGATTGATTCCCAATGTCTGCAAAGCGCGAAAGCCGCCGATCCCCAGAATAATTTCCTGGCGTAACCGCATATCATTGTCTCCGCCGTACAATTGAGCGGTAATTTGCCTGTCTTCGATACGATTGCAACGCAAATTGGTATCAAGTAAGTAGAGATCGATTCGGCCCACTTTAATCCGCCAAACCTGGAGGACTACCTCTCTGCCGGCGACATTCACATGGAAACGAATCGGCCGACCATCTTCCCACATGACCAGATCTACCGGCATATTGTAAAAGTCATTGTCCGGATAGAACTCCTGCTGCCAACCGTCGGCATTAAGATACTGCTGGAAATAACCCTGGCGATAGAGCAATCCGACAGCGACCAGGGGCAGACCGAGGTCACTGGCACTTTTGAGATGATCTCCAGCCAACACCCCCAGGCCCCCGGAATATAACGGCAGGCATTCATGTAAGCCGAACTCGGCGCTGAAATAAGCTATCTGTGCCTGTTGATCCCAGTTGTGCAGAGATTCACACCAGGAGGGGCCTTCCATATAGCTTTCAATTTTTTTCCGCACCCGATCTAATTGCGATAGTAAACCCAGGTCTTTGGAGGCATTGTCCAGCCGTTCCTGGGACAATTCACCCAGCATCTTTACCGGATTGTGTTTACATTGCTCCCAGAGCTGATTATCCAGTCGCCGAAAAAGATCCACGGCATCGTGATCCCAACACCAACATAAATTATAAGCGATATCCTTGAGAGATTTCAGTCGTTCCGGCAACGATGGCACTACCACAAAATTTCTTACCTTACGCATATCTCAATATCCTTATGCAAGAAACGAGCCCGATCTGTCATACAGGCCTGGCAATAAAAACACTATTACAACTCTATTAATCTCGTCCATTTACGCTCTTTACTGAAATTCTAATTTTTTTTGTCAAATTGAACGACTACTCACTTATACCCATCGGGGTATTGTTTCGCCAGGCAGAATCTACTACAAATGCAAGCCATAAATATATTTATGAAACCAATCCCGGGGCATTCTCATGCGGAACAAATAATATTATACGCCCGGAGTATGACAATTTCCGGCAGGACCAGATGTATTTTTCCTGATAATTATATGCGCAAGAAAAAAAACGGAAAATCCAATCACGATGAGCACAAAACACTTATAGGACGATAAGTTTGCTATGTCAACTGCGGTTACACCAGAAACCAATGCAGGTTAACCCGGATATTTCTTAAGTAAAGCAATGGCGAGCTTTGCTCGCGGATACTACCCGGCTTTTTACCCAGGACAGAGCACTGACAGCCCATAGGATACCCGGGTTATACCCATCGGTTATTAGAGTTCCGAACAAGCCCAGATGCAAATGATTACCTGACAAGTAAATACAAACTCAAAGCAAAAAAACTCAATCTCGATGAGTTTAAAATTCACTGAGGAGTTTATATTCGATACTGTCAACCAATGCCAACCAGGAGGCGTCGATAATATTCTCCGAAACACCTATAGTTCCCCAACGTCGATTTTGGTCGCGGGAACCAATCAGGACTCGTACCCGGGCGGCGGTGGCGGCCCGGGCGTTGACTACGCGTACGCGGTAATCTTCCAGTTGCATTCCCTCAATGACCGGATAATGTGGTTTTAACGCCAGACGAAGGGCGGCGTCCAGGGCGTTTACCGGGCCATCCCCTTCGGCTACCCGGTGCTCCACCTTGCCATTGACCACAATTTTTACCGTTGCTTCACTGACAGGTGCATGACTGTCGGTTTTGAGGATCACGCTGCGATAATGATCAAGTTCGAAAAATTTACGATAATTTCCCATAAACTGGCGGACCAGAATATCAAAGCTGGCATCGGCGGTTTCGAATTGGTAGCCCTCATTTTCCAGGTCCTGGACCTTTTTGAGAATTTTTCGCACCAGGTTTTTATCTTTGAGCAAGGCCAGTTTTTCACTTTTGGCCAACAAATTCGATGCCCCGGACAGTTCGCTGATAATTATGCGGCGGCTGTTACCAACACATTCGGGATCGACATGTTCATAACATTGACTGCTTTTTTGTACCGCGTGAACGTGCATTCCTCCTTTGTGAGCAAAGCTGGATGTACCCACATAAGGCTGATTTAACGGAAGAGTCAAATTAGCCAGTTCATAAACATATCGGGATGTTTCCGTTAGTTTATTGAGGGTATTTCGTCGGAGCGATCGATATCCCATCTTGAGAACCAGATTGGGGATAACCGTACACAGATCGGCATTGCCACAACGCTCGCCAAAGCCATTGATGGTGCCCTGTACCTGGACAGCACCGCAGGTTATCGCGGCCAGACTGGCGGCAACGGCAAGCCCACTGTCATTGTGGGCATGAATTCCCAGGGGAACATTCAGGGATTTACCCACATCACTAACGATCCGCTCAATGTCTTCGACCAGTGAGCCGCCATTGGTATCACATAAAATCAATCGGTCGGCCCCGGCTTCGGCAGCGGCTTGCAGCACTTTCAGGGAATATTTCGGATTTTCCCGGTACCCGTCAAAAAAATGCTCCGCATCGAAAAAAACTTCCCTGCCCCTGGTTTTCAGGAACCGGATCGAGTCGGCTGTCATACGTAAATTCTCGTCGAGCGAAGCTCTGAGGACTTTTTTGACCTGCATATCCCAGCCCTTGCCTACCAAAGCCACTACCGGAGCGCGGCTTTTGAGCGTGGCATTGAGTGATACGTCATCGGTCGCTCGTATATTTTTTTTTCGGGTCATCCCGAAAGCCACAATTTTACTATGACGCAACTTCTGTTTGCGTATCTGTTCGAAAAACTGCTCATCCTTGGCATTGCTGAGGGGATAACCGCCTTCGATGTAATCCACTCCCAGTTCATCCAGCTTGGCGGCAATAAGGAGTTTGTCTTCCAGGGAGAAGGCGATTCCTTCGGCCTGGGCTCCGTCCCGCAAAGTAGTATCGTAGATTTCTATTTTTGTGCCGGATGGTTTTTTCATAACTTTATCTTGCCATTAAATTGTACAAATCCGTTTCACCAGCCAACGATATTTTCATTGATTTAATCATTCGTGTCAAGATGCTTTCCTCTGAGCTTTGCGGGTTTCTCGGGCGGCGGTGAGTATATATGAAAACGGAAAACCGCAATCGTGATGTGTATAAACATCTGTCAATTAATGCTATCTAACTGGTTTCCTTGATTCGTTCGATTCGTGCACCAACTTTATTGAGTTTCTCTTCAATATGTTCATAGCCACGGTCAATGTGGTAGACGCGGAGAATATGGGTTTGCCCCTGGGCGACCATTCCCGCGAGTACCAGGGCCGCCGATGCCCGTAAATCGGAAGCCATGACCGGTGCACCGATCAGCTCACGGACGCCCTGGACGACAGCAGTGGGGCCTTCTTTACGGATTTTGGCGCCCATACGATTGAGTTCAGCCGTATGCATAAAACGATCCGGGAATATTTTTTCGGTAATAATGCTGTTGCCGTCGGCCAGGCACAAAAGGGTCATCAGCTGGGCCTGTAGATCAGTGGGAAATCCGGGATATGGTTGCGTGGTAACATCGGCGGCATTTAGCCGTCGCGCCGAACTGACCCGGATCAAACCATCAACCGGTTCCACGTCCACACCAATCATACGTAATCTGTCTATCAGAGACATCAAATGCTCGGTTGAACAGTTGCGTAAATAAAGTTCTCCATTGGTGATGGCGGCGGCAATCATAAATGTACCGGCTTCGATACGGTCGGGTATCACCCGATGCTCGGCGCCATGGAGTTTTTCTACGCCTTCTATGATGATTCGGGGGGTACCATGGCCGGTAATCCGGGCTCCCATCTTATTGAGGAAATTACCCAGATCAACTATTTCCGGCTCGCAGGCAGCGGACTCGATCAGGGTTCGCCCTCGGGCCAGACAGGCACCGGTCATAACATTTGCCGTGCCCAGTACCGTACTGCCGAAAGGTCCGCCCAGAAATAAATCCACGCCCAGCAGGCGATCCGACTGGGCGATGATATTACCGCTTTCCAGATGCATTTTCCCCCCTAAAGCCTCCATTCCCCGCAGGTGAATGTCCACCGGACGGTCTCCAATAGCACAACCACCGGGCATACTCACCTCGGCCCGTCCGCGACGTGCCAGTAGTGGGCCCAGCACACAAATACTGGCCCGCATGCGGCGCACGCTCTCGTAATCGGCCAGACAATTGGATTCATCTTCTACCTTGATGTGCATACGATGGTCCTGGTCCCGCCAAACGCGAGCGCCGAGGTTTTCCATCAGACTGGTCAGATGCCGAATATCAGCCAGGTCCGGGACATCCTGTATAATACATTCCTGGTTGGTCAGCAGGCAGGCTGACATAATGGGTAAAGCAGCGTTTTTGGCGCCGCTGATGGTGATTTCGCCCCGCAGGCGCGTTCCTCCCTGAATCTTGAACATGTCCATATAATCATTCCGTTTGGTGGCTTAATTTTTATTTGCTTTTACCACTCTTTGGTGGCCCAAAGTATCCTTTATCACCCGAATATCCCTAAGATAACCCGATTGCTCACAAAGTGCAACAACCTCCTGGGCCTGATTATAAGCAACTTCAAGCATGAGGGAGGCATTGTCGGCCAGGCAGGCTTGGGCCTGTTCGATAATTCGACGGTAATAATCCAGGCCGTCCTCACCTGCCAGCAAAGCCTGGGGAGGTTCAAATTTACGCACATTGGGTTCCAGCTGGGCATATTCAGCAGTTGAAATATAGGGGGGATTGGAAACGATAAGATCAAAAATACCTTTATCGGCCCGATCGATTTGTGCCCACAAGTCACTTTGCAGTAAGGTGACACGGGATTGAAGATCGTACTTTTCGATATTATAACGAGCGATTTGCAATGCCTCCGGGCTTATATCCGTAGCGATAATTTCCGCTTCGATTACATTACTGGCGATGGCAACAGCAATACAGCCGCTACCCGTACATAAATCAAGGACGTCCACCGTGGGACGATTTGTTTCACGGGTAAGAAAATCAATCGCCTGGGTAACCAGCGTTTCCGTTTCCTGCCGGGGTATTAAGACCGCCGGCGAAACCGTAAACTCCAGACTATAAAAATTGGCCTTCCCGGTCAAATAAGCCGGAGGTTCTTGTTGCGCACACCGGCGAACCAATTGCCGATATCGGGTTAATTCTTCGGGTTGGGGACAATAATCGAAACGAACGTAAAGATCAATCCGTTTACAATTCAGAACGTCAGCCAAAAGAATTTCCGCGCAAAGCCGCGGCTGATCTATCTGTGCCTTTTGCAGATATTCGGCGGTCCATTCCAACAGTCGTTTGGTAGTCCACGGGGAGGTTTGTTGGGTATTGGAATCCATACTATAACACAATCATCGCAACTGAGTTTTCCCATTTCTGTTTTATATATTTACTCAAACTGACCGATTTTATACGAAATATCATCGTATGTATATTTACAACAACAAGTTATGTTGTTTTATAAAAAACTGTGTTTTTTGAATAAAATTTCAAAAAATATCCGTTTTTTGGTGTTTTTAAGCACTTACCGAAAATATGAGAAAGCTCTATGTTAACATAATCCCGCCACCAGAGCAAATAGATATGGAGCCAACGGTTTTGGAATATAGCACATTTTTTTGACTATTGATGCCTGGTTCAATATTGATTGTTTAGAAAGGCGGCCAAGGCTTTGGGAGAGCGGACCGCATAAAAGGGATTTTCCGAAGATTTGCAAAATTGAGCTCCCCCAAAAAAGGCCGTCAACCATAAACGATTGAAAGCCTTGGGTTTACCGACTGGGCCCGGTAGGACTCGAACCTACGACCAATGGATTATGAGTCCACTGCTCTGACCAACTGAGCTACGGGCCCTAAAGTATTTATTATAAAATATATATGTCACATACCCCCAGTATTTTCTGCCCAATGCAACCTTTCTACTTCAATCATGCCTAAGGAAGATTTTTGTGGTTGGGTGTATTGGCTACACTCAACTTTAAACGAAAAACTCGTTTTGATCAATTCATCTTGACTCTACATTCAACAGGCCAATTTTGCAAGAAGATTATGGGTAAAATCTGCTATTTTAGCAGTGCACAGTCCGGCGAAAATCCTGGTCCTATCCGCGAGCAAAGCTTGCCGCTGCTGTTACTTAGGCAATACAAGCACCTGACAGATTCAACCGCACGCAGTACCAGCCCGTGAAATAACCAGGCTGGAAAACGGCGAAAGTTAAGTTATGTATACCCAGCGGGTATGAAAATTCCTGGCAGGGCCCGATGTAATTGTTTTCTGGTTAAATATATACGTAATGCGAAAACGGGAAAATTCAATCGGAAGCAGTATAATTACTTGCCGGAAAAACAAATACACCTGCCCCACATTTTATTGTCAAATCCCGCGCCCGACGCTATCATCACCGGACGATTCGTCAAAATCAGCTTCGTCTTCAATCTCTCCGGAAGTGATAGCGGTCGCCTCCAGAATACGATTAATCTTTTTTCTTACCAGGGGCAACATAGGAACATGAGGAATCCGGCGTAATTCACGTCGGCCGGTGGAATCGAAAATAATCAGGTCACCCGCCAGGCAAAGTAAAAACTCGAAAAAATCCGGATAGCTCGAGCGAACCCGTTTGGCACCACGAGCAATCGAATCATCCATACGGCCAAACTGATAATGTTCGAATTCGTTATGGGTAATTCTCCATTTCGAATTCAGCCTCGTCCATATCCACATAATAAAATAAAGGACCGATAGCACGATACTGATAATAATTCCCAGATTTCCCGAGTAGGCCGGATCAAGGTCGGCAAAAAAGCGATAGATATTGGAAAATATTCGGACGCTCTTCACGTCCCGCAGCCAGACAATAAGAATCCAGACCCCCCCGATCAAAACCACCCAGAAAATGGTGTAGTTTCGATTGAGATCAAAGCCTACCGTCACCAGCACAATCAACAAAGTGATCCCCCATATCCAAGCCAGAGCCTCCGGGTCGAGCAACTTCCCATGTTCGACAAACCATAAAAGATACCCCATAAAAATCAAAGGCCAACAAAACAGGAACTTTGGGTAAGTATAGAACTTTACTTCGTGACTTTTTGTTTCCCTGATACCGTTTAGATTTTGTCGCAACCTTTTTGACATAATAGTTACTCCCTTAAAAGCAGCGTTCGGATTGATGTTTTAAAGAGAATCGGATTCCGAGAGCATAATCACTTATACTCATCACGATTGGATTTTCCCGTTTTCATATTATGTATTTACTTATCAGCAAAACAATAACATCTGTCTCTGTCAGGACTTTTCATACCCGATGGGTATAAAACATTTTTGATCTGAATGGTCACTATTTCGCCATGGGCATCTATAGTTTTTGCGGTTTGCACAGGTTTCCTTTATGGGCGGCGACCCGACCGCAATATTTGCAAACATATTTCCCCTCACATACCAGGCCCATATATTCTTTTAAATTTTTCTCATGGAAACGCATATTCACAAGATAGCACAAATGATGAGTATGGCCAACATCCGGCATTTTTGGTTTAGTTTTGAACATAATCTATCCTCTTATGACATTCCTTCACGCATTCATTTCCAGAACAACCTTGATTTGCCGTGAATCGCGGGCCCTTTCCATGGCTTCGACTCCCTGGGAAAGCTTGAATCGGGAAGTAATCAAGCCGTTCGTAATCACCTTTTCGGCGGCTAAAGAATTAATCGCCTGGGGAAATGGACCGCAACGAGAGCCAATCAGTTTAATTTCATTGATAACCAGGGTAGTCAGGTCCACCGGCTGATCCGCTACCCAAGTGCTCTTGAGCACCAGTGTGCCGCGGGGGCGGGTTAGTCGGCACGCGGTGGCAAAACCGGCAGCGGAACCGGAACAATCCACAACTACGTCCCATTCGGACTTAATGAGCATATCATCCAGAATAATTCCCTGAATACCGCGTTTTTCGGCAAAGATTATTTTATCTTCATGACGGCCCAAGAGAACGACATTACCTTTGGCACCCTTCCCGGCCAACACCTGAACTGCCAGTAAACCTAACCGTCCATCTCCTACCACAATTACCTTATCACGATGTTCCAGAGGGACCTGTTGCCCAATCTGGATCGCCGAGGCCACCGGTTCGACAAAAATAGCGGATTCATTATTGACGGTATCGGGCAGGCAATGGACATTTCGTTCGGGGATAGCAACATATTCGGCAAAAGCACCGTCCCGCCCCTCGATACCAACGACCTCGCGCCGACGGCAATGATTGCTCAGGCCGGACTGACACATGTCACAGCGACCGCATACACAGTTGATTTCCCCTACGACACGTTTTCCTTTGAATTTCGCCGGCCCTTTGACAACCGTGCCGACAAACTCATGGCCCAACACACCCTCGAAATCCATATATCCTTTGATAATTTCCAGATCTGTAGAACAAATACCCGCCAGTTCAACTTTCACCAGAACTTCATCTTCACCCAGCCTGGGTTCCGGATGGGAACGGGTGAATACCAGTTTGCCATCTGCAAATACCAATGCCTCCATACCGTCAAATCCTTTATTTTTCTTTATGATCAGAAGTTGTTTTCAGCCATTGCTCCCACTTTTCACTATCCAGTCCGAAATCCTCACCGGTGATTTGTTTGAGAGACTGATACGCCGCATAGGAATGATTGAACTCTTCTTCCGGTAGAATTCTGATCAGGGCTCGCATCGTTTTGATGTGGGGATGATGGGCTAAGGCGGCTATGATTTCGGTCCGCACCTCCGAATCGGTCTCGAGCGAAAGTACCTTAATTAACAGTTCCCGGCTGGCTTCGTCGTTTTTCAGGCCCAAGGCTTGAATGCTCTCAGTTCTCACCAGCGGACTTATATCGTTGACTCGTTCAGCCAATACCGGCGCCGCAATTTTCTCCGGACCGATTTCGGCCAATACCTGTACCGACGCGGCCCGTACCAAAGGACTGGGGTCTCCCTGGGCCATGATACCGAGGATGGTGGGAGTATCTATCTGGCGGGATAGTTTTTCTTTTCTCAACATCAAAACGCCTTCACGGCGCAGATCGGGGTCGTCACTGCCTAACCGGCTGACCAGTTCCTGCTTTTGTTTCTGGCTGTCGGGGATCAATTTTTCAATCAAAAGCCCCATCGGATTTTTATCCTTCAGGGAATTGTCCTGGCAGCCCGGAAAAGTCAAGCACAGGCAATAAATCAAAATTCCGGCAACAAAAACTTTTCGAGATGGGAATTTATAACGCATCAAACACTCCTATAGTACACTCATTGCCATTGAGTTTTCCGGTTTTTACATTATGTATTCACATATACAAAAACCAGTTACATCAGGCCCTGTCAGGCAAAATGATACCCAATGGGTATAAACTGAATATTTTACAGTATATCTCCATAGTTTGCAAAAAGTAAAATCAGGCCCCAGGGATATAGCCAATATTCAGAGATTTCAGTTCGGCAGTTTTTACCATACTTTTCTTCGTTTTCCGGGATTTTCAATAAAAGCAGTAATTGAAAAAAGGCAATACGTTCTTGTAAATTCGGCCACTGAATGATACCATGTTTTCCATAAAGTAAAGCTAATGGGCACCTCGGCAAATTGCTTTTGCCACGAGAACGAGAGGAATTTCCAGAGGTTTTTCAATAATAATACCCGTCGGGTATTATTTTGCCCGGCCGGGCCGATTATACCCCATGGGTATGAGGATTTCCGGCAGGGGCCAATGTAAATGTTTTCTGAATAAGTATATAGTCGCTTACCGAAAAATAAAGTGGCGAAATGACTCGCATGGCATTTTCATGTGGGACAGGTATAATTCAAAGTGTTGGACCATAACCATGCCCCAGGGAAAATTTGACTTTACCGATGACAACACAACACCGGGAGGTTTCTACCGCCGCGCGGATTTTTTTTCCGCGGATCGGGAACAGAAAGGTAGAAAAGATGATCCGGTAAATTTTCCCCCCCCCGTCAGCCCAAAACCGAAAACTTATACTATCAGCCAAATAACGCGGATGATCAAATTCGCCCTCAACGAAAAGCTTCCCGGCAAATGGATAGTTGCCGGCGAGGTATCGAACTTGAAGCGTCACAGCAGCGGTCATATTTACCTGACGCTGAAAGACCCCAACTGTCAATTGCCCGCGGTAATGTGGAAAAGTGCGGCGAAGCAGTTGAAGTTTCAGTTGAACGATGGCATGGCGGTTGTCGCCACCGGCCGGGTTGATGTTTATGAACCACAGGGTAAAGTTCAGTTTTATATTGATAAACTCGAGGTATCGGGAGTGGGCCCGCTGGAGTTGGCTTTTCGTCAACTCGCTGAGAAACTGCGCCGGGAAGGGCTGTTCGAGGAGACACACAAAAAACCGATACCGGCCTATCCCGCGACCATCGCGATAGTCACCAGTGCCACCGGAGCCGCGATTCAGGATATCAGCCAAACTTTATCCCGCCGCTATCCCATAGTCCGTACCCTGTTATATCCCGTTGCCGTTCAGGGAGAGTCCGCTGCCGGCGAAATCGCAGCTGCCATAAAAGCCTTAAATCGACGCCGGGAAGAACTCGGCAACATCGATTTAGTTATCGTAGGCCGGGGCGGCGGCAGCATGGAAGACCTTTGGGCATTCAACGAAGAAATAGTCGCCCGCGCCATTTATGATTCCCGCATTCCGATTATCAGTGCTGTCGGACACGAAATAGATATTTCCATTGCCGACATGGCAGCCGACGTTCGGGCCGCTACCCCAACCGCGGCAGCGGAACTGGCCGTGCCGGTTTTGACGGATATTACGCAAGATTTAGGCAGTTATCAATCACGCCTGCGGGACAGATTGCATAATCTTCTGGACGGTGCCGTTTCCGATCTGGATCGTTTCGCCGATCGTCCCTTGTTTTCTCGCCCTCTGGACCTGATAGCTAATCGATATCAATATCTTGACGAAAAAACGGCAACCCTGGCTCAAAAAATCAGTGAGTTACTCCGCCAGGCTTCGGCCGTACTGGAAAGAAATATGGCTGTGGTACGCACCATAGAGCCCCATGCGGTCCTTAACCGCTCCCGTAACCGGTTGATGGAACAACAGCATCGCTTGAGACTGCTGTTGATTCAGCAGTTACAGAATAATCGCAACCGTTTAAACAATATCTTCACACGGCTTGTTACTGTGTCTCCCCGGCACAAAGTTCTTCAGCAACGCACAAGCCTGGAACAGTCATTGAGCCGTTTACGTCGGGAGCAACAGCAACAGATACATCAATTATCCCAACAGCTTTGTCAATACCGACAGCGTCTGGAAAATCTCGATCCCCGGGCGGTATTGAAGAGAGGCTATAGTATTACGAGATTAAAAGCTTCCCGGCGTATTCTCACTCGGGAGACGCCTGTTCGTCCAGATGAGATTCTTTTGACGGAACTGGCCGGGAAAACCATTGTACCCAGCAAGGTGATTTCTTCATCGGAAACAGGAAAGGACAACAATGTCTGAAAAGCAAAAAGAAACGAAGATAACTTTTGAACAGGCCCTGACGGAACTGGAAACAATTGTTACAGATGTCGAGCAGGGCAAAATATCGCTTGAAGAGAGCATCGACAAATATGAGCAGGGGATGAAGTATATTCAGTATTGCCGTTCGATACTGGAGCAGGCGGAAAAACGTATCGAAACCATTGGCAAACAATCCGAGTCGGAAAATCCTTCCTGACAGAATTTTTTCCACTTTCTCATTCTATCCACGGCGCAGGCGTATAGGGCAGGATTTGAAAGCAGCAGGTCCAATGTTTTTTGCCATTGTCACTATTGTTCTGTCCCGCGTAAAATGCTGGTACTATCCGCGAGCAAAGCTCGCCACTGCTGTTACTTAGGCAATACCAGCACCCACAAATTCAGCCGTACGCAGTACTATAGCCGGTCTCGTCAATGCTATACCCATCGGGTATGAGAATTCCCGGCAGGGCCAGATGTAATTGTTTTTATGACAAGAAAATACATAATATGAAAAACGGGAAAATTCAATCGTGATGAGTATAAGATAAGATTCCTCCGGCAGACTATGGCCGAACCGCCCACCGCGTTTGCGTTTCTTACCCAAAACATTACGCGCATACTTTATTGGTTAAGTCAGGTTTACTTCCCGAGGAAATAGTCGCTGATAGACTTGTCCAGGTGACGTACGGCCGTATTGGAGTGGACATTAGCGACTTCAGTTATGATAGCGCCCCGAGGGCCGGCCAATTGCCAATGATGAGCTTTGGCTCTGTTTAACTGAACGAATTCACCGGGCTGGGTAAAAACTTCATGTTTAACGGTAACAATTCCGTTGTTGTGTGAATTGGGCACATTAACGGTCAGATTCGGTTTACCCTCGCCGACAATATAAGACGATCCGTGGCGAACAAGCCACCCTTCCAGTTTGGCGGGATTTCCCTTATCATCCCCTTGAGTCCCTTCCAGATGCCAGTGTTCCGGAAGCATCTGGTTGGGGAGCAGGAAGAGGTCCATGAGCATATAACGTTGTTTGGAATTGTTTTTAAACATACATGCCGCCAGGCCGACTTCGGTAAATTTACCCGTTCCATAATCAGACACCCAAAGCTGTTCCCGGATATTCGGAAACACAGGGTAGCGGTGATATTTCATCAGAGCAATGATCGCATCCTTAGCTTTTTCCTGGTCGAATTCACCATTGCTGCCATAAAAATATTCATTCGGGAATTTGATGTCGATAGATGTGTCGGACAGGGTTGCTTTACCGCATTTTTTTGATAGGGTGCTTTTACATCCGCAAAGCAGGGCGAGGCCGGCCAGGGCGGTAACTATCAGAAACAGTTCTTTTCTAATCATACTGATTACTCCTTGTTTATGGTGCTTAATATGACAGCGCTATAAGAATTCGATACTTTTTGCTTTTGTTGTTTTTCGTCGGCTGGCATAGGATGCTTCGTTGCGTTCCTGATAGTATTCACACACATACACTATTTGTTTCCAGCAATGCGGATGTCTCTGCCATATTTTCCAGGCCAGCATATTGGACGCGTCGGCTACCTGTTCCAGTGTAATCTGCGGATTTTTCCCCCCGGAGCCGAGTGGTCTGGTCGGCCAAAAAATGCATCGCCAGTCTGGATGCAAGCCAATGTCTTAGCAAGCTCGTATAGGTGCGCACTTCAAACGCACCAAAGCCACATTCCTGCTTGCCACGCTCAAACCATTTTTCCACCTGCCACCGGCTAAAAGCTATCTCCAGCAATGTCTCCAGCTTTTCTTTGGCAGGAGCATTGCTGACAAAATATTTTATTTCACCGCTTGGTTTGTTATGGGCGACGATCAGCCAATAGGTACGGTCGGTAGGAACCGGGCAATACGCTTT
>Ga0180435_10003578_pt1 | contig 15486 bp, 16 predicted proteins | sample SS_ome_3_FD_132467 | JGI IMG/M metagenome (GOLD analysis project Ga0180435, IMG submission 132467) | Hypersaline lake sediment archaeal communities from the Salton Sea, California, USA - SS_3_S_1 metaG | ecosystem: Environmental > Aquatic > Non-marine Saline and Alkaline > Hypersaline >... | reverse complement strand
GATCAGCGCCGCTCGGTCGTAGCGGAAGCGCCCGCCCACCTCGCCGACCACGCGCTCGTCGCCGGCCTTGCGGCGCTCGGAGACGAACGCCACGACGTCCTCCCACTGCTGCAGGGTGCGCTCGACGAACCAGTCGCTCATGCCCGCCACGGCGTCGTCGATCTCGTGTTCGGCGCCGCGCAGGACGCGCTCCTCGAAGGCCGCGCGCACCTTCTCTGCGCGCAGCAGCGTGACGAGCCGCCCCAGCCGCACGGTGTCGTCGAAGAACACCTCGCCGCGGCGCTCGACCTCGAGCAGCACGGTCTTGACGCGGTCGAGGTAGGCGCGGCCCTCGCGCGCGACGTCCTTGGCCCACTGGGCCTGCTGGCGGTCGACGTCGTCGAGGGTGCGGCGGTCGTCGCGCAGCAGCTCCCGCTGCACCTCGATGGCCGCGATGGCGTCCGCCGCGACGTGCCAGCCGACCCCGAGGCCGGCCTCGAGTTTCAGGCGCACGCGGTCGACGTCGACACGGTCGGCGAGCAGACGTTCCAGCTCGGCGAGGCCGCCGGGCTCCGTGCGTCCGCCGGACTCGAAGGGTCCGCCGGGGTCGGCAGTCGCGGGCGACTCGGCATCCGCGCCGGTGGCTCCGGCAGCGGCGCGTGCCGCCGAGCGCGCGCTCAGTGCGACGACGGCGGGCTCGCTGCCGAGCGTGTCGCGGGCATGCGCCCGGACGTAGGCCAGGACCTCGCTGACGGATGCGTCGTCCTCGAGCAGGTCGGCCTTGTTGACCACCACCGTGACCTTCTTGCCCCACTCCGCGATGCGCTCCAGGAAGGCCCGCTCGCTCTCCGTGAACGGCCGGTCGGCCGAGGTGACGAACAGGATGAGGTCGGCCCGCGGGACGAAGCGCTCGGTCAGCACCTGGTGGCGCGTGATCACGGCGTTCGTGCCAGGCGTGTCGACCAGCGCCAACGCCCGCAGGCGCGGGGCCGGGTGGGTGATCCGCACCAGGTCGGCCGACAGCTCGGCCCGCGACTCCGCGTCGCCGTGGACGATCAGCGTCACCCGATCCGTGGTGGGCGTCACGCCCTCCCGCATGACGGGGGCAGCGAGCAGCGCGTTGATCAGCGTGGACTTGCCCGCGTTGAACTCGCCGACGACCACGAGCAGGAACAGCCCCTCGAGGTCGTCGAGCGCGGTCGCAAGGTCGCGCTCGCCGCTGCCGCCGAGCTCCGCGCGGGCCACGAGCGCACGCAGGTCGCCGAGCACCGCGCGTTCGCGTTGGAGCAGATCGCGGGCGGTCTCGGGCAGCGCGCCCGAGAGCGGGCGAGCGTCGGGGAACGGCTCCATGCGGCGTACGCTACCATGCCCGTCCAGGGCGCGCGAACGTCCTCCTGGACGAGCTTCGGTGGCCGCATCCGGTAGCATGCCGCATGCCGCACTCCGCCGACCGCCTCACCGATCTGCGCGAACGCCTCGCCGTCGCCAGCCACCTCTCCCAGGCCACCGCGCTCCTCTCCTGGGACCAGAGCACGCACATGCCCCCGGGCGGCGCCGAGGCGCGCGGCCGGCAGATGGCGACGTTGGCCCGATTGGGGCACCGGCACGCGACCGATCCGGCCCTGGTCGAGCTGGTGGACGCCCTGGAGAGCGACGGTCTGGAGGGCGACGACCGCGCCTTGGTGCGCGAGACCCGACGCATGCTCGACCGCGCCCTGAAGATGCCACCCGACCTCGTGGCCGCCATGACGCGTCAGCGCGTCCGCGGGCGTCAGGTGTGGGAGCGGGCGCGCCGCGAGAACGACTTCGCGGCCTTCGCGCCGGAGCTGCGCGAGATGATCGACCTGACGCGCCAGCAGGCCGCCGCCCTCAACGCTGAGGCGCCGACCTACGACGTGCTGCACGACCTGTACGAACGCGGCTCCAGCGCCGAGCGGGTCGAGGCCGTGTTCGGCCCGCTGCGTGCGGAGATCGTCGAACTCGCCCACGCCATCCGCGAGAGCGAGGTGCGGCCGGACACGAGCGTGCTGCGCCGTGACTTCCCGGAGGGGGCCCAGGAGACGTTCGCGGTCGAGACCGTACGCGCGATGGGCTACGACTTCGAGCGCGGCCGCATCGACCGCACCGCGCACCCCTTCGCGACCACGATCGGACCGGGGGACGTGCGCATCACCACCCGCTACCAGCGCAACTTCCTTCCCAGCGCGCTCTTCGGGACGATCCACGAGGCGGGCCACGGCATGTACAACCAGAACCTGCCCGCCGAGCACGCCGACACGCCGCTCGGCGCGTCGGTGAGCCTGGCGATCCACGAGTCGCAGTCGCGCCTGTGGGAGAACCTGATCGGCCGCAGCCGCGCCTTCTGGGAGGGCGCCTACCCGCGCCTGCAGGCCACCTTCTCCGGTGCGCTCGATGACGTGGCGTTGGACGGCTTCGTCGCGGCCATCAACGCCGTGCGCCCGAGCCTCATCCGGGTGGAGGCCGACGAGGTCACCTACCACCTGCACGTCATGCTCCGCTTCGAGCTCGAGCGCGCCCTGGTCGAGGGCTCGCTCGCGGTGGACGATCTGCCCGGGGCCTGGGCCGAGAGGAGCCGCGAGCTCCTCGGCATCGAGCCGCCCGACGACCGCGACGGCTGCCTGCAGGACGTGCACTGGTCGTGGGGCCTGTTCGGCTACTTCCCGACGTACTCGCTCGGCACCCTCGCCAGCGTGCAGCTGTGGGAGGCGATGGCGCGCGACCTAGGGGACCTCGAGGCGAAGGTGCGCGGGGGCGACTTCGCGCCGATCCTCGCGTGGCTCGTCGAGCACGTCCACCGGCACGGTTCGCGCTTCTCGCCGGAGGAACTGCTCGAGCGCGCCACCGGCGGGTCGCTCTCGGCAGAGCCCTACCTGCGCTACGTCCGCGCCAAGTACGGGGCCCTGTACCGCCTCGCGTGAAGGGCGCCAGCGACACGCCCCTCGGTCCCCAGGCGCTGATGGCCTGGTGCGCCGCCCATGGCGTGGTAGCGCGCCTGCTGCAACCCGGCGTGCCGACCCCCACGGTGCCGCTGGCCGCCGCCGCCGTCGGCGTCCTCCCGGAGCGGGTGCTGAAGAGCCTGGTACTCCTCGTCGAAGGTGAGCCGCGGCTGGTGATCGCGGCGGGTGAGGACCGGCTGTCGTACCCTCGCATGGCCTCCGCCTTCGGGACCTCGCGCAGGCGCGTGCGCCTCGCGACGCCCGACGAGGCCCTCGAGCTGACCGGCTACGGGGTCGGCGCGATGCCGCCCTTCGGTCACCGCCGTCGCCTGCCCACCTGGGTGGACGGACGCAGGCTGGCGCCGGGCCTCACGGTGGTTGCCGGTGGCGGCGCCCGCGACGCCCTGCTCGAACTGACGACCGACGACCTGCTGCGGGTGACCGATGCCCGCGCCGCCGACCTGACGGAACGGGCGCCCCATGCGGCGCCCAACGAGGCCTCTCAGAAGGAGACCAACCGATGAACCAGTCACGCCGCCCGATCGCCATCCTCATCGCTCTGACGCTGCTGCTGGCACCGACCTGGGCCGCGGCCCAGATCGGCCTGCCGCTCACCGAGATGGTGGCCGTGGCCGCCCTGCAACTGGAGGCCGCCGACGACGAGACGGCGACCCTCGCGCGAACCGAGGCCGGGACCGAGTTGCGGCTCGTGGAGCGCGGCTCCGCGCTCGCGCGCGTGGGCGGGGAGGCCGTCTTCGACGAGGAGACGATCGCCGACGTCGCGCGCGTCATCGCGGCAGCGACCGGCTACTTCGACGCCATCGAGGAGCCCGTGGCCGGCTACCTGCGGCAGAACCTGCCCAGCCTCGCCGGCATCGGCCCCTCCGCCGTCGGGGTGGAGAGCTTCCGCCTGTCCCTCGACGTCAGCGGGACGGCCGCGCCCTACCGCGTGGTCTGGTCGGTCGCCCTGACGGAGGTGCCGGAGCAGACGTTCCTCCCTGCCCGGCACGCCATCGGACCCGACGACGCCCGCTACGTCATCCGCGAGTTCAGCGACCTGCAGTGCCCGTTCTGCGCCCGCTTCGCCGAGCAGGTGTTCCCGGCGATCGAGGCGACGCTGCTGGCGCGCGGCGACGTGCGCTTCGAGTACCACCACCTGGTCCTCGGCGGGCGCTTCGCCAACTCCGGCCTTGCCGCCGAGGCCACCGAGTGCGTGGCGGACGCCAACCCGGACGATGCCACGGCGTTCTGGAGCTACCTCGATGCGCTCTTCGAGCGGCAGCAGGCGTGGTCGGCGCTGGCCGACCCCGCGCCCTTCTTCGTCGGCCTCCCGCTCGAGATCGGCCTCGCGAACGACGGCGTGGACGCCTGCCTGGACGCCAGGACCCACCTCGAGACGGTGCAAGCGTCGACCGAGCGTGCTGCGCAGATCGGCGTGCGGGGTACCCCGACGGTGTTCGTCGGCCCCTACCAGCTGCGTGACTTCACCGACGTCGAGTCGTACCTGGAGGCGATGGCGCGCATCGACGCGTTCAGCGAGGCGGCGGCGGCGGTCGCGACGCCCGAGGACTGACGCCGGCGCGGCGCACGAGCCAGGCGTGGCCGCGCCCGCGGCCACGCCTCGGCGGGTCGCGGGTGTCCGGCCACGCCCGGGCTTGTGGCCACCCCGCGGCGTCGGTCGCGCTACACTCCAGTGCAGATGCCCGATTACCCGAGCCTCGTTTGGCACCTGAAGAACACCCAGTTGTTCCAGGACCTCTCGGAAGAGGAGCTGGAGCAGCTCTCGCGCATCACGCCGTATCGGCGCTTCGCACAGGGCGAGGTCATCTACCACATGGAGGACCCTGCCGACGCGCTGTACTTCGTGCGCGAGGGCATGGTGAAGATCTCGATGTACTTCCCCAACGGCAAGGAGATGATTCTCGGGCTGTTGGGCCAGTACGACATCTTCGGCGAGCTCCTCCTGCTCCCCAGCGAGCGCCGTCCGAACCAGGCGGAGGCGGTGGTCGACACCACGCTGATCGTCATGCCGGAGGCCGATTTCCAGCGCCTGCTGCAGCAGCAGCCGCGCATCGCGATGAAGTTCATCCAGGTGATGTCGACCCGGCTGTGGCAGGCGCAGGTGTCGCAGGCGGAGGTCGGTGCCTTCGACGCCCCGGGTCGGCTGGCCAACCTGCTGCTACGGCTCGCCAAGGACTTCGGTCAGGATGGCGACCGCGGCACGGTGATCGATCTCAACCTCACCCAGCAGGACCTGGCCAAGATGATCGGCGCCACGCGCGAGACCGTCAGCCACTGCCTCGCGCGGCTGCTCGAGTACGGCGCGGTGCGCCGCCGGCGCGCCCCGATCACCGTCAGCCCCGAGATGCTGCAGCAGTTCCTCGACGAAGCGAGCGAGTGAGTCGACCCGACGAGCGCTACCTGGTGGTCACCGAGCACGGCCGCGTGGTGGTCGTGGTGCGCGGCGACAGGGCCGGGCTCGACGTCGATCTCGTCCAGGTGATCGCTGCCGACGATACGGACGACCTGGCGATGGAGACGCCGCTGCGCGCCTTCGCCGCCAAGATGGTCGACCTCGTGCAGGCCCGCGGCACCGGCGGCGTGCCGCTCAGCCCGACGATGCTGGCGATGATGGTCAAGGAGAAGGCGGCCGAAGACCTCGCGCGCATCGAGCGCGCCGCGCGCCGCCTGCACGCCGGCGGCGCCTGAGCGCCATTTCAGTCCTCTTCGACGACCTCGCCGAGGTCCTCGAGCACGTCCTTGTACAGCCTGAGCGCGAAGGCCTCGACGCCGGCGAGCGCCACGTCGCCGCGCAGGTCGGCGTCGACCCGTTCGTGGGCGATGCGCAGGCTCTCGGCGAGCACGCGCTCGAAGACCGGCCAGGGGCCGCCGAAGGGCTCCTCGGCCGGCGCACGTTCGGCTTCCGGTGCCGGCTCGGCGCCCTTCGGTGCCGGCCCGGCGCCCGCGGCGGCCCCGCCGCCGGCGGCGGACTTGCGCTTGCGCTTGCCGCCGCCCGGGCCACCCCCAGCGCCGGCCGCCTCGCGGTCGAGCCGCGTCAGCGCCGCCTCGGCGGCACGGCGCTCGGCTTCGCGCTTGTTGCCCGCCTCGCCGTCGCCGTAGGCCCGGCCCTGCACCTTGACTTGGGAGCGGAAGGTGGGCTCGTGGTCGGGTCCCTCGCGCTGGGTGACGAACTGCGGTTGCCCGCGGCCCTCTCGTTGGAGCCGCTCGATCAGAGCGGCCTTCGGGTGGATCATGGATCGGTACCTCCGACGCCGGCGGACGCTCATCGTCCAGGGGGTCGCCGCGCGCGCTGCCGTGCGGGGCGAGACCCCGCGGCGGCGCTCTGGGGCGGCGCCCGCGATCAGCGCCCGCGCGCCGTGCTGTCGGGCGACCGAGGCCGCCACAGCACGCCGTACGCACGCGCCCCGCGGGCGCCGCCCCGGCCAACCCTCTCCGACGACCGGGCCCCGTGGGACACGTGCCGCCGTGCACCCGGGCCGGCGCCTCCGGGTACCCCGTCACGGTAGCACCCGGACGGTCGGTTAGCATGGTGCCCATGACCCGGCTGCTGCTCTGCGACGACCACGCCATGTTCCGCCAAGGCCTGCGAAGCATCCTCGAGAGCGAGGAGGGCTTCCGCGTCATCGGCGAGGCGGCCAACGGGCGAGAGGCCGTCCGGTACGCGCTCGAGACACGTCCCGACGTCGTCCTGATGGACATCCAGATGCCCGAGCTGGACGGCGTCGCTGCCACCAAGGCGATTCTCGGCGAACGGCCCGACACCAAGGTGATCATCCTGACGATGTACCGCCAAGACCGCTACGTGTTCGAGGCGATCAAGGCGGGCGCCCGCGGCTACCTCCTCAAGGACGCCGACGCCAACGACCTCATCGACGCCATCCAGCGCGTGGCCGCGGGTGAGACGCTGCTGTCCGCCGAGATGGCCGCGTCGATCCTCGACGAGTTCCGGCGCTATGGCGAGTTGCCTCGGCACCCGGACCACGCCCTCTCGGAGCTCACCGAGCGCGAGGAGGACATCCTGCGCCTGCTGGCGCAGGGGCGCTCCAACCTCGAGATCGCGGACGCCCTCGGCGTTTCGGAGAAGACCGTTCGCAACCGCCTCTCCGAGATCTTCTCCAAGTTGCGTCTGAACAACCGTACGCAGGCGGCCCTGTATGCCCTGCGCGAGGGGATCGCCACGCTCGAGCCCGGCGGCGACCCGCTCTGACCCCGGGGAGGAAACCGAGGATCTGATGCGTTCGACGTCGCGCGCGAGGGCCGATCGGGCGGACGACACCGACCTGCGGGAACGCCTCCAGCGCCACCTGCGGGCGTTCACCGAGGTGCCCTCGCCCCCCTTCGGGGAGGGCGAGCGCAGCGCGGCGGTCGCCGCGGCCTGGCGCTCGTTCGGGCTGGAGGTCGCGGTCGACGATCTCGGCGACGTCGTCGCCGAGCTGCCGGGCGGCGAGGGCCCCCGCGTCCTGCTGGCGGCGCACCTCGACACCGTGTTCCCGGTCGGGACCGACGTGCGGGTGCGGGAGCTCGAGGGCGGCCGCTGGGCCGCGCCGGGGATTTCCGACGATGGCGGCGGTCTGGCGGTTCTGACGACGCTCGCCCAGGAGGCCGCCGCCGGCCGCGGCGGCCGGCGGCCGCGCGTGATCCTGGCCGCCACCGTGGGTGAGGAGGGCCTCGGCGACCTGCGTGGGGCGCGGCGGGTCGTGGCGGACCACACGGGCCGCGTCGACGTGTTCGTGGCCGTCGACGGCGGGCTCGGCCAGGTGGTCTCGGGCGCCGTCGGCTCCCGCCGGCTGGTGGCGCACTTCCGGGCGCGCGGCGGCCACGCCTGGGGCGACCGTGGCGCGCCGAGTGCGGTCCACGCGATGGGGGACGCCATCCACGCGCTCATTCGGCTCGACGTCCCGACCGAGCCCAGGTCGAGCCTCAACGTCGGGTTGGCGGGCGGCGGCTCGTCGGTCAATGCCATCGCCGAGGCCGCCAGCCTGACCCTCGACGTGCGCAGCCTCGATCCGGACACGCTGGCGCTCCTGGTGGGGCGCGTCGAACAGCGGTTGCGCTCCGTCGGTCGTCGCCACCGGGTCGACGTCGAGATCGAGGCGGTCGGCGATCGGCCCGCGGGCCGCACGGCGGACGACACGCTGGTGGCCACGGCGCGCGCGGCGTTGGAGCGGGCCGGCATCGAGGCCAGGGTCGCGCCGAGCAGCACCGACGCCAACGCCGCGGTCGCCGCGGGCATCCCGGCCATCGGCTTCGGCGTCGCGCGCGGCGGCGATGCCCATCGGCTGAGCGAGTGGATCGAGCCCGGTTCGTTGCTGGACGGCTTCCGCGCGCTGGGGTATCTGCTGGAGGGACTCGTCCGGCGGGCTGCGGCCGACCGGCGCTGAGGCGCCGACCCCGTCAGCCGCTCGTCTGCCCGCGCCGCTCGCGGCGGGCGCGCAGGGCCAGGTCGTCGACCTCCTCGTTGTGCTCGTGCCCGGCGTGCCCGCGGGTCCAGGACCACGACACCTCTTGGATCCGGGTCAGCTCGAGCAGGCGCTGCCACAGGTCCTGGTTCTTGACGCTGCGGCGGTCCGCCGTGCGCCAGCCGTTTCGCTGCCAGGTCGCGAGCCAGCCGTCGGTGAAGGCGCGCTGTAGGTACTGGCTGTCCGTGGTCAGGGTGACGCGGCACGGCTCACGCAGCGCTTCAAGCGCGCGGACGGCCGCGGTGAGTTCCATGCGGTTGTTGGTGGTGCCGGCCTCGTAGCCGCTGGCCGTGCGCACGTGAGCGCCGTACGCCAGCCGGTAGGCCCAGCCGCCGTCGCCCGTGCGCGTCTCGCACGAACCGTCGGTGGTGATGTGCACGTGCTTCCGGTCGTCGCTGGCCATGGCCCGGCATGCTACCGCGGGTGGATCCGGCGGGCTCGTGCGTGACCACCCGCGCGTCGGGCGGGCACCCGGGTACAACCCTGTCTAGGCGCCGTCCGGACCATCCTGGACGCGAGCGCAGTCCGTCGGGGGTAGGCTGCGGCGCAGGCTGTGTATTGACTTCGTCCAAGGTTTGGGCTAATCTCTCGACAGAGGTTGTACGAGCGCTTGACGACAGCGCGCCGAGCGGCCCGCGTCGATGGGAGTGAGAACGTGACGGTGACGGGGAAATACACGGTGAACGAGGTGGAGGACCGCACGGGCGTGCCCGCGGCGACCCTTCGCCAGTGGGAGCGCCGGTACGGCTTCCCGCTCCCGGAGCGCTCCGCCTCCGGTTACCGCCTCTACGGCGACGACGACCTGCGGCACATCTCTGCGATGAAGCGCCACATCGACGACGGCGTCCCCGCGTCGCGCGCCGCCGAGATGGTGCGCGCTCAGGAGGCCGGCGCCCGCGGACCCCGCCCCATGGCCAAGCTGCGCGACGAGCTGGTCGCGGCCCTGCTCGAACTCGACGAGTCGCAGGCCGACCGCGTCGTCGGCGAGGCGCATGCCCTTCACCCCCTGGAGGACGTCGTCCTCGACCTGTTCCGCAGCACGATGATCGACCTCGGGCAGAAGTGGCACGACGGCGAGATCAACACCACCACCGAGCACTTCGCCTCCAGCTACATTCAGGGGCGCCTGCGCCAGCTCATGAGCCTCTCGGGCACCCACCGCCACGGACCGCGCGTGATCGTCGCCTGTGCGCCGCACGACCAGCACGAGATCGGCGCGATGATGCTCGCCGTGATGCTGCGCCGCGAGGGCTACCTCGTGTTCTACGTCGGCGCCAACACGCCGGTCGCCGACCTCGCGGCCATGGCGCGCGACGTCGATCCGGCGGCCGTCATGATCTCGGCGTCGTCGCTCGACTCCGTGCAATACCTGCTCGACCAGCGCGCCCACCTCGACGGCATCGCGCCGGTGGTGGCCTTCGGCGGCCACGGCTTCGACGAGGACCCCCGCCGCGCCGACCTCGCGGGCGGCGTGTACCTCGGCACCGACATCCCCGCCGCGCTCAAGCGCCTGGCCGAACTGCTGCAGGCCGTCGCCGCGAAGGGCGTCCGCGCATGAGCGCCCGCCCCGGGCCCACCAACGAGCGCTGGGACGCCGTCGTCGTCGGCGCCGGCATGTCCGGCGCCACCGCCGCCGCCCTGCTGGCGGCGCGCGGGTACCGGGTCGTCGTCGTGGAGCGCGACCAGCACGCTGGCGGTTGCGCCGCCAGCTTCGAGCAGGACGGCTACGCCTTCGCCGTGGGCGCCACCGTCGGCATGGGCCTCGAGCCCGGCGGCGTCGTCCGCCGCGTCTACGACCGCCTCGGGATCGCGCCTCGCACCACCCCGGTCGACCCGGCGATCCGCGTTCTCGTCGGCGACCGCGTCGTCGACCTGCACGCCGACCGCGAGGCGTGGGCGGCCGAGATCGAGCGGGCCTTCCCGGGCCAGCAGCGCGCCAAGCGCGCCTTCTGGGCCGAGGTCGCGCAGCTCGCGCGCGGTCTGGCGCACGCCGCCGAGCGCTTCCCGGCCATGCCCATCAAGGATCCCCGCGACCTGCTCGACACCGCGGCCGCCGCCCACCCCTCCCTGCTGCCCGTGCTGCTCAAGCTGCGCCGCAGCGTCGCCGACCTGCTCGACGCCCACGGCGTCGACGACCCGGTCCACCGGGCCTTCGTCGATGGCCAGCTCGTCGACGCGATGCAGACGACCGCCGAAGATTGTGCCGCGCCCAACGGCGCGCTCGCCCTAGACGTCTACCGCCGCGGCGCCCAGTACGTGCACGGCGGCCTGCGCGGCCTCGCCGAAGACTTCCTCGACGTCGTCCGCCGGAGCGGCGGCAGCGTCCGCTTCGCCACCCGGGCCCGCGCCATCCTGGTCGACGACCGGCGGCGCGTGGCCGGCGTGGCCACCCGCAGCGGCGAGCTGCGCGCCCCCGTGGTCATCTCCACCGTGCCGCTCGCGAACACGGCTGCGCTGGTCGGCGACGACGTCCGCACCCGCCTCCACCGGCGGGCGCGCAGCCACCAGACGCACTGGGGCCCCTTCATGCTCTACCTCGGCGTCGACGAGCGCGCGCTGCCGGCCGACGTCCGACCCTTCCTGCAGGTGACGGACGTCCCCGCGGACGGCGGCCCCACCCCGGTGCACGACGGCGGCAACCTGCTGATTTCGATCTCGCCCCCCTTCGACGCCAGCCGCGCGCCGGCCGGTAAGCGCGCCGTGACGGTCTCCACCCACGTCGACGCCGCGTCCTGGCTCGCCGTCGCCGAGCGGCCCGCCGACTACGCGGCCGCCAAGGAGCGCATGACCGAGCGGCTGCTCGGCCAGATGGAGCGGCTGCTGCCCGACCTGCGCAGCGGCCTCGACGTCGTCATGGCCGGCACCCCGCGCACCTTCGAGCGCTACACGCGTCGCGCCGGCGGCACCGCCGGCGGCTTCCCGCAGACCGTCGCCAACGCCAACTTCGCCGCGCCGTCGCACCGTACCGACATCGACGGGCTCTTCCTCGCGGGCGACACCGTGTTCCCCGGGCAAGGCACCCTCGGCGTCACCGTCTCCGGCTTCAACGCCGCCCGCAGCGCCCATCGCCGCCTGCTCCGCAGCGTCGGTCGGGGTCACCGTCCCGTCACACCCCCCGCCCGCGGACGTCCGTCCGTGGAGACCCAGGAGGTCACCGCATGAGCCTCGCATCCGGATCTCGCACGAACACGTTCCGTCCGCTCCACACCGCCCCGCAGCTCACCACCCCCGCTCGCGCCGACGCCATGGAGGCTCCCGTGCAGACCCTGACCTTCCAACGCCGCCAGACCCTCTACCACAATGGCGATCCGGCGCAGTCCGTGTTCCGCGTGCGCGACGGGCTGGTGCGCATCACGCGCATGACGCCGGAAGGCCGCATCCTCACCGTCCGCCACCTCGTTCCCGGCGACTTCTTCGGCGAGGAGGCCTTCATGGACGGCCAGCGTGAGGAGATCGCCGAGGCGCTCACCACCGCCCAGATCGAGGCGATCGACCCCGCGCTGATCAACCAGCAGGACCTCATGTCCATCACCCGCTCGCTGTCCGTCCAGATGCAGCGCTCGATGGAGTACCAGTACCACCTGCAGACCGGCGACCTGCGTCAGCGCGTCGCGCGCTACCTGCTCACGCTCGCCGACACCCCGCTCGCCCGCGTCGACGCCCAAGGCCGCCCGGTGATCTCCGCCACCCACGAGCTGGTGGCCGAGGGCACGGCGAGCACGCGCGAGAGCGTCTCGAAGATCATCACCGAGCTGCGCGCCGAGGGCCTCATCGCCTCGGGCTACCGCAGCATCACGCTGGTCGGCCGCGAGGAGCTGGACGCCGTCGCCGAGGGCTTCTGATCTCCGGGCGCGCCGCGGCCGCGACGTCGCCCGACTTGAGCACCCAGCGCCGCCCCCGGGGAACCGGGGGCGGCGCGCATGGCGGTAGCCTCAGACCGGGACCCGCTCCAGCACCACCACCGCCGCCGCGTGCTCGCGCGCGTGGGTGAGGGACACGTGGGCCCGCCAGCCCTCCGCCGCCATGCGCTGCGCCACGCGCTCCGAGAACGCGAGCCGCGGCGCGCCGCCCGCCGCGTTGACGACCCCAACGTCGCGCCACGCGAGCGTCTCAGGCCAGGTCTTCTGGAAGGCCTCCTTGGCGGCGAAACGGGCGGCGAGCGCCGGCACCGGGTCGACGCGACCCCGGGCGGCGGCCGCCTCGGCATCCGTGAAGCAGCGCCGCACGAACCGTTCCCCGTGCGCCTCCCACGCGCGGCGCACGCGGGCGAGCTCGACGAGGTCGATGCCGACGGCGACGATCACGCCGCCACGAGCTCCTCGATGCCGTCGGGGCCCGCGAGGAAGACGCGGTGCGTCAGGCCCAGGAAGAGGCCGTGGCTGACGACGCCGGGCACGCCGTCGACGGCGGTCGCGAACGTCCGGACGGCGTCGCCCGACGTTCCGGCCGGCAGGTGGCAGTCGACGATGAGGTGACCGTTGTCGGTGGTCTTGCGGTGTCCGTCCACGAGGCGCACGCGCGGCTCGGCGCCGAGTCCGCGCAGGCGCGCGGCGGTCCGCTCCGCGCCGAATGCCAGCACCTCGACGGGCACCGGCGTGCGCTCGCCCAGCGTCCCCACCCGCTTGCCGTGGTCGCCGATCAGCACGAACTCGCGTGAGGCCGCGGCGACGATCTTCTCGCGGGTCAGCGCGCCGCCGAGGCCCTTGATGCAGTCGAGCCGGTCGTCGACCTCGTCCATGCCGTCGATCGTCACGTCCACGCCCTCGGCCGGCAGCTCCACCAGCGGGATCCCCACCTCGCTCGCCAGCGTTGCGGTGGCCACCGACGTCGGGACGCCACGCACGTCGCGCAACTCGCCGTTCGCCAGGCGCCGACCCAGCTCGCGCACCAGGTGGGAGGCCGTACTGCCGGTGCCCAGGCCGACCAGCATGCCGGAACGGACCCGCACCGCGGCCGCGATGGCGACCCGCTGCTTCAAGCGCTCGATCTCCGTCATCCGCTCACCTCGATCGAGGAGGCGCGCGGCCCGTTACCGCGCGGGCGCGCGGCCGGCTACCGCGCGGCGCCCCCTGCCGCGCCCAATCTACCCGACGCGCCCGGCGCGTGATCCCGTGGGTAGACTGGCCGCGTGTCCGCCGCCGTGAGCCCACCGCTGGTCCTGGCCTCCGCCTCGCCGCGCCGGCGCGAGCTGCTGGCCGGCCTCGGCCTGTCGTTCGAGATCGACGTGCCGGACGTCGACGAGACGCCCTTGGCCGACGAGGCGCCCGAGTCGATGGTGCTGCGGCTCGCGTGCGCGAAGGCGCACGCCGTGGCCGTCAGGCGGCGGCGGGTGGGTCCCAGCGGTGCTGCCGCGTCGGTGGACGCTCCACCGCTCGTCATCGCCGCCGACACCACCGTCGTGCTGGACGGCGAATCTCTTGGCAAACCGCGCGACGTCGAGGAGGCGGCCGCGTTCGTCACCCGCCTGTCGGGGCGCGATCACTGGGTCCACACGGGTCACGCGCTGCGGCTCGGCGAGCGCGAGGCGCGCGTGCTGCGCAGCACGCGCGTCCGCTTCCGGCCGCTCGACGCGGCCGAGATCGCCGACTATGCCGTCACCGGCGAGGGCCTCGACAAGGCGGGCGGTTACGCCATCCAGGGCCTCGGCGCGACGCTGATCGATGCCATCGACGGCTGTTACGGCGCGGTCGTCGGCCTCTCGCTGCCCGCGGTGCTGCTGGCCGCGCGCGAGCTGGGGGTGCGGCTTGTCTAGCTTCGTCCGGGCCTGGTACGTGTTCGTGGGCCTCGCGCTGCTGACCTTCGCGCTGACGGCGTTCGTCGGGCGCGTGCCCGTGCGGTTCTCCGCCGCGGTGGCGCTGCCGCAGACGGCGGTCTACCGTGCCGGGCTGCACACGCGCCTGACGCTGCAGGCGATGCTGGAGCGGCGCGACTACCGGTCCGAGGTCGCCACGCTGCGGCGCGCGTTGACGGCGAGCGAGGAACGGGAGCGCCGGCTCGAGCTGCAACTCGCCGAGCTCGAGCGCCTCCTCGGCGCGCGACGCAGCCAGTCGCCGGCCGCCGCCCTCAGCGCGCCGGTGATCGCGCGCAGCACCGGGGGCGTCGGCGACGTGCTGACCCTGGGGGTGGGCGCCGCGGACGGGGTCGTGCGCGGCATGCCGGTCACGGCCCCCGAGGGGCTGGTCGGCGTCGTGACCGCCGTCTCGGAGGGCACGGCCCTGGTGCGCAGCCTGCTGGACCCGCAGTCGCGCGTGGGCGTCACGGTCCGAGACAAGGGCGGGCAGGGCGTCGCGATCGGCGAGGTGGGCGGCCTGCTGCGGGTCGACCGCTTCATCGCCGAGGACACCGTCGCGGTGGGCGATCTGGTCGAGACGAGCGCGGCCGGCGGGCTCTTCCCGCGCGGCCTGCGCGTCGGGGCCGTCGTCGAGGTGCTGCCCCAGGACCCCAACGAACTGCGCCGCAGCTTCCTGGTCGCGCCGGCCGTCGAGATGACGACCCTGCTGGACGTCGTGTTGATCGCGCCGCCCTGACGGTCGACGGTCAGCCCTGCGGCTTGACCACCAGGTTCACCAGCTTGCCCGGCACGACGATCTCGCGCACCACCGCCATGCCCTCCAGGTGGCGGCGCACGTTGGGGTTCGCCCTCGCGGCCGCGAGGACGTCCTCCTTGCCGGCGTCCGCCGGCACCGTCACCTCGCCGCGCAGTTTGCCGCCGACCTGCACGGCGATGACGATCTCGTCGCGCGCCAGGGCCTCGGGGTCGGGCTCGGGCCAGGCCTGCAGGTGCACCGAGGTGGCGTTCCCGGCACGGGCCCACAGCTCCTCGGCCAGGTGCGGCGCGATCGGTGCCAGCAGCAGCGTCATCGCCTCGCACGCCTCGGACCACTCGGGGCTGCCGGCGGCGCCCGCGGCCTTCGCCTTGGTCAGCGCGTTCTGCAGCGTCATGAGTTCGGCCACCGCGGTGTTGAAGCGGAAGCCTTCGAGGTGGTCGCTGACCTTGGCGATCGCCTGGTGCACGGCGCGGCGCAGCTCCTTGAGGGTCCCGAGGTCCGTCGCCGCCACCGCCTGCTCGG
>Ga0180435_10003577_pt1 | contig 15487 bp, 14 predicted proteins | sample SS_ome_3_FD_132467 | JGI IMG/M metagenome (GOLD analysis project Ga0180435, IMG submission 132467) | Hypersaline lake sediment archaeal communities from the Salton Sea, California, USA - SS_3_S_1 metaG | ecosystem: Environmental > Aquatic > Non-marine Saline and Alkaline > Hypersaline >... | reverse complement strand
CCGCCTCGCCCGTTTGACTTCAGCTTTAGGTTAACCGACACGAAACAGCATATGCGGGAAGGCCTGCTCGCCGTAGACTGCGGCAAAATCCCTCTGTAACTGGCGCCCTTCTTCGGATAGGTCCGCTGGCAGGTCACCCTCGCGCAGCCGCACCAGCTGGTCCGGCAGTACATAAAAAGGCTGAGCAGCCAGACCTTGACGCTCAGCCTCCAGCCAAGTGCGTTCCATCAGGCGCCCCGCCGCCAGCGAGGCATCTGGCGGGCCCATTATCGCGATCAGCGCCGGGGACTTTTTTATAGCCTGGGATTCTATGCCCGACAGCAGCCGATACATCCCGATACGGTTCAGCCGCTCCATGCGGCGCCAATCCATGATCAGTTTTAACAACCCTGTCCCTCCCGGCGGCAGTTCGATCGTGGCCACATCCAGCCCATCGCCCCGATCGACCTCCGCTGGCGTAAATCGCAACGTCTGGCCGAACCACTCATGCAAACGACGGTTGCGAAAACGCATTGCCGAGGCACGCCGAATCCAGTCGGCAAGCTGTGACACCTCTGGTGGAGAATCGATGACCGCCGCGCGACAGCCCTGCTCCTCAAGGGTCTCCAGGCCAGCAACTGTTTTGGCAGATATCGGATCAGGGCTGAATGTGAAGCGGTTTGTGTGACGGGTGAATACAGCATGCTGCCGATCACCTTCGATCTCTTCGGAGGAGCGCGCGGGTGTGAAGCGCAGATAGCGTCGCCCCGCCTGCTCAAAATCCCAATTGCCATCCATACCGGCAGCATCGGCAAGCTGGACAATGTTCTCGATGACGGCCCCCATGGTGAGTTTTTCGCCATGACTGTCATCGCCAAACACAGCAGCGACAGGCCCGTCACTCTTGTACGAGAGGGTCAATGCCTCTCCGTCCCAGGTGAAACACCAGGGTTGCGAATTATCGGGGGAGGGCGCCTGATGCCCGCCGTCGATCAGAAAACGTATGCCAGACGGAATCATATCTAAAGGTCTCCGCGAACAAACCGCTACAGTATAAAAGTAATAAGATTCGGGTATTCTCTTCGCAATCTAAAGATAGATGCACGACCTGAGTTTATGCAATCCTACTGGTGAGATTACGGACATGACCAAGCATCCCAAACCTCTGGATTTTGATACCTTGATGTTGATCACGGAAGGTCACGCGGCCTTTCAGCTGCTTTGGGCGGGCACCCAATTGAGCGTATTCGACCTGCTGGCCGAACGGCCTGATTGCACGCTGGGTGAAGTCGCGGCCGGTATCGGTATCGAAGAACAACCGACCAGGGTCCTGTTGACGGGATTGGCTTCGGTCGGCTTGGTGTCCGTATCATCAGGTCGATACAGCCTGCCGGAACTGGTCCGTACGCATTTGGTCACCGATTCCGAAAAAAGCATTGTCCCGATTCTCGGGTGGCAACACCATATTGTCTATAAAGGCCTGGTTGATTTTGTCGATTCCCTGAGAGAAAACCGCAACACAGGACTGCAACATTTCCCTGGACAAGGGGAGACGCTTTACCAACGCCTGACCAATGACGCTTTCCTGGAAAAGGTGTTCCAGGATGCCATGAGCAGTCTGTCGAAGCAGGCAAACAAGCGGCTTGTGGAGGTGCTCGATTTGGGCGGCACGTCGCACATTATGGATGTCGGTGGCGGCGACGGCACCAATGCCATTGCCCTGGTTGAACACAATCCGGGCCTGAAGGCCACGGTGTTCGACTCTTCTTCTGTCTGCAAAATCGCAAAATCGAACATCGCTGCGCACGGGCTCGATAACCGCATCGACACCTGTGCTGGAAATTTGTTTGATACACCCTATCCGGAAGGCCTTGACGCCATTATTTATTGCCACATGTTCACCATCTATTCTCCTGAGAAGAATCAGCTAATCCTGCAGAAGACAGCTGATGCCCTGCCAGCGGGCGGTAAGGCCATCATCTTCAACATGATGGGAAATGATGAGGACGACGGCCCTGTAAGCACCGCCCTCGGCAGCCCCTATTTCCAGGCGATCGCCGCCGGCGAAGGCATGCTTTATTCCTGGCAGGATTACGAGACCTGGCTGCGTGAAGCAGGGTTCAGTGGCTTTGAACGCATTGAAAACCTCCCGATGGACCACGGCGTTTTCATAGCGACCAAATAAACGGCCCTTCCTCTTTAGGCGATGCAGCGTGATGAGCACATTCGATTACTTCACTGCCTTTAAGCGCAACCTTGGTTTTCTAAACAGGGAAGAGCAGACCACGATAAGAAACGCCCGGGTGGCAATTGCCGGCTTGGGCGGCACCGGGGGCGCTCAGGCGCATTCGCTTGCCCGGCTTGGGATCGGCGCGTTTACCCTGGCTGACCTGGACACCTTCGAATTGGCGAACTTCAATCGCCAACTAGGCGCCACCATGGACACCATCGACAAGCCAAAGGTCGATGCAATCAGCGACATCATTATTAGCATAAACCCGGAAGCAGACATCAGAAAGCTGTCGAACGGCATTAGCGAGGAAACCATCGAGGCATTTCTTGAAGATGTTGACGTGGTGGTGGACTCCCTCGATTTTTACTGCTTCCGCGAACGGTTCCTGCTGTATAGGACGGCTCGAGCCAAGGGCATTTGGGTGTTCACTGCACCGCCACTTGGGTTTGGTTATACGCTGTTGTCTTTCGACCCGAAGGGTATGAGCTTTTTTGAATACTTCGGCTTCAGCGAAGATATGAGCGAGGCTGAACTGGCAATCTCACTGGTTGCCGGGATTGCGCCAATGCCATACATGTTCAAATACCTGCATCAAGGCGGGATCGACGTCGAACAACACCAGTTACCCTCGGTCGGTGCAGCACCATTCATGATTGCCGGTGTGATTGCGACCGAAGTAGCCAACCTGCTGACGAAGAAGTATCCAGTGCTCGCTGTACCAACGGTTCAGCAGTTTGACGCCTTACTCCACCGTTATCGCCGTCATCGCTACCCTTTTGGGATGCGTGGGCCGATACAGCGGTTCAAAAAAATGCTACTCAGGAGAAAAGTGCCGGCCTAACGGTATTGCGAAACCGATTGGGAGTAAGCACCCTCGACTACCCCTGACTTGCGGAGCATCCGCAATCTATTGACAGGCATTTGCGCTTGATTCAGACATCGCGAGTGGGAAACGCAAGTATTTGCTACCCAACTACACATACCAGGCATCATGTCCCACTCTGGCACATCGGAAAACTGCTCGTGCTTTCCGCTTCAGATTCTGTAATCAATTCCCAGATTTCGGGCCGTTCAGCTTTTGCGCGTAGTAGAAATTCGTCGATGTTTGCAACACAAGGCTGTCGTAATCCATGGTACTCGACGGCTGGGCCGACGGGTTCAAAATGTAGAGAATACCGATCAAGCAGTCTGACAAGCGCTTTTTCCATCACACAAAACCACTCCTGGATGCCGAGATCGCGGCTCAGCTGAAGCATAGAAATGAAGAGCCCCAAGACGATATGAGGCAGAACCTTCAGTTCCTGTTCCTTGTATTGGCGTTCGCGTTCTGGGTCGAACGAGCCGGCAGCGCTTGGAGACTGGAACTCGTCCAGACGCTGCCGAAACGATTTCGAAATGGCAAACCTTGAGACTTCTGCGACTTTTGATGGTGCAAATCGGTTGTTGTCGTAAAAAAGCGGGTGATTAGTGACGCCGTGCAGGGGGAGTGAAGCCAGGTTGCCGGGATCAGGCAACACAAGCCTCACGGTTCCAGCATAGATACCGCTACGCCTGTGTCGGAGTAGGCCGTGGACAGAACGCTCATCGAATTCATCACGTTCGAGCCCATCCGAGAAATTCGATGAATCCTCGAACTTGGTCTCCAGGCAATAGACCTGATAGCGGAGACGAAAAACCTCCTCTAGCAATTCCGGAGTATCTGCCGGCACCACTTCGAAAAAGTCTCGAAACATTTCGTTTCTCCCTCCGGCTCGCTAAAAGGTGCGTTACCGGCATGCTTTTCGAATTGTGGGGCCAAGAGGCTTTGGATTCGTACCCAAAATGCTGCCATCGCGCCCCCTCTTGCAAGAAATAGCGGCTTTGGCGCGATTAACTTTAGGAGGCTTATACCACCGAGAGGCCCGTATGGTATTTATCAGGCTTGAGGGTGGAGGACAGAATCGATAACAGAAGAGGTTCGTATGCCCTCAAAAACGTGAATATTTCCCTTCTTGCGTAATCAGGTTCCAGATCCCTGGCTGCTCTCTATGCAGACGCTTCAGGAACTGATCAATATCCGCATAGCAGGGCTGTCGCTCTCCGTGATACTCAACGCTCGGACCGATGGCTTCAAAATGCAAAGAGTAACGGGCCAATAAACGTACCAGAGCTTTTTCCATCACACAGAACCAAGTCTTGATGCCTTGTTCATGGCTCATCTTGACCATGGCAATAAAGAGGCCAAGCGTGATGTGTGGCAGCACTCTCTTCTCTTGTAACTTCAGCGCCTTCTCACGCTCAACGTCGTAGGTACCGGCAGCGCTAGGCGAAGGAAACTCATCCAAACGTCGCCGAAAACCCCTTGAAATGGCAAACCTTGAGACCTCCGCCACACTATCGGCGGGAAAACGTTTTTCGTCTCTGAAAAATGGGTGGTCGGTGACCTCGTGAAGCGGCAACGACGCCAACTCCCCCTCTTCGGGAATTACCAGTCTGACCGTGCCTGCATCCAATCCGGTTCTAACGTGCTGAAGCAGGCTGTGGACTGAACGCTTATCGTAGTCATCGTACTCGACGCGATCCGGAAAATCTGCAGGGTTCTCGAACCCCGTTTCTTCACAATAGACTTGATATCGAAGAGCGAATACATCTTCCATCAACTGAGGCGATTCGGCCGTCACAATGTCGAAGTGATCTCGAAAATTCGATACGGCGCTCTCTATACCGGGCTTTCGATCCCGGCATGATGCGTTTGCAGATCGCTTGGCCGGCCCAGCATGGCGTAGTAAAAAGCGAGGCTTCGAGTTATGAAGCCACTCATTGTCTTTTCCAGACCAACGGAAAGACGATTGCGTCGTATTTGGCATGGATAACATATCGGTACCTTATAATTAACGGAATGCGGGCATTACCGGTAAGTAGAACTGTATACGCCTAGCCCGCTCGGTTTTGTGAACCGGCCCGCAAATTCAATAAGTTAGGCCCCCGCCAATTTGTAGCAGCAAACTCTTGCAAATGTTTCGCACCTGTCCTGGTTGATCCAAGCCGTTCAGTTCAACCCATCTAACCACACGTTTTTTTGCTGAAGCCAGTGTCTATTTGTGGTTGTGTCATCGCAACCTTGGCTATTCGACCCAGGGATTTCGGTTTCCCTGCAAACGCGCCACCTTGCGGTTTCGCTCACGCTCAGCCTGGTCCACCCTGTCTTGCTGATGCCAACGTTCCAGTACCTCACGCTGCTTTCGGTACAGGCGCAACTGGGGGTAGCGGTCAGCCATGTACAACATGGCCCTGGCGATGTCTCCCCGCACTTCAGGGCGCGGTTCCACCCGGCGCCGGCGAGTATCGATTTCCATGTCGCACTTCGGCATCACCCAGCGTTCACCCTTGATCATGGCGTAGCCCCAGGAACCCCGGCGCTTGTTCAAATCCTTGCGCGCTGGATACATGTTGTGCATATCCGACTCAATGGTATTGAAGAGCTCGCTGGTCGCACGGCAACGCCCGCGGTCGCCACAGCGCAAGGCCTTGGCCACCCAGGACATCGGGTAGACATGCTCGATGTTGTAGCGCCTGTCGTAGCGCCCGAACGACTCACCGCAATACAGGCTCTCACCGCCATCCGGATACAGGGTTTTCCAGAAAACCGGGATCGTATCCAGGTAATTCTCGGCCATCGCCGGCACAGCCAAAACCAGCGCCATAGCGGCAAATGCGAAACGCTTCATCCCTCTCTCCTTTGCACATTCGGGCAGACATTGGATAATCACCGACCTTAGTCCCCTATTAGCGAGCACAGCATCGTGGCCGACAGCGACGAGAATACCCCAGCCGAGTCCGACAACCCAGCCGCCAAGGGCGGCCCCTGGAGCCTGATCGCCATCGTGGCCATCGTGACTGTCGTGGCCATATTCCTGGTGCCTGGCGAAGAGGAACAGCCCGCTCCACCGGATCTCCCGATGGCACCGAGCACTGAAAAAAGCCTACTGTCCGAAACCGCGGAGCAGGCCACCGCTCCCGAGGAGATGCTGGACAACGAACAATCTGCAGCAGAGCCCACCGCCCCGCTCCCCCCAGGGGCGGCCGCTCGCAAGCTCATCCAGGACCTGCGCGACAATCCTCCGCTGGAGCTGGACAAGGCCTTCGAGGCCGCCAGCCAGCACCAATCGGAAGGGCGCCTGGACGATGCTTACCTGCTGTTCTTCTTCGCCGCACGGGAAGGCCACGGCCCCGCCGCCCTGGTCCTCGCCAAGCAACTGGACCCAGCCCACTTCAGCACGGAAGGGCTATTTGAACGCGCGGACGAGATGCAGGCGCATAAATGGTACAAACTCGCCAGCAACTCAGGCCTGAGCGAGGCCACCGAGGCACTTGCCGATCTGCGTCAGCGCGTGGAAAACGCGGCCGCTGACGGTGACGACCATGCACGCCGCATCATGCTGCAATGGAAATGAGAAACGCCATGAAAATGCCAATCCTTGTCTGTCTGCTGGCTTTACAGGCACTTTTTACCCACCCTGCCTTCGCCGCTCAGCCACTTTTGATGGAGGGCAAACAGGCACTGTTCCAGCGCGTCCTTGCGATCCCCGGTGGCAGCCTGCATCCCACACCTGAGAGCGACGGAAAGCCGGTTACCCCGTTCACCGCGTTTTACGTTTATGCACGCAAAACCACCGGAGGCAACGAATGGCTTCAGGTTGGCACCGGGCGGCATGGCGATATTGAGGGCTGGCTGCCGAAATCTGACACCATCGAATGGACTCAGGGCCTGACTGTCGCTTTTCGCGAGCCCAAGCAGCATGACCGGGCCCTGCTGTTCCGGGATGCCAAGTCTTTGCAGGCGGTTGCCTCCGAGGATGGCCTGAATAAGTACGCCGAGCTTTACAACGCGGCCAGCTCTGGCGTGATCAGCGACGATTCGCCGGTTGTGGCCATACAGCCGCCGGGCAAACTGGACATCCGCAAGGATTTCTACCTGGTACCGATCCGTCGTCACCAGGACATCTACCTCGGCAGCGAACAGGCTCGCATGCTGCAGGTTGCGAGTGTTCCTCTCAGGTCGGCTGCACCCAAGGCAGCCAGCGACAGCAAGGCACCCACCAAAGCCACCCCAAAAACTGACAGCAGCTACCGCGCAGGCCTCGTGTTTGCGATCGACGCAACGCTATCCATGGATCCCTACATCCAGCGGACTCGTGAGGCTGTGATGAAGATCTACGACAGCCTCGGCGACGCCGGCCTGCTCGGCAACGTCAACTTTGGCCTGGTGGCCTATCGCGACGACCCCGGCTCGGCTCCCGGCCTGGATTACCTGTCACGCACCTATGTGGATCTGGAGCAGGGACGGAATCCGTCCACCTTCCTGAGTCAAATCAATAACCTGCGTGCCGCCACCGTATCCAGCCAGGACTTCGTGGAAGACGCCTATGCCGGCCTCAAAAAGGCCATCGACGAAATGAAATGGGAGGACCATGCGGCTCGCTACCTGGTCCTGGTCACCGACGCCGGCCCACGCACCGGTAGCGACCCACTGTCCAGCACCGGGCTGGACGCGGCAGCACTGCGCAAAATGGCGCGCGAAAAGGGAATCGCCATCTTCGTCATGCACCTGCTGACCCCGGCAACCAAGGCCGACCACACGAACGCTGCAAACACCTACCGCGAACTGTCGAAATTCCCGGGTATCGGGAGCCTGTATTACGGGGTCCCCACGGGCGACGTTGAGGAGTTCGGACACGTACTCGATACCCTCGCCGGGCAAATCACCCTGCAGGTGCAGATGGCTGGAGCGGCCACTCCCCTGCAGGAACCAGCGCCACAACCGGTGGAAAATGAAAATCCCCAGTTGGCGCAGCTGCAGAGCAAGGTCGCCAAGCTTGGCTATGCCTTGCGCATGCAATACCTGCAGAAAACCGAAGGCGGCAGGCCGCCGCGCCTGTTCAATGCCTGGCTGCTCGACCGGGATATCCGCAACCCCCAGCAGCGCACGCTGGACGTCCAGGTCCTGCTGACCCGCGACCAGCTTTCCGACCTGCACGACATCCTGCGCCAGGTCCTGCTGACTGCGGAAGAGGGCCTGCTCTCGCCGAGCAATTTCATCAACGAGCTGAAGAGCCTGGCTGCAACCATCGCGCGTGATCCGGAACAGCTCGGTGAAACCACGGCAATCACAGCCGGCGAAGGCAACAGCCTTGCTGATCTTGGCTTCATGCGTGAATACATCGAAGACTTGCCATATACCGGCGAAGTCATGACCCTCTCGCTGGAAGACTGGGAGACCTGGCCGGCTCGCGAACAGGTTGATTTCCTGCATCGCCTGGAGAACAAGATCGCCTACTACCGGGCACTGCACGACCACACCGACCTGTGGGTCAGCCTTGATGGCGGCGCCGTGGATGGGGACTCGGTCTTCCCGGTCGCCCTCGAAATGCTTCCCTGAAACGCATAAGCGCTAACGAGTACAGCCGCCCTGATCGGGCGACTGAGCTTGCCACAAATTCTTGCAGTACCCGTTGATATCCGATGACGAATTTCCAGCACACCAGCATTGATAACGCGCCGTCCAAGCCCAGCCGCGATAAGGGAATCATCTATCATCTCCGCAATGTCGCTCTCGATCGCGAATCGGAGGGCGTTTCTTTCCGGCTCAACGTGCCATCGCTACAGATCGCCCAGGGTGAAAAGATCGCCCTGATCGGTGAGTCCGGGTGTGGGAAATCCACCCTGTTGGATATCCTCGCGTTCATCGGCGAGCCGTCTCAGATCGGCGCCTTCCGGTTCCGGCCGGAGAACACCGGCGAGCCCATCGATGTGGCCAGCATGTGGGACAAACGCAAACTTAACCAACTCGGCGAGCTACGCAAGAGGCATATCGGCTACGTGATGCAAACCGGCGGCCTGCTCCCCTACCTGACCGTGCGCGACAACATGAACCTGTCCCGCCACGTGCTGGGGATGCGCGACGACACCGCAATCGAGCAGTTGGCGCGTGAACTGGGTATCGCCCGCCATCTCGACAAATTGCCCGAGACGCTGTCCACCGGCGAACGCCAGCGCGTCGCCATCGGCCGCGCCCTGGCGCACCAGCCGTCCATTGTCATCGCCGACGAACCCACCGCCTCGGTCGATCCCTTCGCGGCAGAGAAAATCATGTCGCTGTTCATCGGTCTCGCCGAGGACCGCAACATCACCGTCATCGTGGCCAGTCACGCCTGGCGACATATCAAGCGCCTTGGCCTGCGCCGCCTCGCTCACCACACCCAACGTTCCAAAGACGGACGCACAACTGAAACAGTAGTAAACGGCTAATGCGTGTTTTCAAAACCCTCAAGCTCGCCACCCGCGATTACAAGCACGAGTGGCAGATGTCAGGCTGCTTCGTGCTGGCATTGGCCGCGGTGCTGGGCCCCATGCTGGTCCTGTTCGGCCTCAAGTTCGGCATCGTCGGAGGGATGCTCGACCAATTGATCGAAGACCCGGCCAACCGGGAGATACGCCCGGTGGGCAGTGGCCGCTACGACCGGGCCTGGCTAGGCGCCCTGCGGCAACGCGAAGACGTGACCTTCCTGGTACCGCGCACCCGCAGCATAGCCGCCACCGTGCAACTCAAGAGTGAGAGTTCCTCGCGCATTCTCAATGCCGAGGTCATCCCCTCCGACAAGGGCGACCCCCTGCTGCGTAGCGTAGAGGCCATGCCAGACGGCCTGCGCAGCGTGGTGCTGTCGCAAAGCGCCGCCAGCAAGTTGGCAGTCAAACCCGGTGACCGTATCGACGGCAGCCTGGTGCGCCAATTCCGTGGCAAGCGCGAGCGGGTACACCTGGAACTGAACGTGGCAGCCATTGCGCCGGCGGCCGCTTTCAACCGCGACGGCGCGTTTGCCGATCTGTTGCTCGTCGAAGCCCTGGAAGATTTTCGCGACGGCCATGCCGTACCTGCTCTCGACTGGAGCGGCGACGAATCGACCCAGGATCGCACCTACCCGAGCTTCCGCTTGTACGCCCGCTCCATCTACGACGTGGCAGAACTCAAAGAGGCCCTGACCCGGGCTGGCGTGGACTCGCGCACCAAGGTCGGGGACATCGAATTGGTCATGAAGATGGATCGCAACCTCAGCACGATTTACTGGGCGATCGCCATTATCGGCCTGGTTGGTTTTTCGTTGTCGCTCGGCGCCAGCCTGTGGGCGAACGTGGACCGTAAGCGCAAGGAATTGTCAGTGTTACGCCTGGTCGGTTTCCGCACCGGGGATATCGTCTGGTTTCCGATGATCCAGGCCTTCTACACCGCAATACTTGGCTGGGCCCTGGCAGTGGGTATTTACCAAGGTGCAGCCCTGGCGATCAATGATATGCTCAGTACCCAACTCGCCGACGGCCAGCAGGTCTGTGTTCTGCTTACCGAACATTACGTGGCAGCCCTGGTTGTCACCGTGGTGTCAGCCGTATTGGCCGCGGCACTTGCAGGAATGCGTTCCGCGCGGATAGCGCCAGCCGAGGGTTTGCGCGAAATCTAGCGGCCAGGACAAGTCTTCGCTCCAAATGGGAAGCCACGTCAAGGATGAGTGACCAGATAACACGCAAGATCATCAACTTTCACCAGGAGCTTCGTTTCTGGTGCAAGGCCCTGTGCCGCCTGTCGATCGCACTCTACGACCCCAACGACGACACACTGAGCACCTTTGTTTCGAGTAATAACGACGAGAACCCGCTCACGCATTACCAGGCTCTTCTGTCCGACGTGCCCTCCCTGAAAAGCATTGCTGATACACGCGTCCCGCGCGTGATCGAGGACCTGCGTTCGCTGGAGAAGTCTCCGAGCATTCATACCCGGACCCTCCTCAACGCAGGCGTCCGATCCAGCTACACGATCCCAATGTTCGGCACCAACAACCAGCTTTCCGGATTCCTGTTTTTCGATGCCGCAGAACCGGATTACTTCAACCAGGAATTGATCCATCACCTGGATGTCTATGCCCAACTGGTGACCGCCCTGGTGGAAGCAGAGATCGCCCCGACCAAGGTGCTGAGCGCCGCGGTCTATACCGCGAAGCGCTTTACCAGCTGGCGCGATGAAGAAACCGGCGAACACTTGGCACGTGTATCGCATTACGCCCGCCTGATAGCCAATACCTTGGCCGCATCGCATGGCATCGACGACGAATTCATCGAGTTCCTCTATCAATTCGCACCACTTCACGATATCGGCAAAATCAGCATCCCTGACAACATCCTGTTGCGCCGGGGCCCTCTGGACGCAGCACAGCGCAAGGTGATGGACACCCATGTGACCAAGGGCATGGAGATCGTCGATGATTTGATCGAGAGCTTTTCCCTGCACGGCATTACCCATGTCGACATTCTTCGCAACATCGTGCTGTACCACCACGAACACTGGGACGGCGCGGGCTACCCGCACGGCCTGCGCGGCGAGGACATCCCGCTGGAGGCACGCATCGTGGGGCTGGCCGATTGTTTCGACGCACTGCTGAGTATCCGCCCCTATAAGAAAGCCTGGTCGATGGATGAGACCCGCGCCTACATCCTGGAGAAACGCGGGCACCAGTTCGACCCGGCCTGCGTGGACGCCCTACTTGGCAACCAGGAACAGATCGACTTTATACGCCAGCGCTTTGTCGACCGCGCAGCCTGAACGCCTTTACAGGCGCTGACGTACCAGGTCGATATGTTGGCGCAGGTGGTAGAGCTGGTGCGCAAACGACAGGGGCACATGCACCGCACGTACGTCGTCCTCGATGCGATCCAACTCGCGCGCCATCGCCTCGAGATCAACGCCCGGCTCTTCGGCAAGCTTCCGGTCGACTGTCTCCAACTCCTCGTACCAGCGATAAACCCGGGAACGCATGCGCCAGGTGTAAATCGGTGGCATCACCTTGAATAACGGTAAAAGCATCAACACCAGCGGCAACAACATTACCTTGAGGCGGTCAATCAATGAGGCTGCCCAGAAAGGCAGATAACGCTGTAGGAAAGGCGGACCGAACTTGTAGTAACGCTTCGCCTCGCGGGCCAACGGATACGCCAGCAATGCGTCCTGCGGGAACTGCCCGCGCTCCTCGAACCAGTCGCCGTCGGCATGCGCCTGTTCCGCCGCCTGCAACAGGAGATCGATGACGGCTGGGTGGATGTCGGCATTGACCACCAGGTTGGCCGCTGGAGCCAGCAGGCGCACCGGACGGGGCGGGATATTCTGCTGAAGATCCACGGCCCCCTCGGGCAGATCCAGGCTGGTCAAAAATCGATAGCGGCGTGCGTAGGCGTCAGCGCGCTCGAAACTTGCCAATATGACCCCCGGTTCGCGCAACAGCCGCGATACCAGCGAACTCCTGGCGGAACTGACGAAGAAGGCCGCATCCACGTCACCGTCCAACAGGGCTTGGGCTGCAGCCTTGCCCCCGGTTCGAACAAAACCGGCCTGGCCGGTATCCAGGCCATTATCGACCAGCAACCGCTCCACCAGTGCAAGCGTTCCCGAACCCTCCTGCCCGATTGCCACACGCAACCCTGCCAGCTTGGGAAGGCGGTCCAGATTCAGCCCCTCGCGGGTAAACAGCCACAGGGGTTCGTAGTAAAGGCTGCCGAGGGAGCGCAACTCTTCGCCCTCTCCAGAATCATCGATCCCTCCCTGCACCAGCGCCACTTCCACGCTGCCATTGCGCAAATGCTCGATGTTCTCGACCGAGCCGGCGGTATTGGCGATCTGCAGCTCGATACCTTCAGCGGCAAGACGCTCCGCATAGGCCAGCGCAAACGCATGGTACGCGCCCTCTTCCCCGCCACTGGCCATCAGGACCTTGTCAGGTGGGGCCGGCTTGATGAACTGATACGCCACCACAAACCCCAACAGCACCAACAGCACCGCGGGGGTAAATATCGTCAACTGGTGTTTCATGCCCGTCACTTCAATTGTTGTTTGAGTTCCCGAAGATCGCTCACCTGCAGATCAGCCCTTGGCAGGTCGCCAGGCCATCCGCCCTGCTCACGATCGACCCACACGGTGCGCATCCCCATCAAGCGCGCCGCCTCCACATCCCTCACTGGATCATCGCCCACGTGCATCGCGCGTTCCAGCCCCACTCCACTGGCCTGACTGGCTGCCTGGAAGAGCGCAGGGTGCGGCTTGGCGGCACCGACCTGCTCCGCCATGAAGCTGTAATGAAAGCAACCGGACAAGGGAGTCCGCTCGACCTGGGCATTACCGTTACTTACCGCCACCAGGAGGTAACGCTCCCGCAGTTCGTTCAGCACATCTACAACCTCTTCGTACGGCGTGACACGGTTTCGGGCTTCGCGAAAAACCGCGTTTGCCGCTTCCGGCAGGTCTGCATGCAAGTCATGTTCGCGCGCCAAAATCTGCAACGATCGCAGACGCACCTCTGTCAGATTGTGTGACAAATCCGGGTGGCGTTCCGCCACGGCCAGCCGGTGGGTGCGCAAGCTGTCGATATCGTGCTCTTCGGCCAGTGATGGTGCGTGTTGCTGCAACCATTGGTACAAAGTCTGCTCGGCGGCATGGATCGTGGGAAAGCACGGCCACAGGGTGTCGTCCAGATCAAAGGTGATCAGTTCCAGCGAATCAAACATCACCCGCTCTTGCCGCTGCCTGCTCGGCAGTCTTCAAGCCGCCGCGGCGCCGGTACTGGGTCCACAGGTGGCGTACCAGCATTCCCGGCGGCATGCGCAACCAGTGCGAGCGCAGGAACAGCAAGTATCCCGACAACGCGCGCAGCATAGTCTCGCGCTCACCACGCACCGGCAGAATGGCCTGTCGCATGGCCCCCTCCAGCACCCAGCGTAGCGGTTGCATCGGTGCCGCGATGTCCAGGTATTTCACCATCTCCTGCGGCACCGGGGTATCGAGCAGCAGGCGGGAGAACCGGATCCCATAGTACAAAGGGCGCATCACACCCAGTTCCTGGGCACGTGCCAACAGGCGCGCCCAGTAGGTGTCTTCTTCACCGAAACGTCGCAGCAGTGCATCCAGGTCGCACAGCTCGCGCAGCACGTTGTCCAGCAGGCCGTCGTGGAACATGTGCACACACAGGTGCAGCACAATATCCTCGTCGCCCAGCCGCAGAAACGGCAGATCCTCGCGCAATGGCACTGCACGCTCAAACAACTGCGCCGCATCGATCTTCAAACGCGACACCGGTGGCGCGATATTGTGGTGGAGGTCAACCACCGTGCCACGAGCCACGTGCGACATCGGCGGCAGTTCGTGCATCCAATCTCGGTAGTAGTGCTGGTCGTACTCGTCTTTCTCCATCTCCTTGTAGGCATGCGACAACATGACTGCCTCGACGAGCTGAATGTCGCGTTTCGGCACCATCAGGTCGAGATCGGAAACCAGGCGCCCGCGTGCACTTGCCAGCCCCATGCCCAGGTAGGCCCCGCCCTTCAGGACGATCACCGGGCAATCGAATTCCCGGACTAAAGGCGCCAACTGCTGCATCTCCCATTCAATGCGCCGGGTGTGCTCACGCGCATAGACCTGCGCACCCTCAAAAATATCCTTGAGCGCGACAGGCACCGCCTCAGCCGCTGCCGCGCGTTCGGCGAGGTTGGCCAGCAGCCCGGCACGCCGCGCATAGCGCACCAACCCTTCGAGGTCCTTCAGGCCGAGCCTGGGGAAATTCTCAGGCTGCTGTAAAACACCGAAGAACAATTGCGCGTCGAGTTTTTCCTTCATTAGCCCATTGTCCGCCGAAGCACCGCCGAGTCAAAATGCAAACTAGTGTCGACTTTTTTTACAAAAAGCAAGCTGACCATTGTCTACAATAACCACAAGCCCTTGATTCCTCATGACTTAAAAAGAGCTGGAACATTTTTTGCGTGCATTTTTCTGCGATCACCGTAAAGTTTCGCTCATAAGTCATAGAAATGGCTTGTGGTATAAACGGCGACAGTGAATTTAAGGAATCAACCCGAGATGAACAAGGACCAGCAACCCGACGCGGAAAACCAGAGCGAACAGGAGTCGCGCCGCAAGATCATCAAGGGTCTCGTCGGCCTGCCGGCGGTATTGACTGTAGGGCCAGCCTCCGCCGCACCGATCGCCAGCGCTTTTGAGTGTGCCGTTGCGCCCGCTGATGGGGGCAGAAACCATCTGGACGTAACGGTTGTCACCGATTTTACGGACAAATTGGCCTTTCCTGATGTCCAGGTAAAAGACAGCACCAACAGAAACTGCGTCAATGAAAGCAGACCCGGCTTGGTATCGCCCCCTGGTGGAGCTCCGCACCTCACCGGCTATTACGACAACGGTTACGGTTCCCCGGT
>Ga0180435_10003575_pt1 | contig 15489 bp, 18 predicted proteins | sample SS_ome_3_FD_132467 | JGI IMG/M metagenome (GOLD analysis project Ga0180435, IMG submission 132467) | Hypersaline lake sediment archaeal communities from the Salton Sea, California, USA - SS_3_S_1 metaG | ecosystem: Environmental > Aquatic > Non-marine Saline and Alkaline > Hypersaline >... | reverse complement strand
GAGGAGCTTTTACAGCTTGGATAGAGTTTACATATGGCAACCGTCAAACAGCCTATAATTTTCTCTATTATTATCTTTTACACAAGGAACTTCCTTTAAAAACTAAAGAATTGTATCAAAAAATCCCTTATCGCGCTGCATACCTTCTTGGATCGAGAAAAGGAACTATAAAGAAAAAATCTGAAGTTATTGAGCAGCATTTTCAAAAATCTCAAAAAGATCTTTTGCTAATAATAGAAAACGCTTTTCCTTTAAACCAATCTGATCGTCGAGTGAAAGAAGACCCTATACTCAAGATTGCTGATAGCGTACTAAATCAATTAAAAATAATTAAAAGCAGAAAAAAAGAGAAAAACGATCCTCATTTAATAAAAAAATTAAGAAAAATGCAAAAGATTTTGAATGAAATGGCTTTTGAGTCATCGTAACTTTAAATTGATCGCAGAATTATCTTTATCTCTAGAAAAGGGTTTCAAGCTATTTTCCTGAAAAACACCCCAAAAACGACCAGATTTTTTTAAGTTAGTGTTTGAAACTCCTTCTTTTTTTTTGATTCTTTAAAAAAAATTCGATTCCATAAATTCCTCAATTTTCACCCTTATATATTTTTAATAAAAGATATTGCTAAAGCATTGGCTTCGTAGAACTTTTTTCTAATTTTTTTGTTGGAGAAAACAAATTTTTTTTCTAAGATGAAAAGTACAGAAATAAAAGTGCCCCGGGAGGCCGACAACCTCCCGAGGCGTGAAACTAAGGAACCTATTCTTGAAAAACACAAACCTTAGCTTCGAGGCTCATTCTATGAGTTTTGAAGGAAAAAATCTAGACTTCTTCTCAAAAAATTTGCAATCAGAGCAATCTACCAATCAATTTGCTCATTTATGCGAGCATTTCACTATTCAAATTATTTCGCCTTGGGAAGAAGGCTGCCCTCTTTTCTGTGGAGGGCGGAGCCTCACTAAAATGTGGGGCTCCTTATTTTTAAGAGGTTGTTTTCAGGTTGGCTTCCTTACAAGCAAAAGGAGCTCTTCCTATGGCAACAGCACAATTTTGGTCCCAAAAGCTTTTCGAGAAATCAGACAAAGTGAGGATTTCCTATGAAGGAATCGCTCGAAAATGTCAGGTTACAACACGTAGCGCTAAGAATTATATTAAAAGAGACATTCAGTCTGGGCTGATTGTTCGAAAAAGAAACACATACCATCACCCTATTTTCAACCGAAACTGCGATGGAAGAAATACCTACATTTTAACTGATAGGGGAAGGGGAGTTATTCGAAAACCCAACCCACCTAATTCAGGATCTGATAGAAAAGAAAAGCCAACTCACTTTGATTTTTTACAAAATTTAAAAGCTCTATCACCAGAAAAGTTTTTGAATGAGTACAGTCAAGACCTTCCTCATGGGTGGCTTGAAGATCTTCCCATGCTTAAAAAAACACTTCTTCTCCTTAAGAAAAAGATCCAAAAAGGATACAAAGTCCAAAACCCTATAGGTTGGATTGCAGCTGCGCTGAGAGATCAGGGCTCCGGGTATCGCTTAAAAGTTGCGCAAGATGTTTCATTGCATCTCAACCATCCTACCCTAATAGAAAATTGCTCAGAACCTGTATTCCAGTTCTATAGCCGTTTACAGTACTTACAACAAAAGGGACTTGATACCTCGATTCTTTCCCTTTTAAAACTTCTTCGCAAAGGATTTTCTCACCTAGCAGCAGCGCTTCATGCCATGATTAAGCTTCTTAAGTACTCCTTAAAAGTTAGTAACCTCACGGCTTTTTTAAACTACCTCGTTTCATTAAAAGATCCTTATTCCAGCTATAAGAAAAAAAACAGCTCCATAAATAATAGCGTAGAACTAGCGCAGGATTTTTTTAGAGCAAACGCTTCTTCTATCAAGTTTGTTAATAGAAAATCGCTTCCAGAAACGCCTGAGAAGGATAAAACCTATCTAGAATTTCTGATTCACAAAACGTGTCCTACCTACTCATTTGTTCGAGTTTTTCAGCTTGTTTGCAGCTCTTGGAAAGAAATCATTTTTAAAGCAACCGATCCACTTTTTACGAAAAAAATCCAGACTCTTGTCTGTAACCATTAGGGAGAGAAAACATGACATTACAGGAAGACGTCAAACATCTAGAAAGACGCTTAGATCAAATCCAGTCAGTCGAGCAGTTAAGAGCCCTTCTTACTCAAAAAAGACTCAAGCTTGTCGTTGTTCTGATTTCAAACGAGTTTTCTTGTTTGGAGTGGAATATTACCCAAAAACAAGTCTCTAAAGTACTAGATCTGGGCTTGAGAATTAGAATATCAAAAGACTCAGATGAAAGCCAGTCATTCGAAACAGTTCACGCAGCACCAATCCGTATGAAAGAACCCAATTGGATGGATCTTGAAAATCTTTTCGAAATCTTAAAAGTCGGGATAAAAAATTGCATTAGAAAAGTGTACTAATGAATAAAGATGACAAACAATGTTAATTATTAGAATAGATCGCTTTATAAAACGTTTATTTTAGTGTTGCTATAAATTAATAAGCGGAATTATCAACGAATTTAAAAAACTTAAATTATTGAGGATAAAATGATTGTAAATAAATTAATTAAAGAAAGGGTTAAGAAAACAAAATCTTGCTCAGAGTATGTTTTGGGGCCGTTTTTTGATTTAAAGATGACTCTAAAAGTTCTGTCCATTGCTTTTTTTTTCGTGTTTAGCTCTTCTGCCCATGCCTGGTTTGGTTTTTCAGATACTGGTAGCACGAAGGAAGAAGAAACAACAACTGAGCCTTCCCAGAACAAAGCATCGCATTCAGTAGAGCAACCGGCACCTTCAACGCCTTCCAGCTCAACTCCGAACGCCCTGAACCCCTCATCAACAGAGAAAACTACTGAACAGAAGGCTCCCCCTTTTGAATTATGCAAGGATCAAGGAGCGCTCCCATCTGAATCAATAAATGACCGAATCCCACAATCCCTTCTCTCTAAAACCGAAAACGAAATCAGCCTTATCCTTTCTCAAAAAGGGCAACCATCAGTAAAACAATCGACAGCTCCTCAAGAACCAATTTCTCCAAAGGTTTCTTCCGAAAACCATCCTGACAAATCCCTAACAGAAACCTCCAACCTATTTAAAGAAGCCTATGAAGCAAACGATCCAGAGATCGATGAAGACCATCTCAACTATATTGCCTATCAAGAGGTGAAAGAGAAAATAGAAGAGATCTTTGGGACCGGAGAAAACAAAAACTCTCCAGACAATCTCTTTACAAATAGTTCTTGGACTCTTGTTGGATCACCCAAGCATCTGTGTCACACCAATGAAGCTCTCTATGGCCCCTCTAGACTCAATGCCTTTGAGACAAGCACCCTTTTAAACGCTTTTGCAAATAAACCTCTATTTTTAGAAAGCAAAGAAGAACTCTCTGTAGAGCTCTATCCCTTTTACCGCTTTGGAAAAAATCCTGATGGGAACAAAACCCTTCCATACAATTGTAATCAAGTCGGAATTATCCTTGAGGTGCGTAAGGAGTTTCCCTTAAGCTTTGTTTCAGCAGAACTTCTCTACGGTAGATCTTTTCTTTCCCTCAAAAACACCAGCGACGGCTTCGATGATCATAACGCTCTACTAGGGATTACAGGAGGGTTTTTCAAAAACCATATCTCAGGAAGTCTTACCCTCAGCGTAGGAGGCACCTTTGGAGAGAGGAACAAGCGGGAAGCTGAGAAAAGAAAAAGCCATCCCAAATCCCTTGCCTTTGGAGCCGGCCCTCTTTTAGTCTTTTATCCTCCCAATTTCCCCATCGATTTCTTTCTAGGAGGAGACCTTTCTTACATCCATAGCTTTGGATTTGAAGAAACCCAAAAGAAAAACAACTATTCTTGCCACTTAGACTATACAAGCTCCGACCATTTTTTCTGGAGAGTCAAAGCCGGTCCCTCCTATACCTTAAAACGTTCCTCTAAAAAACGTCTTTACCAAACGGTTTTCTCTTTTGCCACAAACGTCCAAGGCGTGTTTGCGAATCGCGTTACCTTTTATCCAAGCATTCTTTTTGAAAGCCAAGGACATGAAAAACATGGCGGCTGGCTTTTTAAATTAGGCTACGAGCGTTCAAAAAATAGAGGAGCCGTTGATCTTGCCTGCGGACTTCGTTTTTAAGAAATACCAAGAGAGTCGAAAAATTACATCACAATCACAAACAATTTTAAAGGAGAAAACAATGAAACAACGCTTTCAAAATCCAAAGATGATTTCTATAGGAAAAATTCTCATGACCCTAATGCTTTTTTCACCCACTTTATCGTTTGCAGTAGGGAAAGAAACAGAAATTTTCCACACCGCTAAAGAACGCTTTTTAGCGCTCACCGGAGATACCGCTCTTGTTTTTTGTGTCGTTGGAGTCCTTCTTGCCATTGCCATTTGGGCGGCTTGGAAAGGAAGCATTAAAACACTGGTCATCTGCCTGGTTTGTAGTGGACTTGTTGCCAAGTTTCGCTCTGTTGTTGAATGGGTTATCAACTTTTTTGGTAAGGCAGGCTAATGGAAAATCGCTTCTTTTTTAAACACCTAGACCGCCCTAAAATGCTTTTAGGAATCCGCTTTGGCGATGGGATGCTTTTGGGAGGACTTTTTTATGTTGGACTGATGGTCTCACAGCTGCTTTTGTTTTCAGCTTTGGCAATTTTGATCCTTTATCTAAAGAGAAAAGCTGAACGCAACCTCCCCAAAAAATATCTTTGGGGAGTGATTTACAGGCTCCTTCCTACAGAAAAGTTTTGCGCTTGGCGTAAACTTAAGCTTCCTGACTCTTCAATCAAACGCTTTGTGAGGTAAATATGGAAAATCCTCTTATCCAAGAAAAGCTGAAAAAACTTATACTGCAGCGCAACAGTTTAATCGTTCCCTTGGTTGCGCTTAGTATTGGCGTTATTGTTCTTTCTGTCCTCCTCAAAGCCCAGAAACAGCGCGTCATTATTCTCCCAACCAAGGGAACCACCTTGTGGCTAGAAAAAACAAACTGCTCCAAGTCCTACTTGGAAACATTTGGGCTTTATCTTTCGAGCCTCCTTTTTTCCAAAGACGTCATTTCAGCGCCGCTTAAGATGGAAGAAGTACTTAGCTATGCCCACCCTTCCAAAAAAAGAGCGCTCCAAAAAATGCTCGAAGAAGAGTTTTTACAATTGGAACAAGCTCAAAGCTCCTTTTCCTTTGAAACAAAAAGGTATTTTTCAGATCCAGCTAAAAAGATCTTTATCTTGGAGGGGACCCAAAAGATCTATTATCCCAAAGGCGAAGAAGTAGAAATCGAAGAAACAGATCTGCGCTACCACCTGATTTTCAAAATGGAAGAAGGACAGCTAAAACTATTAAATATCAAAAAGGAAAATCTATGAGACACCAAATTTTAAGTGGACTTGCCTTTCTCATTAGTATGGTGAGTGCCCACGCCTTAACTCAAGAAACCCTAGATCCTCAAAAAGCCATCGAAATCGAAATTTCTCATGAAGATGTCAATCGCTTTTCTGTCGAAGATGGAGCCATCGTTGATTTTGTTGCCGACAAAAACAAAATCCAATCCAACCTCCATCCCACGACAGGAGCTGCCTTTGTCTACGTTTCCAAAAAACAGAAACTAGAAAAACCGGTCTCCGTCTCTATTACAACAGGCAGCGGCGAGATCCAAACATTCATCGTCTCCTCAAGAGAAGGGCCCGGAGAGCTTGTCATTTTAAAAGAAGACGAGAAAGAGGGGGGACTTTCAGACACCCCCCTTACTACGGACTACCACAGTCCAACAGTTGAGCTTCTAAGCAAAGTTCTTAATGGAAAAGCCCCTGAAGGGTATGGCATTAGAGACGTTTCTGAAATGGATCTGACTGGAGTCAAAGATCCTTTAAGAGCAAAGGCCTTAAAAGCTTTTGAAGGCCCCTTTGAAACCCTTTTTCTATTTGAGATTGCTAATCGCTCTAGACGTCCTGTTTCTATCGACAAAAACACCTTGAAGCGTGAAGGGGATATTTGGGTTTTTGTCCCTAAAGAAACCATTCTTCCTGGAGAAACCCTTTCCTGTATCATCGCTACCCAAAAGGAGATTTGAAAAAATGAAAAAATATGAATCCGACAAAGAAAAAACACGAAAAAGTCAGAAAAGAAATTACCTCTTTTTGATCCTTGCCATTTGTGTAGGAGGACTCCTGTTTTTTAAACTCCTTTTCCCTTCCTCTAGTTCAAGCGTCATTGAAGAAGAGGAGACTGTCTTTGAGCTTCCAGGCACAGGAATCAATCCCCAAGAAATGCGCCTTGTAGGACTAGAAAACGATCTATTGGAACAAGAAAAACTCTCTAAAGCTCTTTTAGAGCAGCAGCTCGAGATGAAAGAGCTCCTCTTTGATCTAAAAACCTCAGTTGAACACCAAGAACTTCCCCAAGAAGGACTCACTACTCAAGACCTTCAAACCTTCAAAAACGAAATTTTCCTCGAGCTAGAAGAAACAAAAGCTCCTTCCTATGACGATATAGAGGAAGTTGAACTAGTCTTCGCAGCTCCTGCAGAAAAATCGGAGAAAAAACATGTTTCTGCTTACATCCCTGCAGGGACAATGGTGCGCTGCGTCCTAGTTTCCGCTGCCGATTGCAGCGTTGGAGTCTCTCAAGCCTCAGATCCCGCAACAGTGCTGCTGCGTCCTCTATCCAATGGAAAGCTTCCACGAGGTGTACGCGTTGCTCTCAAAGATAGCATCATCCTAGGTAGAGGAGTCGGAGACCTTGCTAACGAAAGAGTCCGGATCCGCGGCGAAAAAATGACACTGGTTCAACCCAATGGAGAATTCATTGAAACAGAAATCAGTGCGTTTGTTTCTGGAGAAGATGGACGAGAAGGGATGCGTGGAGTTGTGGTAGACCGCGCCGGATCCAGCATTTTTCGAGCTGCCGCCGCCTCTACAGTTCAGGGGATTTCCTCTAGCATCCAAGCGACCCTTAACAACCAAACCCTCTCGAAACTTTCTAAAGAAAGTGACTCTAGAGTCATCCTCGACGTCGATACCTTTAGAAATGCAGGGATCCAAGGAGCAACAACCGGTCTTAATCAGCTTGCTGACTACTATATCAAAAGGGCCGAACAACTCCAACCCTCCATCCAAATCGCTGCCGGACGCGTTGTCGATCTCATTTTCACAACAGGTGTAAAAATCGGTGAAAAAGATCTTAAGAAAAAATTTCAGATTGAGCGTGAGCTTGCTAAAGCAAAAAAGGGGTAGCTATGGATGAGATCTTGAAACAAACAGATACTGTCTATCAAATCTTCAAGAAACGAGAGTTTCTCTTCAATCCTGATGAGGCCAAGCAAAAAATAATTCAAACGGTGGCCATTTTAGCTCTTTTGAATTCTGCTAATCACGCAAGAAAATCAAAGATGACCCAATCAGCAATCAATCTGACGACAGGGGTAGTACTTTGGGCTAATCAAGAAGCATTCCTCCACAAAGCCCTTTCAGAAAATGTAGCAAGTCTTTCAACAGAAAACGAGCGCTTGACAAATCTACTAGGGCAATTTGAAGCAATAGGAATGGATCTTGCAAAACTTTCCGAGGAAAAGAAACAACAACTCAAAGAGCAGCAAGAGAAGTTCCAGGATTTGATTCAGTCTCTATTAGATCTAATCGAAGAAACAAACAGACGCACTGAAGAAATTAACAAACAAACAGAAGAAACGAATAGGCGCTTGGCTAAGAATTTAGAAGAATCTGCACTAGAACTGAAAACAGCGCGACATATTTTTACCTTGGCTTTTCAAGAACTGACCAAAAAATGCAAAGAAGGGGACTTGAAGCAGCTAAAAGTTGCTGTCGACACACTTACAATGCTTTGTGAATCTGCGCTACCGAAAGGAGAGACTTATGCTGAATGTTGAAAAGAAGTCCGGTCTAAAACGATATCTAAGAAATGTTTTAAAAAGGCAGCTTGATCCTGCATCTTCAAAAAAGGATTTTAAAAGGGCGCTTTCAAAATATCACCTTTTGGATCCAACCGAAATGCGTCAAAAACAAAGTCAGCAAAGGATGCAAGAAAAGCTTCATGAAGGAGGGCCAAAGTGAGCCCCAATAAAAAATTCCTCCTCAGCACTTTAATGGGTTTTGCCCTTGTTTTTCCCACCTTGTGGGGAGGAGAGTTTGAGAATCTCTCTTCTGAGTATTGCATCTCCTTTGGGAGTCCAGAGGCCCCTGTCAAAGTCATTGAGTACTTTTCCCTTTCATGTCCTCAATGCTTAAACCTCTTACAAAAAGATTTTCCCTCTTTTCGAAAGAAATATGTCGATACAGAGCAGGTTTTTTGGGTCTTGCACCCCGATCCCGCAGATATTTTAACGTTGCAGCTGATGGAATGCCTCGAAAAACTCTCGGACAAAGAAAAGAGGGCCTTTTTTGACTGGCTCCTTGCCACTCTCCCTAAAAAGCCCTCCAAGAAAGTCGTTTTGCAAATGCAACAGGTTCTAGAAAAATGGGGAAGACCTCTTCCCTATCTGCATGATCTGAGTTTTTTAGAAAAGACCAAAGCTTTTCAGATCGCTTTTGCTTACGTCAAACAATCTAATGCTCCCAAAGAGATCCCTACAATCTCTGTTAATGGAGAGATCAGAGAAGCCTTTCCAAACGCTTCCTTTGTTGAAAAAGAAATAGAAAAGGCGCTGAAAACAACAACCCATCAAGGAGATCTGATGTGAAAGACAAAATATTAAGAATAGCCGCAGGAGGGCTTTTAGCAACGCTTTCGAGCTGCGGCATTTACAATTCTCAATTCGACTGCAAACCGGGCAAAGGGTTGGGTTGCACCTCAGCCTGGGAAGTAAACGATCTAATTATCGAAAACTCTAATGATGAAGACCCTTACGACTCTTCAGAGCACCTCTTTAACGTCAAAAGCAAAGGAAAATAGAAAAATGTTTCAGAAAGTAGGACAGAAATTGGCAACCCTTTTAGGGGAAAGTGACCTTGTCGATGATTGGGCTCTTCGAGAAAAATCTGGCGCTGAAAAAATGCTCGAGCATCAATATTTTTGTGACCTCCTTCCCTATAAGAGCTACAACGAAGGGACCAAAATATTTGAGAATGACAACTCTTACGGTTTTGCTTTTGAGATTTTCCCTAGCATTGCTGATCCCAAAGTTGCCGAAGAAGAGCTAAGAACTTTGACGCGGGAGCTATTTCTCCCTTCGTCATCGATCCAAGTCCTTCTTTTTGCCGATCCCTTTATTGGGGATCTTTTAGAGCGTTGGAAAAAAAGAGTGGGAAAAAAGGGAGGAGTTTTTCAAGCCTTAGCAGAGAAAAGAGCGGCATTTTTTGAAGAGGAAGCGCTCTCTGAAAACAGCCCATTAGGGTGTCCCCCTAGGAATTTCCGGAGGTTTTTCTCTTTTTCAACCCCCAAAAACGTCCTAGCTAAAGGAGCCCTAGAAAGAAAGCTCGACCTCTTCAAAAAGAAAGTCCAAGCTTCTTTTGCTAGACTTGGAGAAATCAAAGAACTGACTCCTGATGATCTCATCTCCCTCTGTAATCATCTGATTGGGATAGACAAAACGATCCAGTCGCCAAAACACCAACCATTTCAAACGATCAGCCCGATTAATGAGCAGGTTGGAATCGGAGGAGTGATCGATGTCTCAACTGGTGGTCTCTTATTTCGCAAAGAAAAAGATAACGCGTTCAAAAGTTTTCAGGTGACAGATGCTCCATCCGATTGGGGAATGACCTTTTCCCCCTCTTTAGCTGGAGACTTTTTTGATCCCTCTTATTCCATCCCTTGCCCTTTTTTCATCCACTATGGCTTGAGTTTTTTGGATCAGCAAAAAGAAGAGCTTTCTCTTCAGACAAAAAACAAACTCTTAAGGCAACAATTTCGGATCGGAGGGGTTTTTCGTAAAAACCCCCATCTCATAGAAGAGAGTGAAGAACACGATAGAGCTCTTCGCTCTGTACGGCAAGGAGAAAAGTTTATCACGACCCGTATGACAGTTGGACTGTTTTCCTCTCCAGAGCATTTTGAGGGGTATCAAGACCGCCTCCTCGCTCTTTTTCGCAAAAACGACTTTACATTGGAAGAGAGTCATTTTTTTCATCTCGATGATTTTGTTCGCTCCTTGCCCATGAGCTGGGGCGAGTCGCCCTATGCCAAAGATCTGTCCAAAACAAGGGTGTGTAAGACAACATTAAGCGCAGAAGCTCCCTCTTTTTTCCCTCTTTTGACAGAAGGCAATGGGAATGCCGAGGATGGCCTCCTTTTGCTAGGGAGAAGGGGACAAATCTCCTTCTTTGATAATTTTGCAACGTCTTCAGGCACAAATATGACTCTTTTAGGGTCAACAGGAAGAGGAAAATCAGTGCTGCTTGCTGAGATCATCAAAGATCGCTTAGGAAGGGGAGGAAGAGCCTTTGTTTTTGATAAGGGAAGGACTATGGAAAATCTTGTGGAAGATTTTAAAGGAAAGCATCTCGTTTTCGATGATAAATCCAACCTCAATCTTAACCCTTTTTCTCTGATTCAATCAGGGAAGGGGGAACAAGCCGATCTATCCCGGATCACAGAGATTTTAGCGACCATGGCGCTATTAAAGGAAAAAGTCGATGAAGATATGAAAGCGGTTTTAGGACAAGCTGCCATGGTGACCTTTCGTCTTAAAGGAAACGAGGCAACCGTTGATGATCTCATTGAGACCTTGGGGAAAACAACACAAAAAACACCTGGTCTGCAAGAGGAAGCCGCAAAAGTTGCCCTTAGGCTCCGAAAGTTTTCCTCTAAGGGAGAGTTTTCCTCTTATTTCTTTGGCGAAAACAAGCTTTCACTCAAAGAAGACTTAGTCGTTTTTGAGACCCAAGAGCTCAGCTCCTTGCCCGATCTTCGTGCTGTGATCATTCAGATTTTTGCATTTCTTGTTTCAAAAGAAGTCCTCGCAGGCGATCGCGAGCGAAAAGCGCTCATTGTCATCGATGAAGCCCATGCGCAGCTTGATAGTCCCCAAATGGAATCTTTTTGTAGCGCCTGGGCAAAAGAGGTAAGAAAATATGGAGCAGCCCTCATTTGTTGCACCCAAAATTACATCGATCTGCAAAAAACCCCCGGTGCCAAAGGAATCTATTCCAATTCCAACTTTCTATGTATGCTTGCCGATGATCCGGCCCTCCTTAAAGATCTTCGAGAGACAGAAGGGGGAGAAAAAATCGAGCAGTTTGGAAGACTCGCCAATGCTCTTCGAAAAACCGATGACTATTCCGAAGTGTTAATAAGAGAACAAGACAAAAAATCTTGTGCTCTCTATCGCCTTCGGTTGGATCCTTTTTCGATCCTCCTTTTTTCCAGCAATGCTCAAGAGTATGCTGCCATGTCTCGTCTCAAAAAAGAAGGGTTTTCCATTCAAGAGGTCATTGAGTGGCTGGCCCCTCAAAGGAAAAAATTCCGAGAGATCATGAAAACAGGGGATGTTTCGATCAAAGAGGCGCTCCATTTCTTAAAGCAAGAAACCCCTCTTCGAAAACAGGAGGAAGGAGATGTTTCTTAAACTGTCTCTTGGTTTTCTTTGCGCTTTTTCCTCATTGGTAGCTAAGGATTTTGGCGTTGCTGGCAAACTTTTCCCTATAGAGGAAGAGGATATTGCCAAGGTTTTTTCCAGTGGTCTCAAAAAGCCTTCTGCAAAACAACAAGAAGCTTGGAGGAAAAAAGTTGAAGAGAGGATCAAACATCCCCTTCCTGTAGCCGGTCTCCAAGAAGCGAAGAAGTATCGTAGTGTGGAGTTTGATCCTACGCTGGTGGTTGAAGAGGATATCTTTGATGATCGAGGCAATATCCTTGCACGCAAAGGAGACAAGCTGAACCCATGCGCTCACCAAAAAAGATCAGGGGGACTTTTGTTTTTTGATGGGGATCTCGAGGAGCACATTGAATGGGCAGAAGACCACGAAGAAAATTTTCTGTGGGTGCTCATCAAAGGAAGCCCTATAGAACTTGAAGAGCGCCACCTCCAAGAAAAAAATATCCAAAGACAGGTCTATTTCGATCAGGGAGGAATGTATACGAAACATTTTGGGATTGAAAAAATCCCTTGTCGAATTACTCAAAAAGGGGAGAAACTTCTTCTCGAAGAAATCCCAATCAAAAGGAGAAGTAAAGGATGAAACTTTTTGATGAAACCTCTAAAAATTGCTTAGCAAAAGGAGAACACAAAAAAGAAAAACTTGAAGAATATGGGTCTTTTTTAAACGAAATCAAACAAAAGGTGAAAACATCCCAAATCAAAGCAGCCTTATCTGTGAATCAAGAGTTGATCAGGCTTTATTGGGAGATAGGGAGCGATATTTACAGAAAACAAGAAAAGGAAGGATGGGGAGCAAAGATCATTGAGAAATTGGCTAAAGACCTTAAGTCTGCTTTCCCTGACATGAAAGGATTTTCCATTCGTAATATCAAGTATATGGTTCAATTTGCTAAAGAGTACCCTGATTTTGAATTAGTGCAACAGCTTGTTGCCCAAATTCCATGGGGACACAATCTCATTTTGCTTCAAAAGCTTAAGTCTAAAGATCAGAGAATTTGGTATATTAAGAAAACGATCGAAAATGGATGGAGCCGTAGTATGCTATCCAATTGGATCAAATCTGATCTTCATAGCAGACAAGGTAATGCTATTACAAATTTTACATCTACCCTTCCTTCGCTTCAATCTGATTTAGCGCATCAAACATTAAAGGATCCTTACTGTTTTGACTTTCTCTCATTAGGAGAAGATGCACATGAAAAATCTATAGAAGCAGGCCTTGTTTCACACATACAAAAATTCCTTTTAGAACTGGGAAAAGGATTTGCTTTTGTTGGGAGGCAGTACCTTATTGAGGTTGACAATGATGCTTATTACATCGATCTTCTCTTTTACCATTTGACACTTCGTTCGTTCGTTATTCTCGAGATAAAAAATAAGAAATTTAATCCAAGGGATGTTGGACAATTGAATTTTTATTTGTCGGCTGTTGATGATCTTTTACGCCATGAAACAGATAATCCTTCTATAGGACTTATCCTTTGCAAGGAAAAAACCAAGACAAAAGCAGAATATGCGCTTCGCAGTATTAGCAAGCCTATTGGAGTGGCTAGCTTTGAAACAGAAATTATTAATAATCTTCCTGAAAATCTCAAGCCCTCTTTACCGAGTATAGAAGAGATTGAAGCAGAGCTAAATAAGGAGGAACTCTAATGCTAAAGGTTCAGCAAAACCCTAAATTTCTAATAGATGTTGCCGAAGAAATCATCGATATCCTGATGGAAGAAACAATCGAAGAAGAAAGTACTCGGTTTGAGATTGGAAAGAAACTTTTCCAGCTTGAAGAAAAGATGCTTCAGAAAAGGAAACACCACTACAAAATCATTGCCGAGGAGATTTTGAGACAGCTCCCGAATCAACAGGGAATTTCTCCCACAGAGCTTTTAGAAATGAAACGCTTTTATAAAGCCAAAGCCTACTTTTTAGAAGAGTTTGGAAAGGAGAATTCATGAGGATCGCAATAAGGCTTTTTTTTCTTTTTCTATTAGCAAGCTCTTTTCTCTTTTCAGGAGAGGAAGCCTTGGATTCAAAGTGTTCAAGTGGTGGAGACTGCGGTGCTGACTTTGCTTTGCATGAAGATGAATTAAAAGTCTTTGTCTCTTTTTCTATGCCGGATACTGCACTTCTTTCTTTTTCAAAGGCATTAGAAAAAACTGGTGGCACCCTTGTTTTTCGAGGACTTCCAGAAAACTCTTTTCAGGCATTTGCTCAAAAAATCCTCGATCTCAAAAAGCACGGGATGGGGGCGCAAGTTTCTGTTGATCCGGAAAGTTTTGAGAAGTTCCAAATCAAAAACGTTCCCACAATATGCCTAAACATACACGAGGGTTTGGATAAAATCAGTGGGAACGTCTCTCTAGAATACGCCCTTTCAAGTTTTTCTGAAAAGGGAGAAACAAAGGAAAAAGCCCGCGAACTGTTGCAACAATTGGAGAGGTTCTGATGCGACAAAATGTGACCACTAAAAAGCGACAGAAAATAATGACATCCAAGCTCAAAACCCTTTCTCTCCTGCTTCTTATATTTTCTTCGATCCAAGGGTTTCCGTCAGGTGGAAGAATTATTAATCCCATCACCGATGTCTGCTGGAGCTGTCTCTTTCCTCTCCATATTGCTGGGGAAAATACAACTCCCGAGCATAAGGACTTCATCAAATACCGCGAAAAGATCTGCAATTGCCCAGGAGGGATTGTGGGTGTTCCCTTTGCTTTTTGGGAACCTTCTAGAATGATCGAAGTGACCCGCACCCCTTATAAACTCTTATCTCTTGGAGGAGTTTCTATAAGCAAAAACCCTCTAAAGCAAGGAGTTCAGTCCTATGACTGCTGGGGAGACAAAAGCTTTTTCCACGTCCATTACTTGATCTCTCCCTTTTTAGCTCTTTTGGATACAGGCATTGACTTTGTCTGCACTGATAATATCCCCTTTGATATTGGTTACATCTCTGAGTTCGATCCCTTTTGGAATAACGATTCTTGGGCTTCTCTACTGAATCCCGAAGCCCTATTATTTGGGAATCCCCTTGCTCAAGCAGCATGTGTTGCCGATTGCGCAGCTGCAAGCTTCGGGAAACCCCTCGACAAACTCTTTTGGTGCGCTGGGTGTCAAGGGTCGCTCTACCCCTTTTCAGGGCATTGTTCCCATCCTTCTGGAGATATCCAGACCAGCTCTCTTATGGTCCATCGCTTGCTTGCAAAACTTGCGTCCCTTTACGTTATAAAATCCTTTAAAGAAGGGGAGTTTTGTAAAAAGAGCCCTTCCAGAAGACTCAGAAAAACCTCCTTTAAAACACAACTTGCTTATCCCAAAGCCCAAACCAAAGGCCCCTGCAATGCCTTAGGAAGAAGTGGCGCTTTTTGGGGAGCAGGGAAAAGCCCACCTCTTTCTGGAGAAGAGTTTGTTTACATTATCTGGCAAAAGAAGCACTGCTGCCTCGATCCTGTAAAGATCGCTAAAAAAGTCGCTACAGGAGGGGTCTGATCGTCATGGCAAAGAAAAAATCAAACCCACGATTTCATTTTTTTCCACCCTTCCTGATGATTTTCTTCATTGCTATTAGCTTGTCTTCTCACTCTTTTGCTTCATCCAAACTAAAAATGCCCACAAAAAACCTCAGTAAAGAAGAAGCAGAAGAGATCCAGAAAGAAGCAAAAAAAATCGGACATAAAGGCAATCAAACCATCATCGATCACCTTCAATCCCTCTCTAAAGATAAAAAACTCCTCCGTAAAACGCAGGATGGTTTCCTTGCTAAAGAAGATGAAGGGAAAACCTTTGATCGAAAAGAGGCTAAAGAGACCATGGATGATGGAGTGTTTCCGGCCTCAAAAATCGAAGAGAGTTTAACCGTAGCGCGTATCAATCCTCCTCTCGATGAAAACGATGAGCTCTTTCTTCAAGTAAAACAG
>Ga0180435_10003574_pt1 | contig 15490 bp, 14 predicted proteins | sample SS_ome_3_FD_132467 | JGI IMG/M metagenome (GOLD analysis project Ga0180435, IMG submission 132467) | Hypersaline lake sediment archaeal communities from the Salton Sea, California, USA - SS_3_S_1 metaG | ecosystem: Environmental > Aquatic > Non-marine Saline and Alkaline > Hypersaline >... | reverse complement strand
GTCCTTGTATTTTCTTTCGCCGCGGAACTGCGTCCTGAGCTTCTCCAGATCCGGGAGCACTTCCCTGTAGCGTCTGAGGTCGAACTTCTCGTCGACCTCCTTGATCAACGCCGCAAGCGCGAGCTTCTTCTTCAGACCTTCAAGAACTACAATCGACTTCCTGTTGCCGGGGTACTTCTTGATGAACTCGTTAAGCGCATCTACGGCCGCGACGGTCTGACCCTCAACCAGAAGCTTGGTGATAGCCGCGAAGTCGACCTTCTCCTGTATTTCCTTGATCTCGACAGCCCAGCTCTTGACCAGTTGGGCCGGCACGCCGGGCTTGGCCATCGCACTTTCCAGCGCCCTGCGAAGGCGGTTCTGATCTCCGCTCTGCCGGGCGTTGTCGACGGCGGCCATGATCTCATTGAGACCCTGCTTGGTCATCAGTTCGGCGCGGACCTTGTCGACCTCGGCGTTCATCTGCCGCCAGCTCAGCGGATCGACATACCGTTTGCGGCTCTGGAGGCCGGCCGAGGCCTTGTCCCACGCCACCAGCGCAGCGCTCGGATCGCTCTTGTCGACTTTTCTGGCCTGGATAAGAAGCGCCTGGCATTCTCTGAGGCTCTGGGTCTTGACGACCTTGTCCTTGAACGCCGCAAGGTCCCGCTGCTGCTCGTCGTCGAGTTCAGCGCCGTCCTCGAATTCGTTCTCCAGCTTCGACAGCGCCTGATCGTACTCCTTGGCGGCGAACATGGCCTCGGCGTCACCCATCACCTCGGCAAACGCCTTCTTGTGCATCCGCAGGGAGTCCAGGGCCTTTATCGAATCCTTTATCGACACGGTCCATTTGAAGGTGGGCGAGCCGTCTTCGCTTATCTTCTGGATCTTTCTGGTCAGGTCCCTTGCGCTGTCGAGTTGGGTCTGCGCGCGGGACCAGTCCCTGGTTGCGATAGCCAGATGCGTCCTGCACATGTGAATGTAGACCTGCGACGGGTCGTTGTATCTGGTCGTACCGAAGTTCCTTCGCACCTCGAGGAACTTCTTCTCGGCCGCTGCGTAGTCGCCGTCGCTCTTGTAGATGTCTCGGGCGGCTCGCCAGGCCTGGGAGGCCTTCTCGTTTAAGTCTTCGACCTCCTGGCCCCTCATCATCGTAATCGCAATCAGTCCGCCGAAAAGCAGCAGAACCGCCGCGGCGGCCATCGAAATCCTGGCCCTGAGACTGAGCTGGCGCCTGGGTATCGGAGCGGTGGCGGCGTCCTCCATGTCGAACACCGACGGTTCGGACGGCGTTCGCCCTGGCGAGGAGGCTCCGGCCGCTGCGCCCGCCTGGCCGCCGACCGGAGCGGCCACCGGAACTGAAATCTCCGGAGCCGCGGCCTTGGCGCCGGGCCTGAACGTCAGCTTGATGGCGCGACCGAGACTCTCCATGCCTTCAAACCGCTGCTCGGAGTCTTTGGCGATCATCTTCAGAACGATGTTCGACAGCGTAATCGGAACCGCCGAGTTGATCTCGTGAGGCGGAGGGGCGCTGACCTTGGGATTGCTGTGCCACTTCATCCAGCGAACTTTTTCAGCGGTCTTGTCGCGGACGATGTCGGCGAATATTTCGTTGAACTTCTCTCTGCCCACGAGCATCTCGTAGGCGATGAACCCCAGCGAGTACATGTCGGCCCGTCCGTCGACGTATCCGCCTGTGAACAGTTCCGGAGCCATGTACTTCGTCGAGCCCATGACCATCGACGCTTCGCCCGAAGAAGTCGCCGCAACGCCGAAGTCGGTGATCATCGGCCTCAGGCCGTCGGCTACTATGATGTTGCTGGGCTTGATGTCGCGATGCACCACGCCGGCGGCGTGCACCGTGTGCAGCGCCGAGCAGAGGCGCCAGAGAATCTGGAGGCAGGCCTTGAGCTCCACCGGGGCGGGGTTGTCAGTCAGGGTCCTTTCCAGGCTGATCCCCTCGACGAACTCCATGACGATAAACAGCCCCTGCCTGTTCTCCAGCAGATCGTGTATCGTCACTACTTCCGGCTGCTCGGCGCCGAGGCGGGCCAGAATCTGCGCTTCGGTCCGGAACCTGTCGAGGAACATCTTGTCCTCGGCCAGATGCGTGGATATCTGTTTGACCGCGACGAAGCGATCGAGGGCCGGATCGTGGCATTTGTAGATGATCGACTGACCGCCGATGGCGATCCGCTGGATCACTTCATACCGCCCGATCTCCTCGCCCGGTTTGAACCCAATTCCTTCGGCCAGATTCGATTTTTCGCTATTAATCATCAGACGCCGCACCGTAGAGTTACAGGTTTATCGGCAGCAGCCGGTCTGCCGATTGGAAGGTCGTCGCTTCGCCGCCGCCGTCAGCGGCCCGTCCGGCTTGGAGCATACAGTCATAATCGACGATAACCGCCCCGCAATGCAAGCAATTATCGGCCATCGCGCGAGGCGGACGCCTATCCATATATTACCCAAACCATGCGGCAATGGAAACAGCAAAAAAACACGATCTCAAGCTCGCGGCAAGCGGGGCGGGCTGTAAAGCTAATCCCTGTCGGCGGGGAATGATTCTTCGTCTACGTAGTCCTGTACGCCCTCGTTGGTCAGCGTGCAGGTCGCGCGCATCATCAGGCCGTATTCGCCGTTTCCGATATCCAGTTCAACGCCGTCCTCGAAAGCCGCGAAAACAGTCCTGGCCACAGGAACCGACAGGTAGAAGGTGTGTGCCACCGAGACCCGTACGTCTTCGGCCTCTCCGTAAAGGTCGCCGCTGACCGGAGGCGCCAGTTCGACGAAGGTGTGGTCCACGGCGTACTGCCATTTGCGCTGGAGCCTTGTGTGCACCCATCCGGGGGTGCTTTCGCCGTAGGCGCGGAAGAACTCGTCAAGCCCGTTGACCAGTTCGGGTCTGCTGGCCTCGGCCTGCTCTTCTATGGCGCACGACACGGGCATGACCGCCCAGGCCGCGGCGCGGAGAATTCTGTTTTGCTTCAGTGAGTTGTTCGGATCCGGATCAACGTAGTTCTGCGCTTCGCCGCCGAACACGGCCAGATCGTCGGGTATCGCGACGATCGCCGCCCTGGCGGCGCAATAAGCCGAATACTGAACGCAGAGGTGCCCGACCATAAGGAATGAAGCCTGGGCCAGCAGGAGCACCAGGGCCGTCGCGATCGGAAGGACCAGTGCGAACTCGACGATCGCCCCGCCGTCCTGGCTTCTGTTTCGCCCGCGGGCGCGTGCCCCGATCCGGAAGATCATCAGGCATACGGACAACAGCGCCGCGGCCAGGACCATCGTGATCAGGGCGTATTTGACCACCCCGCCGCTGACCAGAGCCCCCGGCAGCCATTTCGAGGCCGAAGCCGCTCCGCCGGAACTCCAGACCGCGACCCCCACGAGAATCACCGGAAGAAGCAGGATAAATGGAGCGGCAAGCAGCCAGATCTTCGCCGTTGAGAATGCAGACCCGGCGCCTGGGCGGGAGGAACTGTTTGATTGTTCAACGACACTTGCCATCAGCCCGCTCCGAACAACCAGTTTGCCATGGGCCCTTTGAACAAAGCGTCGGCGACGACGATCGACCCGCCGATCGCCAGCGCCAGCCCGATTGCGATCTGGGGGCTGTCTTCGCTGCTGGGATCATCGGGCTTGTTCCGCAGCACGGCCTGCACGAGAAACCACCAGATGCGTCCGATAGTCCTTCGCAGGATCCGTCGCCTCAACGTAACTATTATAGCCATCAAGCCGGCTATGACAAAGCCGCAAAGCATCGTAGCCAGCGCAAACTTCCAACCGGTGAGGGCTCCGACGGCGCCCATCAGCTTGGCGTCGCCCCCGCCGACGCCCCCGGCCCGCCAGGCCAGGAACATAGGCCCGAACCCGACCAACAGACCGACAACAGCGCCTGCAACGCCGAGCGGACGCCCGTGGATGTCGACCCCGTCAAGAAAGCAGTGTCCCGCAATACCGATCACCGCCGCGGGATACGTCAGCCAGTTGTGGATCTTGCCGGTGCGAACGTCATCGACCGCAGCGGCGATCAGAACCGCAACAAGGACAGCATAGGCCCACATCGTCGCATCCAACGGCGGCATAAAACTCCTTGCCTCCGGGCGCCGCGCCGGCGCCCGGAGTTCAAAGCCGATGTACTGGACGATTACAGGTTGCCGGGGTCCAGCGTGCCGCCAGGGCTTCCGCTGCTGCCGCGAATCTGGCCCCACCATTCGTCAACGGCTCGCGAGATGTCCTGCCAGAACCAGATGATGACCGCCAGCAGCGGGAGACCCACTGCCGCGACGATCAAGATGTACTCGACCATATCGGCGCCCTGCTGGTCTTTATGCAGGGCCGACAGTGCTTTCCTGATACGTTTAAGCATGTTTTCCATCCATCCAAGCTGCTGGTTTTCCCTTCCGTTTTTCCGGCAGCCCTACGGAAACGGAAGCGTCAGTAAGTATGTCACCATTCTGTATAACTCCGCAATAGCACTGAGTATTACAGAAAAAAGCCAAAAAGACGGCAAACCGACCGCCAAGAGCAATAAAACCCATTCAACGCTGCTGGCTCCCGCCGAATCGCCGTGGATTTCTCGCAGTTGTCTGGGCGTAACTATCATATTTACTCTGAATCGGAGCTTTCAGTCTTATCGGCTGTAAAGATCCTCTTGGTTAAGTTCCATTCATCGCTCAGAACGCGTATCTTCGGCTCCTGGCAGAAGATGGATTTCCTCTCAGTCCATTGTAACGTGCCGATTCCCTTTTTTCCAGCCTCGCCGACAAGCCGGTATTCGAACATCGGATGCACGCGGTAATGCCCTTCCTCGTCCAGCGGGAGCACTTCGGCGATCTCCGTAAGGCATCTCCTGCCGTCGTTGAATCTTGTGACCTGCACGATCAAGTCGATCGCCGAGGCGATCTGGGACCGCAGCGCGTGCAGCGGCAGATCGATCGGGCTCATCATCGCCAGCGTTTCCAAGCGGTTGAGCGTGCTCAGGGCCGTGTTGGCGTGCAGGGTCGACATGCTGCCGGCGTGGCCTGATGTCATCGCCTGGATCATGTCCATCGCCTCGCCACCCCGTACTTCGCCGATAATCACCCGGTCGGGCCTCAGACGAAGCGACGAGCGGAACAGTTCGCTGATATTCACCCCGCCGCGCCCCCATCTGTCCGGCGTGCGGGCCTCGAGGACCACCACATGATCCTGCTGCAGCTCCAGTTCGGCCGAGTCTTCAATCGTTACGATTCGCTGATGATTGGGCACAAACGTGCTCAACACGTTCAGGAGGCTGGTCTTTCCGCTGGATGTGCCGCCGGAGACGAGGATGTTCTTCTCGGCGCGGACCATCAATTCGATATACTCTTTGGTCTCTTCGGTCCACGTGCCGAGCTTGACCAGATTGTCGGCGTCGAACATCTTCTTGGCGAATTTTCGGATCGTCATCGTCGTCCCGGCCCGGCACAGCGGCTCCAGCACGACGTGAACTCGGCTTCCGTCGGGCAGTCGCGAGTCGATCAGCGGGTGCATGGGGTCCATTCGCCGCCCGGCGTATTGCAGCACGTTATTAACGGCCGCCAGCATCGCGTTCTTGTCGGCGAATTTGGCCCCGGTCAGGATCAGCTTGCCCTGTTTCTCGACGTATATCTCATCCCACGAGTTGATCATGATCTCGGCGACGACCGGATCGTCCATGAACTCCTTGATGGGAGCCAGAAAGTGATCGACTGTCACCTCGAATATGTTCCGTTCCGAATCCATAGGCAGGTCCCGCGGGCGGCGCAAAAACACCGCGCATTGAGCTTAATCATGCGTTCCGATTAACGCATTCGAACCATGCTTGTAACGCAAAATTCCCTCTTTGCCAAGAATTTTCCACACGCCGAGCCCCATAATTGTTGGAAACAACAGACTTATTTGCTCTATTGGGCAACTGTCTCTTGAAGAATTGAACCGTCGAGCGTACAATCTCCGCTCCTGTCGCTGGCGGACGGACCCCGGCGGTCGTGAAAATCGAAGAGTTTGTCCGGAGAGGTGACAGAGCGGCTTATCGTGCTGGTTTCGAAAACCAGTGTGCCCGAAAGGGCACCGCGGGTTCGAATCCCGCCCTCTCCGTTGCGGAACGACAAGGCCTTGCAGAGGCTTATATAGAGGCTCTGCGGGGCCTCCGTTGTTTTCGCGCCCGGATTGTCCCGGTCTTGTCCCTGGGATCCCGGAACTAAATATGATCGCCAACGGCTTGTCGGATGCGGCGCACACAAAAACCGCGGATATCGAAAACACACCCGCAATACGCAGGTCAATGAACCGGCCGAATCACGCCGTGGCCAAGGATGCGGACCGCACATCGGTATGGAACAGCAGCCCAAATCGCTGCAAGCTCCTCAGGCGTACTCTCTGGCTAGCTCCTGGAGAGACGCAGCAAGCATCTTAGCGCCGAAGGCGACCAGTTTGCTGCATCGCTCACTCTTGACTGACGCCATGAATTTCTTGCGTCCTTCGACTGTGGTCAGATCCAATCCTGAGAGTTTGCGGCAGCCTGTGCAGCCAAACTCCTTCTCGAAAGCCTTGGAGAACTTCCCGACAGCCTTGAAGGTCGCCATTTTCTTTTTCTTGTAGTCCTTCTCGACGGCGCCGACCGCCAGGCCGAGAATCATCGCCGCGCTGGTCACCACGCCGCAGGTATTTCCCTGGAGTCCGACACCGCCGCCGAGGCCCAGTGCGATATCCGGGGCGAGTTTGGTCTTGAGTCCCAGCGATTCGAGTCCGGCCAGCAGGACCGCCTCCCCGCACGTCAGCTTCCCGGGGATAAAGTGCTTGACCGCCGACTTGGCCATCGCGTCCGGATCGCAGGTAACGCACGGGGCGGCGTCAGCAGTGCTCAGTGTGCTGCCGACGACTCCTGCAACTCCCAGTCCGACTCCCATTTTCACAAGTTCTCGTCGCTTCATCTTGATTCTCCATTCATGTAAGATGTTCCATATGCATTATGATCATTGTCGTTCCCTACGCCAAACCGTGGGCGCCCAGGAGCCTGGTGTCGTTCAGGATTGTGTCGGTTGGCGCGTCGACCGCTATCGCCCCGCCGTCCATGACGATAACCCGATCGCAGAGTTCGGCGACCATGTCCAGGTCGTGGGTCGCCAGCAGCATCGCCTCGCTGCGCCCGCTGAGGATCTCGGCAAGCCGCCTGCGGCTACGGAAGTCAAGACTCGCGCCCGGTTCGTCCAACAGCAGTAACTTGACGTTCATTGACAGGATGGTCGCCAGTGCGGCGTTGCGCTTCTGTCCGCCGGATAGGTGGTGGGCGCAACGCTCCTCCATTCCCGACAGAGCCACAGCGGCGATTGCCTGTTTCGCAGCCGTACGGGCCTCATCCGCGTCGCATCCCTGGTTAAGCGGACCGAACGCGGCGTCATCCAAGAGCGTCGGCATGAACAGTTGATCGTCGGGATCCTGAAACGTCATCCCGCAGCGGCTGCGGACCTCATCGGCCCTGCGCCGGGTTGCCTCGATGCCGTCAACCGTGATTCGCCCGGTAAACGCAACGCCCCGCATTATCGCCAGCAGGAGCGAGGTCTTTCCCGAACCGTTGGGCCCGATCAGCCCCACGCGCTGAGCCGGTTTGACCGTCAAGGACACGCCTCGCAACCCCTCGGCGCCGTCGTTGTAAGTTACGCATAGGTTCTCTATGTCAAGAACATCTTGCATGTAGCGCCTCATGAGATCATCGCGGGATAAAGGTAGCGGCAGGCGATCAGGTAGACAACCGAAACGGCCAGGAATATCGCATCTCTCAGCCCAAAACACAGGCGGTTAAGGCTGTGCGATTCTCCGCGCCAGCCTCGGGCGCACATGGCCGTGTGGATGCGTTCGGAGCGATCGAGCGTTCGGATGAACAAGGCCCCGATCATACCGCCGACAGCCTTAAGGCGATGCCCGGTCGGCGCCCGTCGCGCTCCGCGGAAATCGCGTCCGCGGCGGACCCTCATCGCCTCGTCGATCAGGACAAAGATGTATCGATACAGGAAGGCAAGCTGCTGGACGAGCAGCCGGGGGACGCCCAGCTTCCGCATCCCCTCCAGGAGAAGCGCAAAAGGCGTGCTGCACGTCAGCGCCGTCAGCGCCAGGAGACCGAGGGTGAACTTGATGGCGATACTGGCGGCCGTCAGCCAACCGCCGGTCACCCAGAAGCGCCACGGCCCGAACGCCACCGGCTGCGGCACGCGGTCGTACAACGGGCTCAGCAGGCACAGCATGGCGATCAGCGGACTGAGCAGCAGCACACGCCGCAGCGCGAAGCGGACCGGTACGCGCGCAAACCAGAGCATCGCCAGCGGCGCAACTGCAAGGGGCGCCAGAACCGAGACCGCCTGACGGTCGAAACTCACGAGCACCCCCGTGTAGGCGAGAACCGCCACGAGCTTCACCCGGGCGTCCAGTCGATGAACGGGCGTATCGTCGCGGGAAAATCGGTCTATGTAGCTGTGATGCATCGCAAGCCTCTCCGACCGATCGACCGGCCCGGGTCAGACCACGGCGCCGTCTCGCACGAGCGCCGCAGGTTTCCTTTTAAGGAGTATCGACAGGGCATAGACGATCATCAGCGTCATGACCGTCCCGATCACGCCCGCCAGCGAACCCCACCCGTCGACGTTGGGCCAGGCGCCCTCGACTGCCTCCTCGGCGGACTCCTCGGCGGCGCGCCTGGTGTAGTCGGGCATCGGGGAGTACCTGCTCTGCAATTCATCGACGGCGGCGACCGCATCCGACGGCGGCTTGATTATCGTCTCGGTCCCTCCGTATCGGTGCTCCATGTAGCTCCATTCCAGACCGTCCGGATGCGAACTGGCGAACCAACTCAGCACACCGGCCACTAGCAGCGCCGTGACAACCAGCGACGCCGCCACTGCTTTACGACTGAGGCCTGCAACGAAGCCGGGCGGCGTTTGAAGCCCCATGGCCGCGGGCCTGACCTGCCGCAGGTACGCGACGACGGCGAACGTGATGACGCCTTCGATGGCGCCGATGATCAAGTGAACGCCGACCATGACAGCCATGAAGTGCGTAACGGGAATGGTCAGGCGTCCGGCGAGGGCTGCCTGAACAGGCACGAGCGCAGCTCCGGCGGTGATTGCGACAAGGCATGCGGCCCAGGCGGCGAGGTACTGTCGCCAGGCGGACAGGTGTCCGCCGCGGCGCCCGGCCAGCCCTTTGTAGAGGACCCACCCCAGCAGGCATGGGACAACGCCCATGTTTATGACATTGCATCCCAACGCCAGCAGCCCGCCGTCCTGAAACACCAGGCACTGGACGATCAGGACCGAAGTGATCGTGATGATCGCGGCGGCCGGTCCGAGCAGAATCGCCAACAGCACCCCACCCCCGAGGTGCCCGCTTGTGCCCGGCATTCCGGGAAGCGTGAAGTTGATCATCTGGGCGGCGAAGACGAACGCGCCCATCACGCCCATAAGGGGCAGTTTCTCGGCGTCCAGCGTCTTTTTCGACCGCCTCGACGCCAGAGCAATCGCCGCGGCGGCGACCAGGATAGTCGCAACCGCCACCGGGACGTTCAACAGTTCATTGGCCATGTGCATCGCCAGGCATGTCGTTTTCATTTTGGTTTCCTTTCCTGCGGGCCGAAGCCATTAGGCCGCTGGGCGGCTAGAACTGCATCTGGAGTCGCAACCCCAGGATCACCGCATCACTCACGTTCCGCTCGCCACCGGGATTGAATACTACTTGAGCAGATGGGGCCAGATGCAGCCACGGGGCCAGTTGGATGTTGTAGTACGTCTCAACCACGGTTTCGTTGTTATGTGTGTGCCCGGCCTGCGCACTGAGGGCGCCGGTGGCGAAACCGACCGCCAGAACATCGTCGTCACGTCCGGGAATCAGGCCCTGGTACTGCATGCCGGCGGAATATGCGGCTTTGATCTCATTAAGCTCGCTGTCGGCGAAGCCGCACCTGAAGAACACCCCGAGGCCCTGGGAGTCGTCGACGTCCGCAGTTTCCTTGAAGAACATCTGGTCCAGGCTGAGGTACAGGCCCATATTGTCGCGCTCGGAGCCGTTGGCGTCCGTGCGTTCAACGGGCCCCGAGTCCATCCAGAATCCGACGCGGTAAGCGCCCTGCAGCAGACCGTTGGGAGAGGGCAACCGCGGCGTGACGCCCATCTCGTAAATGCTCAGGAAGCGGTCGTCGCCGGTGAAAATGGTATTGAAGCCCGTCTCGCGCGCGTCGGCGTTTGCGTCGGCGACGCCTGCGGTGAAGTAAAGCCACTCGACCGGCTCAACGTGGAGCATCACGCCCAAACCGTTGTCGGGGAAGGGAATCGTGGGGTTGTTCACCAGAGCACCGTTAAGAAACCGGGTGGTCTCGTCGTTAGCGAAAGCGTTACAGTCGAAGGAGGCTGGACAGCCGCGGCATTCGAAACCTCCGGTCAGGTCGATCTTGCCGATACGCAACCGCACCTTGCCGCCCATCAATTGATGCTCGTACCATAGTTCCGTCACGTCGATCGAACGGTCGCCGCCCGCGTCGTCGTTGACGCCGAAAATGTTGCCGACGGACGAATCGCCTATGCCGTTGGACCAACTCCCCTCGGCCAAAAGGTAGATCCTGCCGCCGGCCAGGGCGGGCATTTTCAAAAGGCGGGCCGGTTCGACGTCAAACTCAAGGTCCCAACTGCCGGCATACCGACCGGAGTGGCGGTGAGTCGACGCGGCCCCACGGACGTTGTTTTGGTATATCTGCGTGACGCTCAGGCCCAGTGTAATCCCCCGTTCCTCAAGCTCCCGCCCCAATCCGAACCAGTTGTCGGTGAGAGTGTCTCGCTGCAAAAGAGGCTTCGGCGGTTCGTCGGACAACCTGTCCGGTTCGCCCGCCGCGGTGAAGCTGGGCGAACAAAGCAGGCAGATCGCCGACAAAACCATCATCCTTCGCGTCGTCATACGTTTTTCCCTTTCGTAATACTTTGTGCTCTCAAAAAAGGCCGCTGGCGAACCATGGTCCGCGGATTACCTAAACCAACAGTTTGCCCGTCGAACTTGTCGACAGCGACGCGTGCAGCACGCCTTTCTGGCGGCCAAGCAGATCGGCGATCTCACGAATTTCATCGGCAGGGCCGCGGGCCAGAATCATCTCCACGCACGTGTCATGCGTGAGGTGCACATGCGTACTTGCCAGGATCGCGTGGTGATGGCGATGCTGAAGTTCGGTGAGCTTCTTGCTGAGCGTCCTGGCGTGATGATCGTACACCAGCGTGATCGTCCCGACGGCCTCTTCGTTGGCCTGCCATTCCTGTTCCACCAATTGGCGGCGGATCATGTCGCGGATGAACTCCGAGCGATTGGTGTACTGGCTGCGGGCGACCATCGCCTCCAACTGCTCCAATAAAGGTTCTTCCAGAGACAGGCTCATTCGCACCAGGTTGGTCATGGGGTCTCTCCAATCACGATCACTACGATTTATACAATCGTAATACCCGACTTCTGTGAAGTCAACACGTGATTCTCGTGTTTGCGGCGGGCTTATCCCGCATTTTTCACGTTTTTTTTCGCTCGTCGCCGCAATCAGCCCGGATTTCAGCCCAAACCTCACCGCTGCCGCCAAAATTCATCGAAACTCGACAACCGTGAAAGACTCATGGAGCAGACGCTGACGCGACCCTGCCAGACGCCCTCGGCAAGATCGGAGATATGGGATTGCAGGCCGCAGATTGCGGGAAACTGATGAACGGACTATGTGAAACTCTCAGAAATGGCTGATGCTCACATAGTTGATCGCCCCGTGGCATAGCGATTGCACACATTCATGTACAAGATGAGATCGCTGAGTCTTGACACTGGAGAGAACCAATGGACGCGGTATTCACAAGAAGAAGTATTCGGAAATACACCGACGATCCGGTTACGGATGACACACTGAGAATTCTGCTGGCGGCCGCAATGGCGGCGCCGTCCGCCGGAGACGAACGCCCGTGGCACTTCGTGGTCATCCGGAGCAAGCGGATTCGCAACCGGATCACGGAGATCCATCCCTATTCCCAGATGATCCGACACGCCCCGGCGGCCATACTGGTCTGCGGCGAGCAAGTACTGCAAAAGCACACGGGCTTTTGGCCCCAAGACTGCGCCGCGGCGACCGAGAACATTCTGATCGAAGCACAGCAGTTGGGCCTGGGGGCGGTCTGGCTGGGCGTCTATCCCGTTCGGGGGGTGGCCGAGGGCTTAAGCCGCCTGTTGAGAATCCCCGAGCATATAATGCCGTTTTCCCTGGTTGTTCTGGGGCATCCCGCCGAGCACAAAGAGCCCGCCGATCGCTTTGACGACTCCCGGATCCACTGGGGCAGATGGCGCCGAACCGCTGTAAAGACTGAAGCCGCCGACTCCGGCGTCCGGCGAGACGCCTGGGAGACCGACCGGTGATAAGGACCTGGTGGACGTGCTGCATCGATGACGGTCGCTCGCCGGCGACCGGTGAGAGAAAGGCGGTGACGATATGTGGCTGCACCCAAGAAGCGACGCCCCCTCCTCGGTGTTCACTGTTGAAAACAGGGGAGACGTGGAGATCCTGCGAATCGCACCACACGAAGGGCTAATCGGTGCTGACCTTGCCGAAGTCAATGAACTGTGGGAGTTCCTGCAACGGATATTAAGGGAAAGAACGAAGGTGCTGGTTATCCTGGTTTCGCCAGGCGTATTCAGCCCGTCGAACATGGGCGAATCATGGGGCGGCGTCCTTGGACCGCCGCCTGAAGCGGGGGGCGTCCGCCGATCGCCTCGTTCTCTCCACAAACTTGATATGATCCGTGAAGAGAAGGCCTTCGAAAGATTCGAAACCATCGTTCAGAGGATGGACACCATCGTCATGTACGCCCTTGAGGGTGAGATCCTTCTGCCCTTCCTGGGTCCGGCTATGGCTTGCGATTATCGCATCGTGACCGAGGACACCGTATTCATCAACCGCTGCCTGGAGGCGGGCATGCCTCCGATCGGCGCGCTGCCGTGGTTCCTGCCGCGTTTCGTCGGTCATGGGAAGGCCTTCGAGATCCTGTTCGAGACCGAGTCGCTCACGGCGTCCGAGGCGCTTGAGTTGGGACTGGTGAATCGGGTGGCGCCAACGGAGAACCTGGAACATGAAGCCATTGCCAAGGCTGAATGGTTCGCGTCCAAGCCTACTGAAGGCCTGGCGGCCGCCAAGCGGATGATGACTGCATCCCACCGGGGCCTGGAATCCTACCTGGAGCGCGAGGGCGAGGTGTTTGACTACTGCTTGTCGGCCATGCGCGACCGTGGTTGAGGGTGAAGACCGTTCGACGCTCGAACAGCGGCCCCCTGCCCGTAACCATTTCCAGTCAGAGGACTCAGCCGGCCGAGCGACCGGGAAAGGACTCTCGACGAAAATGCGTGAGAGAACCGAATAGACTTTCGTCAAGCTCCGTTGCGTCTATTGGGGCGGCCCATCCATCATACAGGCGCCGTGCTGCTCGATCCGGATCGGCCTTACCCGGCGACCACCCGCGCGTGCAGGTTATTCCTCCTCCCGTTCTTTCAGCAGGTTCAGTTTTCGGTACAGAGTGGCCGCCCCGATCTGCAGGATCCTGGCGGCCTCCGTTCGATTCCCTCCCGTCAACTTCAGCACGTCCTTGATGTGCTGAAGTTGGACCTCGGCCAGCGAACGACGAGGGTCGTGGCGTGTCTTCCGTTGCTCGACAACCTGAGTAAGTTTCGACGGCAGGCATTCGGCCTGGATGACTCCATCGGTGCACACCACCGCCGCGTGTTCGATGGCGTTCATGAGTTCTCTTATGTTGCCCGGCCAGGGGTATTCCAGCAGGGAATCCAGACATGATGCGCCGAGTTGCAGCTTGCCCAGGCCGAGGTCCTTAGTGAATTTCTTGACGAAGTGCCGGGCGAGGGGCAGGATGTCCTCCCTGCGTTCCCGCAGCGGCGGAAGCTCAAGGCGAATCACTTGCAGACGGTAGAACAGGTCTTCGCGGAATGTCCCCTCCCGTATGGCTTTTTCGAAATCACGGTTCGTCGCGGCGATGACGCGAACATCGACCTTGCGGGGCTTGGTCTCGCCCACGCGCGTGATCTCCTTTTCCTGCAGCACGCGGAGGAGCTTCAACTGTATTGCCTGTGAGACATCGCCGATCTCATCCAGGAAAACGGCGCCCTTCTGGGCCTCTTCAAAAAGTCCCGCCCGGTCGGCGACGGCGCCGGTAAACGACCCGGCCTTGTGGCCGAACAGTTCGCTTTCCAGTAGCGTTTCGGCCAGGGCGCCGCAGTTGATGGCTACAAAGGGGCGTTTAGCACGCGGTGACAGGTCATGGACGTGCCGCGCCAAGACCTCTTTCCCGACGCCGGTCTCACCGGTAATCAGGATCGACGTGTCAAACCGGGCCGCCCGCTCGGCCAGGGCGAGCACCTTAAGGAAGGCGCGGCTGCGAACCTCGACAGAGGAAAGCGACGGTCCGCGCAACGCCATCTTCAGTTGCCGTCGATGGCGGGCCGTTTCACGTTGCTGTTTCCCCAACCGCTCGGTCAGTTTGCGAACCTTGCCCTGGATGTCTTCCGCTCTGAAATAGTGCAGATGCTGTGCGATCTCATCCCCCCAGGAGTCGATGTCCCTCCCGACCGCCGAGCAGTGCCGGTCACCCTTGCTTCGACACTTGTCCTCCACGAAGTACACGCTCTTCCCGATGCAATACGAGGCGTAACCGCTCGCATAGCCGATCATCGTCCAGCAGGACGGCTCTTTGGCCCTACCCAACTCGGCGACGTGCCCCGCCGACTCGGCCGAATCATGCCAGATTTGTCTCATCACAAATCCGCCCGCCGCTTCGTTCAGATCGATTGACTCGACCTCCACCCTGGCCGCGCCCTGGAGCATGTGAAGGACCGGCCCGGCCTTGAGCCACTCGATCGTGTTCTCCCAATCGAAGATCCGGCTCATTCCAGCCGCATCCGCCTGCCCCCAGAAGTATCCGAAACGGGTCAGAATTCGCCTGGCCTGGTCCTGTCCGACCATCTCGATCAGATCCCTTCGGAACTGGGCCATGGAACGAACGCCCTGAATGATCAGCCTCCGGCCCTGTAGGGACACCAAGCCGTTGGAGAACTGAATCAGCTCTTCTAGTTTAAGATCTTCGGCTCTCATCGCAATCTCTCAAAATGGGATGTCGCTTTATCATAATGATAGTCTGCAAAGGGGGGCGATATCCAGCAAGACAGGCCCTTGAGGTCGTTTCCGGATACGAACGGGCCAACTGAGCTCCGTGGCGTTGGCCACCGGCTGCGCAGGCCCAGTAGTGCATAGTGCAACGATAGACTGCTGAGCTAATGCAATATTCAATAATTCTGGGGGCGATTGGACATTTATCGGCGGTTTATGAAATGTATCGCATATCCGCATTGAACATGCGACTGCCGCTCGTTCTTAGTCTTGGCGGATTATTGGAGGGTAAGCCGGCATATCCTCTGTTCTCGTATCAGTAGTCGCCATTTGGCATGG
>Ga0180435_10003573_pt1 | contig 15492 bp, 13 predicted proteins | sample SS_ome_3_FD_132467 | JGI IMG/M metagenome (GOLD analysis project Ga0180435, IMG submission 132467) | Hypersaline lake sediment archaeal communities from the Salton Sea, California, USA - SS_3_S_1 metaG | ecosystem: Environmental > Aquatic > Non-marine Saline and Alkaline > Hypersaline >... | reverse complement strand
TGTTCGGTCCGCACGTACGGGGGTGGCGCTGGGAGGATGGTGCGGTGTCGCCGATGCCGGGGGTGAGCTTCATGGCCTACGGGACGCTGCGCTGGGGCGTGAACGTGGCCTGCGGCGACATCGACGGGGACGGCCGTGACGAGATCGTCAGCGGCGCCGGCCCCGGGGCCGTCTTCGGGCCCCATGTCCGCGGGTGGCAGGCGGGGGAAGGAGCGGTGCAGCCGCTGTCCGGCGTCAGCTACCTGGCCTACGGCACGAACAAGTACGGGGTGCGGGTGGCCTGCGGTGATATCGACGGCGACGGGATGGACGAGATCATCACCGGTCCGGGGCCGAGCGCCTTGTTCGGTTCGCACGTTCGGGGCTGGAACTACGATGGCGAAGCGCTGGCCCCGATGCACGACGTCAGTTACTTCGCCTTCCATTCAGCAGGTGCGACGGGAGGTGTGGTGGTGGCCTGTGGCGACATCGACAACGATGGCAATGATGAGATCCTCACCGCGCCGGGGCCGCTGGAGGAGAACCTCCCATGGCTGAAGAGCTGGAATTATGATGGTGAGGTGATTGGCCTGATCGAGAGTAAGACCTTCAGGTTGTTCGATGAGGGCGAGTATGTCGCCGGGGCCAACGTGGCCCTGGGAAACTTCTACGAGCCGCCTGATTTCCTGAACTGATGCCACTCATATCGCGCTCTCACCGTTTTGTGTGATTGGTCGAGATCGCCATTGAAACCTGACCGGGGAGGCCGAGATACCGAGCGGATTGGGCTAGTGGGCGCGGGTGTTCGTTAACCTGGCTCGTATTTCAAAACTGCCTACGGGGCGATCCCGGTCACCGTGCAGGAGGCCGAATCGGTCATCCCTGAGGGCGGGTAGGGCGGCTGGTTGAACGGGGCCGGGGTCACGTCCCGCCCGATCAGGGTGAAGCTGCTCTCGCCAAGCATCATTCCGGTGGCCGGCAGGGTGTTGATCCAGACGCTGACCGAGCTTGTGCCGGGGTCGAGGTTGGCCGCGCCGGCGCGCCAGCGGCTGATGCCGGTGCCATCGGGCAGGGTGATGTCGATCTGGCTGGCCATCCGCCGGGCGAAGCCGGTGTAGGTGTTGGTCAGGGTGGCGGTGAAGCGCACCGGCAGGGGCAGCACACCGGACGAGGGCTGGCAGGCCATGTCGCAATCGAGCGTATCCGCGGCGTAGGGCTGCCAGCCGGCCAGGCGGGCCATCATCCACCAGAAGGCACGGGCCTTGATGTTGCAGTTCAGCGATTCGGAATGGGCGCAGATCTCGCACTCCTCGCAGAGGGGGCTGCCCGGATTCTCGGCGCACCACTCGTTGGCCCAGTTGCCGCCGTTGTAGTTGCAGCCGTCGTCGGCGTAGAGGTGGAGGTAGGCTTCGCCGTCCGGGTCATAGCTCTCGATGTCGGCGAAGTCGTAAAGCACCTTGTTGTTGGCTAGGCAGTAGGCCCGGATCTGTTCGTTGCGCTGGTGCAGGTTCCCCTCGGTGCCGGTGCCGTCCAGGTGACCGGTCATGTAGACGAAGGTTACACCCGGGTAATCCGCCTCGAGCTGCTCCATGCGGTTCAGGTACTCGGCGATGTGGGCTTGCTCGAGGTCGCTCACCTGCCCGCACCAGGACCAGATCACCAGGTTGCGGTCGTGGCCGTCCGTGTCCAGGTAGTCCCGGGTGCGGAGGTGGAAGTTGCCGTCCCCCCAGCCGATGTCGAACGCGGGGGTACGGTCCATGATGGAGAGCATGCCGGTCACCACGCTCCCGTTCGTGGTGAAGTCGTAGAGCCCGTTGTTGGCCGGGTCGTCCATCAGCAGCTGCATGCCGTCGATGGGCTGTGTGCCGTGGGACGTGTGCCCGTAGCTGGCCCGGATCTGTGACTTGGCTTCCTCGATCCACGCCTCGGGTATGGCCTCGAGATCGGTGCAGGTGTGGTCGATGATGATCGGTTCGGCCAGCTGGGCCGCAGCGTGCGGTGCGGAGACCATCATGGCGGCGATCAGGGAAAGACCGAGGACGATCGGAAAACAATATGTACGCACGGATTCCCTCCGTTTAGGCAAAGCCGTTCAGGGGTTCGCTCTGAAGACCGTTACGCGGGTGCTGTGGAAACACTGCCCACCGGTCTGACTTCAAGCACAAACCCTAGCACAGACATAGGGAAAATTCAACTGGAAACCGATGAAAATAAAACGGTTCCCATAGCCTGCCGCCCCGGGGGGGGAGACGGGCCCCGTCCATATGGACAGGGCAGCGTGGGAAAGGTCACATCAGCGGCCTCTGATGCTGATCAGGGGGCCGTGGCGATGACCGTGCAGGTGGAACTGTCCACATCTCCGGAAGGCGGGTAGGGCGGCTGGTTGTAGGGCGCCGGGGTCACGTCGAGGGCCTCGATCCGCGCCATGTTTTCGCCGAGGAGCGAGCCCAGGGCCGGGAGGTGCTGGTCCCAGCTGAAGGTCCTCGTGCCGCCCGGGGGCACCACGGTGTGCCCGGCGCGATAGTTGGTGAAGTGTGTGCCGGAAGCGATGGTCAAGGTCACCGAGCCGGCAATGGTGCGGCTCTGGCCGGTGTAGGTGTTGCCCAGGGTTGCCGTGAGGTGCGCCGTGAAGGGCAGCGTCCCGCTCTGCGGGGCGCAGACCAGGTCGGCCGAGATCAGGCCGTCGGGCACGCCGTCGAGCTGAAGCAGCCAGACCGCCCCGCGGATCGGGCCGCCGTCGTTGTCCTGGTAGGCGCCGGCGGCGAGGTCGATGACGCCGTCGCCATCGAGGTCGCCGAGGGCGGCCAACGATGCGCCCAGCCGGTTTCCGTCGTCCAGGACGCCGGTGAAGCCGCCGGTGGTGTCGCTGATTTTCTGATGTGCCTTGACCGTGCCGTCGGCATTGAGGAGCAGCACCCAGACCGCGCCGCGGTCCATTCCGCCGTCATCGTCGCGATAGGCCCCGGCAGCCAGGTCGGTGATGCCGTCCCCGTCCAGGTCGCCCAGCGGGGCCAGGGCCACGCCGAAGCGGTCTTCGTCGTCCAGCATGACGGGGAAGCCGGTGCCGGGATCGGTGATCAATTCCTGACCTTTCACCGTCAGGTCGGCGTTCATGAGCAGGATCCACACCGCTCCGCGCTCGATCCCGCCGGCGTCGCTCTGGTACGCGCCCACGGCCAGGTCGCCGATGCCGTCACCATCCAGGTCGCCCAGCGGCACCACCGCCGAACCGAAGTGGTCAGCGTCGCTCAAGCCGCCGGTGAAGCTGCCCTGGGTGTCGCTGATCTTCTGCTGGCCCTTCACCGTGCCGTCGGTGTTCATGAACAGGATCCAGAGCGCACCGCGGTCCTCGCCGCCGTCATCGTCCTTGTAGGTGCCCACGACGAGGTCGGTGACGCCGTCGCCGTCACGGTCGCCGATATCGGCGATGGAGGCGCCGAAACGGTCGCCGTCATCCAGGCCGCCGGTGAAGCCGCCCTGGGTGTCACTGATTTTCTGCTGTGTCTTGACCGTGCCATCGGCATTGAGGAAGAGGATCCAGACCGCGCCGCGCTCCGCGCCGCCGTCGCTGTCGCGGTAGGCCCCCACGGCGAGGTCGGCTACGTTGTCTCCGTCCAGATCGCCGATCTCCCGGGTGGAGACGCCGAAGAGATCGATGTCGTTCAGGCCGCCGGTGAAGCCGCCGGTGGTGTCGCTGACCTTCTGCTCACCGATCACCGTGCCGTCTGAATCGAGGAAGAGGATCCAGACCGCGCCCCGTTCCGGGCCGCCGTCGTCATCGCTGGGGGTTCCCACCGCCAGGTCGGCCACGCCGTTCCCGTCCAGGTCACCGAGGCAGGCCACCGCGGTGCCGAAACGGTCGGCATCGTCCAGCCCACCGAGGAAACCGCCCTGGAGATCGCTGATCTTCGACTGATCGAGCACCTCACCCGCTGCGGCAAGAACCGGTGTCGCCGGGACTGCGAACAGAAGGGTCGCCGCGGTTAAAATCACACAGGCATACGTTCCGAATCTGCTCATCCGTCCTCTTGTCCTCGATCTGCGGCCGAGTGTTTCCTGAATCCGGATCTGGCGTGTGGCCCGACAAGGGTGATGCACACTTCAGCACCGGCCCATGCCGGAACCGATGACCGGCAGGGACAGAAATAGGCCCCGCAACCCGCTGGGGCCCCTTCAGGGTGTTAATATTGTGCCTTTTTCCGAAAAAATCAAGCGGGGTTCGGTTAAATTTTTATTTGCTCGCCCGATTCACAGAGGGGTCTCAGGGATGGTCCTTGAAAATCGTCCTTTTCACCGGGGGCGCCTGGGGCAGGTCCAGCTTTCTCGCGTCCCGCACCCTGAGGAGCACGAGCAGGAAATCCCCGTCGCCACCATCGGCATCGGTCGCCAGGAGCCCGCTCACCAGGTGCCATTGGTCCAGGGTCAGCCTGAGTTTCGAGGCCGCCGAGCGCACGCCGATGATCGGTGGGCCCACGTCGAGGCCCACCCCCTGAAGTTGCTCCCGGCCCTGCAGCGCTTTCAACTCCAGTTCAATATCCAGCTCCACGATTTTCAGGCCGGATTCGTCTTCTGCCTCGTAGGGGGTGAAGGCGAAGACCAGCTGCGGGGAGTCGTAGGGGCAATTCTCCTCGGCGGTGTTGTGCAGGCTGAAGCAGCCGTTCTCGCCGGGCATGAAATACTGCAGGGCCGAGCCGGACATCACTGCCGCCTTTTTACCGTTTAGCGTGCTGACTTTCGGCGACGAGAGGAGTTCCAGCGTGCAGTCCTCCGGCGGTTCCTCCTCGCCGTTCCACAGCAGCGTGTCGAATAAACCGCCCTCTTCGAAACCCACCGTGACAGCATCGCAGACGAGCAGTTGGATTTCGCCGAAAACGCTGATACCACCGCCGTTTTCCTTCAGCGTGTACCTGCCGCGGTCACTCACGACCTGGCAGTTCCGCCCTTCGTCGGCCGGGATGGCGATGATGTGCGTTTCGATCATGTACTGCGGCGTCGCCTCCTGCGCCGACAACGGCGCAAAGAGGCCGGCCAGGAGCAGTGACAGCGTCAGGATTTTCGAGATACTCATCTGTTTCTCCCTGTTTGTGGCCATGTTTCCTTCAGTTTCCACGGACCAGCGGCTTCAGCTCTCCCCGCTCCTCGAGCCAGAACGACCGTTGTTTCCGGTCCGGCTTGGTGCCCAGGACCCGAAGGTCCCTTCGGAGCGGTTCGACGATGACGACACCGACACCGTCGGACGCAGTGGGCGGCGGTGCGGGCCATTCCACGAGGGGGTGGATGAGGAAGCCGATCAGGGTGCAGGCCATGCAGCCGGCGGCGAAGGCCCAGAGGGGCACCATCGCCGGCCGCCGGCCCCCGTGGCGATGCCGTGCCTCGTCCATCGCTGCAGCCACCCTGCGGTTTAGAGACTCCGGCGGCTCGGGCAGGGGCGTTGCACCGATCAGTTTCTCAGGGTCGGTCATCGTTCTTTCTCCTCAAGCAGTGCTTTCAACTTATGCAGGCCCCGGCGGTAGAGTGAAGCCGCACTGTTCGCCGGCTGGCCGCGCACCTCGCCAATCTCGCGGAAGGTCAGGCCCTGCCAGGCCTTGAGCAGAATCACCTCTCGCTGGTCCGTGTCCAGGCGGAAGAGGCATGCTTCGAGCTGCAACCGAAGTTCCGGGTCAGGCCCACTTCCTGCGCCTCCGTCGAACAGCGGCTCCTCCCGTGACGCCCCCCGGCGCCAGGTGTCCACAGCGGCGTTGCGCACCGCGCGGTAGAGGTAAGGCCGGGGCTCCGACGGGATCGTCCCCCGGTCGAGGAGCCGGCAGATCACGGCGTGCACCGCGTCTTCGGCGGCGGCCCGGTTTCGGGTCAGGGATAGGGCGTAACCGAAAAGGCCCCGGTGGTTTTCGACGTAGCAGCGCCTGACCTGGTCGAAGAAATCTGTGCTCATCGCCTCCACCGGTTTCGGGTGTCCCGTTCACCGGTTCCACGCCGGAAGGACCGGTTTTCGTGCAGCCGGCGTGAAAAAGAGGGATGGGTGCCGGCCGGCAGGTCTCAGACCAGGGCATCTTCCATCGGGCCGATGCGCACGATGTCGATGCGATCCGGGTCGGCGATGCCCAGCCGGTGTTTCGTGTCGGCCAGGCGGATGTGGTGCGGGGGTACGGTGAAGGGCAAGTCCTTGCCGAAATGGATCTTGCGCCGGGCCTCGAGGATGCGCAGGCCGGTGGCGTCCACGGCCACCGGGTCGGTTCCCACCAGCAGCCCGCCGTAGGGCCAGGTGTACTCCGCCTGGTAGTGGTGGGCCCCCTTGCCGTGGAACAGCGGCGTGAGCATGACGAGGACGTTCAGCCTGACCTTCCACCTGACCCCCGGCAGCTGCCACAGCCCGGCCAGGTCGGCGCAGGCGTCGCCGTGCCAGTCCCAGGGGGCGGGGGTGAAGGTGATCACGTTCTTCAGCAGGCTGCCCACGCCGGACCAGTGGTGCGTGCGCATGGGCCGGATGTTGACCAGGGCGGTGGCCCCGGTGAAGTGTGAGTCCTTGTGACACCCCTGGTCCCGGACCTTGATCCGGTCCGGCGGCACGCCGGCGCCGGCCACCCGTGCCGCGATCCCTTCCTCCAGTGCCGGCGGGGTTGGCAGAAACTCCCAGTGGTTGGATTTGATCCCTACCCTGTCATCGGACCCGAAGAGTCTCGCCCAGGCTTTTTCCGGTGACCGTTCATCGAAGAGGGCGGCCACCGCGTCGTCGAGCATCCTTTGGACCACCGGGCCATTGACCTTGCGGTTCTCGTTCAGCGCTGCCGGATCTCGAACCAGTACGACCCGTGCGCGGCCTTTGCCCTTCGGCAGACGGGGTGTGGCGGGGGCGGTTACCAGGGAGGCGCCCGCCACGGCCGCGCCGGAAACCGCCTGCAGAAAATCGCGGCGGGTCAGTTTCCGTTTTCTTTCGCTCACGGGTCACCTCCGATCTTCCGGTGCTTTTCACTCACCGCATCGACGAGCCGCAGGGCCTCGTCGCGGTCGGGTGTCTCCAGGGTCGCTGCCAGAACCTCGTCCAACGGCAGGACCGCAGCCCATCCGCCGGTCGGGATACGCATCGCCGGTTCATCCCGCCACCCGGAATTCAGTGCCGTGCGGAAAGCGCGTCCGGCTTCGGCCGCGTGTTCGGCCGAAGCGTAGCGCACGAGCAGGAGCAGGCTGGCCGGCGGGGCAGGGCCGTGGGCCCCGCCGCCGGGCCCCCGGTAGCGGGCCAGCAGGCCCAGGGTCTCCCGGGTCAGCCGCAGCGGATTTCCCCCGACCGGACGGTAGCGGCGGGCCAGGTCGTGGTGGTCATGGAAGTAGTAGAGTTGCTCGACGAGCAGGCCTTCTTCCGGCAGCAGGCCGGCAAGGGCCGGCGGCGCGGCATCGCCCGGTATGGCCTCGGCCACCGCGGCGCCGATGGCGCGCACGGCCCGGGCGGATGCAGCCGACTCGTGGATCGCCACCACCGAGACGTAGTAGCGGTCCTTCCAGAAGGAGAGCGAGCCGCCCTGGTACTCCGACTCGCGGCCGATGCCGGGGTTTTCGCCTTCGCGGATGTCGTTGTGGTAGGCGCCGCAGGCGTCGGCGGCCGAGCCCATGTCGAAGATGTCGGCGATGATGTCGTTGGCCTCGGCGTGGGTGTAACGGCGGTGCACCGTGCGTTGCACATTGAACGCGCGGTAGATCTCGGCGCCGCCGTCGATGAGGTCGAAGAGGGTGTCTGCGGTGAAATGGCGGTCCGGCCCGGCCGGGGCGTAGCCTTCCACCTTTTCGGGCAGCAGGGCCGACAGGGCTGCTGCACCGCTGCTGGTTTCCCTTCCACCGTTCATCGTCTGCTCCCGGGTATGGTTTACCCATTCTACCACGGGTGCGAGGCGGGGTAGGCGTTGCGGTTCAGCGGACTTCAAACTCCAGCACCGTGCCGGCGCTGCCGCGGACGAAGGCTTCACCGAAGGCGGCGACCATCATCGCTTCGGCGCGGTAACCGGTGCAGTGTGAGCAGGCCACGGTCTCCACGCCCCACTCCCGGAAGCGGTGGATCGTGGCCCGGATCCGCTCTTCCGATGCACGGACCAGGTGCGTGCCCCCCACGACGGCCCGGACACGCTGTACACCGGTGACCTGCCGCAGGCGTTCCACGGTGTTCACCGGCCCGCGGTGGGCGCAGCCCAGCACCACCACCAGACCGCTCTGCGTCCTCACGGCCAGGGCCAGGTCGTCGGCCAGCGGATCCGGTTCCGGCCCCTGCGCCCCGGCACGCAGGAGACCCTCGTCCACCGTCTCGAAGGGGCAGGTCATCGGCACCTCGCCGCTGGTGACCACCCGGGGGGTGACCCACACCGGCTCGCGGCTCAGCTCGAAGGAGGCGCCCAGGCGCTCCAGATCTTCCCGGGGGAAGGGCATGCCGATCTCGGGGTATGGCGGCCCCTTTCTCGTGCTGTACTTCGTCTCCCAGACCTGGGGATGGGCAATGACCCGCACCGGCCCGCTGCGCTCGAGCACCGCGGCCAGCCCGCCGGTGTGGTCGATGTGCCCGTGGCTCAGCACGACGGCGTCGAGACCGGTGAGGTTCACCTCAAGCTGCTCGACGTTGTGCGGCAGGGCGAGGCCCATGCCGCTGTCCAGCAGCACGCGTTCGCTCCCCGCCTCCACCAGCAGGCTCAGCCCCCACTCCCCGAGGCAGCCGAAGGCCGCCTTGTTCTCGCTCAAGGTGGTGATCCGTACGGTCATGATTGAGCCCCTTCCCTGGAATCCCGGATCACGCAGCTCTCCACGGCCAGGCCCACGTCCCGGGCCACCAGGGGGCACTTGGCCAGGAAGAGGAAAATGATCCGCCGCGGGTGGTTGTTCAGGCACTCGAAATTGCCCTGGCCCTTGGCGAGCACCAGGTCTGCGGCATGAAACTCCCGGACGAATGGTTCAGAACAGTCGTCGAGCCAGGTGCCCGGCGTGTCCGAGCCGTTGTCGATCACGGTGTACCGTTCGGTGAGCCCGCTTCGCTCGGCGTCTTCCAGGGTGGCATCGTTGATCGTCGGACCCCCGCGCACGGCCACGGTCAGTTTTGCGGCTCCGATCCACTCCAGCAGCGGCCGGTCGAAAACGATCTCCCCGGCATTGTCGCAGAGGAAGAGCACCCGTTCGGCTTCGCTCAGTGCATGGCGCAGCCGCTCCAGCGCGCCGGGCTCCACGGTGCGGGAGAGGGCGCCGGCGAAGACCCGGTTGACGTCGGCGTCGATGCCGGTCTTTGCCCCGAGGTCAATGGCATTGCCGACGATGGAGAAGAGCACCGCGGCGCGGAAGGGGTCTTCGGCTTCGTTGATCACCCGCTCGATTTCCGGCAGGCGGCGCAGTGCCCGCTCGGTGTCGTCGATCTTGCGCTGCCGGTAGGGGTCCGGGTCGCCGGTGATGCGGCGGATGGCGCGGTGGATGTCCCGGCCGATGACCGGCGGGGGCAGGCTCCAATCCAATTCGGCGAGCAGGCCCAGGGCATGCCGCAGCAGGTCCCGGGTGGTTTCCTCGTCGAGGTCGAGGGAGCGGGCGGTGCTCAGCGTCTGCTTGACGAAGCAGGGAATGCAGTCGAGATTGATCTTCATGCAGCAGGGCCTCCGGTGATGCGTTCATCGTCACTCTACTCCAGATCGACTCGCCTGAAAACAACCACAATTCCGACCGTTCAGAGCGGGGTTCCCGGGTGTGATGATCCCGCCCGCTCACTGTCCGCCCCAGGTGCCACGTGTCCGGGGACCTCATGGGCCCGATGAGACGACACTGTTCGTACGCTATTTTTATCAATGGGTTACCTGTGGTGCTCGCCGAGCTGCCGTTGGCACGGGTGTTGCTAAGCCAATGGGGTGGATTCGAGTATGCACCGCGGCTTCCGGCCTGCGCGGGCCGGCAGGGGAGGGGAAAGATGGGATCAAAAGGGCCACGGCAGGCAATTCGGCGCGTGGCCGCACTGCTCACCGCCTGTTGCCTGCTGGTCTGCGGGCTTACCGGTTGCGTGAGCACCCGGGTGGTGTGCGAGGCGTCGCCGGACGTCGACACTTCGGTGAGCCTTTCGGTCTACCTCGAAACGCAGCACCGCCGCCGGGGCGGGCCGACGGTGGGGGGCGTGGTCACTGAGCTCTTCTACATCGACGGCGACCGGCGCCAGCTGGTCCGCCGTGAGCTCGCCGGGCAGTGGCGGCAGGACGGGCTGGTGCCCGGTGTTTACGAAACCGAGGTGCGTTGCCGGGCCACCGGGGATGGTGAGTGGGAGGACCTGTCGGGCGACACCCTCGAGCGCTTCACCCTGCGCCCGGGGGAGGATGCCGACATCGCCATCGTGCTGGAGAAGACGCCGGTGGGGGTGATCGTTGTGGCCGGGCTGGCCGCGGCGTTGCTCGCCGTGCTGCTCGTCGACACGCTCGACGACGCCGACATCGGTATCGGGGAACTGCTCGTCCCCCCGGTGCCCGACGAACTGGCCCTGCTTGCGCCACCCCCGGAGTTGGTCTGGCTCGGCGTTGACCTGGCGCTGGCCGCTTCCGAAGCGTACGCCATCCCCCCCGCCACTGGAGGGCCGGTCCCCACGACCCCCGGGGCGAACCTCGTGGTGGTGGATCACTACCCGCGGCACCTCTCCACCGGCGTGGGCCCGGAGGAGGATATCCGCTTCCGTTTGAGCGCCGAGATCCTGGCCGACAGCCTCGACCCCGGCGACCTGGTGCTGGTGGACCATGCCGGCCGCCAGGTGGTCAGCGGCGTGTACAGCCCCGATGGACGCACCTGCATCCTCGACCCGCTCCGCCCCCTTGAACCGGGACGCACCTTCACCGTGACCCTGCGGGGCGAGGGGCTTCGCACGCCGGACGGCGGGGCCATGGCCGAAGACTACTGGTGGTACTTCACCACGGCCTTTTCCGAAGAACCTGCTTCCGCCTATTAACGACGAACTCGGCACGGCAATTGCTTTCTTTGGATGCACGTTGCCCGGCACGCGCATATGTCGTGCCAAAACGGCAGAAACCAGTACCAGAGAGATGCCCGGCGGCCGGGCCGGTGTGCCATTCCGGCCCGGAACCCGATCCGGGGGGGCTCGAACGAGGAGGATGGACCATGCGGAAATATGCCTACCTGCTGATGATCGGCTGCATTTTCTTTGCCTCGGCGATCTCGGCCGGCGCCGGACCGGGCTGCGAGAAGCACGAAAAGAAGATCGAGGCCATCGCCCTCACCCTCGACGAGTTGGAGGACGGCAAAGTCATCGAGTTGGGGGACGGCGGCGAACTGGTAATGACGCAGGACGGCGACGCCTGGACCTTCACGATGAAGAATGCCGAGGGCAGCGAAAACTCGGTCTTCACCATCGCCCTGGATGGCGGCGATGAATCGGCGAAGATGGTGAAGATCGTCACCACTTCCGATGGCGACGATGTCTGGACCGACGTGACCACCGGCGAGGAGCACGACCTGGACGGCAAGCATTGCGCTATTTTCATCGGCGACGATGGCCACCACGACAAGAAGGTGATCTGCAAGCAATTCGAGTCGATCCACTGCGGCCCGGCCTACACCTGCGGCACCTGCGGCCTCACGGTTTCGGTGCCCGAGGGCAAGGACAAGGGCGCGTACAGCTGCCCCAACGGCTGCGGCGAACTGAAGAAGTGCGACCGCTCGAAGGAAGCGAAGAAGTGCTACGCCTACAAGGTGGTCACCGACTCCGGCGAAGAGAAGGAGGTGGAGGTGGAGGTGGAGGTGGAGTAACCGCGGGCAGATCCATTGTCCTGACACAACCGATCCCCCGGGTGCCTGGAGTGGCGACCGGGGGATTTTCATGTACCAGCTGCTTCAGCCATTTGACTGAGTACCGGCTTTCCATTACGCTTTCGGAAATCTCTTCTCGTGCGTGGAAATTCTTCACGAGGGCCGGACATGGGGGAAGCTGCCGAGCGACTGGTCGGGCTCATCGAGGCCAGTGATCACGGTGATGAACTGGCACTCGATCAGCTGATCGAGCTGGTCTATTCCGAACTGCGCGGTCTGGCCGCCCACCAGCTCCGCCTGGAACGACCGGATCACACGCTCCAACCCACGGCCATCGTTCACGAAGTCTATCTCAAGCTCTTCCAGCAGCAGGATGTGAAGTGGCGCAACCGATTGCATTTTTTCCGCGTGGCAGCGCACCAGATCCGCCGTGTGCTCGTCGATCATGCTCGCGGCCGCAATCGGGGCAAGCGCTACGGCCAGCTCTGCCGGGTGACCCTGGACCAGGCCGCCGGCGCCGGCCTGCCGGTGGTGGATCTGATGGCGCTCGATCGCGCGCTGGCCAGGCTCGAGGAACACTCCGCCGAGGCGCTGCAGATCGTCGAGCTGAAATACTTCAGCGGCCTGACCGAGGCGGAAATCGCCGAATTGCTCGATGTCTCGGATCGCACGGTCCGCCGGCACTGGGTCTATGCCCGGGCCTGGCTGCTGCGCGAGCTGGGCCACGGGGGGGACGGGAACGATGGCTGACGGTGAGCGCCTGGAACGGGTCATGGCGCTGCTGGAGGAAGTACGCGACCTTCCCGCCCACCGTCGCGCAGCCTTCCTCGATCGGGCCTGCGGTGACGACCGCGACCTGCGCGCCGAGCTCGAATCCCTGCTCGAGGCCGACGCCGGCGACAGCCGGTTCATGAAGGAACCGCTCATCGGTCCGCCGGATCGAACGGACCCCTGGATCGGTCGCACCCTGGGGAACTACCGCCTCATCGAGGTGCTGGCCGCCGGCGGCATGGGCGTGGTCTACCGGGCGCAGCAGGAGCACCCGCGGCGCCCGGTGGCCGTGAAGCTGATCCGCAGCGGAGCGGTATCCGCGCAGCTCCTGCGGCGGTTCGAGCTGGAGGCTGACGTGCTGGGGCGTCTCGACCACCCCGGCATCGCCCAGATCTTCGAGGCCTCCACCGTGGAGACGGATACCGGCCCCCAGCCCTTCTTCGCCATGGAACTCATCGACGGGCCGCCGCTGAACCGCCATGCCGAAGACCGGGACCTGCGCACCGAGGAGCGGCTGCACCTGTTGGTCAAGGTCTGTGACGCGGTGAACCACGCCCACCGCCGCGGCGTGATCCACCGCGACCTCAAGCCGGCCAACATCCTCGTTCGTGAGGACGGCCAGCCCAAGGTGCTCGACTTCGGCGTGGCCCGCATCACCGACGCCGACCTCCAGGCCACAACCATGCACACCGACCTGGGGCAGATCATCGGCACCCTGGCCTACATGAGCCCCGAGCAGGTTCGGGGGCACCACGAGGAGCTGGACATCCGTTCCGATGTTTACTCCCTCGGCGTGCTGGGCTACGAACTGCTCACCGGACGCCTGCCCCAGAAACTGGCCGGGAAGAGCATCAGCGAGGCGGCGCGGATCATCGAGCACGAGAATCCCTCCACCCTGGGCGCCTCCGGGGGGGCGTTCGCCCCCGACCTGGAGACGATCATCGGCAAGTGCCTGGAGAAAGAGAAGTCGCGGCGCTACGGTTCCGCCGCCGAACTGGCCGCGGACCTCCGCCGCTTCCTCAACCACGAGCCGATCGCTGCCCGCCCGCCGAGCCTCGGCTACCAGTTTCGCCGTTTCGCCCGGCGGAACCGCGGGCTGGTCGCCCTGGCCGGGCTGGCCCTGGCCGCGCTGGTGGCCGGTTTGGCGATCTCGCTGGCCGGGTGGAATTCGGCGGCGAACGCGCGAACCCGGGCCGAGACCGAGGCTGAAAAAGCCAAGCTGCTCAATGCCTACCTCTCCGAAATGCTGGAGGCCCCCGATCCCTGGGTCGATGGCCGGGAAGTGAAGGTGGTGGAGATCCTCGACCAGGCTTCACGTGAGCTGGAACAGTCCCTTGGCGGCCAGCCGGAAGTGGCGGCCCAGGCCCACCACCGTCTGGGCTTCACCTACTACAGCCTTGGACTCTACGAAGAAGCGGAGCCGCACCTCGCCAGGGCGCTGGAGATCAGCGCTGACGTCGGCGACGTTCCGGTGGACGCACGGGTGATGATGCTCACCGACATGGGGGCGCTGAAGATCGATACCGGTGAGCTGGAGGAAGCGGAACGGTGGGCCCGGGAGGCCTTCGAACTGGCCGAACGGTCCCTGGACCCGGCTGACCCGATCCGCAACACGGCGACCCACAACCTGGCGCTGGCCCTGTGGTACAAGGGCGACGTGGATGAGGCGGCGAGGTTGATGGAGATCTGTCTCGAACACTCTTCGCCCGATGAAGGTGTCCAGGAGAGCGACCGCATCGCCACCATGTCGTCCCTCGGCAACATCTACCGCCAGCAGGGAAGGATCGAGGAGGCCCGGCCGCTGCTCGAGAAAGCCTATGCCTGGAACCGGGACCATTTCGGCGACGACCATCCGCAGACCGCCATCTCCCTCAACAACCTCGCCTTCGGCTACCAGGAACTCGCGCAGCACGACCTGGCGCTGGAGATGTTCCGGCGCTCCCTCGATTCCCGCCGGCGGGTGCACGGTGACCGCAGCCAGAGTGTGATCATCGGCCTGCACAACCTCGGCATGCAACTGAGCCTGATGGACAGTGATGCCGAAGCCCTGCCCCTCTTCGAGGAAGCGAACGTCGCCGCCGAGGCCGTCCTGGACGACGCCCACTGGCTCAAGCCATGGATCCATTCCACCTACGGCCGTACCCTGGCGAAGCTCGGCCGCCATGCCGAGGCCGAGCGGGAGCTGCTGGCCAGCCTGGACGGCGTACGCGCCGTCCTCGGCGGCGACCACTGGCGCACACGCAAGCTCTGCGGATACGTTGCCGCGTTTTATGACGCCACGGGCGACGATGGCCGAGCCGCCGAATACCTGGCCCTGGCAGGAGAAGACCACCCGACCCCTGCCGCGTCCTGAGTAAGCCCCCAAAAAAAGAATGTCCGGTTTTCCTCCCCGCCGTCGCGATACGAACAGCCGGGCTGCATTCGTCCCGGATGCAGGTAAACACGAACTCAACGAGGTGACGTCATGAGCAACCGCATTGTTCCCTTCTTTTTCATCGCCACCCTGTGCCTGGTTCCGGCATCGGCTTCGATGGCCCAGATGCTGGATTACCGCGCCGACTACGCCGTCGGTGATTCGCCCGAGGGGCTGGCCATCGGCGACCTGAACGGCGACGGCTCCCCGGACGTGGTCACGGCAAATTTCAGCGGCGGCAACATATCGGTGCTGCTGAGCAACGGTGACGGCACCTTTCAGAACGCGGTGAACCACTCCGTCGGGAGCCGTCTCCGCTCCGTGGCCATCGGCGACCTGGGCGGGGACGGCTCTCCGGACCTGGTGATCGGGAACGACGGGGTCAGTGTCCACGACGTCTATGTATTGATAGGGAATGCTGACGGGACGTTCCAGTCCGCGTTGACTTACTACGCCGGCGGCCAGTGCATAGACGTGGCCATCGACGATTTCGACGGCGACGGCCATCCGGACCTGGCCGTGGCCAATAGCTCGTATGACAGGGTGAGCATCCTGCTCAACGACGGGGACGGCACCTT
>Ga0180435_10003572_pt1 | contig 15494 bp, 14 predicted proteins | sample SS_ome_3_FD_132467 | JGI IMG/M metagenome (GOLD analysis project Ga0180435, IMG submission 132467) | Hypersaline lake sediment archaeal communities from the Salton Sea, California, USA - SS_3_S_1 metaG | ecosystem: Environmental > Aquatic > Non-marine Saline and Alkaline > Hypersaline >... | reverse complement strand
TCGTACCTCTTGATGTGCGCAGAGAATGGTGCCTATGGATGTCGAAGAATGCCGCGGCAGATAGGAAAGCACGTATTGTTGCTGACGTATTTGCAGAGGATCCAGATGTGGTACTACCGTACCAAGTACTGAAGGAAGCCATCGAGCAGTACTCGCCCATGCTTTGCGTGCAGGATGCTCTCTGGGTGTTCAACACCCAAGCTCGTAAGTTCGGTGCACCGTTTGAGATAGTCAATGACATACCATTTACTGGTAAGGCGATTGACCTCTGCGACCGCCGGTACGCAGCTTACCTTGGTCATTAGTTCGAACAAATACCCCGCAGCGATGCGGGGTATGTTCTATATAAGCGAGAGGATATACTTCGCTTCCCTCTCTTTCACGGGTGTCACAGAGAGCCTGTTGCCCGGTCGAAGTACGAGAAGTTTCTGTAGTTTCTTATCCTTACGCATCTGTTCAAGAGTGAGCGTCGTTTTGCATTTACTCTTGTAGCAGACATCAACGAGTATCCACCGAGGCGCTTCACGATTAGACTTCGGGTCGTAGTGTTTATCCTTTTTATCAAACGCGGTTTTGTCGGGATACGGCTTGGAGCAGACGGTTCCCAGACCTACAACACCTGGCTCCTTGGTGTTCGAGTGGTAAAAGAAAACCAGGTCTCCTTGCTGCATGTCATCACGCATAAAGTTGCGTGCCTGGTAGTTTCGCACACCATCCCACGGAGTGCGTTTATCCTTCATCAAGTCGTCGATACTGTAATCTGATGGTTCTGACTTCATTAACCAGTAGTTCATTGCACTGAGTATACCAAATAGTTGATATAGACTATTCTGTAGGTATGAAGTTTGCTGAATATATCGAACGTCACGGAAAAGCCTTCAAGCTGTTTCTTGCTCTATCGCTGACCATACTGTTTTGGACGGTGTTGCTTGCTTGTTTCTCACCTGAAGAAATCGTTGCGTGGCTTGGTGTTAAGAACGGGTATGCGGTAATGTTTCTTGTTTCCCTCTTCGGGGGTGTATCAGCCCTTACCGCAGGGTCATACTTTGGTGTACTACTCACCCTTGCTGCCGGTGGTCTCGATCCAATACTGTTGGGAATTGTTTCAGGTACTGCTGCCACGGTCGGTGATACTGTCTTTTACTTTGCAGGAAAACACGGTGGGCGCACACTCAGTCGCGGAAAGTTACGTCGCACATTGAAACGTATGAGCCGTTGGTTGAACAAAAAACCCAAGTGGTTTGCCCCCATTTTACTTTACTTCCTCGCAGCATTCACACCGATTCCAAATGACATTACAGCTGGTGTTATGGGGCTCGCACGCCGTTCGTGGCTTGCGACAGTGCTTCCACTTGTACTTGGCAATATCACACTGACGATTATTGTCGCCTACCTTGGTTACACGTTCTGGTAAGAAATACTAGTATTAATTACGTAATTAATACTAGTATTTCTTGTTGACGTACCTCTATAAAAGTTGTACTGTCACTCGCGGATACATAACTTCACAAACGTGAAAAAGGAGTACCCAATATGTCTATGTTGTATGTTGGAACCAGGGTTCCCTGGGAACTACACGCAGCTAAGCGTCGGAAGGCGTTGAACTATGACGTCGCTCTAACAAAGGACCAGTACTCGATGTTTCTTGAGCGCTATGACACTGAGCGGTTTGGTCCTGGGTACATGGGAGTACTCATCGATGAACAAAGCTTCGATGAAGAAAGCGTGAAGTCAATGCTTACGTTTGCACTACGGAAGCAACTGGCCCAGCCCGTGGTTGTGCTGCTCGACACCGGCACAAGTGATGTACAAAGTGCACGGCAGTTGCAGTACCTAGCTCGTGGCGCTGCATTCTGTGTTAGCAGTACGGTGGAGTACGAAGAGTTGTATCGAATGCTTGAAATGCGCGTGTTTACCTCTCGCGAGAGAGAACATGTCGATACATTAGAGCTCGGTGGGGTGCAGCTCATTGTGGATGTAGAGCGGAGACGGTTTGAGATTGACGGTGAGGCTGTTGAGCCTTGGCCCAAATCTTGGCTACTCTTCTCTGCCCTGTATGCACGGAGAAATAAACTAGTGACTGCTGATCATTTGGTCGAACTGTGTGACTTTACCAATGATACAGACCTGCGCTCACACATATTTCGCCTACGAAAAGAATTGGGAAAGGCAAAGAATATGTTGCGCACGAGACGTAGTGTTGGATACGGTCTTTTTGCAACAACAACCCCCGGGTAACGGGGGTTGTTTTTATTTAGAAGAGTTGTTCACCTTTCTCCTTCCATCGCTTGAACAAATATATTGCACTCAGTACGTACAGGATTCCTGCGATAACAAAGACCGAGTAACTCATGGTCACGGTCATACCAATGTTCACCCGAAAGAGTCCAGCGATGCCCAAATGCAATCCAGAACCAATCATGATGGCAAATGCTGCTATATCCGCACCTTTCTGAGCACCAAACACCCGCCATTCTTTTTGTTGCCATAGATAGAGCAAGTATCCAGCTGCCACTCCGGAGAGTATCTGGCCGAGTGTGAGCAATGTAGTAAGGAGACCCATGAGTGCCGGAACCAGCATGGCGACATACATCACTGGTGGCATTCCCCCAATAATAAGTGCCACTGCGGCAACGAGTAGTCTGATCTCTGAATAGAGAAAACTATACTTCTCGAGCTTCTCTGGTGTTGTGTGTTCTTTGATATCCATAAGCCTTATTGTTACTTGCCTTAAGCATAGCACCACCGAGACGGACTTCAACAACACAAAAGGCCCCTTTCGGGGCCTTTATGCTACTCACATGAGATACCATCCACGTGTGCCTTGAGGCAGCGCATCTGTTTCTTCAAAAGGAAGATAAACAGCACAACGAGCACTGCAAGTAGGAATACTCCCCACCAGAACATGAACGCGGTGGAACTGAAGAGTGCGAATACAAACGAGGTTAGCACCGCGTATGCTACGTACGGACATACAAGACTCCATTGTGAGACGTGGAACTCGTTCTTGAGTTCAGAGGTAAAGAAATCTTTGAGCAGCATAGAGCCAAAGATGAGATACCAGGTTTCGAATGCAAGTGCTCCAACCATAAGAATAAGCATGAACGTATGAAGTTCTGCGCCGTGATGATGCTCAAGCCAGTGTGCAAGACGGAACGCACTTATTGCATAGAGTGTTACGTTGGGAATGACAATGAGCAAACTAGGCAAGAACTGCTTAGCTGGAAGCCCCTCGCCTGCAAAGTGCCGTTCAAACAACACATTAAGCTTGGTCGAGAGAAGGAAGAAGCCCATAAGGCCTGACACAAGCGCCATGAACGCTGCGATGTCAGCAATACTTTTGTCGGTAGAGAGCGCTGCAATACCCGCGCCTGTGACGGTGACCATGCCAAGTACGAATGGATGCAGTAGCCAACCAAAATGAATATGCTCAATATCAAATCCCTTCACAAAAGATATCCTTAAGAGCGTTAACTCAAGCACCATGGTTGCTAGCCACAGTGCACCCCAAAAGATGAGCCCAGGAAGCATGATGGCCTGTAGATTGTTTGCAAACTCCGGAATGAAGTAGCGGACAGGACCGATGACCACATTCATTGTCATCGTGAGTGAGATGAGTGGCGCCACGAGAACAGCGTTCTTCAATGGGTCATTCCATATAGCGCGCCACTTACCTTCCTTGAGCCACTCAACAAACACTTTCAAGAGCGCAAGCGTGAGTACAATGTGTATGAGTGCAAAGATTACAATACCCAACTCTGCAAGCGAGTAGACAAGTGCCTGCGCTCCTTCAGCTAGTTCTACGGTCTGTGAGCGCTGAATAAGGCCCTTACCATGCGGGAGCGTGTAGTTGATAAACGCGAAGAATGCCACCGCTATACCACCTGCTCCCAAAGAGGCGAGAAAGTGAAGTGGAGAAAATACACTGCGAAGTTGTTCCAACATAGCGTGTTAGTTACTTTTTGCTAATTCACGGATAAACATGCCAAGCTTGCGTGCTGCTCGTTTGGGGTCCTTGCTGTTCTTCACACATGCCTGTGCCTGCTCTTCTATATAGCTAGAGGTAGCAGAAGCGAGTGCGCTTTTGGCAGCCTTGAGTTGCACGATGACACCGTCGCAACTCTTATCATCGTCCATCATCCTGTCGATGGCTTCAAGTTGTCCGATGACATTACGTATACGTGCCTGAGGACTTTTCATGACTAGCAGTATAGCTAACACCCCCAGGGGGTGTCAACAAACATGCTCTAGTACTTCCTCCAGAAGTACGGAGTAAGAAGGATGAGTACTGTAAAGAGTTCGAGCCTACCGACTATCATAAGCGCAGACAGAAATATTTTTACTCCTTCGGGTAGCAATGCGTAATCCCCCATTGGACCCACTGCACCTATACCTGGTCCTATGTTTCCAAGTGTTGCTGTAACGGCACCGACTGACGTCGGGGTATCAACACCCCACAGCATAAGGACCACAACGGAGACAGTCGCGATGACGATGTACAGCATCACAAAGGCCATAATACGGTACAGGATATGTTCCTGAACCCGAAGACCATTGAAGCGCAACGGCAGTATGGCGTCTGGGTGGAGTTGTTTTCTGAACTCTAAAAGCGCATCACGAAATAACACAACGTGTCGCATTATCTTGATGCCACCCGCCGTTGAGCCAGTCATTCCTCCGATAAACATGAGAATGAACATTACATATAGGAGCGGAGGTGCCCAAGTTACGTAATCTGCCGTTACGTATCCCGTGGTTGTGACTATCGACACAACCTGAAATAGTGCGACGCGAAAAGACTCCTCAAGGCCAGCGCTGTGCAAGAAAAGATATCCAGCGACGAATAGTACAGGTATGAACACATAGCGAAGATAGGAGCGAAGCTCATCATTTTGCAACACGGCCTTAAGTCGACCAGTGATAGCGGTATAGAGAAGTGCGAAGTTCATACCGGCCAGCAACATAAAGACCGCAATGGTGTACTGAATATGTGGGTCGAATGCAGCGATGCTGGCTTGTTTTGTCGAAAAACCACCTGTTGAGAGTGTGGTAAGTGCATGATTCAAGGCGTCGAATATACTAAGGCCGCCAATGAGTAAAGACACAAACGCCATTATTGTGAGTGTGGCATACACGACCCACATAAGTAGTGCTGTTTCCTTGATGCGTGGTCGCAGGCGGTCAATCATCACTCCGGGAGACTCCGCATTGAAAAGTTGCATGCCTCCAAAACCGAGTATCGGCATAATGGCAATCATAAGGACCACGATGCCCATACCACCAATCCATTGTGTAAGACTGCGCCACAGTAAAATACTCGGCGCTGTTGATTCAATTGTAGTGAGTACTGTTGCTCCTGTAGTTGTAAAACCGGAGACTGTTTCAAAGAAGGCGTCTGTGGTCGAGGTGAGTGTGCTTCCGAGTAGGTACGGGAACATGCCAACTGCTGATACTAAGAGCCATCCTGTGGTCACTATCACAAATATGTCACGTTTGTATAAATTGCGTCTTGATCTGTTGGGAAGCCATAGAAGTACGCCAATAATGGCAGCAAGGCCAATACTGTAGAGGAATGCTGTTGTTTGACCATCCTGCGCACCCAACGAAAAGACGGTAGGTACAACAAGGAATCCAGCCTCAATAAGCAACAGCAATCCTAGAATCTTGAGAATGGAACGTGTATTAAGCGCCATACTTTTCTACAGAAGTGCCTGGAACTCCTGTCGTATCGCATGGTGGCAGGCAGCGATGACCTTGTCTCTCGCTTGGATTTCAATACTATCTTCCAGTTGTAATGGCTTGTTATCGCGAAGTACCGCACCAACAACGAGTCGTGTTTCTTGGGCAAGCGGCAACTCCATGAGTGATTTTCCAACGAGCGCACTACCATCCTTAACAACAAATTCAATGGTCTCCATCTTGAGTCCCGGAACACTCGCAACTGAAAGAACATTGCCCTTACCTACGTGGCGGAAAATGAAGTCGGCAGATATCAGTTTCTTATTGATAAGCGTATCAACGCCAAACTCATGTGCTGCATGTAGGTAGTGAACATCCTTAACAAACGCAATAGTGTGACGTACGCCATGCTTCTTAGCAAAGAGACACGAGATGATATTAACCTCAGGATCTCCTGTAGCAGCTACAATGGCCTCCATTTCGTTGATGTCATGCTCCTCAAGGAAACCTGGTTCTTGTACATTGCCGTGTACCACTAGAACATCAGGCAAGAAGTCCGCCATCTCTTCAGCCCAGTCTCGGTCTCTGTCCACGATTGTCACCCGATACTTCTTGTTCTGCAGACGTCGTGCTGTCTCAATGCCCGCCCTGCTGCCACCAAGAATGATTGCGCGGCGAGTATGCTTGCCTTTGTTGTTAGCCAATTCAGCCAGTTGCGCAAGCCCTTGTTGTTTCGTAATAAAGTAGACATAGTCACCCGCTTCAATTGGTAGGTTTTCTGCCACAAGGTGTGTAGCATCGTCGCGTACAAGTGCCACAGGTGTGAACTGTCCATCAGCATAATCGGAGGCTATATCTGATAGTGTTCTATTCTTAAACGAATCATCGTTAGTTACTGGGAGACCGGCGATGTAGTATCTTCCATGTTCAAACTCAACCAAGTCAGAGTATGAGGGCCTATCAAGAAGCAACTCTATCTCATCTGCCGCAAGTGCGTCTGGCGAGATTATTTCATCAATTCCTAAACCTCTGAAATCAAAAGCATCGTCATGTTGTAGGAGTTTCGAGTGTCGTACGCGTGCTATGACATGACGTGCCCCAAGTCGTTTAGCAAGTATTGCAGACATAAGGTTCAACTCTTCCCGTGGCGTGACTGCAATGAACAGGTCTGAGGTGGGTACGCCAACTGTGACCAGATTATCGTACGAAAGAACATTGCCTCGAAAGACCATCACATCATGTTTTGATGCGACATCTTCAAGTTTGTCTTGGTCCATGTCAATAACACTGAGAGAATGATTCTCCTCGGTGAGCTTTTCAACTAAGTACGTGCCGAGATCCCCAGCACCGGCTACAACGATATGCATAGAATACTTTGATTATAACCCTGACATACTCTTGTTCAATTGGTACTTGTCTACTTTTTGAGCTGCACAAATGTACTTGCCTTTTTGTGAGTTAAGGGCATTATCAGATATGGAAACACCCTTTGGTCCAACTACAAGGAGAACCGATGAAATGTGCGCTGCAACAAGACGAGTGTGTCGCAGTGTTCTTTGTCGGAGGCGTTCCCTACCTTGGGTTCAGTAAAGATGCTCTTACCTACACCTTGACTGCACCTACCGTAGGTCGCGTCCGAACGAAGGACGGTGCTGCATACTGCTCACATTGCGGAGCTCGAATTGTGGTTCGACATATGGAAATCCAGGTCGTTAATTGTATTCCAAGTGGTTCAGGTACGATGCTACATGAGTGGACTAGCACGTTCGCCCAGGTACCGTACCAGAGATGTCGGTTCTGTGCCGACGAGCCTGACATGAGTCATGTTGTGTTGTTAAACACCAGCAAATACGCCACCGAACACTCATACAGGCATATAGCACAGCCACAGCTCCATGAATGGCCTGAAGTACAATCGCTCGACACTATGTTGACCTCAACAAAGACCCCGTAATGAACAAGCCCCCGATGCCGGGGGCTTTTTGCGTGCGACCTTGCGGTCAAATTAGATTGTGTTTTTTTCCGTGGCGAAACAGGAAAACGTAGAAAACAACAACTATGGCAACGAGCGCTAGCAGTACCCAGGGCCCGTAGTGCAGTAGCAATACATGCCAAGTGCTGTCGTGGCTGCCGTGCGCTAACGCAACGCCGGGAAATGTGGCAACGAGTGCCGCTAAGAAAAGAACAAGGTTTTTCATATGGTTACTCCAATGGTTGAAATCCAGGACGCAGTATACCAAGGTCTTTTAGATGTACAATACCCCGCTTGCGCGGGGCATGTTTAATTGTTGACAGTAGTCTGTCCATACAAACACTTAACACAGCGATGATGCCGGATGATTAAGAGCGCCACTAAAGGGGTTGTACTCAGCACTCCTGATATTCCAGCATTAAGAATCATGCCAATAGATGGAAAAATCATAGGTATCATTAAGTAGGTAAGATACCCAATGCCAATCCCCATGATGATTACCCACGCTAGTGCGACGAAAAACAAACTTTTCTTGTTGCACCGTTTGCATTCTGGACGACTAATGCAAGGAATAGGAAAATCCTTCATCGTTCTCTCCTGATTGCTGTTTAGCTCTTGTACTATAATAACATAATATACAGAAAAATCAATACATTAGCACCATGCTATAGTAAATCTATGGATACAAACAAGGGTATTGATGTCCCCACCCTCGCCGCACTGGTGCTTGTGCCGCTATATGTTGTTGCCGTCCTTGTTGTGCATGCAGTCTGGCCGTCGGGTGAACCGACACCAGTTGTTCATGAACCCACCATCACGTTTGTAGGTGACATGATGTTCGATAGGTACATTCGAGAGCGCGCAGAGGTTCATGGGTATGCTCGAGTACTTACAGATACAACGAATCTGTTTGCTGATACGGACATTCTTGTCGGCAACCTTGAGGGGCCGATAACCACTTTTACGCCTGTGTCTGATTGGCGTGAGGGCGGACCGAACCACTACACATTTACATTCGCGACCACAGTAGCTCAGGCACTTGGGGATGCAGGATTCAATGCTGTTGTGCTTAGCAATAATCATAGTATGAACTTTGGCCAAGAAGGCCTACAGCAGACCAAGGAACATCTTTCTTCCGCTGGTGTCGACTACATCGGTGTTCCAGACGATGTATATACCCCATGGCGCGACACATTGGGGCATGGCAGTGTGGTGGTGTACCCATATAGCACACGATATAGCTCTGACACTGAAGAACTGCTTGAAAGTATACGGCGCGAAGACATGGATGCTTTTGTGGTCGTATATGCACATTGGGGTGATGAGTATGAGACGTTGCCAAATCGTGGCCAGCGCGACCTCGCGCATCGGTTTGTTGATGCGGGTGCAGATCTTGTTGTGGGTGCGCATCCGCACGTTGTTCAGAGTAAGGAGCAGTACAAAGATGCGTGGATATACTACTCACTGGGCAACTTTGTCTTTGACCAGTACTTCGACGATAAGGTCAGCTGTGGTCTTGTGCTGAGTGTTACGCCGAGTGGGAATGGTATGTACACAACCAGTGAGTCATTCATCGAGCTCATGCGTGATGGAACTACCAAGGTCAGTGATTGCATGACCGACGTACCTGTGCTCTAACAGGCGTTATTCACACCTTTTCTTGCAGGACGCGAGAGTGTGTGGTACTTGTAGCAGACATACACTATATATATGCAAACACTTGTCATCGTTGAGTCCCCCGCAAAAGCAAAGACCATCGAGAAGTACCTCGGTGAGGGCTATACCGTGAAAGCATCGGTCGGCCACGTGCGGGACCTCCCAAAATCTAACAAGAACGCCATTGATATCGATGGTGGTTTTGTGCCTAATTATGAGGTTGTTAAGAATAAGGAAAAGGTCATCAAAGAGCTTAGTGACGCCGCAGAGAAGGCTGATGAAATCATTCTTGCCACTGACCCCGATCGTGAGGGCGAGGCTATTGCATGGCACTTGGTTGAGGCACTCAAGCTACCCAAAGGAAAAACTAAGCGCATTGCATTTAATGAGATTACCAAAGACGCAGTTCAAGAGGCCATCCAGCATCCGCGTAAGATAGACCAAGACCTTCGCAGGGCGCAAGAGGCACGACGTGTGCTCGATCGACTTGTCGGCTATGACCTATCAGGGCTCATATGGAAGAAGGTGCGGTACGGTCTTGCGGCCGGACGCGTGCAATCGCCTGCCCTGCGTATTCTCATGGAGCGTGAACGTGAGATTCGCGCATTCGTACCAGAGGACTATTGGGTGCTTACTGCAGATGTAAAGCATGAGAAGGCAGCGTTTACCGTAACATGCACAGAGGAGCCGCGTGAAGAAAAAGAAACCGAACGAATACTAACGGCAGCAAAGAACAATCCTTGGCACATTGTTGCGGTCAAAGAGACACAACAGAAGCGCTCTCCGTACCCGCCATTCACCACGAGCACACTGCAACAGGCAGCGTCGACGAGACTTGGCTTCTCTCCGTCTCGTACCATGGCCCTTGCACAGAAGCTCTACCAGGCTGGTCACATTACGTACATGCGTACTGATAGCCCAACACTCTCAAAGGCGGCCCTTGGTATGATAGCAGGCGTTGTAGAGAAGACGTTTGGCAAGGAGTATGTCGACGTAAAGAACTTCAAATCACGTTCGAAGAATGCACAGGAAGCTCACGAAGCTATTCGCCCAACAAACCCAGGAAAGGAACGTGCAGGCAATACTGACGAACAGAAACGTCTCTACAATCTCATTCGTACACGAGCGGTCGCCTCTCAGATGCAATCTGCACAAGTGCTAAAGACAAAAATCACTGCAAATATTGAAGGTGATACCATCCCAGATTTTGCTGTTACTGGCTCACGTGTTGTATCGCTTGGTTGGCTCAAGGCAGACCCAGCAGCCCGTGGTGAGGATGTTGAACTACCAGCTGTTGCTGAAGGTGACTCACTCGAGCTTGCCGATATCCAATCTGAGGCGAAACAGACCACACCACCAAATAGGTACACCGAGGCAGGTCTTGTTAAAGAACTTGAGAAGCGTGGTATTGGCCGCCCTTCTACCTACGCAAGCATCATGAAGAATCTCGCAGATCGTGAGTATGTCGAAAAGCAGGGTAAGACCCTCATCCCTACTGATATGGGTGATGTAGTAAGTAGCTTCCTGGAGAAGAACTTTGCTCACTACATCGGCGACGACTTCACCGCCGAGATGGAGAACGAACTCGATGACATTGCAGATGGTAAACGTGATTATGTAGAAACGCTGCAAGATTTCTACAAGCCGTTCAAGAAAGAAGTAGACAGCAAAGAGGATATTCCAAAGCTCACCAACCTTGGCCCAGCACCCGAAGAGTTCACCTGTCCGACCTGTAATGCTCCAATGGAGTACAAGCTTGGACGTGGAGGAAAGTTCATGAGTTGTTCGAAGTATCCAGAATGTGAAGGTGCTCGTACAGCAGAGGGAGCCGTTGTTGAACCAGATAAACCTATTGGCACCTACCCTGAGACCGGAGAGCCAATCTTTGTGCTCGATGGCCGTTACGGACCGTACGTACAAGTTGGTGACCCTAAGAAGGCAAAAGAGAAAGGTCGGAAGGAGAAGCCAAAGCGAGCAAGTCTTCCCAAGGGCAAGGCAATGGATGAAGTCACACTCGAGGACGCATTAAAGTACTTGTCTCTACCGCGTGTTCTCGGAAACCACCCTGACACCGGTGAGCCGATTACTGCTTCCGTAGGTCGTTTTGGTCCGTATGTGGTGCATGAGTCAGATTTTCGCTCACTGAAAACGGATGATGTATATACTATAGAGCTTCCACGCGCCCTAGAGATCTTTGCAGAGCCTAAACGACCCGGTAGGCGGGGTCGTAAGAAAACAACGAAAAAGAAATAATACGGCTAAATTACAGTATAAAGCGCCCGTCACGGGCGCTTTACTGATACGAACAACCCTTGACTTTTCTCCAAAAAAGCGTATTGTAGCTCGCGGAATCATTTCAAAAAAAATAGGAGGTGTAAATGAGTTCTAGCAAACTACTCCGTAATGTCAAAGTATTTGCTTTGGCAGGAGGCGCGGGAAGCAGGCTTATGCCACTGACCGCTACAAGGGCTAAACCAGCAGTCCCTTTCGGGGGTAAGTGGACCATATTTGACTTAGTCATGTGGTCCCTGTATCACTCCGGCCTGCGTGACGTGGGTGTTCTTGTTCAGAAGAACAATGTATCACTCACTGACCATTTGGCAGCAGTGTGGCCTCAGAAACCTGGTGGCGGTTCATATTTTCAGGTCCTTTCACCGGAAGGGTTTGACGGTCGACACCAGTATCTTGGCACCGCTGATGCCGTTTGGCAGCATGTTCATCGTGCAGATGACGCTGAGCATGTAATGATTGTGTCTGGCGACCATCTGTTTAAGGTGGACTTCAGTCAGTTCTACGATTATCACGTGAAGAAAGACGCCGACTTGTCCATCATGTCCATCACCGTTCCAACGGAAGAGGCACGCGCCTTTGGTGTAATGGGCACCAATAAGGACGGTCGTATCGAAAACTTCAAGGAAAAGCCAGAGCATCCGCAAGAGATACCTGGCAAGCCGGGCGAGGCCTACTGTTCAATGGGTGTGTACTTGTTCAAGCGTGATGCTCTCGAGAAGTACTTGGAGCTGGACGCGAAGACTGCATCATCAAGCCATGATTTTGGCAAAGACGTTATTCCGAGGATGTTGCGTGAATGTTGTGTTTACGCGTATCCGTTCTCAGAAAACGTTGCGCCAGGTCAAAAACGACCATACTGGCGAGATGTAGGTACCATCAAGGCGTTCTGGGAGGAGCACATGAATTTGTGTTCTGATGAACCAGAGCTCAACCTGTTCTCTGAACAGTGGCCCATTACAACGGTACACGACAGGACCCCACCGGCGAAGTTCGCCAAAGGATGCCTACTTGAAAACTCGCATGTGTCTGGTGGTTCTATCATCGACCGCGCGAATATCAGGTACTCCGTACTCGGAAGGCGGGTTCATGTGCGTGCTGGCTGCGAGATTGACCAGTCAATCCTGTTCAGTCAGATTATCGTTGAGGAGAAATGCAAGCTGGTAAAGACCATCGTCGATGTCGACCCAAGTCTTCATGACAACCAACGTGTTGTCATTCCTGCTGGCACCGAGATTGGTGTTGATGTGGAAGAAGATGAAGCTCGTGGCTTCACGGTTACCGAAGAAGGTATCACCGTGGTGCCGTTCGAGTGGTTTAAGCGAAACGGCAGAACCATCATCGTGCAGTAAGGGCTGACACAAGACGTTCCTTAGTACTAACCCCGGCTTTGAGCCGGGGTTTTTTTATTGCTTAGGTCGCATGAGTGGGAACAGTTGTCCCTCTCGTATCGGTATACCCTCCAGAAAGGCGTAGAGGCGCTCAGAAACACCAAAACCGAATGTTGGTGGCATGCCGTACTCAAGAGCTTCAACAAACTCACTGTCCGCAAACTGTGCTTCGTCGTCACCTTGCGCGCGAAGCTCTTCTTGTCGTTCAAAACGCTTGCGTTGGTCTATCGGATCATTCAACTCACTGAACCCCTTCCCAACCTCACTACCAGCAAGGATGATTTGGAATCGTTCAACGACACGTGGGTCTTCTGAACTGCGCTTTGCGAGTGGCTCGAGATAGACCGGCACGTTTACGAGAAAGCCTGGGCCTGAGAGAGATGTGCGGCACTTCTTCCAAAGTGTATCAACTGCTCGCTCGAGGTTCATCGGCTCATCCTTGTTATATTCAATATGAGCATCATCAAGTGCCTTCAGTGCAGTTGCTTCATCTGCCTCTCGAGGATCAAATCCATACGTATCGAGAATAATCTTGGAGAAATCGTACTCTACCCACTCCTTCTCAAGATCTATTTCATGCTCTCTGATGGTAAATGAGGTAGTGCCAAAGACTTCCTTGGCAATATGGATGTAGAGATCCCTCACGAGCTGCCTCCCCTTCTCCTGGTCGCTATATGCTTCGTATAGTTCAAGTTGTGTGTAATCCTGTGCATGCTCAGCACTCATGCCCTCGTTTCTGAAGATGCGACCTATCTCAAAGGTCTTAGGAAGGCCAGCGACCATAAGCTTCTTTTGCCAGAGCTCACCAGCTGAGATTCGAAGATGCACATCCATGTCGAGTGCATTGTGATGTGTTACGAACGGGCGTGCTTCAGCACCACCTGGCGTAGTTTCAAGTACTGGTGTCTCCACCTCAATAAAATCTCTTTCAATAAGAAAATCACGAATGGAGCGCCAAAAATGACTTCGGCGGCGAACCCGTTCTGCGAGTTCTTTATTAAGTAGGATATCTAAGTAGCGCTTGCGGTAGCGCTCATCCTCATCCTTGATACCAAAGTGTTCTGTCGGAATCGGTAGAAGACTCTTGGCGAGCATGCGCCACTGTGATGCAAGCAGTGAAGGCTCACCACGCTTCGTGGTGAAGGGCGTCCCTACCACTTCAACAAAATCTCCACGGTCAACGTTGTTTAGAAAAAGATTAAACGCATCATCACCAACTTCATCTTTCTTCAAAAACCCCTGGAGCTGAGCAGTGCCATCAAAGAGGTCGATAAAAGCCGAACCACCGTGCTCACGTACCGAAAGCACACGACCTGCGACAGTCACCACCGCCTTATCAGCCTCGAGAGTTGAAAACGCCTCACGTACTTCTTGTAGTTCGTGAGTGCGTGCTGTTGTGGACGGATACAGCGCTTGACCAGCTTCGGTCAGGGTCTCCCCTTTCTGTATGCGCTCATTACGAATCTCCTCGAGCGTTTGTGTTCGCTCCTCGTTCATGTTGTCTATTCTACTGATTTTATCGTGTACTTCTGTTTGCCGCTAGGTGTTTCAAAGGTAAACTCGTCACCCTTCTTCTTGCCCATAAGAGCCTCGCCAAGCGGTGAGAGGTGTGACAGCTTGCGCTCAAGCATATTGGTTTCCTCCGAGCTCACTATGGTGTAGTCGTGCTTCTCCTTCTCTCCCTGTTTGACGATGGTGACCTTCGAACCCAATGTGACCGCATCCCCTTTCTTATGCTTGAGAATCTTTGCTGAGGCAAGGATACTTTCTAGTTTGCGTATACGCTCCTCAGTAGCAGCCTGAAGCTCACGTGCCTCGGCGTACTCTGCGTTCTCAGACAAGTCTCCCAGTGAACGTGCGTACTCTAGATTTTCAGCTATTTCTTTACGTCGTTCAGTCGATAGAAACTGGAGCTCCTTCTTGAACTCATCGTACTTCTCTTGGGTCAAATATTGTGTCTCGTCATTCATAGGATTGTAGTGGATGGCGATGTAATTAGTTACGCGAGTATACCATGTGCGCGAAACCCCCACAAACAGGGGAAAACGCTACTCCACCACCTCCTCATCATCAAACAAGACATACTCTGGTGTATTCTTATGCATCCAGTCAAGGAAGGTGCGCATTACATACACACCTCCAATGAGGTTTGAGCGAGGCCCATGCTCCATCAGTATGGTAAACGCATACTTCGGCTCTTCGTAGGGGTAGAATCCAACAACCCATGAGTGCACATGATCTTTACTTACACCAACTTCAGCGGTTCCTGTCTTGCCTGCCACGTTGACATACGACACATTCAGACCTTTCGCAGTGCCATCCTCAACAGCCTGTCGCATGCCTGCTCGGACTGTACGCAAGTATTGTTCATCGATTTCGAGCGGGCGGGCAGTATACGGTGATTCGCTTGTCTCAATTCGTGGTGTGAGCAGCAGTCCGCCGTTGGCTAATGCTGCAATAGCACGGACAACCTGGAGCGGAGTGACCTGGAACCCATATTGGCCGAT
>Ga0180435_10003571_pt1 | contig 15494 bp, 14 predicted proteins | sample SS_ome_3_FD_132467 | JGI IMG/M metagenome (GOLD analysis project Ga0180435, IMG submission 132467) | Hypersaline lake sediment archaeal communities from the Salton Sea, California, USA - SS_3_S_1 metaG | ecosystem: Environmental > Aquatic > Non-marine Saline and Alkaline > Hypersaline >... | reverse complement strand
TTATTCTTATATGTAAGCAGCTTTGAGCCTGCCACTTTCGATTGGTTCGGAATTTATTTGCGGCAGATGGCGGCCAGGATGATTCTGTTAAATAAAAAACATCAGTGTGACGCGCTGTCGGCGTACCTACTGATACATGGAGGAGTTCCCCCCTGAAGGAGTTCCCCCTAAAGGAATTTCCGGCTGCCTGGCAATACCCCTGTCAGGCACGGCTGACTTTGACCAGTTCAACGATGGCGACCTTTCTGGCGCCCCTTTCTGACGACCCCTTCTGAAGCCACCTTCGCACGACCTTGTACAGTGTGAATCCTGCCCAGCATTAATCCTGCTGGAAGATACGCATCGAAAAGGATAACATCGCGTACTACGCCAGCGCTGGGCTAATGGTACGAACACAAGAGCCCATGCCCGGAACCAGCTATAACCTTCCAATCTGTACTTTAATTGTACATCATGAGACGCTTTAATAGGGCAGAATGACTGTAAATATTGTCAAGATCTATACCGATGGCGCCTGTCGCGGTAATCCCGGACCGGGCGGCTGGGGCGCCAGCTTGCGCTTCAATGGGAAACAGAAAGACCTGTACGGTGCCGAACGTGAGACCACCAACAACCGGATGGAGTTGATGGCGGCTATCCAGGGTCTGGAGGCGCTGAACCGGCCTTGCTCGGTGAAAATCTACACCGATTCGAAGTATGTTCTCGAAGGCATCACCAAGTGGATGCCGGGCTGGAAGCAGCGTGGCTGGAAGACAGCCTCGAAGCAGCCGGTGAAGAACCTCGAGCTCTGGCAACGGCTGGACAGGATCGCCAGCAGTGTCGCCGACAAGGGCGAGCTGAGCTGGCAGTGGGTGAAGGGGCATTCGGGCCATGATGGCAATGAATATGCTGATGAGCTGGCGAACCGCGCCATCGACGAGATGCTGGCAGGGGGGTGATACAGATGGACAATACGACTTCGAATAGCAGACAGATCGTACTCGATACTGAGACCACCGGTCTGGAGCCATCGCAGGGGCATCGCATCATCGAGATCGGTTGCGTAGAAATGATCAACCGCCGCCTGACCGGAAACAACTATCACCAGTACATCCACCCCGACCGCGAGATCGACGAAGGCGCACTCGCGGTGCATGGTATCAGCAACGAGTTCCTGGCTGACAAGCCACGCTTCGATGACATCATCGCTGACTTCATCGATTACATCGATGGCGCCGAACTGATCATCCACAATGCGCCGTTCGATGTCGGTTTCATGGATCATGAGTTCAGGCTCGCAGGCACACAGTTCGGTAGTACATCCGACTACTGTAAGGTCATCGATACACTGGTGATGGCGCGCAAGATGCGCCCGGGCAAGAAGAACAACCTCGATGTGCTGTGTAACGAGTTCGAAGTGAGTAATGCGCACCGTGAGTTGCATGGCGCCTTGCTCGATGCCGAGTTGCTGGCCGAGGTCTACCTGCGCATGACCGGTGGACAGAGCAGCCTGTCGCTGGATGCGGAAGACGTATCGCAATCTGCAGACGGTGTGGTGACGGTGAAGAAGCTGTCAGCAGACCGCAAACCGATCAGGGTCGTGCGCGCCAGCGAAGAAGAGTTGCAGGAACATCGGCGGATCGTCGACAAGCTGGGTGCGGCGAGCTGGTAGGCGATTGAGCCTTCCGCAAATGAACGCGAATGAACGCAAATAAGAATCAGAATCTGCCATTCCCGAACAAATAAAACACGTCATTCCTGCATAGCCTGCCCCTGTATGCTTTTGGCAGGGTCTTCTGGCAGGAATCTCATGCAGGAGCGGCTTTCCGGCAACTGCTCCTGCGTTGCTCTAATACCGTCCATCCATGGACATAAGCCGCGAATGATGCCGGGATATGAATGCCCTTGTTCGCGGTTAAAACTGCTCCTAGATGGTTATTCGCATGACAACATTCGCGTTTATTTGCGTTCATTTGCGGAAAATCTCTTATCTGACCTTCAGCGAACGCGCTTTCTCCCGTTGCCAGTCACGCTCCTTCAGGGCGGCACGTTTATCGTGCGTTTTCTTGCCCTTGGCCAGGCCGATCTCGATCTTTACCCGGCCGTTTTTTTTCCAGAACAGGGCCAGTGGTACCAGGGTATAGCCCTTGCGCTCCATCAGGCCAATCAGGCGGTCGATCTCGTAGCGGTGCATCAGCAGTTTGCGTGAACGTGTCGGGCTGGCGTGGATATGGGTCGATGTGGAGATCAGTGGCGTGATGGTACCGGCGACCCATTCCAGCTCACCATTCTTTGTCATGATATAGCTGTCATTGATCTGTACCTTGCCGGCGCGCAGGCTTTTCACTTCCCAGCCTTCCAGAACCAGTCCGGCTTCGAAGGTGTCTTCGATGGTATAGTCGTGACGAGCTTTGCGGTTGCGCGCGATGGTGTTGTCGTTCGCTTTCTTTTTTGGTTTTTTCGCCATGTGCCCGGTCCGTACACCGGTCTGATGTGTGTTGTTTACTGTGAGTAGATCGGCCTGACAGCGGCCGCAGAGGCCGGCAGGGAAGCAAGTATAGGGGATGTGCAGGTTGGTGTCATCGCCCGTGAAACGGGCCGAAGCATAAAAACAGCTTGAGTCATGCAGCTAAATTGTTAAAAATGCACAGGAAAATCATAATGCTAATAATTCTTCCTGAATCATATGTCTGAACGACGTAAGTCTATCCACGGCCAGTGGACCAGCCGAACCGTGTTTATCCTTGCCGCTACCGGCTCTGCAGTCGGCCTGGGTAATATCTGGAAATTCCCCTATATCACGGGTGAGAACGGTGGCGGAACCTTCGTGCTGGTATATCTGGTATGTATCGCCATGATCGGTATCCCCATCATGATGGCGGAGATCATGCTCGGCCGCCGTGGCAAACAGAGCCCGATCAACACCATGGCCGCACTGGCGCATGACGAGAATCGTAATCCCGGCTGGGTGTCGCTGGGCTGGCTGGGTGTCGTTGCCGGTTTTCTCATCCTGTCGTACTACAGCGTGATTGCCGGCTGGGCGATGTCCTACGTGTTCCGTACTGCGGGCGGCATGTTCCTGGGGGTGACCTCCGACGGCGTCAACGGCATATTCACCGACCTCGTGTCCGATCCCGAGCGCTTGCTGGCCTGGCATACCATCTTCATGGTCATGACCATGATCGTGGTGGCGCGTGGTGTCAAAGCCGGCCTGGAGAGGGCGGTAACCTTTCTCATGCCGTTGTTGTTCGCCTTGCTGATCGTCATCGTCATCTATGCCATGACCACCGGCCACTTCATGCAGGGTGTCGAGTTCCTGTTCACCTTCGGTCCAATCGACCAGGAGGCCGTGCTTACGGCCATGGGGCACGCGTTCTTCACCCTCAGTCTCGGTATGGGCGCGATCATGGTCTACGGCTCCTATCTGTCTGACAAGCACTCCATAACACAGGCTTCATTCATCATCGCCATCGCCGATACCTGCGTAGCACTGCTCGCCGGCCTCGCCATCTTTCCGATCGTCTTCGCAAATGGTCTGGAACCGGGCGCCGGCCCGGGTCTGATCTTCCAGACACTGCCGATCGCATTCGGTCACATGCAAGGTGGGACCCTGGTCGGTGTCGTGTTCTTTACCCTGCTGGTGTTCGCGGCATGGACGTCGGCGATCTCGCTGATCGAGCCGGCAGTGGCATGGCTGGTCGAAAACAAGGGGGTCAACCGCATCTATGCCTCAGTCTGGATCGGCCTGGCGACCTGGTTCGTCGGTCTGGGGACGGTGTTCTCTTTCAATATCTGGAGCGACAAAACGATCACCATCCCGTTCCTGTTTGAGAACAAGACCTTCTTCGACACCCTGGATTATCTCACTGCGAACATCATGCTGCCGCTGGGTGGTCTGTTCATCGCTATCTTCGCTGCCTGGGTGATGAAGGAATCTTCAGCTCGTGCAGAACTGCAAACCTTCGACAAGGTCTTCAAAGCCTGGCGATTCCTGGTCCGCTACATCACGCCGGTTGCCGTTATCATCGTGTTCCTGTGGGAGCTCGAGATCATATCGATATAGACCTGCCGAATATATCATCTGCTAACTCATGTCACGTATACAACGCAGTGCGCTAGTGCATTATTCGCCGAGGGAGATGTATGACCTGGTCAACGACGTGGAGTCTTATCCGGACTTCCTGCCGTGGTGCCGGTCGACGACCCTGATAAGCAGCAGTGATACCGAGATGGAGGCATCCATCGACATGGCAATGGGGGTTCTTAACAGGACCTTCACCACGCATAACACGATGCGCCCGGGTGAGCGTATCGAACTGTCACTGGTCGATGGTCCGTTCAGCAAGCTGCAGGGCTACTGGCAGTTCGATAAACTCAAGGTGGACAATGCCTGCAAGGTCAGCCTTGACCTGGAATTCGAGTTCGACAGCGCGATGATGTCGGTCGCGGCCAAACCGGTGTTTACCCAGATCGCTAACTCGCTGGTCGATGCATTCGTCAGGAGAGCGGTCGATGTCTATGGTGAACGGGTATAATACAGCCGCTATGAATGTCGACACCATCAATGTAGAAGTTGCCTACGCCTTGCCCGAGAAGCAGGTGATTCGTGCAGTCAATGTCGATGCCGGCACGACCATAGGCGCCGCCATCGTCCAGTCCGGTATCATGATGGATTTTCCCGAGCTGGAGCTGGAAGATGCCGATGTCGGTATATTCGGCAAGATCGCCGCGATGACGACAGTTCTCAATGACGGAGACCGCGTCGAGATCTACCGCCCACTTATCGCCGATCCCAAGGAAGTGCGCCGTAAACGTGCCGCCGAAGGCAAGAAGATGAAGAAGGGCGGCGGCGACCTGGAGTCGTAATTTTCAGTTATACCAATTAAAAAGCACTTTCACCACAGAGGCACAGAGGGCACAGAGACAACGAAGGTTGCCAGTGTTTTATGTGAAGAATGCAATCTTTGCCGGCTCTTTTCCTGGTCAGGATTCCTGTAGGAGCGGCTTTAGCCGCGAACCCCATTGTGAGCAGGGAAAATAATCGCTGTTGATGCCGCCAGCAGGAAAACTTTCAACATCAATATTCTCTGTGCCCTCTGTGTCTCTGTGATGAATAAGCTTTTATGGAGGTTAAGGCTCGATATACTGCTCGTCGTCGATCTTCACCAGCGCATCATCTTCGAAATACAGCGTCAGCAGTGAACGGCGCTCGAATCCCTTGTTCGGTTTGAAACGGTAGATATAGTCCCAGCGTCCGGCATGGAAGGGGTCGGTCAGCATCGGCTCACCCATGATCCTGCGCACTTCCGCCTGGCTCATGCCGATCTCCAGTGCTTCTTTCTGCTCGATTTTGACGGTATTGCCCTGCTGCAGGTCGATGCGGTGGGCGTCGGGCAACCATTCGACGCAGGCCGTGAGCGGGCTGCAGAGCAGGATCAGCACTGCCAGATTGCGTATCTGGCAGCGCACCAGGCTGTAAAAATTAATGGAAGTGATAGTAGTTCTTAGTATCATAATCATGTTTAAATAACAGGCTTGAGCATCTCGAGATGCTGATGGCGCCGGGAATATTAGCGCATCTGACAATGATTAGCATTTCATTGTTCAATATCACCGGTATCATCACCCTCCCTTCTGCAACAACGATGACGATTTTATGGAATCCAGTGATCTGAAAAAAGCCGGTCTCAAAGTTACCCTGCCGAGGATGAAAATCCTCGAGTTTCTGGAAGCATCCGGGGACCGTCATCACAGTGCCGAGAACATCTACAAGGCTATGCTGAACGATGGTGAAGAAATAGGTCTGGCGACCGTATACCGGGTGCTGACCCAGTTCGAAGCTGCCGGCCTGGTGGAGCGCCACCATTTTGAGAGCGGGCAGGCCGTGTTCGAACTCAGCGAGCAGGGCCATCACGACCATATCGTCTGTGTCAGCTGCGGTAAGGTCGAAGAATTCTATGACGAGATGATCGAAAATCGTCAGAAAGAAGTCGCCAAGGACAAGGGTTACGAGGTGACCGATCACAGCCTTACCCTCTATGGCAAATGTTCGGATTGCCAGAAAGAAAGCTGATTCCTGCACACCGATCTGATACTGTCCTGCTGGCAGACACCCGGCCATGCATCTCCCAAACATACAAATCTGGCTGCTCGCATATCCGACAACCCGGGCATCTGACACACCAGGCATCTGACACACCAGGCATCTGACACACCAGGCACCCGACAACCCAGGCATCAGATAACATGGTAACGTGGCTGTCATGATGGTACAGTTTTCATCAGCCAGAGATCACTGCATCCCCACTATATACCGATGCACAAGACACGATATTTCAACCAGGTAACCAAAGACTACACCATCGACCAGTATATCCATCGTCTGGTCGGTATGGACGTCGAAGAAGACAGTCTGCTGCGCCACGCCTGCGAGATGGTCTGGGACTTTCCCACTGAAGGATCCATGCCCAACAGCCTTGATGTCGCCCTGTTGCTGAGTGATCTCGGTGCCGATGAGACCACTCTCATCGTCGCCTTGTTGAGCAGTACACGCCTGATCGAGAACAGCGATATCGAAGAGCTGAAGCGCGTGTTCGGTGACAAGATCATCAAGCTGGCACAGAGCGTGGTGCAGCTTCACGGATTCGAAAGCAAGCAGGACGAACAGGAGCCGGAACAGGCGGAACGCCTGCGACGGATGTTGTTGTCCATGGTCGATGATGTCCGCGCGGTACTGATCAAACTCGCCTTCCGCGTCCAGCGCCTGCGCCAGTTGAAGCTGGCCGACGATGACGAACAGCAGGAGATCGCTCGCGAGAGCCTGGAGATCTACGCGCCGATCGCCAACCGGCTCGGTATCGGCCAGCTCAAATGGGAACTGGAAGACCTGGCATTCCGCTACCTGCAGCCCGAGACCTACAAGAGCATCGCAAAGAACCTCGATGAGAAACGTGAGGAGCGCGAGCAGTTCATCAATGATGTGGTCGACAAGCTGAAGGAGATAAGCAGCAAAGAGGGCATCGATGCCGAAGTCTATGGCAGGCCCAAGCACATCTACAGCATCTGGAAGAAGATGACCAGCAAGAGCCGTACCTTCGACGAATTGTTCGATGTGCGTGCGGTCCGCGTCATCGTCGACACGATCGCGGAATGCTATGTGGTACTCGGCCTGGTCCATGCCCATTTCCGGCACATCAACAAGGAGTTCGACGATTACATCGCCAACCCCAAGGCGAACGGTTACCAGTCATTACATACCGCCGTTTACGGCCCGCATGCGAAACCTGTCGAGATACAGATCCGTACCCGGCAGATGCACGAGTTCGCCGAGCACGGGGTGGCGGCGCACTGGCGCTACAAGGAAGCGGGTAGTGGCAAGACCAACCTGAAATCAGGTATCGACTCGCTGAGGAAGTTGCTCGATGCCTCGCAGACCGATGATGAGACTCTTATGGAGAGTTTCCATACCGAGATGTTCCAGGACCGGGTATTCGTGCTCACGCCGGAAGGCCGCGTCATCGACCTGCCGGAAGGCGGCACACCGGTCGATTTCGCTTATGCGGTGCATACCGAGATCGGCCACCGTACCCGCGGCGCCAAGGTCAATGGCCATATCGTACAGCTCACCTATCCGCTGAAGAACGGTGAGCGGGTCGAGATCCTCACGGCAAATGATGCCGAACCGCGCCGCGACTGGCTGATATCACACCTCGGCTACATCAAGACATCACGGGCACGTAACCGCATCCGCAACTGGTTCAGGAAACAGGACAAGGACAAGAACGTCCATGAGGGCAAGTCGCTGTTCGAGAAAGAGTGCAGGCGATACGGGGTGAAACCGGCACTCGATCGTATCCTGAAACATTTCAAACTGGACGATGAGGAGCAGTTGTTCGAAAACATCGGGCGGGGCGATATCAGCGTCGCACAGCTGTCATCATTGATACAGGATATCCTCAGTGAGGAGGCCGGTGACGACGTGGTTCCGGTCGTCTCCGGTATACCGAAGAAGATTAAGAAATCGGGCAGCAGTATCAATGTGCTCGGTGTCGGCAACCTGCTGACCACGATCGCCAGCTGCTGCATGCCGGTACCATATGATGACATCATCGGCTACATCACCAAGGACCGTGGTGTCAGTGTGCACCGTGTCGACTGCAAGAATATCCTGCATCTCAAGGAGAAAGAACAGTCGCGACTGGTCGAGGTAGAGTGGGGTGATACCGATGTTCACAGTTACCCGGTACAACTGTTGATCAATGCCAACGACCGGCATGGTCTGCTCAGTGACATCACCCGAACCCTGTCTGACGACAAGATCAATGTCATCGCGGTCAATACCATGACCAACAAGAAAGACCAGACGGCACGCATGTCGGTCACCATCGAGATACGTGACCTGCAGCAGCTGTCACGTATCATGGACAAGATATCGCAGTTGAGAAACGTCATCGAGGTGACACGTGGGTCAACATCCGGCTGATACTATCCAGGTGCGTTAAAGCGGTATGGAGACAGGGGCGACAAGGCGTGCTTCAGGAGGCGATCTCCAGGCCATCGAGCTGGATGTCGCTACCAGGCAAGCCATCTTTGCACTGGCACATCGGGTATCTGCCGACCATATCGGTGATAAACGGAATTTCTTTGCACAGGCTATAAATGAAGCAGCTGAACTGCCTGCACTGTTGACTGACAGTATTGCCCGATTCTGTTCAGAGGATAGCAATGCGGCGGCGCTGCTGATAAGCGGTTTACCACTTGATGTTTCACTGGATGATATACCTACGCCCCAGGATGCGCCCATGGCTACGCGTCAGGATACGCATCTGGAGCAGTCGGAAAAACCCGGTCAAATCAGCGAGACCCTGCTCGCCATGATCGGCTCGTTGCTGGGTCATACCATCTCATATCAACAGATTGATGACGGTGCATTGTTTCACGATATCGTGCCTAAATCCCGTCTGGAAAATGACCAGTCATACGCAAGTTCCAGGACTGAACTCGTGTTTCATACAGAACAGCATTTTCATCCCTATACCCCGGACTATTTGTTGTTACACTGTCTCAGGGGTGATGATAGTGCCATGACTTCCTATGTAAGCGTCCAGCGACTGCTGGGCGCATTGACCGAGGAGTCTGTTGAAGTGCTCAGCCGTCCCCTGTTCCGAAGTGGCATTGATCATGTTTTCGGGAATAATCGTGTAGAAAAAGGCAACGGTCCTGTGTACCCGGTTTTTTCCGGCAACACTGACAACCCGAGGATACGCTATGATCAGGAATTGATGGTGCCCGCAACAGAGCAAGCCAGGGTCGCCATGCGGTCGTTATCTGAAGTGATGAAGCAGGAAGCGTGTTATATCTGTTTGCGGGCGGGAGACTTGTTGGTACTCGACAACAGGCATTGTGTGCATGGTCGTAGCGCATTCACACCGCGATACGATGGCACAGACCGATGGTTGCAGCGAAGTAAGATCATATGCAATCCTGAACAGGTGGGGGATGATCTGGCGCCAGACGGCAGGACTATATTAACCAGATTTGATGCAGAGTGATCGACATATGATGATGCGACTTTTTTGTTCTGACAGGCCGGTAAGCCGGAGATGTCCGATATCTCTGGTTATCGCCCTGGTTTCCGCGTTCGCAATCGTGCCCTGTGCACATTCAGAACCGGTTTCTCAGACAAGCACCGGCAAGAAAGAATATCGTTCCCCGGAATCGGTGCAGGGGGCGATCACTACCTCGGTCGATGAGGCTAAGTCGCTCTATGACCAGGGCGTCACCTTTATCGACGTGCGCAATCCGCGCTTCTATGCCAAAGGCCATATCCCCGGCGCACACCATCTAGACTACAAGTACAACTATGACGAGGCCAGGTTGACAGCCGTTGCCGACAGGGACAAGCCGGTCGTCATCTACTGCAGTGGCGTGGTATGTAGTCGCAGTTACCGGGCATCAGCCAGCGCAGTGTCCTGGGGGTTCAAGGCCGTGCACTACTTCCGTGGCGGTATCGCCGACTGGCAGAAAGCGGGCTATCCGATCGAGCAACTGAAGGTCGAGTAACGCCTGCTTACTAACAGAAGCTCGACTGGCTGTCACTCGGTAACAGGCTGGTCGACAGCAGGCGTGTCATCCTCGACGGGCATCTGATCAGCCGGTAATTCATCTGGCGGTACATCATCTGCCGGCAACGCATCTGCGGCTTCTGGCGCCCGGGTGCGCCCACCCTCCAGAATCATCTCCATGTTGGACTTCATACGCGGTTCGTGCAGGATCTTCGGGTTGACCTGTTTAGGGTCGGATTGCGTGCCGGGTTGCGTGCCGGATTGCGCGCCGGGTTGCGTGCCGCGTTGCGTGTCTGTGCCCGGCGCTGTCTGCTCGACAGGTATCTGTGATTCACCGTCCAGGCCTTCATCATTGAACAGGTTTTCATCTTCGAACAGGTTCTCATCCTTGAACAGCTCATCCTCGCTGAAACTGTCTTCCGCAAGCGGCGGGTTACCGTCATAGATCAGGAACTCCCGCTGTGAGAGCCATCCATCTCGTACGAAGGCATAACGGTCCGGCACCGTGTCTTCGAGGATGTTGCTGGCCTTGAGCAGCCCCGCGCGGACATCGATGTACTTGATGGTGAGTCCCATGAGTGCGCCAACATCGGACTGGTTGTTCAGTACCGGATCGAAGTAGGTCCAGTCGACAGCGAGTCCGGCAGTGTCACGGATAGTACTGGGTCCGATAAATGGCAACACCACGTAATTACCACTACCGACACCCCAGACCGCCAGTGTCTGACCGAAGTCTTCGTTCTGTTTCGCCAGGCCCATGTCTGATGCGACATCGATCAGACCTAACAGACCGAAGGTCGAGTTGAATACCAGCCGGGCGGATGTGGCAGCGGCATCGGCGAGCTTGAACTGGAATATCTGGTTGAAGAACACGACGATGTCGTCGAGGTTATTGAAGAAGTTGGTAACGCCCCTGCTGGCGAAATCCGGCATGACGAAGTTATAACCCCTGGCAAGCGGCTTGAAGGCATACTCATCCACGGTGTCGTTGAATTCGAACATGGCACGGTTGTATCTCTCGTAAGGGTCATCCGGATTCGGCGGTCCATCGAGTGTGGCGCAGGCACTGCTCAGCATTGTTAGCGCTGCCATGAGTAATAGCCTGAGATGTAAGAGGGGTGTGTTCATCGATGAATACGAGTCCGGTTATTGTTTTTTTTATCCCTGAGTTAAATGGCGCTTAGTTAAGGGAACGCTGTTTTATTTATAATGCTGTCATCTCGACCGAAGGGAGAGATCTTATATCAACACTGAATCAACGAGTCATGGTATTCAAGATTTCTCCCTGACGGTCGAAATGACAATTGATCAGGGTTTCCTTAAGGAACTCAAGTTCTAACATGCCGTCATCCCAGCATGCTTCTGGCCGGGATGACGGTTGTTTGCGTAAGCAAGTGCTACACATCCTCGGGCTCTTTTATATCCTGCCCTGCAGCATATCAAATGCCAGTCGAGCAACGTTCTTCGATCCGTTACCGTCACCCAGCTGCTGCCTGATCTGCGACAGCTCATGTTTCATGTTCTGATAATAGTCTTTGTCGTCCAGAAGCCGAATCAGCTCGTAGGAGACATTGTCGGCTTTCGCGTCCTTCTGGATAAACTCTTTTACCACTTCCTTGCCCGGTATGATATTGACCAGCCCGATATGATCGATACTGACCAGTCTGCTCAGGATGAAATAGCTGAGCGGCGCGATACGGTAGACGATCGTCATGGGAACGTCCAGCAGGCCGATCTCCAGGGTGGCTGTACCGGAAGCAGAGGCGATGACATCGCAGCTCTGTATCACATCGTAGAACGGTGCGCGGCTTCGGATCACGGATAAGGTGTCCAGCTTCTTTCTGAATGGCGCCAGCTCTTCATCGCCGATAGTCGAAGCGACGGGCAGGATGAACTGGGTGTCACGGCTTTGCCGCTGCATCCAGGAGTGTACCTTTTCGGCTGCATCCAGCAGCACCGGTAAAACACGGTTGATCTCACCACTGCGACTGCCCGGGAACAGGCCGATGGTAGTCTTCTCTGCGATGCCGATCGCAGCACGCGCCTGCTCAGCGGTCTTGTCACGTACCACCTCATCGGTCAGCGGGTGGCCGGTGAAGGTTACCGGGACGTCGGCCTTCTCGTACAGGGCCTTCTCGAAAGGCATGATGACCGCCATGTGATCGACGAGCTTCGCCATCTTGTATACCTGATTCGGGCGCCACGCCCATACCTGCGGACCGATATAGAACAGCACCCTGATGCCGATGCTTTTGGCATAGGCCGCCAGCCGCTGGTTGAACTCCTGGTAGTCCACCAGCACCAGCAGGTCGGGCGGGTTATCCGTGATATCTTTTTTCAGTATCTCCAGCTGGCTCTTGATATAGCGGTACTTCATCAGTACTTCGACGATCCCCACCACCGCCAGCCTGCTCATGTCGATGAAGATATCGACGCCCTGTGCCCTGAGGGCGTCACCACCCATGCCACGGAAACGGATGGTATCATCGAGCTTTTTCAGCTCGGCGACCATGCGTGCAGCATGGGCATCACCCGAGGCTTCACCGGCGACGATGACGACATGCTTCGGATCAGTTGAAGGACCTGTTGAAGGACCTGGGGCGGCTGGGGATGAGGGGGCGCTTGTCACGGTTAAGGAATTCTGTTTTTATAGCGTCCGGCAATAGTGGCCAACAATAACAATAACTGTCGGACCGGGGCTATCTTACCTGTATTGGTGAATCGCCCAGACTACTGTCTGACTTTTCCTGAAATAATACAATAATGAAAATAACATTGCAGGATGAATTACCTGCTGTTGCCGGCCTGCTCGCCGGCACCGATGAAGCCGGACGCGGTCCGCTGGTCGGTAATGTCGTCGCCGCTGCGGTTATCCTCGATCCTGAACGGCCCATCGACGGACTGGACGATTCCAAGAAGCTCACCGCGAAACGTCGCGAAGCCCTGTACGATCAGATAATGAGCCGTGCACTGGCCTGTGCCGTGGTCAGTGTCTCGCCACAGCAGATCGACGAGATGAATATCCTGCAGGCATCGCTCTACGCCATGCGGACCGCTGCCGAGCAACTCGCTCCGAGGCCGGATCACGTCTTCGTCGACGGCAACAAGACCTTGCCCGACTGTTTCTGTGACACCACGGCCATCATCAAAGGCGATTCGCGTGTCGCCGAGATCAGCGCCGCCTCGATCATCGCCAAGGTCGAGCGCGACCGGCAGATGATCGCGCTGCATGAACAGTACCCGCAGTACGGCTTCGACGGCCACAAGGGCTATCCGACCAGGGCACACTTTGCCGCCCTTGAAGAGCACGGGCCCTGTCCGGAACACCGCCGCAGTTTCGGGCCGGTACGGCGGCTACTTGAGCTGGTGTAGGCATGTCTTGTTCGCTGTAAAAACATTTCAACCACAGAGACACAGAGGGCACAGAGCGCGCTTGAGCTGGTGTATGCGTGCACCTGCAGGAGCGGCTTCCCGGCAACTGCTCCTGCGTTGCTCTAATACCGTCCATCCATGGACATAAGCCGCGAATCACGATTTCATATGCTGACAATGTTCACGGCCCGATATTAATAAGCATGGCCGCGCCTGCAAAAAAACAATGGACCCCTGCCAGAATTCCTGCCACAAACATTCAGGAATGACGTATGCAGGGGTGACGAGCACTTTTTAGTGTCAGGTATTTCTGCATGCCCCCGCATCGTCATTCGCGCATTCCAAAAATACCGTCATTCCCGCATGCTTCTGGCGGGGATCCATCTATCAGAAACAGCTCACTGCCAAAAGAGAGCAGCGGCTCCATAAAAAAAATTCAAAGTAATACTACGAATCAACAGCTTACCTTGTCACCCGCTCTGCCATTTCCGGACTGTTTTGATACACTAGCCGAATAACTATAAGAGGTAGCTTCGTGACATCAACACCCGGTTTTATCCACCTGCGAGTACACACTGAATACTCTCTGGTAGACGGGGTGGTGCGTGTCAAACCTCTGATGGATGCGGTCGCCGAAGACAGCATGCCGGCCGTGGCGCTGACCGACCAGGGCAACATGTTTGCCATGGTCAAGTTCACCCGGGCCGCCCTCGGCGCGGGCATCAAGCCACTGATCGGTGTCGATGCGCTAATCCGTCACGGTGACGAGCAGGAAGCCCCTTACCCCATGGTCATGCTGGCGCAATCGAAGCAGGGCTATCTCAATCTGTCTCAACTCATCTCGCGCAGTTATCTCGAAGGTCAGCACCGTGGCGTGCCCATCATCCAGGCCGACTGGATCCCGCCATTATCCGAGGGCATCATCGCGCTGTCAGGCGGACGCCACGGCGATGTCGGCAGGGCATTACTTGCCGGCCAGAAAGAGCTGGCGCAGAGACGCCTGCAGGCCTGGCAGGAATGCTTTGGCGACCGATTCTATCTCGAACTGCAGCGCACCGGTCGCGAGAACGAGGAGGCCTACATCGCCGAGGCCGTGGACCTGGCGATCGCTAACGATGTGCCGGTGGTCGCCACCAACGATGTACGCTTCCTGACCAGGGATGAATTCGACGCGCACGAAGCCCGTGTGTGTATCCGAGACGGCCGTACCCTGGATGATCCGCGTCGGCCGCGTAACTACAGCGAACAGCAGTACCTGCGCAGCACCGCCGAGATGCAGGAACTGTTCTCCGACATCCCCGAGGCGCTGGAGAACACGGTCGAGATCGCGCGCCGCTGCAACCTCGAGATAACACTCGGAGAGAGTTTCCTGCCGCAGTTCCCCATCCCCGAAGGCGAGACCGAGGACAGCTACTTCACCAAGGTAGCCTACGAAGGACTGGAACAGCGCCTGGAAGTCCTGCTGGACAAGAGCGCCGACGATTACGCCGAGAAGCGCAAGGAGTATGAAGATCGCCTGCAGATCGAGCTGGATGTCATCATCGGCATGGGTTTCCCCGGCTACTTCCTGATCGTCGCCGACTTCATCCAGTGGTCCAAGGACAACGGCATCCCGGTCGGTCCGGGTCGTGGTTCCGGCGCCGGCTCGCTGGTGGCCTACGCGATGAAGATCACCGACCTCGACCCGCTGGCCTTCGACCTGCTGTTCGAACGTTTTCTCAACCCCGAGCGTGTCTCGCTGCCTGACTTCGACGTCGACTTCTGCATGGACCGCCGCGACGAGGTCATCGATTACGTGGCGCGTAAATACGGCCGTGACAGCGTCTCGCAGATCATCACCTACGGCACCATGGCCGCCAAGGCGGTGGTGCGCGATGTCGGCCGTGTCATGGGCCAGCCTTACGGCTTCGTCGACCGTATCGCCAAGCAGATCCCGTTCGAACTGGGCATGACGCTGAGCAAGGCGCTGGAAGAATCCGAAGAACTCAAGGCCTCCTACGACAACGAGGAAGAGGTCACCGCCATCCTCGACATGGCACTGTCGCTGGAAGGCCTGGCGCGTAACGCCGGTAAGCATGC
>Ga0180435_10003570_pt1 | contig 15496 bp, 13 predicted proteins | sample SS_ome_3_FD_132467 | JGI IMG/M metagenome (GOLD analysis project Ga0180435, IMG submission 132467) | Hypersaline lake sediment archaeal communities from the Salton Sea, California, USA - SS_3_S_1 metaG | ecosystem: Environmental > Aquatic > Non-marine Saline and Alkaline > Hypersaline >... | reverse complement strand
TGATCCCGCACATGTCCTGCAGCGCTCGCCTGCCGGTCTACATCCTGTTCGCGGGTGCCTTCTTCCCACGCCAGGCGGGCAACGTGGTGGCGCTGATCTACCTGCTCGGGGTCTTGGTCGCGGTCCTCGTCGGCCACCTCTTCAGTCGCACGCTTTTTCGCGGGGAACCGGTCTCCTTCGTCATGGAGCTGCCGCCCTACCGCTGGCCAACGGGACGTGGATTGCTGATCCATATGTGGGAGCGTTCGCGCCTCTATCTGAAGAAGATGGGCGGCGTGATCCTGATCGCCGCGATCGTGCTTTGGGCGCTGAGCAGCTTCCCGCGACCGGAGGCGCCGCCCCCCGCGCCGGCCACGGCGCGCGCCGCCGTCACCGCCGCGCCGGCGGCAACTCAGGTCGATACGCTGCTGACCGAGCGGGAGCATGCGCGCCGCGCGATCGAGTTCTCGGCGATCGGCCGCATTGGCCACGCCATCGCGCCGGCGCTCGCGCCGCTCGGCTTCACCTGGGAGATGGGCGTGACGCTGCTCGCCGGTTTCGTCGCCAAGGAGGTCGTCGTTTCATCGATGGCGGTGCTCTACCAACTGGGCGACCCGGAAACGGCGCGGCCGGGCGACGTCGCCACCGCTTTGCGGCGGGCGGCCGGGATCTCCCCGCTGGCGGCGTTCGGCTTCATGGTCTTCGTGCTGCTCTACACCCCGTGTGTGATGGCGGTGCTGATGATCCGGCGCGAATTGGGCACCGGATGGATGTGGTTTGACATCGCCTATCAGCTTGCTCTGGCTTGGATTATGGCGTGGGCCATCTATCAGGGTGGCCGCCTGCTGGGTTGGGGTTGAGTCGTTCTGCGCGGCCCGCCTCTTGCCGCGCTCCAGCATTGCCCCCCCCGATTGGCTCGCGGGCGACGCCAATGCGGTATACTCCCCGGGTGACGCGTCACCGGGCGCGCCAACATGGATTGCGACCGAGGGGAGGACGCATGCTGAGCAGCGGGTCGAAGTATCGTGATCGCCTGGGGTGGTTCGGGCTGACGATCTTCGCGGTGGCGCTGGCATCATCGCCGGCGCATGCCGTGGCGCAACGGATCTTGCTCGACGGCGAGGGCGACGACTGGAACGGCATCGCGCCGATTCACGTCGATCCGGCGGGCGATGGCGGCTCGAGCGGGATCGATTTGACCGACATCTATGTCGCCAACGACGCTGAGCATCTCTATCTCTACTTCCCGGTCGGCACCGACCTCGTCCTGCAAGACGAGGATGATCAGCTCGCGCTCTACATCGACACCGACAACGATCCCCTGACCGGGTTCCCGCAGCCGCCGCTCGGCGTCGAGCTGCGCTGGGACTTCGGTGCGCCGGGGGGCTTCTACTTCCATGCCAGTGGCTGGGAGCCGGTCGACTGGTTCGACATCGGTTTCATTTCGGCGCCGACCCACAGCGGCGCCGCCTTCGAGCTGGCGATCGATCGGGATGCCGTGCCGGGAGGGATCGCGCCCCTCTTTGCGAACGAGACGATTGCGCTGCTGCTTCATGACTGGGCGGGCGGCGGGGATTGGGCCCCCAATTCGGGGAGCGCGGTCGAATACACCTTCGATGAGACTCCGGTGGCACCGATCGACACGCTCGCGATCGCGCCCGAGAATCCGAGCGCGGTGCGCTTGATGACCCACAACATGCTCCAGGATCAGCTCTTTGACGCCTGGAAGCAACTCGCCCATGGCCGCCTGTTGCAGGCGATCGATCCAGACATCATCTGCTACCAGGAGGTCTACGGACACACGTCGACCGACGTGCGCCAAGTCGTCGAGAGTTTCCTCGGTGGGACGTGGGATGCGAACCTCGTCGGCGACCAGGTCCTGGTGACCCGATCGGAGATTCTCGACTACTGGAACATCGCCGACGGCCGCGGCGGCGCCTTCCTGCTCGCCCCGCTCGGCGCGTTCAACGCCAACCTGCTCGTCTTCAACTGCCACCTGAGCTGCTGTGCCTGGAACGACGACGAGCGCCAGACCCAGGTCGATGCGATCATGGCCTTCGTGCGCGACGCACAGACGCCGGGCGGCGAACTCGAGCTTGGGAGCGACAATCCGATCGTGATCACCGGCGACATGAACTTCGTCGGCAGCGTGCGCCAGCTCGAGACGTTCTTGACCGGAGACATCTACGACAACGGGACCTACGGTCCCGACTTCGCGCCCGACTGGGACGCGAGCGATCTTAGCGATGTCGTGCCGCGTCACATCGCCCACGCCTTGGCCTACAGCTGGTACAAACCGATCAGCGACGACTGCCCCGGGCGGCTCGACTACATCATCTATTCCGACAGCAACACCGAGATCGTGCAGGACATGGTCGTGCAAACGACGTTTCTGGGAGATGCGTACCTGGATGCCTACGACCTGCTCCATACCGATACCTCGGTCGCCTCCGATCATCTGCCCGTCTTTGCCGATCTCTATCCGGTCGGCGCGGGCGCGGTCGCGGACGATGCGCGCAAGCCCTCGCGCGGGTTCGATCTGGTTCGCCGCGGGCCGCACCCGAGCCGTTCCGTGGTCCAGCTGCAGCTCGTCTGGGACGCGGCGCCGGCGACGCCCGGCGACCTGGCGGCGGCCGTCTTCGGGCCCCAGGGGCGCCTCATTCGACCGCTCGCGATCGACGCCGACGGCATGCTCTCCTGGCGCGGGCGCGATGCGGCGGGGCGCCGCGTGGCGCCGGGGATCTACTGGATCAGGGCCTGGCGGGGGGAAGAGGTGCGTAGCGTGCCGGCGCTCTGGCTGGACTAGCGACAGCCGGCGCCAACGGACGCGGCGAGCTTGCGGGGCTAGCCGTTGCTGAGGCTAAGGATGATCGCGCCGCTCAGCCCGACGCCCTCGATCGTATAGGTCGATCCAACCAGGCCGTAGTTGCAGTCGCCGGCGCTGGCGCCGCCCAGCGCGCCGATCGCGATGGGAGCGGAAGTGAAGGGATTCTCCGGCAGCACGCCGCTGGGGAACATGCCGGCGACGATCGCGGCCGGGTAGAACCCGTTGTTCAGGATCGCATCCTGCTCGACCGCCAGCTGGCAGGCATGCGCGTTGGCTTTGACCTGGCTTTCCTTGGCGCGCGTCGTCATCGCGAAGTAGTTCGGAATCGCGATCGCGGCCAGGATCCCGATGATCATCACGACCAGCATCAGCTCGATCAGACTGAAGCCGTCGTGCGTGCGTCTTGCCTGCATCCGTTGCTCCGCTCGGTCGCCTGCCGCTGCGCGGTGGGCGAGTGCCCGCCGCGGGGTGACTGCACGCCTTGCCCCAGCCAGCCGGGTGGCGCGGTCGTCCTGCTTCCTGTATCGGCGGATGCGACCGACTGCTTGACCGCGGCTGCCCGCGGCGCTATTCGCTGGCGCGCTGGCGCCCGAGGGCGGCCGCGAGGACCTGCTCGAGCGCCTCGCCGCGCGCGCCATCGCCGGCGGCCAAGACCTCGCCCGTCGGCCCGATCAGCACGGGGAAGGGGATCGCCGGGATGTGGTAGAGCTGGGCGAGCGTGCTCTCCCATGCCTGGCCATCGTAGATCTGGGGCCAGGTCATCCCCCGCGTGCGCGTCCAGTCGCGCAGCTCTTCCTCGCTCAGGCGGTCGGAGAGATCGAGCGAGATGCCAAGGATCTGCAGCTCCTCGGGCGGATACCGCTCGGCCAGCGCCACGAGACGCGGAATCTCGGCTCGGCAGGGCCCGCACCAGGTGGCCCAGAAGTCGAGCAGGACGTGGCGGCCGCGCAGCGCCGCGAGGGACCAGCGCCGGCCGTCAATGTCGCTGACGGCGAAGTCAGGTGCCCCTTGCGCACGCAGGGCGAGCTCGATCACGCGGTAGCCGTAGCTGCCGAGCCGACGCGGATCGAGTCCGCAGTCCGCCTCCAGCTCGGTCAGCAGCGGTCGCAGCGGCGCCAGGTCGGGCGACTGCTCGGCCGCCAATACGACCGCTTCAATGCGCGCTTCGCAGCCTCCCGGAGTGCCCGGGTAGCGGTCGCCGACGGCGCGCAGGTCGGCGATCACATCGGCGAGCGCCTGCGAGCCCGCCTCGGACGGGGGACCGTCGATGCTGCCATACCAATCGGCCCGCACCTGCCACAGGGCGGCCAGCGCGGCGCCGCTGCTGTCGGGGTAGTCGGCCAGGATCAAGTCGGCGGTGTAGCGCGCCGCCTCGCGTCCCAGCTGCCACGGGCGGCGGTCGATCTCGGGCAGCTCGGATTGCGCGGCGAGCGTCGCGACCAGCAAGTCGTAGCGGCCAAAGTCGTCATGTTCCTGCGCGAAGCGGCGCAGGGCGGCGATGCGGCGGTTGACGATCTCGGCGCGCAACCGGGCGGAGGTGAGCTCCGGATAGACCCAGGCCGCCATGCGCGCGACGCGGCGCAGGCTGTCGTAGTGCGCCTGGCAGGCTGCGAACGTCGCAAAGCGCGGTTCCGATTCCGGCGCCCGGCGCTGGTAGAGGCCGCGCAGCGCCTGCTCCTCGGCCGCGCGCTGGGCATTCATCCGCGTCTCGAGTCGCGGCCAAGCGGCGTGAGCGCGCACCGCGGCCAGATCGGGATCGGTGGCGACCTCGACCGGATCCGAGAAGCCGGCTTCGATCGCCCGCTCCAGAGCGGCAACCGCCGCCGTCGTGTCCCCGGAACGGCTGTAGGCGCAGGCGGAGTGGTAGTCGGCGCGCGGGCTCGCCGGGGCGAGGTGGCGCAGCTGGGCGAAATGGGTCAGGGCCGCTTCGAGGCTATCGGCTGCCAGGGCATCGTAGCCCGCCTCGGTCGCCGCTCTGAAGGCGCCGAGCAGCTGCGGATTGGGCAGGGGGGGCAAAGGGGGAGCGGCATCGCGTTCCCCGGCGCAACCAAGTATCAGGGCCAGAGTGAGGGCGAGCGCGCTTGCGTGCGGCGCGCACCGGGCGGCCATGCGCCGCGTCGTACGGCGCCGGACCGCGGACCAACGGGCACTGGGATGGATGTAGCGCATGGTTTCTCCTTCGGTTGGGTTGAAGGCGCCCTGCCTCCACGCCGCGGGTCGTCCGGTGGTCGCTGACAGAAAAGGCCCCGGAGTGCGTGTTTTCTCCGGGGCCGCCATCTTAGCGGGGGTCCTTTACGAAGCGCAAAAGGGGAATTCGGGGCAGGAGTTGGAGGTCATCCGGGTAGCGTTTGAGAGGCAGGGGAAAATCCGGTGCCGGTGGGGGCGGACGATAGGACCACCGGTCTGGTCAGGTGCGCCTGGCGTGCCTTGTGGCCTATGGGCGGCAGAACCTGGCGCCCAATAGCATCATCCCGCTCCCTTCCATGGCTCGCCAGGCAACCTCGAGATCAACTCGGCATGGACGAATTCCCATGCAGTTGCGGGATCGTAGGGGGCGTCACTCGAGACGAGGAGCTGAACGTCTTCTCGAAAGGCGACGCTGTCAAGTTTCGCCGCCAGGTTTGCCTCATACTGGGCGCGCGAGACCGATAGGCCATCGTGATCCATGTAATGATCGAAGCACTCGAGGACACGATCGCGGTCGGCGTTTCCGGTCTGAAGGGCGACCCAGAGGTCATAAAGGTCGCGCCCCTTCTTGCGCTGGTAGAGGGCTCGCATCTTGGTCCCAAGTTGTTCGTCGAAGTGATAAGCGGGCAGTGCAACGGTGCCTTGGAACCACGGATTGTCAACCGAGAACGGACGTCGCTCGACTGGCAGAACAGAGAAGTGCTCCCGTGTATTGATCTCGATCTTCAACCTCATCGTCGTCACCGGCTGAAAGGAGGTTTCGAAGCGGTAGACTAACGTGAAACGTCCCTCGCCCCTTTTCCACTTCGGATTGCCAAGCCATGGGTCAAGCCCTCCTCGAATCGAATCGACCAGCCCGCCGATCGGCTTGGCGTCACGCTGTACGAGGTCGATGTCCTCTGAATATCGCCTTGATGTATTCAGGAACAGCTTATGCAGAGCGGTACCTCCACGGAAGATGGCGTGGGTGGACACGATCTCTTGCGTGAACATGGCGACCAGGGCACGCGATAGTACCAGGTCTTGTTCGACCTGCTCGTTGGAAGGCCAGGGCGCGTGAGTGCGCCACGCGGTGATGTTGGCGCGCGGGATCACACGTCAACCTCCAACTCGGTATTGGGCAGGACGTGCCATCGGTCATTGATTGCAACTTCCGCTGGCTCACCAGAGCGCAGTGGAATCGGGCGCGGGTTTCGAGTCTTGAGCCATCCTGCTAGCAGGTCAGCGAGGTCACTTCCGCCGACTGCATCAAGCAAGTACCCGAGGCGCTGGACGTCTGGAAGCCGCACAAGGTGCGCTATCCTGACCAGTGCCTGGGCGTCGATTCGCTCTGCCAACTCGGCAAGGACTGTTGCTGCATTGCTCAGTTGTCCGGCCCCGGTCTGGTAGCGGACCAGGTCGAACGCGGTGGTCTCGGGCGTGGCGACACGCATGGTGCCCGTCTCGGTCTGCCTTTCAGTCACCGGCATTTGCTCGACCTTGCTGTTCATGGAGAATCGGATTGTGACCCTGCCGGCGTGCATCTCGCGGGTGGGCTTGCTGGTCACGACCTGAAAGACCATGGGCTGCTGGTGGGCCGCGCCATGGAGTGCCGCTGCGCTGAGCAGTCCCACGTAGTAGGGCTGATCGAGGTGGCCCATAAGCTCGTCGATGAACCAGCTTGCTGGTGGCGAACCGGTCGCTCGGTACTCTGGCGGAACGATGACGTAGAATCCGCGTCTGGGGGAGACGATTCTCCGTTGCTCCTTCAACCTTCGCAGTGCCGTCTGGACGGCCACGAACGATCGCTCGGTCTCAGCTTCGGCCCGGGAGCGCGTAAAGGTGTAACAGCCAAGTGATTGAAGCTGCTCCACCCAGGTCGACATGGCAGGTTTCGTCGGCATTCCAGCTATCCCCCCTGCATTCAGGATCCGCAAACCTATAGCGAAAACTAGCGTTTTGCGCTAACTTATGCAAGTGAATCGAGAGGCCTGTGACAGACGAAGCCACACATCAAAGGCAAGAATAGGCGCCAAGCGCTAGTTCTTGAGGGTGAATTGCAGGACTCGGGTCGATGTGCGCACTCCGATGCAGGCGGCCAACTGATCCGAGGCAAAGCGGCTACGCGATCTGGAAGAACAAGCGGCGGCAGGACGACAATCGCGTCGGCACGTTCTACTACGTTTGTAGCGCCGCCATCGCCAAGGGCGAGTCAATCCGCGAGCCGATCAGCTTCCAGCGTGGAACGCTGAATGAGTTCGTGATGGGTGTCGTGCCGTAGAAGATAGGTTGTGGCTCGATTCCTACTGGTTCGACCACGCAATCCACCCTGAACCAATCGGGCGCCAGGACATTAGCCCATTGCTACCGTGGCGATTGGGGGCGGGAGCGGCACCGGCCCGCGGCACCCGTGTCCGCGATCGTACGCCGCTGGGGCGAATATCCTGGGAGTGTCAACTTCTCTGTGCAATGAGCAGCGGGTCGCCGCCGCTCTTCTGCCACGTGCTCTGCTCCCGCACAGCCCATGCCGGTCGGGAACGCAAGTTCCCATTCATCCTATGTCTTCTCGATACAACATCACGCCCAAGGATGGCATGAGGTCGGCCCTGGCCCGGTTGCAGCCTCACCTCGAATCACTGCCGGAACGGGATGACGAGGGGGTGGTCACCGAGGATGGTGTTCGAACAGAACACGGACAATGGGGGCGGTTTCCACCCCAGAGACAAGAACGGGTCACGGCCAATCGCCGCAACCCGTTCTGTTTAGGCTTAGCGGGGGCTGGATTCGAACCAGCGACCTTTGGGTTATGAGCCCAACGAGCTACCGGACTGCTCCACCCCGCACCAACTCGTGACTGCCGCCTTGCAGCGGCAAACCATCAATCTACGAGCCGGCTCGGGGACTGTCAACCGGTTTCCCCGCCGCTCCCGCGGCCTCGCGGTCGCGGAAGGTCTCGCCGCCGTGGAGCAAGCCTGCGCCCACGCAGCGGTCATCCGCCGGATCTTCTGGCACCAGATAGATGCGCTCGTTCTCGCGTGAGAAGCCGAACGCCTCGCGCGCGCGCCGCTCGAGCAGCGGCAGGGCATCGTCCTCGGCCGCGGCCAGGACGAGCGCGAGGGAATCGCGCGTCGCCAAGAGACGCTCCTGCTCGGCCTCGAGAGCGGTCGCCTCGCGCCGCAAGGCACTCAAGTGGAGCACGCCATGGGAACTGAAGACGAGCGCGTAGGCGGACCAGAGCCCCAGCACGAGGAGCGCACAGCGTCGCCACTGGCCGCGCGTCGAGCGCCAGATGCGCCGCAGGACGGGCGTCGGCGCCGACCCCCGTGGGGGCGACGACGGGTCGGGCGTTCGCGCCTCAGGCAGCGGACCGGGTTGCGCCGCGCGCTGGCGGCGCCGGTGCCAGAGGTGGAGCTGCTCGAGGCCCATCGACGGCGTCTCCTTGCGGCCGGCGCCTAGCGCCCCCAGCGCGCGAAGGCGCTGCGGCCGGGGAAATAGGCTTCTTCGCCCAGTTCCTCTTCGATCCGCAGCAGGCGGTTGTACTTCGCGATGCGCTCGGAGCGCGAGAGCGAACCCGTCTTGATGAAGCCGGTATTCAGCGCCACGGCCAGGTCGGCGATCGTCGTGTCTTCGGTCTCGCCCGAACGATGCGAGACGACATTGGTGTAGCTGTGCTCGGTCGCGAGGCGCATCGTATCGAGCGTCTCGCTGACGGTGCCGATCTGATTGAGCTTGATCAAGATCGAATTGCAGATGCCCTCGCTGATGCCGCGGCGCAGGCGTTCGACATTGGTGACGAACAGATCGTCGCCGACGAGCATCAGCTGTGCGCCGAGCTGCTCGGTCATGTGCTTCCAGCCGGGCCAGTCGTCTTGGGCCAGGCCATCCTCGACCGAGTAGATCGGATACTTCCCACAGAGACCGGCGATGAAGGCGACCATCTCCTCGGCCGTGAACTCGGTCTGCGCCTCGGCCTTGAGCATGTACTTGTCGCCGACGTAGAACTCGCTCGCCGCCACGTCGAGGGCGAGCGCCACCTGGGAGCCGGGCTCGTAGCCGGCCTTCTCGATCGCTTCGACGATCACCGCCAGCGCTTCCTCGTTACTCGACAGACTCGGGGCGAAGCCCCCTTCGTCGCCGACCGCGGTGACGTAGCCGCGTCCCTTGAGCACCTTCTTCAAGCTGTGGAAGACCTCGGCCCCCATGCGCAGCGCTTCGGCGAACGTCTTGGCGCCCAGCGGCATGATCATGAACTCCTGAATGTCGACGTTGTTGTCGGCATGGGAGCCGCCATTGAGGACGTTCATCATCGGCACCGGCAGGGTGCGCGCCCCGAGGCCGCCGATGTAGCGGTAGAGCGGCATCTCGAGCGTCTCGGCGGCGGCGCGGGCGACTGCCATCGAGACGCCGAGAATCGCATTGGCGCCGAGCTCGGATTTGTTTGGGGTCCCGTCGAGCTCATTGAGCATGCGATCGATCATCAGCTGTTCGGTTGCATCTTCGCCGAGCAGCTCCGGCCCGATGCGTTCCTGGACATTCTCGATCGCCTGCAGCACGCCTTTCCCGAGGTAGCGATGGGGGTCGTTGTCGCGCAGCTCGAGCATCTCATGCTCGCCGGTCGAGGCGCCCGAAGGCACGATGGCGCGGCCGAGTACGCCGCCCGAGAGGGCGACCTCGACTTCGACCGTCGGATTGCCCCGTGAATCGAGGACTTCGCGGGCCAGCACTTGCGTGATCGTCGTCATCTTGCCTCCTGCCCGATGCCTCGGGCTGCTCTGCGCCCGTGCCGCGGCGCCGTCCCGTGCGCCCCAGCCGTGCGCGTGCCAGGCCGCGGCCGCTGTCGCCCAGACGCCGGCCGCCGCTGCACCCGGCGGCGGCGCCCGACTCCGCGGGGCGACTGAGGCGCAACGGTAGGTAGGCGCGCGGGGGGTGTCAAGCGCGCCGCCACGGGCCGTGCGGGACCGGGCGCGCGTCCAGGGGTTGACCGGCTTGCGGGGGCGGGCTACGGTGCGCCGCAGGAATCGCTAACACGTTAGTGCGGCTTCAGATGTGACATGCGCTCGCGCGCCCGCGACCGACCGCTGGACGCTTGGCGGCGGTGCAACCCGCGGGTGCCGCCGGCGTATGTGGGGGCGAAGCGGAAACCGGGGAGGGTCGTCGGTGCACGGGATCGGTGACGACCTGCCTCTGGTGAGGCGCAGTCTCGCGGGAGATGAGCGGGCCTTTGCCGAGCTGGTCAGACGCTATCAAGGAGCGCTGCACCGTTTGGCCTGGCGCATGCTCCGCAACGACGAGGAGGCGCGCGATGTCGTTCAGGAGACGTTCTTGCGCGTCTACCGCGCGCTGGAGACCTACGATCAGAAGCGAAAATTCTCGACTTGGATTCTGCGTATCGCCACGAATCTGTGCATCGATCGCTACCGGCGCAAACGGCCGCGCACGGTCTCGATCGACGAGAGCCAGGACGATGACGACCGGGCCCCGATCGTGCTGGTCGCCGGGGGACCGAGTCCGGAGAAGCGATACGACGGCGTGGCGCTGGCCGAGCAGGTCGATCGGCTCGTCCAGCGCCTGCCGCCGATCTACCGCGCGATCGTCGAGTTGCGTTACCAGCAGCAGCTCGCCTACGACGAAATCGCACAGGTCCTGGACGTACCGCTCGGGACGGTCAAGGCGCGCCTTCATCGCGCGCATCGGCATCTCAAGGAGCTGCTCGCCGAAGAGGGGCTCGGACCCGACGCATTCGAGCGCTAGCGAAGGCGCAGCAGCGCCAGTCAGAGGGACGCGATGAATTGCGGCGATCGACAGCAGGCACTGCAGGCCTTTGCGGCAGAGGAACTGCCCGCGGCGCAGGCGCACGCACTTGCAGCGCACCTGCAGCGCTGCGCCGGTTGCCGCCGTGACCTGCAGGCATACCGGCGCCTGATGCAGGGGCTGCGGGCGATGCCCGCGCCGCCCGCGCCGCCCGGTCTGGAGCGCGAAGTGCTGGCGGCGCTCGAGCCGCAGTTCGTTCAGCGTCGGCGCTTGCGCGAAACGCGCTTGCAGACGACGCTGCGCCGCGCGGCGGCCGTGTTGCTGGCGAGTGCCTTTGGCGTCTCCCTGATGGTGGCGCTTACCGGTTGGCTCGAGCGGATCGGGAGCTTTGCCGCCCAACGCTTCTCGAGCGACTTGCACGCCCTGTGGGAGACGACGCAGGATCTCTGGATGCTGCTCGGGTTGCTCGCCAACGTCGTCCGTGCGCTCGAACCGGCCGCGATTGGCTTAGCGGATGCTGCCGGGCGCGTCACCGCGCCGCTGGCGGAATGGACGGTCTTCTTGCTGATTGTCTACTCGGCCGCATTGGCGCTCGGGGGGTGGCTTTGCTGGCGCGCTTTCCACCAGCGTGATGAAAGGAGCTGGAGTCATGCCGCATAGCGTGACGCCGCGTGCGTTCGGAATCTGGCGGCGGTCGGGGTTGCTGGGCGTATTGGGGCTGTTCGCCGCTCTGGCGGCGCTCGGGCTCGCCCGGGTGGACGCGCAACGCATTGTCATTCTCGACGAAGACAGCACCAAGGTCGTGCGCGACAAGCAATCGCCGACGTTCAGCGTCTCTCCCGATCGCCGGGGCGAGGTCAGGATTCGCATCAGCGGTCCCGACAGCGCCGCCGCGCGTTCGGCGCGCCCCGAACCGCGCTTGCCTCAGGAGCGTGGCGGGCGCTACATCTCCAGCGACAAGGTCGCCTTCGGGCAGAACGTGATCGTAGCCGCCGATCGCATCATCGCCGGCAACGCCGTTGCGATCCTCGGGTCGGTGCAGGTCGATGGGGTCGTGCGCGGAGACGTCGTCTCGATCGGGGGCGACGTGACGCTGGGTGAGGGGGCGGTCGTACGCGGCGATTGCGTCGCCGTCGGCGGCGGATCGATTCGCGCCGGTCGCCAGAGCCAGATCCATGGCGAAGCCGTCGTGATTGGCGGGCGCATCTTCGAATCTCCCGGAGCGAACATCGCCGATCGGGTCGAGATGAACTTCATTCCCGCCTTTCGTTCGCGACCGATCTTCATCTTCCGGCTCAACTGGCTCTCCTTCTTGATGCACTTCATCTTCATCGGGCTCTTCGGTCTCCTGCTCGTGAGGCTTGGCAGCCGCCGCTGGGCGAACGCCGTGCTTTCGCTCAAGGCGCGGGGCTGGGAATCCCTGCTGGCCGGAGTCGGCGCGGGTATCGTCTATGCGATCCTCGGGCTGCCGCTGCTCGTGGTGATCATCCTCGCGCTCGTGGCGCTCGTCGTCGGCATCCCGCTCGTGCCGCTGGTCGTCTTTCTGATCTTGATCTTCCCCGTGCCCGGCTACGTCGTCACCGCGGCCGTGCTCGGTGGCAGTGCCCGCGGCGACGCGTCGACCGCTCCGGCGGCGGCACACGGCATCGGGCGCGCCTACCTGTTGGGTCATCTGCTGCTCTCGTTGCCCTGGCTGCTGGCGGCCTTGGCACGCTCGATCTTCGGTGTCTGGTTCGGGCTGGCCGGCGTGCTGTTGCTGATCGCCTGGGGCGTGATCGGCCTCGCGATCGCGTTCGGTTGGGGGGCGTTCCTGCTCTCGCGCTTCGGGAAGCGCTTGCCCCCGGCGCTCCAGGCGCAGATCGCGGCCGGCTCGCCGGGCATGGGCGGTGGTGGCGCTGCGGCCGGCCAGGGCGGCTACGGAGCTGGAGGCGCCGCTGGCGGGGCGCCTGCGGCGCCTCCAGCTCCTCCTCCTCCTCCTCCTCCGCACTCCGGCGGATAGGCGGTCGAGAGCTGCCCGCAGGCTGCCAGGATCTCTTCGCCCAAACTCTCGCGCAGTGTAACCGTGGGGGAGATCGGCAGCATCGTCTCGCGAAACGCCTCCACGCGTTCGGGTGGCGTCGGTCGCAGTCGGCTGAGCGGGTGTGGGTTGAAGCGGATCAAGTTGACCTTGCAGTCGTAGCGCCGGGCCCAGGCGGCCAGGCGTTCGGCGTCGGCGCGGCGATCGTTGACCCCGGCGAGCAGGACGTACTCGAACGTGACGCGCTGGCCGGTACGCGCGCGGTAATCGGCTACCGCCGGAAGCAGGGCCTCGATCGGGAAGCGCCGGTTGATGGGCATCAGTTGTGAGCGCGTCGCGTTTTCGGTCGCATTCAGCGAGAGGGCCAAGCGCACGGCCGGGTCTTCGCGCCCCAGGCGGCGCACGGCGTGCGGGAGGCCGACGGTGCTGACGGTGATCCGGCGGCGGCCGATGCCGACGCCATGGTCGTCCGTCAGGATTCGGATCGCGCCGACGAGCTCCTCGTAGTTGGCCAGCGGCTCGCCCATCCCCATGAAGACGAGGTTGAACAGCCCTTCGCCGCCGAGGCGGGCGCGCTCCGCCTGCAGCGCGAGCACCTGGGCGAGGATCTCGCCGCGTCCCAGGTTGCGCGCAAGGCCCATGGCTGCCGTGGCGCAGAAGCGGCAGCCATAGGCACAACCGATCTGCGAGGAGATGCACAGCGTGTCGCGCCGTGCCGTGCGCAGCAGCACCGCCTCGACCCGCAACCCGTCGCGCGTCGCCAACAGGAGCTTGACCGCGCTAGCGTCGCGCGCCCGCGCCTCGGCGACCGGCGCGAGGCGACCGATCGTGTAGCGGGCTGCCAGTCGTTCGCGCAGCCGTCCCGGCAGGTCCGTCATCGCCGCCGCTTCGCTCGCGCCGCGCCGGTAGAGCCAGATGGCGAGCTGGCGCGCGCGGAAGGCCGGTTCGCCGCGCAGTTCCGGCAGGGCGGCGAGCTCGGCGACGGAGCGGCCCAGGAGCTCACCGGGCGACACCTGAGGCGGCGCCCCCTGGTGAGCTGAAGGGGAATGGCTCTTCGCGCTCATGCCTGACTCCCTCGCACCCCGCGCGGGACGGGTTGCGCCCGATCGTCTAAGCGTCTTAGCGAAAAGAGGATGCCAGAGCAGTCCCCGTTTCGCAACGCTCGTCGATCCGAGCGGCAGGGTGGCAGCGCGGGCGGGCAACACCGCCCCCGCTTGACAACTCGCCCGAATCCTCCGAAAATACGTATAGACAGACGGATGGCCGTCTGCGGGCGGGTCGCGGCCGGGCTCCCGGCTGCCGAGCCGAAGCGACGCCCGATCGCCTCCCTGCCCGACGAGTCCTTGGAGGAGGAGTTGCCATGGTACCACGCACGTCTTCACACCAGCGGCGACTCGCATGCGTGATCTTCCTCGTGCTGCTGGTCGTGCCTCTGGCCGTGCCGTTCAGCCAAGCGGCAGAGCGCCGTGCCGACCCGGTCGACCTGAGCTGGGACGCCGCTGCGACCGAGCCGTTGGGGCGCGCGGGCGGGGATGGTTCCGGCGGCGATCCGGTCGACAACGAAGGCGACCCGGATGACGTCGGTCGACCGGTGCCCGAGGAGGTCTTGATTCGTATCACGCTCATCGGGGCTCTGTTGATCCTGCGGTAGTCGCGGGTCGCCGGAGCGCCGGCAGTTGAGAGTCCGCCATGCGAGGTCGCGAACGCAACCATGGTGGAGGAGGTAGTCCCCGAGGTCCCCGTTCTCCGCTGACGCCCCTCCCCCAGACGGGCGCCCCGCTCGAGGCGCCGCCCGACGTGGAACGCCTCTGGCGTGTGGCCGAGGTGCACCTGGCGGCCGACAACACCGCTGCGGCCCTCCACGCCCTGCGCGAGGCGCTCGCGCGCGTGTCGGCACGCAGTGGCGATCCACGCCTGCGCGCCGAGCTCCTGGTGCGAGCGACCGACTGTCACTATCGGCGGGGTGAGCTTGATTCGGCGCTGGCGCAGATCCAGCGGGCGCTCGGGTTCCTGGATCAGGAGCGCGAACCGATTCTGACCGGCCGGGCGCTTTCGCGCGAGGCCTACGTCTACACCGCGCTCGGCCGCTACGATGCCGCTCTCGCCTCCAGCGAGCAGGCGTTCGAGTTGCTCAAGCCGTCCAATGAGCATCTCGAGATCGGTTTTCTCGAGATCGCCCGCGGTTCGATCCACTTGCGTCGCGGTGACATGACACGCAGCCGCGAGTGCTACGAAAGCGCGCTTTTCTCCTTCCGGCGCATCGACCATCGCGAAGGGATCGCGCTCGCGCTCAACAACCTGGGCGTGTTGCTCAAGAACGGCCCCCAATGGGCTGATGCGCGCGAGTTCCTGACCCGGGCCCTGGCGGTGAGCGAAGAGGCGGGCAACTACGGCCGGGTCGCGATGCACTGTGTTAACCTCGGCATCCTCTGCACGAAGCTCTGCGACTGGGAGCTGGCGGAAGCCCATCTCGCGCGCGCGATCGGGATCAACCGCGAGATTGCCAACAGCTTCTCGCTGGTCAAGTCGCTGCTCGCCATGGCGCTCCTGCGCCGCCGCCGCGGGCAGCTGACCGCGGGGTCCGAACTCGTCGCAGAGGCGCGCGAGATCTGCGACGAACAGGGGTTTGGCCGAGAAGGGGTCTTGTGCGATGAAATCGCCGGGGACCTGCACGCGGATCGCGGCGCGACCGAGCAGGCGCGTGCCAGATACTCGCGCGGCCTGCGCCGGGCGCTCGAAGTCGCTCCTGAAGGTGA
>Ga0180435_10003568_pt1 | contig 15499 bp, 7 predicted proteins | sample SS_ome_3_FD_132467 | JGI IMG/M metagenome (GOLD analysis project Ga0180435, IMG submission 132467) | Hypersaline lake sediment archaeal communities from the Salton Sea, California, USA - SS_3_S_1 metaG | ecosystem: Environmental > Aquatic > Non-marine Saline and Alkaline > Hypersaline > Sediment... | reverse complement strand
GAGCGCGACGCCCCCGCCCACCCACGGCACCCGCTCGACGACGCCGAGCACGAGCGCGACGTCGAAGCCGCCGAAGGCCGCCAGCCACACCGGTCGGCCCGCCGAGGCGGCCAGCGGGCCGCCGGCGAACGCCGGAGCGCGCGCCAGCGCCCGCGCCAGCGCGAAGCCGAGGGCGGCCCACCCCGTGCCGACCGCCAGCACGCCGAGCGCGAGCACGAGCAGCGTCGCCGGGATGAGCACGATCGTGAAGGCCATGATCACCGCGGCGATCGACCCGACGAGGAACACCAGCACCCCCAGCGACGCCGCCACGGGGAAGTGCCGACCGGCGGCGTCCGCCATGGCGCCGAGGCGCCGCGGCGCCCAGCGGGCCCAGGCGGCCGCCATGGCGGCGGTCGCGAGCGCCTGCAGCAGCACGCGCCACCAGCCGCCGCCGCGCGGCGCCGCGGCACCGGCGGGGAGCCCGAGCCCGAGCGTGACCTCGCCCTCCACCAGGGCGTCCGGGTGCCGCTCGAAGCCGGCACCGGCGCCCAGGTCGCCGCGGACGACGGCCCACGGGCCCAGGCGCAGCGCGCCGCCGGGCGCCAGCACGTCGCCCATGACCAGGCCGTCGATCGTCAGCTCGCCGCCGAGGAGCAGCACGGGGCCGTCGGTCCGCGAGCCGGGCGCCAGCAGCACCTCGCCGCCGGTGACCAGCAGCGCGCCCGCCTGCCGGGCACCGTCGACGACCACGTGTTGGTCGCCCCGCACCCAGGTGACCCCGAGCAGCGCGTCGTCGCAGCCGACCAGCAGCAGCGCGCTCAGGGCGAGCGCCAGCGCCGCCCGCCGCGGGGCGCTCCCGTGTCGCCGCCGCGCCGCCGCCCGCCGCGCGCGGTCCTGCGGCCGGCTCACGCGGCCGCCCCCTTCCGCGGGCGCGGCCACAGGATGATGACGAGCAGCACGAGGAAGGCGGGCAGCGCGACGGCGTTGACCAGCGCCACGTGGCGCTCGAACGGGACGCCGGCGGCGGCCCAACGCAGCGCCAGCGCGGTGGACAGGAAGGTCGCCGTCCAAGCCGACGCCGCCACCCCCAGGGCCGCGTGCAGGCCGATCGTGTCGGGCGTCGAGAGGTCGGCCCACACCGCGAAGGTCACCACCGTGTAGAGGCTGACGGCCACCGCGTAGAGAATCGGGATGCCGAGCGCGCTGCCGTCGCCGAGGCCGAGGCGCGCGTCGAGCTGGTAGCCCAGGTGCACGAGTACGAAGGCGCCGAGCACCCACGCCAGCAGGGCGCGCTCGCCGAGCGCCGCGTAGAGCGTTCCGCCCACGAAGGCGGCGACCACGTGGGCGGCGGCGATCGTCGCGCGCGGGCCCCACTCGGCCGAACGCCAGGTCTCGGCCACGTAGAAGGGCGTGTCGACCAGCCGCAGGAAACCGAGGCTGTCGACGAAGAACACCACGAACAGCAGCGCGAGGACCGAGAGCAAGCGGCCCCGCGCGTCGGCGCCCCCGCGCCGGTAGCGCCCGACGCCGAACGCGGGCCGCTCGTGCTGCCGCGCCCAGGCGCGCACGAGGGGCGTGTCGCGCCATGCCAGCGCCGCGAGCGTCGCCGTGCCGAGGAGCATCCCCACGGCGAACGTCCGCGCCAGCGGCTCGATCGTCCAATCGCCGCTCCCCAGCGGCGCGAAGGCGTAGGCGATCGCCGTCACGCCGGCCGCCGCCAGGCCACGGTGGCGGACCGGCACCAGGTCGACGGCGAGCGAGAAGGTCACGGGGACGCCGACGCCCAGCGCCACGGCGGTGCACAGCACCCAGGCCAGGAACGCGCCCTCGGACGCCACCGACGGCGCCACCACGGTGAGCAGCGTCTGGCCGGCGACGACCGCGGTGGCGATGCGCAGCTTGCGCACGAGGTCGCGGCCCACGCCCGCCCGGCCCATCCACAGGCCCACGGCGACGGCGACCGCGGCGGTCACCACCGCGAGCAGGGCCATGGCGCCGGCGACCCGGGTCTCCTCGAGCCCCACGAGCCGCCGCCCGAGGTCGGTGACGCCGAGTTGCACGAAGGTGACGTTGTAGGCGTAGCCGGCGGCCATGAAGGCCACGAACACGGCGATCCCGGCCGCGGTGACGCCGCGCGGAGCCGCGCCGGGGGCGTCCGGGTTGGCGTCGGAGGTGGCGGCCACGCCCCAGGATACGGCCCACCGCCGGCCCGACCGCGGCCCCAACGGCGCCGCCGGCCCGACCGCGGTCGACGCGCCGCCCCTAGCCGCGCCGGAGCTCGACCGGTTCGCCCCAGTCGGCCAGCTCGGCGCGGTGGCTCAGCAACCACACCTGGCGCCCCCGCGCGGCGATCGCCCGCAGCGCCGCCCGCACCGCCGCCGACCGCTCCTCGTCCCAGTTGAGGAAGGGGTCGTCGAGCACCAGCGGCAGCGCGACGTCGTCGGCCACCAGGTCGGCGACCGCCAGGCGCAGCGCCAGCGCCAACTGGTCGCGCGCGCCCTGCGACAACTGAGCGGTCGCGAGCGGGCGACCGTCGGGCTCGACGACCTCGGCCCGCAGCTCGGCGTCGAGGCGGACGCGGCGCCCGGGGACGCCGCCGAAGGTGGCGAGCTGCGTCGACGCCGCCGCCTCCAACCGGCGGGCATGCCCCGCCCGGAAGCCCTCCGCGGCGGCGGCGAGCTCGCGCGCCGCCAGCGCCAACGCGTCGCGCTCGAGCGTCCAACGCGCCACCTCGGCGCGGGCGTCGGCGATGTCGAGCTCCACGGCCGCCACGTCGATGGGATCCCCACCCTGCGCCCGCGCCAACGCCTCCTGGGCCGCCGCCGCCCGCTCCCGGGCGTCGCCGGCGGCCCGTTCGGCCACGTCGGCGGCGGCCCGGGTGGCCGCGAAGGCGGCCTCCACGCCGGCCCGGCCGGCCTCGTCCGAACCCGCCTCGAGCTCGGCGGGCGGCAGCGACGGGTGCGCCACCACCAGCTCGCGCCAGCGCCTCAGGGCCTGGGCCGCCTCCCAGCCGGCGGCCTCGGCCGTGGCCATCAGCGCCGGCGGATCGTCGGCCGCGACCGCGCGGAGGTGGGCCTCCAGTCTCGCGGCCGCGGCGTCCGCCACGGCCACCGCCGCGCTCCGTCGCCCCCACGCCTCCCGCACGGCCGCGGGACCCTCGGCGACGCCCTCGCCGGCGGCGAGTTCACCGCCGTGGGCGGACGCCTCGACGCCGGCACCCCGTAGGGTCGCGGCGCGCGTCGCCGCGACCGCCTCGCGGGCCTCCGCCACGGCGGCCTCCTCGCCCAACACGGCGCGCTCGTGCTCGCGCGCGACGCGCACGGCGTCCTCCTCGGCCCGCTCGCGCCGCAGCCGGGCCGCCCGCCGTCGCGCCGCGGCCTCGTCGGCGCGGGCCGCCGCCTCGCGCCACGCCCGCCAGGTCGCGCCGCCGACGCGCGCCAGCCAGCCGTCGAGTTCCGCGACGGTCGCCTCCTCGTCGAGCGCGCCCTGAGCCCTGGCCCAGGACCAGGCCCGGGCGCCGTCCGGACCCGCGCCCGACGCCGGGGCACCGTCGCGCAGCGCGGGCACCTCCGGCACGCCCCGCGCGTCGACGACCGGCGGGTCCTCCGCCGCCCCCAGCGCGCGCGCCGCCGAGACCGCCCGCTCGGCCGCGTCGGCGAGCTCCGCGGTCGCGCGCTCGAAGCGCTCGTGGGCGAGGCCGAGGTCGACGTCGTCGTCGGCCCCCGCCTCGATCAGCGCCTCTCGCCACGGCGACCAGCGCTCGCGGAAGGCCGCGGCGCCGGCGCGCACCTCGGCGAGCCGCGCCGCCGCCGACCGCTCCCCCGCCGCGAGCTCGGCCAGCTCGTGGCGCCGCAGCTCGAACGCCTCGCGGCGGCGCGCCAACTCGCGCCGACGATCGTCGTCGCCTTCCAGGAGCGAATCGCCGGCCCTCACCCGGGCGTCGAGCCGCCGGCGCGCGCGGCGCAACGCCGGGCGCCTGGGCCAAGCGACGAGCCACGCGATCGCGACCGCCGCCGCCGCGCCCGCCGACCCACCCGCGCCGAGGCCGGCCGCCCAGGCCGCCGCGGCCGCCGCGGCGGCCGCGACCAGCGCGCCGGGCCAGCGCCACGGTGCCCAGGTGTCCGGGCGCTCCTCGGCGCGCGCGAAGGCGACGAGGTCGGTCGCCGCGCCCGGCGTCAGCGCCGCGACCTCGCCGAAGCGTTCCCGCGCGTCGTCGAGCCGCTCGCGCCACCCCCGCCAGGCCGTCTCGGCCTCCTGGAGGCGCGCCGCCCAGGCGGCGACCGCCGCCCGGTGGCCGCGCAGCTCGGCCCGCCGCGCGTCGTCGAGCCCGGCCAGCGTCGCGACCGGGGCCCGCGCCGCCGCGGCCGCCTCGGCGCGCGCCCGCTCGCGCCGCACGGCGGCCAAGCCGTCGCGCCAGCGCCTCGTCGAAACCTCGGCGGCGGCGACGGTCGCCGCCGTCTGGCCGTCCGCGAAGGCACCGTCTGGGGCGGCCAGGGCACGCTCGTCCGCCAGGGCCGCGGCGACCGCCGCCTGAGCGTCGCGCAGCGCCTCGTCGCGGTCCGCGCGGGCCGCAGCCAGCCGCCGCTCCGACGCCGCCAACGCGTCCTCGGCGCTGGCCCAGGCGGACAGCCGCGCCTCGAAGCCGGCCGGGTCCGCGCCGGCCAGCTCGCGGTGCGTGCCGTCGGCGCGCTCGCGGGCCGCCGCCAGCTCGGCCTCGAGTTCGGCGGCCGCGGCGGCCGCCCGCTCGAGCTCGCCCGCGCGCCGCAGCGCGCGGACCGCCGATTCGCGCAGGTCGACCCAGGCGCGCTGGGCGTCGGCCGCGGCCCGCAGGCGGCCCGCCTCGGCGACGGCCTCGCGGGCGGCGGCGGCGCTCTCCCGGGCCTCGCGCTGGACGCCCGCGAAGGCATCCGCCTCGGCGCGTCCCGCGGCCCAGCGCGCCTCGAGGTCGCGCCACCGCGCCTCGGCCAGCTCCAGCGCCTGATCGCTGCGCCCGTCGCGGCTCAGGCCCGGCGCCAGGCCCTTGAGGCGCCGGGTGCAGGCCCGCAACGCGGCCTCCAGGCGCACCTCGGCCTCCTGCGCCGTGCCGCCGCCGGCGCCGGCCAGCAGCGCCTGCACGTGTCGTCCCAGCCGGTGGGGCGGGCCGCCGAGGTCGCCCTGGGCGACGACGAAGGTGGACAGCATGAGCTCGGCGTCGTCGATCCCCAGCGTCGCCCGCAGCCAATCGAGGTAGGCGCTCGCCTCGCGCCGGGCGTTGGGGTTGTGCTCGACCTCCACGACGGTCTCGTCGCCGGCGGCGCCGTGCTCGACGACGCGCACCCGGTGGGTCGCGAAGTCGCGCGCGACGGTCACGCGCCGGTCGCCGACTTGCAGCCGCAGCTCGCCCCGGTGCGGGCCGCCGCCGAAGGCGCGGTAGCGGCCCCAGGTGAAGCCGGCGGGCTCCTGCAGGTGCGGCAGCCCCCAGACGGTCGCCACCAGCCCGGCCACCGCCGTCGACTTGCCGGCCTCGTTGCGGGCGACCCAGGTCGCCAACCCCGCGGGGAAGTCGATCTCCAGCTCCCGGTGGCAGCCGAAGCCCTCCAGCCGCAACCGCTCGAGGCGCAGCGGCGCGCTCACGCATCCCCCGCCAGCGCCCGCAGCCCGTGCCGCAGCGCGCGCGTCACGACCGCCCGCTCGCGCTCGTCGGTGGCGGCCGCGAGCCGCGCGCTCAGCCGCCGGACGAACTCGCCGCGCACGGTGGGTTGCGCCGCCCAGCGCGCCAGCAGGTCGGGTGACACGCTGGTGGTCGCGTCCTCGACCTCCAGGTGGAGGAAGGCGTCGGCGGCGCGCTCGGCCAGCGTCTCCGGGTCGATCTCGAACGCCAGCGCGCCGACGAGGCGCACGCGCGCCCACGTCGCCGCCGTCCCGAGGCCGCGCAGCCACGTCACCAGCGCCTCGGCGTCGTCGAAACCGCCCACGTCGACCTCGCGCGTCCACACCGGCGCAACGTCGGCCGGCACCCGGCGCGTGCGCGCGGCGCCGCGGCCGACCTCGACGAGGGTCCAGTGCGCGGCGCCGGGATCGCTCGGCCCCTTGCCGCCCACGCAGCCGGGGTAGACGGCCAGGCCGCCGTTCGCCAGCGCCACCTCCTGCGGCACGTGCAGGTGGCCGAGCGCGACGTAGGCGAAGCCCGCCTCGGCGAGGGCCCGCTGGTCGAGCGGCAGCGAGCGACCGCCGCCGAACGGATCGCCCGGCCGCGCGCGCGGGCCGACGAGGGTGCCGTGGAAGGCCGCCAGCGCGATGCCGTCGTCGCCTCGTGGGAACGAGCGCAGCGGTTCGAGGGTCGGCGTGACGCCGCCGACGTACGCCAACGAGGTCACCTGCACCCGCTCGCCCGCCAGGCGCAGGTCGGCGACCGGGCCGGGGTCGGGCCGGGTGACGAGGACGCCGGGCCAGTCGGCGGCCGTGCGCCGGTAGACCGAGCCCGCGTAGGTCAGCTCGTCATGGTTGCCGGGGACGGTGACGAGGGCAACGCCGGCGGCCGTCAACCGGCGCAGCTGCCTCAGGGCCTCGTCGACGAGCGCCGGCTCCGGCCGGTACGACTCGAACAGGTCGCCGGCGACGATCACCAGGTCGACGCGCTGCGAGAGGGCCAGGTCGACGGCCTGGCCGAGGAGCGCGTCCCGACGCCGGCGCACCGTCGCGGCCACCTCGGCGGGGAGCCCGCGCGGCGTCCAGCCCAGGTGCAGGTCGGCGAGGTGAAGCAGGCGCGGCATCAGCGACCCGCCCCGCCGGCGCGCGCTCCCGCGGGTGCGGGCCCCCGCCGCCACGCCGGGTCGTCGGGGTCGGGCGCGAGCGGCCGGGGCGGCAGCGGCGGGGCGGCCATCGCCGGCGACGGCTCGCAGGGGACCTCCTCGTGCCACACCCCCTCGACCGCGAGCGCGTCGTCGAGGGCCGCCCGCAGCCCGCCGTTGGCGCCGCCGCGGTCGCTGACGAGCAGCAGCTCCCGGGCGCGGGTGAACGCGACGTACGCCAGCCGCCGCCGCTCCTCCAGCTCCCGGCGTGCCGCGGCGGCGGCGGCCAGCCGGTAGGCCGCCGGCTCGGCCCGGCCGCCGCGGCCGTCGGGCCAACGCAGCGCGAAGCCGACCCGCGGGTCGAGTAGCACGTCGTCGCCGTCGCGGCGGCCGCCGCCGGCTACGTCGGCCACCACCACCGCGGGCCACTCGAGGCCCTTGGCGGCGTGGATCGTGAGCAGCGCGACCGCGCCGCGCGCCCGCAGGGGCGGGCGCGGCACCCTCACCTCGGCGGCCACCAGGCGCTCGAGCCGGCGCACGACGCCCAGGGCATCGCCGCCCCCCTGCTCGAGCCGCTCGAGCAGGTCGACGACGCCGTCGTGGTCGGCCACGCGCCGCGGGCCCTCGGGCAGGTGGCCCAGGGTCGCGCGGAGGCCGCAGCGGTCGTCGGCGAGTTCGACCAGCTCGCTGGCGCGGGCGCCCGCCGCACGGGCGCGCCGCAACTCGGCCAGCAGCGCGCCGGCGTGGGCGAGGGCACCGTCGTGGGCGGCGCTCGCCGCGACCGGGAGGCGACGCCACCAGGGGCGCGGCGCCCCCCGCGCGTCGGCGCCCTCCGGCGGTCCGCCGTCTCCCGCGGTCGCGAAGCGCGCGACGTCCGCGTCGTGGGCGGCGACGTAGGGCGAGCGCAGGAGGGCGGCCACCGCGACGCCGTCGCTGGGGTCGACGACGGCGCGCAGGAGGGCGCGGACGTCCGACGCCACGCGGGTGGCGAGCACGTCGCCGCCGCCGGCGTTGAGGACCGGCACGCCGAGCGCCGGCAGGCGCGCCTCGAGCAGGGCCAGGGTGGCGTGACCGCGGGCCAGGATGGCGACGTCCCCGAAGCCGAGCGGCCGCGGTTCGGCGCCCCCCTCGGCGATGGCGATCGGCGGGTCGGCCCGCACCCAGCCGAGGATGGCCGCGGCGATCGCGTCGACCTCGGCGGCGGCCAGGTCGGCGGCCTGGGCCCCGGGGGCCTTGACGACGCGCTGGTAGCGCACCGTCGGCGGCAGGCCGGCCGGGCGCGCGCGCGCCGCCGTGAGCGGGCCCGCGTCGGAGCCCAGGGCGCGGTCGAACACCCGGTTGACGACCTCGACCAGCTCGCCGTGGCTGCGGTAGTTGGTGCCGAGCGCCACGCTGCGGCCGCCGTCCTCGCCGGCGACCCGCCGCTGCAGGCCGGCCAGCACGGCCGGCTCGGCGCCGCGGAAGCCGTAGATCGACTGCTTGGCGTCGCCGACGGCCGTCAGCGGGGCGTCGGCGGCGCGCAGCGCCGCGAGCAGCCGGGCCTGGGTGGGGTTGACGTCCTGCACCTCGTCCACCAACAGCGCCCGCCAGCGACCGTGCACGTGGGCACGCACGTCGGCGTCCTCCAGCGCCCGCAGCGCATGCGTCTCGAGGTCCGCGAAGGAGAGCGCCTTGGCGCGCCGCTTGCGCTCGTCGACGATCGCCAGCGCGCCGTCGAGGGCGCCGCGTAGCCGCGTCACGATGGCCGCCGCGCGATCGTCGTCGGGTGACCAGGCGAGGCCGGCCGGGCCGTCGCCGTCCGCCCATGCCGTCCGGGCCGCGTCGCGCAGGTGGCGCAGCGCGGCCTTGACGGCCGCGAGGTCGGGACCGTGCCATCCCTTCTTGGCGCCGCGGTGGGCGGCGAGGCCGGCCAGCGCCGTCCAGGCGGCGGCGGCCTCCACGGGGTCGCCGTCGGGTCCGAGCTCCTCGAGGCGCTTCGCCGCCGCGACGGCCTGCCGACGGGCGGCCTCGGCCTCGTGTCCCTGTGGCCCGGCGAAGCCGCCCAGGAGGCCGGTCGCCTCGCGCCAGGCGGGGTCGCCCAGGGTCGCGCCGAACGCCGCGCGGCGGGCGTCGTCGATCGCCGCGCGCACCTCGTCGGCGCCGATCTCGAGGGCGGCGCGCGCGCGGGTCGGGTCCTCCAGCGCCTTGGCGATGGCGGCCCGCAGCAGCTCGTAGGGGAGCCCGGCGACGTGGTCGTCGTCCAGCCGCGCGAGCGCCTCGTCGAGCGCCTCGGCGCTCCATAGGGCGCCGTCGAGCTCGTCGACCACGCCGAAGTCGGGCGGCACGCCGGCGGCCTCCGGGTAGCGCCGGCACACGAGCTGCGCGAGCGCGTGGATGGTGCCGATCGGCGCCGCCTCGACCTCGGCGAGCGCGTCGCGGTCGAGGCGTGGCGCAGCGGGGTCGAGGCGCGCCGCAGCGGGGTCGGCCACGTCGACCAGCGCCGCCCGCACGACCTCGCGCACCCGCGCGCGCAGCTCCTCGGCCGCGCGGCGCGTGAAGGTCACCGCGACCACCTCGAGCGGCCGCAGCCCGGCGCGCAGGTGGTGCAGGTAGCGGCGCGCCAGCATGTGGGTCTTGCCGGTGCCCGCCCCGGCGGTCACGACGACGCTGGCGGGCGCCTCGGCCGCCTCGCGCTGGCGCGGGTCGAGGCTCATCACGGCGCGTCCTCCCGCGCGCCGGCCGCGGCGGACGCCTCGGCGGTCGCGGACGGCACGCGGTGCGGCGAGGGCTTGAGGTCGAGGTGGGGCCCCTTGCGGCACAGCATGTCGAAGTCGCAGCGGCGGCAGACGTCCGGGTGCGGCTCGACCGGGAAGAAGCCGGCGCGCAGGCTCTCGCGGAGGCGGGCGAAGAGGTCGTCGAGCTGGTGGGGATCGGGGGGGTGGGCGCGCACCTCGGTCATCTTGCGGAGCGACAGGTAGGAGGCGCCGGCCACGCGCTCGCCCGGGGCGATCTGCGGCGCGGCGACCTCGAGGTAGAGCGGCAGCTGCAGGTCGAGGCTGGGCGCGAGCTCGGCGTCGCGGGCGCCCAGGGGCTTCCCGCTGCCGAGCTTGTAGTCGATGAGGCGCACGCCCTCCGGGGTGCGGTCGACGCGGTCGACACGCCCGGTCACGCGCCAGCCCTGCCACGCGCCGTGGAACCAGCGCTCGAGCGTGAGCACCTGGTGATCGTCGGGCAGGAAGGCCTCGGCGGACAGCAGCGCGCGCAGGTGGGCGAGGTGGTCGTCGCGCCGCCGCGCCCAGTGGGGAACGACGCCGGCGATCCCCTCCGTGCGTTCGGCGCGCGTGAAGGCCGCGTCGAGCGCCGCGTCGGCGAGCCGCCGGGCCGCCGCGCCGGCGTGCCCGACGGCGGCCTTCAGGGCCCCGTCGAGCGCCGCATGGTAGAGCCGCCCCACGAGCAGCGGCGTGAGGTCGGTGGCCCCCTCCTCCGGCGCCGAGACGCCCCACACGCGGCCCACCCACCACTTGAAGCGGCAGGTGCCGAGGTCGGTGAGCTGGGTGGCGGACCAGCGGCGCTCGTCGGGGTCGACGCCGAGGCCCACGAAGCCGTCGTCCGGTCCCCAGCGCGCTTCGGCCTCGCGCGCGAGCGCCTGGGCGTGCGCCCGCCGGGCGTGCGCGAGCACCGGGTCGACGGCGTCCGGGACCTCGGCCGCGGCGCGCAGCGCGGCGGCCCGGAAGGCCTGCGGCGACGAGGGCGGCGGTTCGCCGGCCGGCTCCGCGACCACCCCGAGCCGGGCGAGGTAGGGGCTGGGCAGGCGCGCGTCGCGGCCCGTCTGCGCCGGCACGCCCAGCCACAGGCGCTCGCCGGCCGCGCGCCAGGCCCCCCAGAAGCGCAGGGCCTCGCCGCGCGCGAGGTCCCCGGCGCCGCGCAGCGGCACGCCGGCGGCCGCCAGCGTCGCGCGCTCGGCGAAGCCGAGCACGGGGTCGTCGGGGGTCGGCTGCGGCAGGGTGCCGTCGACGGCGCCCAGGAGCAGGACGTGGCGCACGCGGGCGTCGGCCAGGGCCTCGAGGGCCCGCAGCGGCACCGCGGCGGCGTCCTCCTCGCCCGCGACCGTGGCGCCGGGCGCCGCCGGGCCGGGCCGGTCCCAGGCGTGTTCGTCGCGGACGGTCTCGGCCCGCAGCGCGTCGCGCAGGGTCGCGAGCACGGCGGCGCGGCGCACGCGTCCGTCGTCGTCGGCGGCGTCGGGCAGCGACGCCAGCGCGTCCCGCCAAGCGGCGCCGAGCAGGGGGTCCGCGAAGGGGCCGCCGTCCGGGCCGGGCGCCTCGGAGCCGTCGACGGCGAGGGCCTCCAGCGTGGCGGGATCGACCCTGGGCGTGAGGCCGAAGCCGGCCCAGCCGTCCGCGAGCCGTTCGGCCCACGCGCGCGGGTCGGCGCGCTCGGGCCATCCGAGGGCGTCGACGATCGCGGCGGGCGGTGCCGCGACGGGTTCGTCGGCGGCGGCCGCGTGGCCGGCCTCGCCGGGGATCGCCGCGAGCGCCCGCCGCCACGCCCGCACGTCGTCCGGGCGTCGGCGCCGCAGTCGGTCGAGCTCGTCCGCCGTGAGCTGCGCGACCCGCGGGTGCGCCAACCAGGCCAGCGTGGGCTCGAAGGCGCCGCGCTGGGCGACCGCCTCGAGCCACGCCATCACCGGCGCCGCCAGGACGGTGGACGCCAACGGCACCCAGCGGTCGACGCGCAGCGGGACCCCGGCGGCCCGCGCGGCGGTGCGGACGGGGCCCGCGTAGGCCGCGAGGTCGCCGGCGCCGATCACGACCTCGGTCGGCGTCACGCCGGCGAGGAGCAGCCGCTTCGCCTCGGCGACCGCCCAGCGGGCCTCGGCCTCGCGCGTGGCCGGCGCGCGCGCGACGACCCGGGCGGGCGGCGCGGCCGCCCCCGCGCCCTCGGCGATCCGTTCGAGCCAGCCGCGGGCGCGGAGGCCCACGCGCGCCGCATCGTTGGCGTCGGTCCACGGCGGGTCGTGCGGCAGCACGACGAGGCTGCCGGGCGCGGCGAGGGCGTCGATGAGCTCGAGTTCGTCCGGCTGCAGGTCGGCGTGCCCCAGGACGGCGATCGGCCGCGGGCGCGCCCCGCCGCCGCGCAGCCGGAACGCCGCCAAGCGCAGGGCCTCGGCCGGGTCGACGAGCCCGTCGGCGGCGAGCGTGTCGCGGTAGCGGCGGGCCACCCGCCACCAGCGGGCGAGGCGGTCCTCGAGGCCGGGGGGCGGCGCGTCGAGATCGGCGACGCGCAGCAGCTCGCGGACGGCGGGGCCGGCGACGCCGGCGTGTCCGGCGGCGTCCTCGGCGACACGCGCGGGGTCGGCCGGCGGCACCCCGGCGGCGGCCTCGGCCGCGATCGCCGCGAGCAGCGCGCGCCGCCGCCGCAGGGGATCGGCCACGGTCAGGGGCGGCCTGCGCGCCCATCGCTCGAGGGTGGTGCTCGGCCCGTGCCATCCGAACGCGCCGGCGCCACGGTCCGAGGAGACGAACACGAGCGCCTCGGGCGCGACGGCCCGCCACGCCGGCGACGCCGCGTGGTCGCGCCAGGCGGCCACCGGATCGCGCGCGAGGAGCAGGCGCCGGGCAGGGTCCACGTTGGCGCGAGCGTACCGCGAGGCTCCCCGCCGGTCGGTCCGTCCGGGCCACCCCTGGCTCGCCGCCCGGTACGCTCGGTCGGTGAGCGCCGCCGCCGTTCCCCGCCTGCTTCCCGGACTGCTGTGGGTCGCCGCCCTGGCGGCGGCCGCCTTCGGGCTGGCCCGGCTGCCCGGCGCCCAGTTGTTGGGCCCCCTGGTCCTGGCGCTGCTGCTGGGCGTGGCCCTGCGGGCGGCGCTGCGGCGTCCGCCGCCGGCGAGCGTCCCGGGCGTCGCCTTCGCGGCCCGCACACTGCTGCGGTTGGGCATCGTGCTGCTCGGCGTGCGCCTCGACGCCCGCGCGCTGGTGGAACTCGGACCGTGGGTGCTGGCGGGCAGCGCGGTCGGCGCCGCCGTCGCCTTCGCGGCGATCGAGCTCGCGGGCCGCGCCTGGCGCGTGCCGACCGACTTGCGCCGCCTGGTGGGGATCGGGACCGCCATCTGCGGCGCGTCGGCGATCGCGGCGGCCCTGCCGCTGGTGCGCCGCGGGCCGGGCGAGCCGGCGACGCCCGGCGGCCCGGCACCGGTCGCAATCGCGGCGATCAGCCTGCTCGGCACCGCCGGCGTGCTCGCCTTCGTCGTCGCGGACGCCGTGGCGGCCTGGCCCGCGGCCCTGCTGGCCGCGCTGGCGGGCGCGACCCTGCAGGAGGTGGGTCAGGTGGTGGCGGCCGGCGCCACCGTCGGCGGCGAGCACGCCCAACTCGCGCTGCTGGTCAAGCTCTCGCGGGTGGTGTGGTTGGCGCCGGCCCTGCTCGCGCTCGGCTGGTGGGCGCGGCGCACGGCGTCGCCGCACGACGCCGAGGTCGCCCGCCTGCGAGCCCGGCCGCCGCTGGTCCCGGGGTTCGTCCTCGGCTTCCTGGCCCTCGGAGTGGCGACCAGCCTGGGCGTGGTGCCGCCGCCGTGGGTGGCCGCGATCGCCCTCGCGGGGACGGCCCTGACGGCCGCGGCGATGGCCGCGATCGGCCTGGGGGTCGACGCCGCGGCGATCGGTCGCGCGGGACGCCAGGCGCTGGCGCTGGGCGCCGTCGGCGTCGCGGCGCTCACGCTCGCGATGCTGGCGTGGTACCTCGTGTTGTTGGGCTGACGCGCGGTGCCGTCGGGCCGGAGCGGACGGGCATCGCCCCGCGCCGGGGCCCGGCGGGTGGGCGACGGGGCGCGGTCAGTCGCGGGCGGCGGCGCCGCCGCGACGGCCTCGGCGTCGGCGTCGCGGCCGACGGCCGGCCCCCGCTTCGCCGCCGGGACCCCCCGCGTGCTGCGGCGTGGGCGCAACGACCTGCGGTCGGGAACGGGACGCGCCGGCCCCGGACGGTCGGGTGCCGGCGGCCGGGCGGTCGCCGCCGGCCGACCGGGTCTCGCCGGCGGGGGCCCGCGACGGCGTCCGCCCGCCGCCGGGCGCGGGTCGCGTCGGGCCGCCGCGGCCGCCGCCTCGGGCTCCGCCCCGCTGCCCGCCGCCGGCGACGCCGCCGCGCTGGAAGCGGCGCTCGTCCGCGTCGAGCCGCGCGGGGGCGGGGACGTCGTAGTCGAAGCCGTCCAGACGCTGGCGCGCGATGCGCTCGCCGAGCACCTTCTCGATGCGCCGCACCATGTCGGCGTCGTCGGGGGTGACGAAGGTGACGGCGTCGCCCTCGTGCCGCGCCCGGCCGGTGCGGCCGATGCGGTGGACGTACGCCTCCTCGGTGTCGGGCACGTCGTAGTTGACGACGTGGCTCACCTGCGCCACGTCGATGCCGCGGGCGGCGATGTCGGTGGCGACGAGCACGTGCACGTCGCCGCGGCGGAAGCCGTCGAGCGCCTCCTGGCGGCGCCGCTGCGACAGGTTCCCCTGGATCGAGGCGACGAACAGGCCGCCGCCGTCGAGCTTCTCGGCGAGGCGCTTGGCACGGTGCTTGGTGCGGGTGAACACCAGCACGCGGCGCGCGTCCCAGCGGCGCAGCAGCTCGCGCAGCAGCTCGGTCTTCAGGTGCGCCTCGACCGGGTAGAGGGCGTGCGCGACGGTCTCGGCGGGCGCGCTGCGGTCCACCGCGACCGTGACGGGGTCGGTGAGCGTCTCGTCGACCAGGTGGCGGACCGCCTCCGGCATGGTGGCGGAGAAGAGCAGCGACTGCCGGCCGCGCGGCAGCTGCCGCAGGATGCGCCGCACGTCGGGCAGGAAGCCCATGTCGAACATGTGGTCGGCCTCGTCGAGCACCAGCACCTCGACGCGCGAGAGGTCGCCGTGGCCCTGGCTGAGCAGGTCGAGCAGGCGCCCGGGGCAGGCGACGACGACGTCGACGCCGCGGTTCAGCGCCTGGATCTGCGGCTGCATGCCGACGCCGCCGTAGACGGTGGCGCTACGGATGCCGGTGGCCTGCCCGAGGTCGACGAAGGACTGATGGATCTGCTCGGCGAGCTCGCGCGTGGGGGCCACGACCAGCGCGCGGGTGACCCCGCGCTTGGGGTCGCGCACGAGGCGGTCGAGGATCGGCAGGGCGAACGCCGCGGTCTTGCCGGTGCCGGTCTGCGCCAGGCCCAGCACGTCGCGGCCGGCCATGACGTGGGGGATGGCCTGCGTCTGGATGGGGGTGGGGTCGGTGTAGCCGACGGCGCGCACGCCGCTCATGACGCGCGCGTGCAGCGCGAAGGGTTCGAAACTCATCTCTTGGACACCTCTCGGCGGATCGCCGGCCGAGGCGTCTCCTCGTACCCGTCCGCGTCGTCGCGCAGCCTCGCCGTATGGGGCGCCGCCGGTAGGCGACGCCGGCCCCGCGGGCGCCTGCGACCGGGCAGTCTACACGCGTCGCGCGCAGCCCGCGTCGCGCAGACACACGGCGCGCGAACCACGCGCGGGATCCGGCGCCCGGAGGCCCCGGTCAGCCCGGCGGCGCCTCCGGCGCCCGCTCCGACCAGCGAACCCAGGCGTCGAGGCGGACGCGCGGCAGCTGAGGCATCCGCCTGCCCCGGTAGACCTCGGTGCCGAGCCAGGCGATCTCGTCGTCGACGGCGTCCTCGACGACGTCGGTCCACCAGGAGCGTGCGTCGCCGTTCCAGCGGTAGCCGCGCGCCTTGAGCAGGTCCTTCGACTCGAAGGGCGAGCCGACGGCCCACAGGCGCACGGTGGCGCGGCGCG
>Ga0180435_10003565_pt1 | contig 15504 bp, 11 predicted proteins | sample SS_ome_3_FD_132467 | JGI IMG/M metagenome (GOLD analysis project Ga0180435, IMG submission 132467) | Hypersaline lake sediment archaeal communities from the Salton Sea, California, USA - SS_3_S_1 metaG | ecosystem: Environmental > Aquatic > Non-marine Saline and Alkaline > Hypersaline >... | reverse complement strand
GGACGAGGACACCTGGAAGGTCTTCAACACGACGACCGGCTTCCTGAGCGACAGCACCGTGGCGGTCGACGAGCCGGCCCCCGCCCTGCTCAAGGTCAAGGGCAACCACCCCAACCCCTTCAACCCCGAGACCACGATCGCCTACGAGCTGTCCGCGGACCGGCAGGTCACCCTGTCCATCTACGACGTCGACGGCTCCCTGGTGCGGACCCTGGTCGACGATCTTCAGGCCGCGGGTCTCCAGAACGCGGTCTGGGATGGACGCGACCTGGCGGGCCAGCGCGTGGCGTCCGGGACCTACTTCTATCGCATCGACGCGGGTGAGGAGAGCGAGACTCGCAAGATGGTGATGGTCAAGTGACCTGAGACCAACGAAGCGGCGCGTCCGAGAGGCCGCGACCGAAGGGACGCGGGCCGGCTGCTAGTGCAGCCGGCCCGCTCGAATGACTACGCCCTTCGGGCGCGCCCTCTCGGACGCGCCTTCGGCGGTCCCGGCTGATTCGCCATCAGCCGTGTGTGAGGACCATGGCCAACGCCCTTGGTGTGAAGCGGGCGCCGGGTGCGCTCGGCTCCGCTTCGCAGACCATGTGCGCCACGCGCAGGCCGGCGGCTTCGGCCATGGCGATCGCCTCGCTCTCGTGATGGAACTCGTAGACGTGGTCGCGCTGCGGCTGTTCCAGGGCGGTGGAGACGAAGGCCAACCCCTCGGGGGCCAGGTAGCGGGCCACGGAATCGAAGAGGGAGCGCGGTTCGGGCAGATGCTCGGCCAGCATGGCCGCGATGACGCCGTCGTGGCGCCCTTCCGCGAGATCCAGCTCCAGCACGTCGCGCACGGCGAAGCGCGCACGGCCGGCGTGGGTCGAGGCGCCCGCGAGACGGTGGGCGATGCGGATCGCCGGCGGGCTGATGTCGTAGCCCAGGAGCGTGGCGTCGGGACGCTGCTCCAGCGAGACCAGGCCGACAGCGCCGTGGCCGCAGGCCAGCTCGAGGATCCTGGGCGCGGCCGGCAGGCGATTCAGGAACGCGTCGCGCAGGAGGGCCAGGTGGGACGTCATGCTCGGCCAGAAGACGTAGGTCAACGCCGTGGCCCACATGTAGGGCGCCATCGCCCCGTCGTCCCCGTAGAGCCCGTCGAGCACCCGGGACCGGTCCTCAGGCACGTAGCGCGCCGTCCGATCGTAGGCCTGCCTGGCCCCGTCCACGTGGCGGCAATGCTCCGCGTAGCCGCGCGCGGCCAGAGCGAAGATCTCCTCGCCGTAGGCCGCCCGCGCCCAGCGGGCGAGGGGATCGCAGAACCAGGAGCAGATGTCCTGCCTCGCCTCGTAGGACTCGCGGGCCGACGCCACGAAGGGTTCGGCGATGGGTAGGGCTTCGAGGAAATCAATGCCGGAAACGGTGTTGACGGTCGCGACGGTCATGTCCTGCCTCGCTGGATATCGGTTGGCACACCATGAAACTGTCAGGAAATCGACCAGTCGCGTCGGCGACGGGCCGATCGCGGCACGGTTCGATTTCCGGGCGCTCGGGGCCGGGACGCCGATTATGGGCGGCGCCCCCTGCCGTCCGCTGATCGCGCCCGGCGTTATTCCGACCTGGATTGCAAGCCATGTGCCTTGTGGTATCATCGGCGGCGACCCGTCCGAGAGGAGATCCATGCAGGACAGCCTGGAAGCCGCCGTCCGCGCCCTGCGCGGGACCCGCCACGCCGTGGCCTTCACCGGCGCCGGCATCTCGGTCGAGAGCGGCATCCCGACCTTTCGCGGTCCCGACGGCATCTGGAGCCGCTACGACCCCGAATCCATAGAGCTGGGCTTCTTCCACGCCGACCCGCACGAGTCGTGGCGCGTGATCAAGGAGATCTTCTACGACTACTTCGACCGGGCGGAGCCCAACGCCGCACACGTCGCCCTGGCGGATCTCGAGGACGCCGGCGTGATCCAGGAGATCGTCACCCAGAACATCGACGGGCTCCACCAGGCGGCCGGCAGCCGCCGGGTGTGGGAGTTCCACGGCACCTCACGTCGGATGATCTGCCTGGACTGCGAAACGAGGTCCGCGGCGACCGACATCCCGCTGGACACGCTGCCGCCCAGGTGCCCGGACTGCGGCGGTCTGCTCAAACCCGACTTCATCTTCTTCGGCGAAGGGATTCCCGAACCGGCGCGCACCGCGGCGTTCCGGGCGGCGGCGTCCTGCGACGCCATGCTGGTGATCGGCTCGACGGGCGAGGTGGCGCCGGCGTCGCTGCTGCCCGGCGTGGCCCGCGACGCCGGCGCGACGATCATCGAGATCAACCCGGAGCCGTCGCTCTTCACCGACGGCACGACCGACATCTTCCTGCAGGGCAAGGCGTCGGTGACAATGACGGCGCTGGTCAGGGCGCTGCGCGACGGAGGGGACGCATAGCATGTCCAAGGGCGACGACGGACTCTACATCATGCTGATCAGCATCCACGGCCTGATCCGCGGGCACGACCTCGAGCTCGGACGTGACGCCGACACGGGCGGCCAGACCAAGTACGTGGTGGAACTGGCGCACGCGCTGGACGCGTGCCCGGAGGCGGGACGCATCGACCTGCTGACGCGGCGCGTGACGGATCCGCGCGTGGACGACGACTACGCTCGCGAGGAGGAGAAGCTGTCGGAGCGGGCCAGCATCGTCCGGCTCGACTGCGGCGGGGAGGGCTACCTGCCCAAGGAGGAACTCTGGGACCACCTGGACGAGTTCGTCGACCGCACACTGGACCACATCCGCGCCCGGGACCGCCTGCCCGACGTCATCCACAGCCACTACGCCGACGCCGGGTACGTGGGCGCGCGGCTGTCCAACCAACTCGGCGTGCCTCTCGTGCACACGGGTCACTCCCTCGGCCGCGTCAAGCGGCGGCGCCTGCTGGCCGATGGGCTCAAGCGCGACGAGATCGAGACCCGCTACAACATCGCGCGCCGGATCGAGGCCGAGGAGACGACGCTCAGCGCCGCCGAACTGGTCATCACCAGCACCCGCCAGGAGATCGACGAGCAATACGGGCTGTACGACTTCTACCACCCCGACCAGATGCGCGTGATCCCCCCGGGCACCGATCTCGCACGCTTCCATCCGCCCACGGGCGACGAATGGGACAGCGAGGTCGCCGCGTCGTTGTCGCGCTTCCTCAACGACCCGCGCAAGCCGATCATCCTCGCCCTCTCGCGCCCCGACCGGCGCAAGAACATCATCACGTTGATCGAGGCCTACGGCGCCGAAGCGGCCCTGCAGGACGCGGCGAACCTGGTGCTGGTGGCCGGCAACCGCGACGACATCCGCGACCTGGACGTCTCCGGACGAGAGGTGCTGACGAAGCTCCTGCTGGCGGTCGACCGCTCCGACCTCTACGGGCATGTCGCCTACCCCAAGCGACACGCGCCGGACGACGTGCCTCTCTACTACCGGCTGGCCGCCCACTCCGGCGGCGTCTTCGTCAACCCGGCGCTGACGGAGCCCTTCGGGCTGACGCTGATCGAGGCGGCGGCGAGCGGGCTGCCCATCGTCGCCACCGAGGACGGCGGGCCCGTGGACATCACCGAGAACTGCCGCAACGGCGTGCTGGTCGATCCCCTGGACCGGGAGGCCATCGCCGCGGCCCTGCTGGGCATCCTCGGCGACCGCGCGCGCTGGCGCGAGATGGCGGACAACGGGCTCGACGGCGTGCGCAAGCACTACTCCTGGCCCGCCCACGCCCACAAGTACCTCGCCGAGCTGAAGCCCTTGCTGGAGCGGGCCGAGCCGTTGCCGCGCCGGACCATCTCCCGCAGCGCGCGGCCCTACCGCGACCGCGCCATCTTCACCGACCTGGACCAGAACCTCCTGGGCGACCGCGACGCCCTGGCCGAGCTGATCGACGTCATCAAAAGCAACCGCAAGCGCGCGGCCTTCGGCATCGCCACCGGCCGGCGTCTGGACTCGGCGCTGCGGGTCATGCGCAAGTACGGCATCCCGCGACCGGACGTGCTGATCACGAGCCTCGGCACCGACATCCACTACGCGCCGGGACTCACCCTCGACCGGGTGTGGGCCCACCACGTGGACCACCTGTGGCATCACTGGGAAGTCGCGCGCATCTTCGAGGACCTGCCGGGACTGGAGCGGCAGCCCAAGAGCGAGCAGAGCGTCTTCAAGCTGAGCTACTACTACGATCCGGAGCTGGCGCCGACGGTGGCGGAGATCCGAAGCCTGCTGTACCTGCGCGAGCTGTCGGTCAACCTGGTGCACTCGTTCGGGCAGTACCTCGACGTGGTGCCCATCCGGGCCTCGAAGGGCTTCGCCATGCGCTGGTACTGCGACCAGCGCGAGGTGCCCATCACCCAGGTGCTGGCGGCGGGCGGCTCGGGCGCGGACGCGGACATGATGCGCGGCAACACGCTGGCCGTGGTGGTGGCCAACCGCCACCACGAGGAACTCTCGGACCTGGACGAGACGGAGGACCGCATCTTCTTCGCCAAGCGGCCCTTCGCCGGCGGCATCCTCGAGGCCATCGACCACTACGACTTCTTCGGGGCGTGCCGGGCGCCGGAGGACTGAGCGGCGGCCTACTTGTCCGCCGGCCTGCTGGACACAGAAAGGGGAGGAGCCTAACGGCTCCTCCCCTTGTTCAGCAGAACACCTCGCCGGACAAAGACATCATTTGACCAATACGAGCTTGGCTGCGCTGGTATCTCCCTCCGCTCGCAGCTTCACCAGGTACAGCCCCGCCGACACCGCGCGCCCCGCATCGTCGCGTCCGCGCCAGGTCACGGCCGACTCGCCCGCCGGCACGGTCCCGGACAGGAGCGTGCGCACGTGCCGCCCGTCGGCCGCGTAGACGTCCAGGGCGACCTCGGCCTGGCGGTCCAGGCGGAAGCGGATCTCGGTGGACGGATTGAAGGGGTTGGGCGCCGGCGGCAGCAGGCGTGCGACTGCGGGAGCGGCCGGCGGCGTCTCCTCCGGCACGGCCGTCGCGTCGTCGCCCGCGCCCAGGACGGTGCGCAAGGCGAAGACGCCGTCGCCGAAGAGTTCGGCCTCCTCGGTCAGGGCCAGGTCGCGGCGGTCCCAGCCGGCGTGCAGCGGGGCGGCGACGAAGTCCGCGTCGTCGTAGAGGAGCGTGACCGAGACCTCCCCCGCGCGCAGGCGGTACCAGCTCGAGGTCTCGGGCGCCGGGCCGTCGTGTTCGCGCACGAGCTGGCCGGGGCCGCGCAGCAGCAGGGACCACAGGTCGGGATTGAGTCCCAGGCGCATGTACAGGTCGCCGGCGACGGTCTCGTCCACCTGCGTGTCGAGCGTGTCCGATCCGGCCGCCAGGGTGTGCGTGAGCTGGACCAGGCCGTCCCCCGACGCGAAAGAGAGCCCGCCGCCCAGCAGCGTCGGCGTGAAGAGGTCGTCCGCGTAGCCGCCGTTCATCACCTTGAAGCCCGTGCAACGGGTGGCGCCCGCGTCGGCGTACTCCTCCTCGCCGGGGGCCGAGGGGTTGGCCAGGGGATTGCCCAGCAGCAGGACGGCGTCGTCGCGATCGCCGTCGAAGCGGGCGGCCAGCAGGCAGCGGCCGCCGCGATCCTGCCAGAGCAGCCACACGCGGCCGTTGCGCAGCACGTATTCGTCCACGCCGTCCAGGTCGGCGTCGGCGGCCCAGGCGGCGGGCGCTGCGTGGGGCGGGAGCAGGCCGTCGCGCACCGAGTCGGCCCAGGCCGCGGCCAGGGCCAGGCCGACGGCGTCGCGGGTGTGGTTCTGCAGGCGCAGGGCCCAGCTGCTGTGGCCGTCCCAGCTCGTGTCGGGGTAGAGCCAGGCGCCGAAGCCGTCGCTGTCCGTGTAATCGGTGTTGTCCTCCTCGTGCCACGCCGTCTCGTAGATCATGGCGCTGTAGGCGGCCTCGGCGAGGAGGCGCAGGTTGCCCGCCGGCGCGGCGTCGACGGCGGCCCAGGCGTCGTGCATGAGCGTGCCGGGCGAGTTGAGGTCGCCGTGGGGCGTGCCGCCGGGCAGGGCGGGGCCGTCGGATTCGGGACCGACGCCGCGGGCGTGGTAGTCGCCCTGCGCGCCCGAGATCACGGGCACCAGGTCGTAGAAGCTCTGCTCTTGGCCCGGCGCGCCGCCGGCGCTGTTGTAGTACCAGTTGTGGTAGCTGTCCTCGCAGGCGTGCTGCAGCCAGTGGTAGGTCATCACGTCGAGATCGGTGCGGGCGCCCTGCTCGATCACCCAGGTCGCCGGGTCGGCCAGGGCGCGGTCGGTCATGTCCGCCAGGGTCACCACCTCGATCCACGGGTGGTTGGCGATCCAGCGGATGGTGGTCTGGTACTGGATGGGATTGTCGTTGGGCTCCATCCCGCCCGAGACAGCGCCGAAGCTCTTGCCGGCGAGAGCCTCCCAGTCGTCGAAGACCAGCACGAGCTGCGCGTCGCCGCCGGTCGCCTTGTCGATGAGGCTGCGGCGGACGTCCATGTGCAGGCCCTCGTCCTGGACCCAGAACTTGGTGCTGTCCTCGCGGTGGTTGATCATCCAGCAGAGCACCCCGTTGATGCGGTGGGCCTTGTGGCGATACGCCGGGTCGGGCCATTCGCTCTCGCCGGGATAGAACCAGTGGTGCAGGTGGGCGGCGGCGTCCAGATAGGTGGCGGCGTAGCCCGCGGCCGTGATGTCCGCGAAGGTCAGGCCGTCCAGGGGCGACAGGCCGGTGGGCAGCGAACGGATCACGCGTTCGGGTACGTGCATCACTTCGAGATCGGCCGGGGACAGGCCGAAGAGCGCCGCGTGCAGGGAGTCGGCCGCGGCGAAGCTGGCCGCGTTCACCGGTCCCTCGAAGTAGGGCATGATGTGTTCGGCCAGGACGCCGCCGATCAGCGCGCCGGGCCGATCGACCTGGTCGGCATCGGCGAAGAGGGCGATCTCGTCCAGCAGGCTCGGCCCGTCGCTCGGGTCGCTCGCGCCCGTCGGCGCCGCGGCCCAGGCCAGTCCCGCCAGCAGCGTGCCGCTGACGTGGATGTTCAGGGGCACGCCGAAGATGCGGTGGGTGTCGAGGGTGCGGATGAAACCCGTGCCGCCGGGGATGCCCGTATTCCACTCGGGATCGTGAACGTGGACGCGCAGGTCGTCGCCGCGGTTCAGCGACTGGTTGCCGTGGGCGACCGACGCGTACTGCACGCGGCCGGTGGTGGCGTTGCCGGGCGTGGCGCCGTTCAGGACGCCGTCGCCGCAGCCGCGGTCGTCGTCCACGATGGCGTCGGCCAGGTCGCTCGAGGTGTCGCCGTACGCGCAGCTTCCCTCCGCGAAGTCCTTGGCCGTGGCCACCTGGTACCGGATCTCGGACGTGCCGTCCCAGCCCGCCGCGTAGAGCAGCGAGAGGGGGATGGCGCATTCCATCGCGTCCAGCTCGGAATGCCAGTAGCTGCCGCCGAACTGGCCGTTCCAGCCGGTGCCGTAGCCGCTGTCGTAGAGGTTGTAGGTCGAGCCGGCCACGTCGCCCGCGGCGTAGAGGGCCAGGCAGATCTCCCAGGGCGCGTCGGTCATCACGTCCATGTAGTCGGGCAGCCATTCGGCGCCGCCTGGGGCGCAGTCGACGGCCAGGTAGAGGTTGACGTTGCCCTCCCAGCCGGCGCCCAGGTCGAGGAAGTCGACGCGCAGGAAGAGCCCGTCCCCCTCGATGCGCGTGTAGAAGGCCAGCAGGTCGCGTCCGTCGTCGTGGCCGTCGCCGAAGGCGTGCGTGTCGTCGCGGCCGTCCAGGGCCCGCAGGTCGGCATGGGTCCAGTCCCGGAATTCCTCGCGGTAGGTCCAGCCGGCCAGATCGGTGCCCAGGACGGGACCGGAACCGATGGTGATGGCGGCGGCGGACGGTGACGGCAACGGGGCGGCGAGCAGCAGGGCGCACAGGGCGATCGTGGACAGACGCATGGATTGACCATCGCTTGGGTTTGAGGATTCATGGCGGAGGTTGAGCGGTAAGTATAGCACATGAGTGATCGTCGGGCGCTGGTCCGCGCGGCGTCTCAGGCCTCGTCGGCGTTGGCGGGCCGGGCCCCGGCGGAGACGTCGCGGGCCCCGGAGGCCTCGACCGGGGACGGTCCGGGACGCGGGGACCGGAAATCCCGTTCGGCCTGCCGGCGCAGCCCCTCGAGCATGCGGCTGAAGACGAGATGGTGGAAGGGCTTGACGACGGACCAGTAGGCCAGGCCGGCCAGGCCGCGGGGCCGGAAGCGGGCCGTCTGGACGAGGCGGCAGCGGCGGGGTCGTCCCGCCGGCGCTTCGATCGAGAACGACAGGGTGGCCCGGCCCGGGAGCTTCATCTCCGCGGCGAGCTTCAGGCGGCGGTCGGGCACGACGTCCGCCACGCGCCAGAAATCGAGAACATCGCCGAATCGGATCGAATCGGGATGCGGACGCCCCCGCGACAACCCGGGCCCGCCCAGCAGCCGATCCGCGAAACCGCGCAGGCGCCACAGCCAGGCCGGCGAATGCCAGCCCTGCCGGCCGCCGATGCGGCAGACGGCGCGGTAGAGGGTCGACGCGTCGGCCTCGACGAGCGTCTCCCGGCGATCCGTGTAGACGGTGCCGCCGGCGTAGGCGGGATCGCCGGGGATCGGGCCGGCATCGAGCCAGCTGGTCTCCGCCTCGCCCGCATCCAGGTGGCTCAGCGCGGCGTCGATGGACTCGCGGATGCCCAGGAGCCGGCGGGGCATCAGTCGAACGGCCGCGTCGTCGCGACACACCACGCGGTTGCGCAGCCCCTCGGCCAGCGGCCGCGCGATGTGGCGATCCGCCGGCGTCACGAGGTGGATCCACAGGGAGCTCAGTCGCGGCGTCAAGACGGGGACCGGCAGGATCAGGCGCCGGCGCAGCCCGAGGGCCGCGGCCATCTCCTGCATGATGCGGCGATACGTCATGACGTCCCGGCCGCCGATGTCCAGGGTCCGCCCCACCGTGTCCGCGCCGTCCAGACAGGCGACCAGGAAGTGCAGGGCGTCGGCGACGGCGATGGGCTGGGCCTCGACCTGCACCCAGCGGGGCGTGATCATGACGGGCAGACGCTCGACCAGGTAGCGGAGGATCTCGAAGGAGGCCGAGCCCGAGCCGATGATCATCGCGGCCCGAAAGACCGTCACCGGAACGGCGCGCGACGCCAGGGCCCGCTCCACCTCCCGTCGCGAGGCGAGGTGCTCGCTGAGGCCGTCGCCCAGCTCGCCGAGGCCGCCCAGGTAGACGATGCGCGCGATGCCGGCCGCCTCGGCCGCCGCGGCGAAGGTCTCGGCGAGATCGCGGTCCCGCGCCCGGTAGTCTGGGCCGGCGACCATCATGGAATGGATCAGATAGTAGGCCGCCCCGCAGCCGCGCATGGCGTCGGCGAGTTCCTCGGCCGCGCCCGCGTCCCCCCGGACGATCTCGACGCGGGGATCGTCGATCCAGTGCCGGCGTCCGAGCTTCCGCGGCTCGCGGACGAGACAGCGCACGCGATGACCGGCGTCGAGCAATCGCGGTACGAGACGCCCGCCGATGTATCCGGTGGCGCCGGTCACGAAGACGGGCAGGCTTCTGTCGAGTCCTTCGGCGGTCATGGGGCGTTCCTTTCAAGAGGGTCACGATCATATCATATATGTTTGTATATTATTTGTCTATAAATATTCTTGACATAATCGGTATTGTATATATTATGTGCCCCAAAGGAACGACGCCTGGGACGGCGACCACGGGCTCGACCCATTTGAAGATCGAGAGCAAGCACCAGAAGGATAGATGATCATGAAGGCCATGGACACCCTCGCCGCGCTGCTGCTGGCCGTCGGCGGACTGAACTGGGGCCTCGTGGGCCTCTTCGAGTACGACCTCGTCGCCGCCCTGTTCGGCGGCGCCACCACCGTCCTGGCGCGCATCGTCTACATCCTCGTGGGCGCAGCGGCCGTCTACCAGGGCCTGGGCTGGAAGGCCATCCAGAATCGTTGGAGCCTCGGCTTCGGCGAGGCCTGAGCCCGGCCCGCACATACCCGTTCACGGGGGCGTCGGTGACGCGCAGCTCGATCGCGCGAGAAGAAGACGCCTCCGGAGCGGGATCGACAGCCCCACACGGGTCGACTAGACTGGCGGCAGTCACACTGCCCCCAGCCCGGAGCGACCCCATGCACCGTATCGCCACGACCTTGCGCATCCCGATCTGCTGTCTCCTGCTCCTCGCCCTGTCGCTCCCCGCCGTCGCACGGACGGTTGCCGAGTCCGTCGGCGAGGACATGGTCCGCTTCCACGCCTCCGCAGACGCGCGCGACGCCGCCCTGCCCTCGTTGTGCCTGGTCGAGCCCCTGGCGGCGACCGGACCGGCGCCGGCGGGCTGGCGCGTCACGCCCGTCTTCGGCCGCGAGATGGGCCGCCCATCCGTGCACGTGCCGATCACGGCGGGGACGGATCTCTACGGCACCGGCGAGGTGCCCGGTCCCCTGCGACGCAACGGCACACGGGTGATCGCCTGGAACTACGACGCCTACGGCTGGGACGCGCACACGCCGCACCTGTACCAGTCCCATCCCTGGGTGCTGGCCCTGCGGGCCGACGGCACCAGCTTCGGCGTGCTGGCCGACACCTCGCACCGCTGCCGCATCGACCTGAGCGACGGCATCCGCTTCGTCGTGCAGGGGCCGGCCTTCCCGGTGATCGTGGCCGAGGGCGACACGCCGCAGGACGTGGTGCGCGCCCTGGGCCGCCTGACCGGCACCATGCCCCTGCCGCCCCTGTGGGCGCTGGGCTACCACCAGTGCCGCTACTCGTACACGCCCGACGACCGGGTGCGCGAGGTGGCGCGTGAGTTCCGCGCGCGGGAGATCCCCTGCGACGTGATGTGGCTGGACATCGACTACATGAACGGCTTCCGCTGCTTCACCTTCCACCCGCTGGACTTCCCCGACCCGAAGGCCCTGACCGACGACCTGCACGCCGACGGCTTCCACGTGATCTCCATCATCGACCCGGGCATCAAGATCGACCCGGGCTATCCGGTCTACGAGACGGGCCAGGCCGCCGACGCGTGGGTCAAGACCCGCCAGGGCCGGGACTACGTGGGCCACGTGTGGCCCGGCGCCTGCGTCTTCCCCGACTTCACCCGCGCCGCCACGCGCGACTGGTGGGCCGACCTCTACGGCCCCTTCCTGGCCAACGGCATCGACGGCGTGTGGAACGACATGAACGAACCGGCGGTCTTCAACGTGGACAGCAAGACCATGCCCCTGGACAACCGCCATCGCGCCGACCCGGAGCTGGGCGGACCCGGCCCCCACGCCCGCTACCACAACGTCTACGGCATGCTCATGGCCCGGGCCACCTTCGAGGGCTGCCTGCGCGCCCGCCCCGACACGCGCCCCTTCGTGCTCTCGCGCGCCAACCACCTCGGCGGCCAGCGCTGGGCCGCCTGCTGGACCGGCGACAACACGGCCAACTGGTCCCACGTGGACATGTCCATCTCGCAGGTGCTGAACCTGGGACTATCCGGCCAGCCCTTCTCCGGCCCCGACATCGGCGGCTTCTGCGGCCCTGGCGACGGCCGCCAGTTCGCCCGCTGGATGGGCTTCGGCGCCCTGCTCCCCTTCGCCCGCGGCCACACCGGCAAGGGCAACGTGGACAAGGAACCCTGGTCCTTCGGCGCCGAGGTCGAGGAGACCTGCCGCCTCGCCCTGCAGCGCAGGTACCGCCTGCTCCCCCATCTCTACACCCTCATGCGCGAGGCCGAACGGACGGGCCTGCCCCCGGCCCGGCCGCTGTTCTTCGCCGACACGACCGACCCGACCCTGCGTGGCGCCGACGACGCCTTCCTGCTGGGCGACGGCCTGCTTGTGAGTTGCAACACCTCGCCCGGCCGCGCGCCCGAGCCCGTCGTGCCGGACGGGACCTGGCGGGCCTTCTCGCTGGTCGACGGCGACGGTGCGGACCTCGACCAACCGGTGCTGATGTTGAAGGCGGGACACGTGCTGCCCCTGGGGCCGGTCGTGCAATCGTCGGGCGAGCGGCCGCTGGACGAACTGGAACTGATGGTGAGCCTGGACGGCGCGGGTCGCGCCGAGGGCCTGCTCTACGAGGACGCGGGCGACGGCTTCGGCTACCGCGAGGGCGAGCACCGCCTGACGCGCTACACGGCGCAGACCCGCGGGGACGAGATCCTGATCTGCGCGGAGGTCGTGGAGGGGAAATGGCCGCGGGGCGAACGCCCCCTGACCGTGCGCGTGCTGAGCGAGAGCGGTGAGATCCTGGCCGAGGGACGGGAAAACGGGACGATCCGCCTGCGGCCCTGAACTCAGACGATCTCCGGCGCCCGCACGTCCTCGTTCTCCGGCCGCCGCCGGCGGAACTGGTTGAACAGGCCGTTGCCGATGATGGCGGAGATCACGAAGGACGCGAGCATCAGCACGATGACGGCCGCCCGGTGGAATCCTCCGGGCCCGACCTTCACCAGGATGGTCAGATGCGCCGCGGCGGCGAAGCCGCAGAACCAGAAGGCGAACAGCTGATAGGCGATCTTGGCGTTCGTGCTCACGTGTCTCCCTCCCGTCAGACGTAGTCGGGCAGATAGCGCAGGATATCTTCGGGCTGGCAGTTCAACTCGCGGCAGATCGCCTCGAGGGTCTTGAAGCGGATGCCCTTGACCTTCCCCGTCTTCAGCAGCGACAGGTTGGTCACGGAGATCCCGATGCGCTCCGCGAGTTCTGTGAGCGTCATCTTGCGCCGGGCCAACATCACGTCCAATGTCACTTCGATGGGCATGTGGAGAGCATACGCCAGAGTTTTAAATAAAACAAGTATTATTTTTCGTTTTACATAAAATTATTTCCGTATTTCGTTCAGTTCACATCACCCCCTGAACATCAGCCACACCGCCGCCACGCCCGCCAGCAGCAGGGCGCTGAAGGCCAGGTGGCGGTTGCGCAGCCGAGACGGCAGACGGTCGGAGCCGACGGTGGCGTAGGTCAGGCCGTCCAGGCGGTCGGTCGCGGGCGCCCGTCCGCCCAGGCTACCGACCAGCAGCAGCACCGCGCAGACCACGAAGAGCCACGCCGCGAAGTGCAGGAAGTTCATGGTGGCGAAGCGTTCGAAGGGACCGCCGGCCAGGGCGTCCTGGTTGAGCTCGGCCACCAGCCGCGCCGCCCCCAGACCGAAGCCGCTCCAGAGGGCCAGCAGGGCGCCGCGGGCGTTGACCCGCGTCCAGAACAGGCCGATCAGGAACACCGCCGCGATGGGCGGCGCGATGTAGGCCTGGACGCTCTGCAGGTACTTGTAGAGCTGGCCCGAGATCTTCGACATGAAGGGCACCCACACCAGGGCCAGGGCCACGAGGATCACCGTGGAGATCTGCCCCACCGTCACCAGCCGCCGCTCCGAGGATTCCGGTCGCAGCTTCTTGTAGATGTCCAGGGTGACCAGGGTGGAGCAGGAGTTGAAGACCGACGACAGGGAGCTCATGAGCGCCGCCAGCAGCCCGGCCACCACCAGGCCGCGCAGCCCCACCGGCAGCAGGGTGCCCACGAGGGTGGGCAGGGCCTGATCGGGTTCGGCCAGGTCGATGCGTCCGGTCTGCGCCAGGCCGAAGGCCACGACGCCGGGGATCACGAAGAGGAAGACCGGCAGCAGCTTCAGGAAGCCCGCGAAGATCGTGCCGCCGCGGGCGTCGTCGAGGCCGCGGGCCGCCAGCACGCGCTGGACGATGTACTGGTCGGTGCACCAGTACCAGACGCCCAGGATGGGGGCGCCCAGGAGGATGCCCGTCCAGGGGAAGTCGGGGTGGCTCGCGGGCAGCCACATGTCCATGAACCCCTCGCCGGCCAGGTCGGTCATGCGGCCCCAGCCGCCGAGCTCCTCCAGGCCCAGGGCCGTGACGACCGTCGCGCCCATGATCAGAACGCCGGCCTGCAGCACGTCTGTGTAGAGGACGGCGCGCAGGCCACCGAGAACCGTGTACACGCCCGTGGCGACCACCACGATCAGGGCGCCGGTCCAGAAGTCGAGTCCCATGAGGGCCTGGAAGACGATGCCGCCGGCGGCCACCGTCACCGAGATCTTCGTCAGCACGTAGCCCACCACCGAGATGACGGCCAGGTACCAGCGGGCCGACGCCGAGTAGCGGCGCTCCAGGAACTCGGGCATGGTCGTCACGCCGCTGCGCAGATAGAAAGGCACGAAGACCCAGCCCAGCAGCAGCAGGATGAGCGAGGCCAGCACCTCGAACTGGCCCACGGCCACGCCGCTGGCGGCGCCGGTGCCCGCCAGACCCACCAGGTGCTCCGAACCGATGTTCGATGCGAAGAGCGAGGCGCCGATCACGAACCAGCCCGTGTTGCGGCCGGCCAGGAAGTAGCCGGCGGAGGACTCGCGCAGGCCGCGGCGGCGCGTGGTCCACCAGGCCACGCCGAAGACCAGCGCGAAGTAGAGGGCGATGACGATCCAGTCGAGTGCGGCCAGGCGGTTCATGTTCACCTCGCGGGCTCGGGAAAGCGGTGCCCGGCCAGTCTAGCAGCGACGGGCGGACGGGGGAAGGCGTTCCGCGGCGGGACGAGCGCGGCCCGCGCTCAGATGGGGCGCGGTTGGCCTTCGGCGTCGACGTTCACGTAGGTCACCGTCGCGCTGGTCACCGACACGCGTTCGCCGCTGTCGAGGCGCTCGGCCTCCACGCGGACCTTCACGGTGATGGAGGTCCGCCCCTGGCGCACCAGCTCGGTGAAGTAGCTCACCACGTCGCCCACGCGCACGGGTTCGTGGAACTCCACCGTGTCCATGGCCACCGTCACCACGCGGCGGCAGCCGTGGCCGCGCGCGCCGATGGCGCCGGCCTGGTCGATGTGGCTGAGGATCACGCCGCCGAAGATGGTGTTGTGCACGTTCGTGTCGCGCGGCATCATCAGGACGCGGATCGCCGGATCCTTGCACGGGTCTGCCATGGGCGCTCCTCGAGGGTCGAAGGTGGCGTCGGCGGGCGGGGCATCGACGGACAGACTACGTCAACCCGGCTTCGCGGTCACCGGAAATCCCGGACGCCCCCGGATGCGCCGCGGTGCTTTCGCGCCTTGGCGTCTGTCCGTCCTTTGTCTTAATATGGCGACGTGACAGCCGCCGGGCACCACGAACCCCCTCCCGGAGCCGCCATGCGATACGCCGTCCTCGGCGACATACACGCGAACCTCGAGGCCCTGCACGCCGTGCTCGCGCACGTGGACGAGCAAGAGGTCGACGAGCGCCTGTGCACGGGCGACCTGGTCGGCTACGGCGCCGACCCGGTGGCCTGCATGGAACTGGTGCGCGAGGCCGGTATCGAGACCGTGCAGGGCAACCACGACGCCATGGCCGCCACGGACGACACGCCGCGGAACTTCAACGCCCTGGCCGAGGAGGCGGTGCTCTGGACCCGCCGGCAGCTCGCGCCGGAACAGCGCGACTGGCTGGCCGGGCTGCCGCTGACGGCGCGCCCGCGGCCGGACCTGCTGCTGGTCCACGGCTCGCCGTCCCGGCCGGAGCGGTGGCCGTACCTGGAACTGGTGATCCTC
>Ga0180435_10003564_pt1 | contig 15506 bp, 8 predicted proteins | sample SS_ome_3_FD_132467 | JGI IMG/M metagenome (GOLD analysis project Ga0180435, IMG submission 132467) | Hypersaline lake sediment archaeal communities from the Salton Sea, California, USA - SS_3_S_1 metaG | ecosystem: Environmental > Aquatic > Non-marine Saline and Alkaline > Hypersaline > Sediment... | reverse complement strand
CGAAGCGGGATGGAAGTGGCGCAAGGACCGCGATTTCCTCGCGCTTTCCCTGTTCCATACCGGCATCAACGACCTCATCCAGCGCGATTTCTCCGGCAGCGGTGAGTTCACCAACGTGGAAGGCGCAGACATCCGCGGCCTCGAGGCTGTGTGGGACTATGGTTTGCACTTGGCCGAGTCATGCCGCCTGGCGCTGGTGGGCTCCGTGTCGTTCGTCGACGCGAGGCGCGACATCCCGCTCGCCGGCGGGGGCGCCTTCACGGACAACATCTCGCGCGCCAACCGTCTCTTCGGCCGTTGCGGCCTCCGCTACGATCACGGCCCCAACTGGTGGGGGCTTCTGCAGACGCGCTGGCACGACGATTACGACGACGTGGCCACCCACCCCAGCGATTCCGACGCCGGCGATATCCGCCTGACGGTGGCGGGCAACCCGGACGGCAGCATGCCCGGCTACGCGGTGGTCGACCTCGCGGGCGGCTGGCAGAGCGACGACGGCAACTTCCGCTGGGGTCTCTTCGTCGAAAACATCGGCAACAGAACCTACCGCATACCAGGCAGCGGCGCCGATGGCGTGGGCCGCAATTTCGGCTTCACCGCCAGTCTCCGATTCTGACGGCGACATTTTCTGAAAGCCGGCGGTTTTTGCGGGCGTTTTGGGCACTTTGATCATGAGCTGCCTGTGTTTTCGTCCTCCGAGGCTTCCCGGCGCCCTTGCGCTTGCGGTGTTTTTGTTGGGGGCTCCCGGTGGCCGCGCCCAGCTCCCGCTCGAAAAGGGGGACGTGGTTTGTTTCATCGGCAACAGCCTGCCCGATCGCATGCAGCACGACGGATGGCTCGAGACGCTCCTCCAGAGCAAGGCGCCCGGCGGAGAACTCGTCTTCCGCAACCTCGGGTTCAGCGGGGACACCGTGGCCTCCCGGCCCCGGAGCAAGGGCGTTCCGTCCGTCGAGGACTACCTCGCACTTTGCGGGGCGGACGTCATCTTCGTGTTCTTCGGATACAACGAGTCCTTCGAAGGGGAGGAGGGGGTCGCGAAGTTCAAGTCCGATCTTGGCGCCATGATCGACCGGTATCGCGCCCGGAAGTTCAACGGCGAAAGCGCGCCCCGGTTCGTTCTGTTCTCGCCGATCGCGCACGAGGACCTCGGGAGCCCGAATCTCCCCGCCGGGGAAGCGAACAACGTGAACCTCGCCCTGTACACGGGCGCTGTCAGGCAGGTGGCGTCCGGGAAGAAGGTCGCCTTCATTGATCTCTTCGCCCCCTCGCAGGCGCTCTACTCGAAGGCGGCGCATCCGCTCACCCTCAACGGCGTGCATCTCCTGCCGCGAGGGAATCGCCGCCTCGCCGAGGTCATTGCGTCCGCCGTCACCGGCGAGACGGTGGAGGCCCCGGACTCTCTCGAACCGCTCCGGCGGGCCGTGCTCGACAAGAACTGGCACTGGCATCACCGCTATCGCGCCACCGACCAGAACGACATCTGGGGAAGCCGCGCCGGGCTGAAGTTCGTCAACGGCCAGACGAACCGCGAGGTCCTCCAGCACGAACTCGTCATGCTGGACGTCATGACCGCCAACCGCGACGCCGCCATCTGGGCCGCCGCGCAGGGGAAGCCCCACACCGTGGACGACTCGAACGTTCCGCCGCCGATCGAAGTCATCTCGAACGTCGGCGGGAGGAGCCGCAGCTCGAACAAGCAGAAGGAGGGCGCCCCGACGTATCTCGGCGGGGAGGAGGCGATCGGAAAGATGCACATTCCGGACGGTTTCGAGGTGAATCTCTTCGCCGGCGAGGAGCGCTTTCCCGGCATGGCGAACCCGGTCCAGCTCCAGGTCGACACGCGGGGCCGGCTTTGGGCGGCCTGCTGGAACACTTATCCCAAGTGGGAACCTCTCAAGCCGATGACCGACAGCCTCCTCATCTTTCCCGACGAGGACCGCGACGGAGTGGCAGACAAGGCCGTCGAGTTCGCGAAAGTCCACAACCCGCTGGGCTTCGAGTTCTGGGCGGGCGGGGTGATCGTCACGTCGGGGCCGGACCTTCTCTTCCTGAGGGATACCGACGGCGACGACCGGGCCGACGTGCGGGTGGTCCTGCTCCAGGGACTGGGCACCGCGGACACCCACCACGGCGCGAACAACCTGATTTACGGCCCGGACGGGGCGATCTACTGGCAGAGCGGGATCTTCTTGCAGAACAACTTCGAGCATCCGTGGGGCCCGTCGCTCAACTCGACCGCCTCCGGGATGTATCGTTTCGACCCGCGGCTTTCCACGATCACCTTCCATGCCCGGAACGGCCCCAACCCTCATGGGACCAGCTTTGACGGGTGGGGCTACCAGTTTGCCACCGACGGCACGAGCGGCCGCTCCTTTCAGGTTCGTCCGGAGGGCGCGGGGTTCAGGATGCACCCGCTGGTGAACAAGCAGGTCCGGCCGGTTCCTGCCAACGCGGTGGTGTCCAGTGCCAACTTCCCCGCGGAGTTCCAGCAGGACTTCATGCTCGTCAACACCATCGGATACCTCGGCATCAAGCGCTACGACCTGCACCGCGACGGCTACACCGACGGAAACAAAACGTTCGCTCCCGGCGAGATCTGGGGAACTCCCACCGGCGACTTCCTCCGGAGCGACGACAAGAACTTCCGCCCCACCGGCCTCGTGTTCGGCGAGGACGGCGCCCTCTATTTCGCCGACTGGCAGAATATCATCATTGGCCACATGCAGCATCACATCCGCGACCCCAGCCGCGACCACACCCACGGCAGGATCTACCGCATGGTGGCCACCGGCCGGCCGCTGCAGAAAAAGGCCGCCATCGACGGACAACCAATCGCCTCCTTGCTGGAAAATCTCAAACACCCCGTGGACGGCGTGCGCCACCGCACCCGCATCGAGCTCAGCGAGCGGGAGTCGTCCGAGGTCATCGCCGCCACCCGAAGGTGGATGAAGCAATTCGATCCGCGGAAGACCGCCGGCGCCCGCCACCTGCTCGAAGCGCTCTGGCTGCACCAGCAGCACAATGTGCGCGACGAGCAGTTGTTGGAGAGCCTCCTCGGGTCGCCCGCCACCCACGCGAGCATCGCGGCCGGAACCGTCCGGCACCTGTGGGGGCCGGCCGACCCCACCAAAGGGAAACTCGTGACCCGCGTCGAACAGAAGGAGGAGAAGACGAAGATTGAGGTCCCCGCCCACCTTTCCATGGCCGACGCCGAACTCTACACCCTCGGGGCCGGGGTTTTCGGACGCGATGCCCACTGCGCCACCTGCCACCAGCCGAACGGGGCCGGACTCGACCCGATCTACCCGCCCCTCGCCGGCAGCCCGTGGGTCACCGGCAGCGAGGAGCGCCTCATCAAGCTCACCCTCCACGGCCTCTGGGGCCCGATCGAAGTCAACGGCAAGACCTACGATCCCGCCAAGGGAACCCCGCCCATGACGGCCTTCGGATCCCTCCTTGACGACAGGGAACTCGCCGCCGTCCTGACCTACGTCCGCAACTCGTGGGGCAACAAGGCGCCTCCGGTGCGTCCCGCCACCGTCAAGAAAGTGCGCGAGGCCACCAAAGAGCGCAGCATCTTCTGGAAACCCGAAGAACTCCTCGAAGCCCATCCGATGGAGTAGACAAGCCAGTCTAACAATATTGATTATCAGGAATTGTTTGGGAAAATCCTTTCCGGCAAGGCATGTGGGTGATCGTCCTGTGTGTGGTGGCGGGCGTGGGCGTTTTGTCCGTGCTTGGGGTGGGGGTTTTTCTGGCGACGTGGCGATTGTCCCGGCCGGTGGTGGAGGGGGTGGAACCGGACGGGATCCCGCCGGAGCGTTTTGAGAAGCTGCGTCCGTTGGCGGGGAAGCTGGGCGCGGCGGGACTTGTCTATGCGGGCTTGCAGCGGGAGCGGCGGGGGCGGGCGTATGAAGCGTGGCAGGCGCTCTTCCGGAACGCGGAAGGGTCGATCTGGGCGGTGGCGGAGTGTGTCGGCAAGCGGGCCCCTCGAGTTGTCCTGCATTCGTTTTTCCAGAGCGGCCGGTCGGTGACGACCTCCCAAGGTGAGTTTGCCGATTACAACGTGACCGGGGATTGGCGGTTGACCGAGCAGCTTTGGCCGGATTTCGAAAGTCAGGTCAAACATCACCGGCAGGTTGTGCTCGGGGCCGGGGCGGATCTCGTGGCGCTGGATGATGCCGACGGGTTCCGGGGATGGTATCACGCCACGGCCAACGCTCAGTTCGAGCAACTTCAAGCGTCGGGATTTCTTGTCGCATCGGCGGGTGAGCCGGGCCGCTTCAAGGTTCGGCCCCTGCGGTCGCCCGGGATCGCGCTCAAGATGCTGCTGCACACGCGGCGCAACAAGTGGGCCGAGAAGTCGCGCCAGCGGGATGCGGATTTCCAGAAGCGGCTCGATGCCGAAGCCGAGGAAAGGAAGCGCTACGGCGGACTCGGCGAATACACCTACCTGCAACACTACAAGCGCCACCAGGAACGCGGCAATACCCTTGTCCTCATGGGGTGGACCGCCAAAGGGGCCATCCTGTTCTTCTCGATCCTTGCCTTGATCGTGATCGCCCTCGCCCGCGGGTCGATCGGAAGCGAGACCGCGGCGGTGATTGCGGGGGTCCTCGTGCTTCATGAACTCGGGCACGTGGCCATGATGATGTGCTTCGGATATCGTGACCTGCACGTCTTGTTCCTGCCCGGGGTGGGCCGTCTGGCGCCCGAGCGGCACCTGCGGGTGTCGGCATGGAAGGAGTTCCTGGTCCTCCTGATGGGCCCGTTGCCCGGCTTGCTGCTGGGCTGGGCTCTGCTGGGCTGGGCCTACTTCAACCCGAATCTGCCCGAGGTCTGGAAGACGGTCGGCTTCTGGGCCGCGCTGATCAACAATCTCAATTTCCTGCCGGTCCTGCCCTACGACGGCGGCCGGGTGGTCAATCTCCTCATCTTCGAGCGGGTTCCGGCGTTGCGCCTGATTTACCTCATCGGATCGAGTCTGGCGGTGCTGGCGCTGGCGCTCGTTTCATGGCTGGTGGCCGGTCATCCGCCGATCATCCTGCTGGTGATACTGATCTCGGCATTCATCGCCATTCCGGACAACTGGCGCATGGCGCGGATGGCGCCATGGGCCCGGCACAACCTTTCGCCGGACGACAGCGAAACCGACGCCCTCATGAAGGCCTTCCAGATCGTCGAGCAGACCGATTCCGTCAAGGGGCTCGAGAAGTTCGGCTGGGTCAATTTCGTTGATCGCATCGTGCGATACGGATGTTCGAGGAAGCTGGGCTTCTTCGGCACGGTGGGTTGCCTGGTTCTGTTCTTCTCGTTCCTCTTCGCTCCGGTCTGGACCATGGCGGGCGTGGCGATCGGCGACAAGGTTGGCATCGAGGCAAGGGAGGCCGAGGTGGCGCGGCGGATCGAGGAACTCGAACCGAAGGTGAATTGGCCGCAGAAGCCTCTCGGCGCCGTGACGCGGAAGGTCCTTGACGCGCTGCTCGCCGACACCCGCGACGGTCTCGCGATCGGCCGTCTCGCGGGAACGACAGGAGAAGAGGGTCCCCCGGGAGCCGCCGTGACGCGTTTCGAGGGAATCAGCATGCCGGCCCCGGCATCCGGGAGCGTCGGCAAGGAGTTTGACCCGGCGCCGTTCATTCGGCGCATCCGCTGGAACGAAGCCGCCTCGTGGGCCGCCGGGGAAGAGTCCGCCTTGCGCGAGCAGGTCCTGATCGAGGCGTTTCAGGCGCAAGTCGGGTGGTTCGAAGCGGCGTGGGACGGCGGGGAGCGCGAAACGGCTCTCTCGGACGCCAGCAAGGCCTACTATGCGTGCATGAGCTGGGCCCCCCGGACTTCGCTCGGGGCGCGGCTCGATTGGTACCACCATGAAGACCGGCTCCTGCAAGGCCTGTTGGAGGCCGACCAGGAGGGGCCGCTGCCGTCCCGTTACCGGCAGTGGTTCGCCGGCAGTGTCCGCCGCCGGAGTCCTCCGCAGGGGAGGGAATTGGCTCTGGTATTGCTGCGCGAACTGCAGATGGGGGCTGAGAACCTGAGGCTCGCGCCACTGAAGAGGAACCCCCGCGGCGGGCTCGACATTCCCTCCACCCCGCTGCGCCGCTGTGAGGCGGACGCACCCTTTCGGGAGGACGAAGATCTGCGGCCCAACGATCTTGTCTCTGCGTTCGGTCTGGTCCGTCTCGTCCAGGGGCGCCCGACCCGCCATGACCTCGGGTCCGGCTTGATCGTCGCCGCGCACTGGGCCGGCCATGCGGTGGTGGATTCCATCCCCTCCGAACTGATCATCGACGACGAGCAGCGGAAGCGATGGGAGGCGCGGCTCGACCTGATCCGAAGTCTCGAAGAGCGCCGCCGGCTGGTGGTGACGCAGTTCAGCCGCCCCCCCCGCCGGGGCGGCGCCGGCATCCTGCCGCTCTCGTCGAATTGAGGGAAAGGCAGCGCCCGCTGCAGGGAAGCTCTCCGGCCGTGCCGCGTTTTCTCATCGCAAACGCCGCCGTCCCGGCGGCGTTGGATCGAGGCTGCGCCAAGGCGGGCCGCGCCGAAGAACAGGAATCAGTTGCCCGTCCTTGGCAAACGGTGGGCAGGGTGGTAAACTCGGGAGCGTGTTGCAGATCCGATCGGGGTGGGGAGCAGGGCGGCCCCATGCGGCGCTCGCCGGATGGGCGGCCGGGTTTCTTCTGGGGATCACCCCGCTTGTCGCGGAGGTGGCGGCATCCGCGACTTCCACGGCCACCGCGGAGGCCGGGGAGACCGGGGAGGCATCGGAGTCCCCCGGGAATGCCGAACCGGCCCCGGGAGCAGGGGAAGTCAACCACCGGGAGGAAGGCGTCGTGCTGGACGTGGAAATCGCTCATGGAGTGGACATGGCCGCGGTGCGGGTGCGGGACGCCGCCGCCGATGCCGCCCTCGAAACAGCCCGGGACCGCGCCACCAAACCCACCGACGTCGAAACGGCGGTGCGGTTGCAGATTTACCTCGATCAGATGCTCTTCGGCCCGGGGTTCCTCGACGGCAAACCGGGCAAGTTCACCACCAAGGCGGTGCACGCCTACAACCGCAGCGTGGGGCGGACCCCGGATGACTGGACGGCCCTGATCGAGGAGGCGAACGAGGCCCTCGGCGAAACCTATGCTACCGCCATCGTGCCGGATGTGGCCGCGGAGTGGGTCAACCCCGAGGTGCCGTGGAAGTATTCCCAGCAGGCGGAACTCAAGCGGCTGAGCTACCGGAGCTGCCTCGAGTTCATGGCGGAGCGCTATCACACGTCCGGCACCTTCCTCGAAGAATTGAACGGCAGTGCCGTCGTCCGCGGCCTTGGTCCCCGGAGCGTCCTGAAGGTCCCCAACATCGAGCCGTTCCGCATCGAACTTCTCGAAGAGGGCCGGACCTATCCACCGGACGACGTTCTGAGCAATCGCTACGTGATCATCGACACGAAGGGACGGAACCTTTTCATTTACGGTCCGGGCGAGGCCCCGGTGCTGGCGGGAGGGGCGGTGGTTCTTGCGGAGGAGGACCACACGCCGCAGAAGCTTCTGGCCATGTTTCCCATCACTCCGGGCAAGGTGCAATTCATCCACCATGGGGAGTGGGCCATTGCGAACTGCTTCGAGTTGCCCAGTTGGCGTTACGACCCCCTGTTCCTGAAGACGGGACGCCGCAGCAAAGACAAGTCCGCCGTCAAGCAGTTGGCCCCGGGGCCAAACCTGCCGGTCGGCATCCTGTGGTCCGGGCTCACCAAGTCCGGAATCGGAATTCACGGCACCGCGAACCCGCGGACCATCGGAAGATCGTTGAGCGCCGGGTGCATCCGCCTCTCGAACTGGGACGCGGCGCGCTTCCCGCAGGTGGTGCGGCCCGGAGCCACGGTTGAAATCCGCTGATCCGCCGCCGGAACCCGGGAAGATGAATGTCGACAAAGGGATTCCGGTGCGGCTGGTCCTCTACCTCGTTGCGATCGCGTATCTCGTTCTCGACCTGTTCGTGATCGGGGGGCCGGTGCGGCGGGCCGTCTTCCGGCAGCGCCCCGACAGCCCGGAGGTCATCGCGGCCGCCAAGCGCGAAGGGGTCGCGGCCCGCGTCTTCTTTCAACCGATCCTCCTGACGCAGGTCGACCGGCGGGTCGAGGAGGAACTCTGGAAACAAGGACGCACGCTCGAAGACCTCGGCCCGGGCGAACACAAGTTCCTGCGCCTCGCGGCCGTGAACGACCTCGTGGACCTCCACCTGCTGCGAACCAAGGTCCGATACAACAGCAACGACTACCCGGTCGGCGAACAAGACATCGAGGACGAACTGGAGCGATTCGCAAAACGCTTCGGCAACGACAACGAGTTCGCCGCCGCCCTGAAAAACCGCGGGTGGAGCAAAAAGGAATTGCGCATGCGACTCGCGGCGCGCCTGCAACAACAGAAATACCTCGAAGGCGTCATCGAGGTCGCCGTAAGCGAAGAGGAAGCCGGAACCTGGTTCGATCAGCACAAGGCGGAACTCGCCGTCCCGGAACGAGTCAGGGCGCGGCATGTCTTCCTCGCCACTCTCGAACGCGACCCCGAAGAGGCCCGCCAAACGCTGCACGACGCCAGACGGGCGATTCGCGACGGCGAGAAAAGCTTCGACGAGGCGGCCCGCGAAATCAGTGACGATCCGCGCACCAGATCGCGGGGCGGCGATCTCGGCTGGCTGCGGGCCGAACGCCTCGACCCGGTCCTGGCGGAGGTCCTCTTCGAGGCCGAGCCGGGGACATTGAACCTCGTGCGCACCGATATCGGATGGCACCTCTGCGAAGTGCTCGAGAAAAGGGCGCCCCGGGAGCGCTCCTTCGAGGAAGCCCGCCAAGAGGTCCTTGCCGCCCTCGAGGCCGTCAAACGCGATCGCGGCTTGCGTCTCTACCGCAGCCAGCTCCGGGAACGGGAAGCCCACCGCGTCGAGATCTTCCACGACGTCCTCGCGCGGGGTCTCAAATAGCAAGGCCCGGTCTGCCAAGTGCCGGGTTCCGGAGAGGCTGCCCGCAAAGCTGCGCCTGACACGGCCGCCAATCCCGCCGCACCCGCCGAAACCTGAAAAAGGTGCTCAATTTGTCTTGGACGGCACCATGACTTTGTGCTACAAAGCATTTCGACGTGGCGACCGCTTGATGAAGCTATGGTAGACGCAGGAGAACGAAGACCGACGAGGCCCCGATTTCGCATCCTTCTGGCGGAACACTACGGGATGTGTTTTGGCGTGCGGGATGCCTTGGGGGCCGCGGAACAGGTGGCGGTCAGGCGTCCGGCCACCATCCTTGGACAGTTGGTTCACAACGAGGCGGTTCGGAAGCGGCTGGCGGACCTTGGGGCCCGGGAGGGGAAACTGCGCGACAGCCATGCCGCGACGCGGGACGTGATCGTGACGGCGCACGGAGCGGCGGACCGGGACCGGCAGCGTTGGCGGGAAGCGGGTTTCCGGGTGACCGACACCACTTGTCCGCTGGTGCGCAAAGCGCACACGGCGTTGGCCTCGCTGGTCGCGGAGGGCTGTCAACCGGTGGTCGTCGGCAAGAAAGGTCATGTCGAGGTGCAGGGATTGACGGGGGACTTTCCGGGGGCTCATGTGGTTTTGAGCCCGGAGGATGTGGCGTCGCTGCCGTTTGCCGGGAAATTCGGAGTGGTGGCGCAGACCACCCAGCCGATCGAGCGGGTGACGGCCCTCGTGGAATTGATTCGGGGCCGGCATCCCCGGGCGCAAGTCATCTTCCGGGACACGGTGTGCCAGCCGACCAAAGCCCGGCAACGGGCCCTCGACGAGCTCGCCCGGCGAAGCGACCTCGTGCTGGTGGTGGGCGGGGCCGAGTCCAACAACTCATGGCAGTTGGTGGAAAAGGCGCGGCGGCGCGGTGCGCGCGCCGAACGGATCTCAAGTGCCGCCGATCTGCGGGTCGATTGGCTTCGCGGCGTCGAGACCGTGGGGGTCACGGCCGGGACTTCGACCCTCGAACGGTGCGTGCAGCAAGTGCTCGCGCGGCTCGAACGGCTTGGAGGCCAACGGGTCGCGGCGCCGGCTGCCGTCGCGCCGGAGCAGGATATCATTCGGGGTCGCGCCGCCGGCGTCCGGGGTTGAAGATCGGCGCCGCTGGTCTTGCGGCTTTACATGGCCGGACAAACGTGGGACGAAACCGTCCCATGAAACGAGCGATTGGCATCTGCCTCGCCGTCCTTCCATTCATGGCCGGGGCGGAGGAACTCAGCCCGGATGAAGTGCGGTCGCTGATTAAGCGCCTCGAGGCCCTTCGGGAGGGAAGCGAGGAGCGCACCGAAGCCCGCTATCGGGCCGCCCATGCGGCCTTTGCCAAGGCGGTCCGCTCGGATACCGCCACGCACGATCTGTACATCGATTGCATGGAGAAGGTTCATTTCGAAGCGCGGCATCGCGAGTCGCGCGAGTTCCGGGAATGGAAGCGCCGGCACAAGGAGCACAGCAACAGCCCGGCCCTCCGGCGCGCCTTGCGACACCAGTTGAGCTGGCTCCTCCTCACCCTCGAAGCCGCCTCGAATCCCGAAGAACTCGAAGCGCTGGGCCCCAAGGCGATGGACTGCATCGGAGCCATCTTCGACGACGCCGCAAAAATCCAGGGCGAGCAGGAGCGGCTGCGCCAGGACGTCTTGCAGTCCGTCTTCGCCGCCGCATACGGAATCGACCGGATCGACGTCGGTGACTGGCCGGGGGCCCCGCTGCAACTCGGGCGGATCTACGAGAAACTCATCCTTCCGCCGCTACGCCGGCCGGATCGGGGGAGGTCCCTCCGCGAGGCGTGGCTCAAGCGGATCGAATACGAGACCGCCCTCGTCGAATTCGGCGAGCGCCAAGGTGGTCTCAGCGAGGGAGGAACCCCTCTCAAGACCGAGCCTGCTTCGGCGCGCGTGGAACGGTTCCTTGCCGGACGGCGCCCGCAGCTCATTTGGGAAATGGAAAGGGATCTGTTCATGGCCGGCGACCAGAAGAACGCCGCCTTGCGCATGCTGGCCCATATCGAAAAGTACATCTCCCACGAGGACAGCCTGCGGTGGATCGCTGAAATCGAGGCCCTCGCCAAAGGCGAGCCGCTTCCCACGCCGCCCGGAGCGGAGGGGGATCAGGAGGCGGCTTCCTGACCACCGATATTCGTCTCGTTCCCGGCTACGCCATTTCCTGACCCGCCAATGCCCCCGCCGGCGGAAGTCACGGCCGGAAGGTCAGGACGCGGGCGACAAGGCCGAGGACCCTCCCGAGCGTGTCGGCCGTTCTCGGGAACTGCTTCAGTTCCGCGGTCAGCTTCTCCATCTCCCCGAAGCCCTTGGTCAGCTCGGCCGCCAACTCGTCGAGCTTCCCGCCGGTCACGGCGAGTTGCTCGCTCTCCAGTTGAGCGCGCCGCACCACGACTTCATCCCTCATGGTATGGAATTTCTCGCGCTTCGCTGCGGGCTGGGTCGCGACCCAGCGGCGAAACCCGGGTTGGAACAGGTCGAGTTCCATCGCCCGAAGATGACTGAGAAGTCTGGCTCTTGTCATTGGTCTTTCGATCTTTCCGGCCGGGCCGGTCCGCGGATTGCTACCGCAGGCGTGCCGCGGCCTCGGCGAGGCGGTCGAGCTGCACGATGACGGCATTGATGCGCGCCAGGGTGAGCTTGCCCGCGATGAGCGCCTCGAATGCCTCCTTCATTTCGCGGCTGGCCTGCCGGGCTTCCCCCAGCATGGCGGCCGTCGTCGCGCCGGTGTAGAGGCGGGTCCTCCTTGCAACCCATCTTTCGGGCGACGACATGGGCTGCTTCTCCTGCCACGGTTTGATGATCACCTCGCTCTCCTCGATCTCGCGCCGGAGTTGTCGCGCGTGTTCGATTTGTTCCTGCAGGTGTCCGAGGAGGACGGCCTGGAGTTCCAGTTCCCTCCGGATGACCGTCTGCCTCGACTCGAGTTCCCGTCGCAGCGCCCCGTGAATGCCGGCATCGACGGCGAGCCGCCCCAGCCCGGCGGAGACCTCCGGGACCTGGATCTGCTTCTCGACCGTGGTCAACCGCACCGCCACTTCCTCGAGAGCCTTCGAGGTTTCCTCCGGCGCATCCGACGCCGCAAGTTGGCCGAGGAGCGCGAAATACCTTCCCAGAAGCCGCGCGTGCTCCTGCAGCCGAAGCACAAGTTCCAGTCGTTTCCTGTCCGCCTCCGCCTTCTTCCGGTAGTGCTCGACCGTCAGTTGCGGCGGTTCCTTGTCGGCATTGTCCGCCACCAGCGCCCATGAGGTGCTCTCCACCTGCGCCGCGCCGGCCGCGTCGAGAAGCTCCCCCACCGCCGCCGTATACTTCGTCCCCGCCAACGCGAACGCCGCGTATTCCTCCTTCGGCGCACAGCAGCCCGCCCCCAACGCAACAACCACAACCGCCAGCCGAGTCAATCCTCTCCTCCCCGCCCTCGATACGTTCGCATCGACTCTCATGGATCCCAATCCCGGTGACATCGAGCTTCGCAAGCATTTGGTAAAGATCCCAGGAATATCAGTAAAGTAAAAAGCTCCCTGACGGTGGGCGATTGGGCGATTGGGCGGGCAAGGCCTTCGCGTGGTTCGTGGTCTCGGCACTCCGGAGGCCGGCAAAGGGAGGCAGGGGCCCGGACCTCTCGCCATGGATCACGATCCCTCGGTCTCGCCGGCGAGGCCGAGGGTGTCGCGCCACCAGGCGAAGGAGGGGACGAGCAGGTCGCGGAGGTCCCGGCCGACGAGGAGGATCATGGGAAGGAGGAGAAGGGTGATGAAGGTGGCGAAGAGGACTCCGAAACCGAGCGAGATGGCCATTGGCTTGAGGAACTGGGCTTGCACCGCGGTCTCGCTGAGAAGTGGAGTGAGACCCACGAAGGTGGTGATCGAGGTCAGGAGGATGGCGCGGAAGCGTTGGCCGGCGGCGGCGTGAATGGCGTCTTCGAGGCTGAGGCCGGGGTCCTCCCGCCGGAGGTCGTTGAGGCGATGGACCAGCACCAGGGAGTCGTTCACCACCACCCCGCTCAGGGCGAGAATGCCGAAAAGAGAGAGGATCGAGACCGCCATGCCCATGAGGTAGTGGCCAAGCAAGGCCCCCACAATGCCAAAGGGAATGACCGACATGATCAGGAGCGGACGCAGGTAGGATTTCAGCGGAATCGCCAGCAGGACGTAGATCAGGACGATGGAAAAGACGAAGCCGGTACGCAGGGATTTCATGGACTTGGCGCGCTGCTCGGCGGCGCCGCGCAGCGCAATCTCGACGCCGGGAAACTCGGCTCGCAGGGCGGGGAAGTAGTCGCCCGCGAGGCGTTGGAGGACTTCCTCGTTGGAGGTGACAGCCTTGTCGATCTCGGCGGTGACGCGGACGATGCGACGGAAGTCGGAGCGCTCGATGGAAGCCAGGTCCTCCCCGTAACGGGCGTCGGCCACGATCGAGAAGGGAACCGCGGCGCCGTCGGTGCTGCGGACCCGCATCTCGCGCAGGGTCTCGAGGCGCCGGCGTTCCTCGATCGGGTAGCGCACCATCACCTTGATCTCATCCCGCCCCCGTTGGACGCGCTGGGCTTCCCGGCCGTAGAAGGCGTCGCGGGTGTTTTGGGCGAGGCGGCGCCGCGAGATGCCGGCTGCTTCCCCCTCGGGGGTGAGTTCGAGCTGGATCTCGGGCCTCCCGGTGTCGAAGGAGTCCTGTATATCGTAGACGCCCGGGAACGTCGCCACCTTCTTTTTCAGGGCCTCCGCGGCGGCGCGGAGCGAGTCGAGGTTTTCGCTTTCGAGTTGGACGTTGAATTCCCCGCCGGGCGGGCCCATGCGGCCGGAAAACGTGAGGGCCTTGGCTCCGGCGACGGCCCCGACGCGCTGGCGCCAGGCGCCAACGATTTCGGCGGTGGAAACGCGGCGGGTCTCGGAGGCGGTCAGTTCGGCGGAAATGGCAGCCTTCGTGTTGGTGCTGGCGGCGGTGTGGACGTGCAGAAGGATCTCTTCGCCGGACTTCTCCTCGAATTCCCGGACCGTCTCGACGAGGGCGTCCGTGATGCGCCGGGCTTGAGCGTGGAGGTAATCGACCGGGAGCCCCTGTTCGAGTTCGAGGTTGGCGGCGATGCTGTCACGGAAGATGTCGGGGAAGAAGACGAAGCGCAGTTTGCCGGCCGGCATCAGGCCGCCCACCAGCACGAGGACCGCAAGGAAGGAGAACAAGACGACATACCGGATGCCGAAGAGGCGGCGCAACAAGGGTTGATAGACTCCGGTGATGAAACGCCGCAGCCCGCCGCTGATGCCGCCTTGGAAACGCGCCCAGGCCCGGGCGATGACGTTCCCGGGCTTCTTGTGGACGTTGATGTGCGCGAGGTGCGAGGGAAGAATGATCTTCGATTCGATGACCGAGAAGACGAGGCAGAAGATCACGACGGTGGCCATCTGTCCGAAGACGCTGCCCATGCGGCCGGAGACCTGCGTCAGGGGATAGAAAGCGGCGATGGTGGTGACCACCCCGAAGACGGCGGGAACGAAGACTTTCGAGACTCCGCGGACGGTGGCGCGGTGGTCGGCCTCGGCGTCGGTCCAGCGCTTCTGCTGTTCCTTGGCGGAGAAGATGCTCTCTCCGACCACGATGGCGTCGTCGACCAGAATGCCGAGGACCACAAGAAAGGCAAACGCCGTGATGAGGTTGAGCGATAGATCGAAGGCCGGAAGCGGAAAGAGCATGAACGCTCCCGCAATCGAAATCGGAATTCCCATCGCAACCCAGAAGGCAAGGCGGAGGTTGAGAAAAAGGGCCAGGGAGAGCACCACGAGGCCCACGCCGAAGAGGCCGTTCTTGATCAGGAGACTAAGGCGGGAGCGGATCGCAACGGTGCCGTCGTTCCAGCTGACCACCGTCACCCCGGCCGGCAGGACGCGGGTCTGAGGATAATCCCGGACCAGCTCCTGTACTTGCTTGGCGGCTTGGATGATGTCGCCGTTGCCTTCCGTGGTGAGTTGGAGCGAAACCGCGGGCTGACCGTCGAAGCGGGTGAGGGCTTCCTGGTCGACGAACCCGTCGCGGATGCGGGCCACGTCGCCGAGGCGAATGCGGATTCCCTCGGCGGTGGTGCGCAGCGGGATGGCGGCGAACTCGCTCGCGACGTATGCCTGGTTGCGGGAGCGGATCGAGATCTCGCCGCGCTCGCTGCGGACCACGCCGCCGGCGAGGTCGATCGAGCTGTTCGAGACGGCCTCCGCCACTTCGTCGAAGGTGAGCCCGTAGGTGCGCAGGAGGTTCTCGGAGACCTCGATCGAGATCTCATAGTCGCGGGCTCCGAAGGTTTCGACGCGGCTGATGCCGGACAGACGGAGGAACTCGTCGCGCAGGCCGCGGGCGGTCTCCTTGAGCACGGCCTCCTCGACGTCGCCCTTGACGGTCACCCACATGACGGTGTTGCGCCGCTTCTGTTCCGCGATGACGGGCTTCTCGGCCTGCTCGGGAAAGGCCGGGATGGCGTCGACCTGGATCTTGACGTCGTCGAGGAGCTTCAGGATCGGG
>Ga0180435_10003563_pt1 | contig 15506 bp, 12 predicted proteins | sample SS_ome_3_FD_132467 | JGI IMG/M metagenome (GOLD analysis project Ga0180435, IMG submission 132467) | Hypersaline lake sediment archaeal communities from the Salton Sea, California, USA - SS_3_S_1 metaG | ecosystem: Environmental > Aquatic > Non-marine Saline and Alkaline > Hypersaline >... | reverse complement strand
TCCGGCGTCGTGACCCTCAAGGCCGAGGAAAAGGGGCTGGAGGTCCTTTTCAGCACCGGCGACGACGTGCCCCAGCGGTTGGTGGGGGACCCGTTGAGGCTCGGCCAGGTGCTCGTCAATCTGTGCAACAACGCCGTGAAGTTCACGGAAGAAGGCCACATCCTGGTGAGGATCGAGCGGGACGAGGGATTGGGGGACGCGGCCCGGGGGACCGTGGGACTGCGCTTTGCCGTGCGGGACACGGGCATCGGCGTTCCTTCGGAGAAGATCGATGGGCTTTTCGACGCCTTCACCCAGATGGACGGCTCCACCACGCGCAAGTACGGCGGGACGGGCCTGGGGCTTACCATCAGCCGCCAACTGGTGCGGCTCATGGGCGGCGAGATGCGGGTGGACAGCGAAGAGGGGCGCGGGGCCACTTTCACGTTCACCGCCCTTTTGGAGGCGCAGGCCGAAGAGGATGTCAAGCACGTCCTCTCGCCCGCGGAATTCCGGGACATGAAGGTGCTGGTCGTGGACGACAACAAGCTGTCCCGCGAGATTCTGGCCGATTATCTCGAGTCGTTCTCCTTCCGGCCCGACCTGGCCTCCTCGGCCGAGGAAGCCCTGGAGATGCTGGAGAAAGCCGCCGGGGAAGCCCCCTACGAGCTGGTGCTCATGGACTACAAGATGCCGGGCGTCGATGGCATCGAGGCTTCCCGCCACATCAAATCCAGCGCCTCGCTTCGAAAGGTCCCGGCGGTCCTCATGGTGACCGCCTACGGCCGCGAGGACGTTTACGAAGCGGCCCGAAAGGCGGGCATCGACTCCTTTCTCCACAAGCCCGTCAACCAGTCCCTCCTGTTCAATTCCATCATGGAGGTCTTCGGCAAGGAGGAATTCAAGCACCGCTCCCGCAGGCCGGAGGACTACGGGAAGGCTTCGGAAAAAATCCGGGGGGCGAGGCTCCTTCTGGCGGAGGACAACCGGATCAACCAGGAGGTGGCCGTGGAGCTTCTCTCGGGCGAAGGGTTCTCCGTCGTCGTGGCCAACAACGGGAAGGAAGCCGCGGACTTGGTGCTGAGCGACGAGGCCGCCTTCGACGCCGTCCTCATGGACGTTCAGATGCCCGTCATGGACGGGTTCGCGGCCACCCGCGCCATCCGCGAATCCGGTCGTCCCAACCGGGACATCCCCGTCATCGCCCTCACGGCCCACGCCCTGTCCCACCAGCGGGAAAAGTGCCTGCAAGCGGGCATGAACGGCCACATCGCCAAGCCCATTCAATTGGATCAGCTCTTCGCCGAATTGGAAAAATTCGTGACGGTCTCCGCCCCTCCGCCCGCGGAAGCTCTTCCATCCGCGGCGTCCGAAGAAGACGAGGATCCTTGGCCCCTCGAGGCGGAGGGGATCGATCTCCAAGGGGCTTTGAAGCTGTTTCGAGGGAAAAAGGGCCTGCTGAAGAAGCTCCTCGGCGACTTTCGCGACGACTATCGGGGCACGGGGGCCGTCCTGCGAGAAGCCCTGGAGGCGGGGGACCGGGAAAAGATCGAAAGGACCGCCCACACGGTGAAGGGCGTGGCGGCCAACATCCGCGCCGGGGACCTGGAAGAGGCGGCCGCCCGCCTGGAGGAGGGCGCCGGGGCCGAACCGGAAAAATATGAGTTGGAGCCTCTCGTGGAATCCTTTACTCTTAAGCTGGAAGCGGTGCTCGTTTCCATCGAAGGGCTTTTCCCCCGGAGCGAGGCAGGGGGAGGGGGCTCCGGGGAATCCCCGGAAGCCGAGGTGGACCTTGCCGGATTCGAAAGGGTTTTTCCCGAATTCCGCAGACTCCTGGAAGAGGGCAACGTGGACGCCGAAGACCGGTTCGAGGAATTGGCCGCATGTCTTGGAGGCTCGTCGTTGGATCCCGAGCTTCGCCGAATGAAGGAATTTCTGGAAAACTTCGAATTCGATTCGGCCCTTGCCGTTCTCGACGATCTGGGGGAGCGGCTGGGCGTGGAATCTTGAGAGAAATCGGCATGCCTTGCGAAAAGGACAGAATCCTCCTGGTGGAGGACGAAGCGTTCAACATCCGGGTCCTTCTGGACCTTTTGAAGCCCAAGTACGAAGTGATCGTGGCCAAGGACGGCGAGCAGGCCCTCAAGAGGCTGCGGACTTCGCTCCTCCCGGACCTCGTTCTTCTGGACATCCTCCTGCCCGGGCTCGACGGGTACGCCGTCTGCCGCGAGCTGAAAAAGGACGATTCGACCCGGGACATTCCCGTCGTCTTCATGACGGCCAAAAAAAACCCCGACGACATCCTCAAAGGGTTCCAACTGGGGGCGGTGGACTACGTCGTCAAGCCCATCAACTACATGGAGCTTCTCAACCGTTTGAAGACCCACCTGAAGCTGAGAAGGACCGCCCGGGAGCTGGAGGCCTCCCTGGAGCGGATCCGCACCTTGCGGGGCTTTCTGCCCGTGTGCTCCCATTGCAAGCGGGTTCGCAACGACAAGGGGTTCTGGGAGAGCATCGAGAAGTACATCGGCGAGAACACCGAAATCGATTTCGAATACAGCCTGTGCCCTCGATGCGGGGGAACGAGCTATCCGGACGACGTGTTTCGGGAAAACGGCGACCGCGAGGACGAATCGAAAAGGCATGACAGGGAGATCATCCTCATCGCCGAGGACGAGCGGTTCAATCTGAACGTTCTGGTGGAGACCCTCCGGGGCGACTACGAGCTCCTGGTGGCCAAGGACGGCCGCAAGGCCGTGCGCAGGGCGCACTTGCCCCCCGGGCCCGACTTGATCCTCATGGACGTCATGATGCCGGAAATGGACGGCCTCGAAGCCTGCTGCAAGCTCAAGGAGGACGAAGACACCCGGGACATTCCCGTGATCTTCATGACCGTCAAGCGGGAGACGGACGACATTCTGAGAGCCTTCGACTGCGGGGCCGTGGACTACATGATCAAGCCCATCAACTACATGGAGCTTTCCGTGAGGGTCAAAACCCATCTGACTCTCAAAAGGAAGCTCAACCAACTGAAAAAGACTTTGAAAGAAGTGGAGACCCTCAAGGGCCTTTTCCCCGTTTGCCCCAAGTGCAAGCGAGTGAGGGACGACAAGGGCTATTGGGACCGCATCGACCATTACTTCTCCAGAAAGTCCCTTGTGGAATTCACCCACGGCATCTGCCCCGAGTGCGCCCGGTCCAACTTCCCCGACCTTTACGAAAAAATCTCCCGGGCCAAGAGCGGAGGCGGCAAGGGAGCTTGAACCGGGATGGTCGCGGCCTTGGGGGGAGGCGGCTTCCAGCCGCTTTGGAAAATGCATGGGAAAATTCGACAGGCTGCGGAAAAAGTGGATCGAGGAGAGACGGGAAAGGGCGGCCCGCTCGGAAGCCGTCAAGGCCGTCCTGCGGGAGCGGGGCGAGGAGGTTTTTCGCAGGCACGGAGTGGAAAAGGCGGTCCTTTTCGGGTCGGTGGCCGACGGCCGTTGCGGCCCGCGCTCGGACGCGGACCTTCTGGCTCTGCCCCTGGACGGCGAAGCCTACTGGGCTTGCCGGCGCGATCTGGAAGAGGCGACGGGGCTTGCCGTGGACCTGTACACTCAGGCGGACGATGCGGCGTTCGTGAGCAAGGTGCTGCAACGAGGGGAAGTCGTCTATGAAGTATCGCCTGGAATTTCTCAAAGCCGACATCCTGGACGAGCTGGAAAAGATCGGGCGTCTGGAAGCCCAGTTCGTCGAGGTTGAATCCAGGATCGACTTGCCGCCGGAAGAGGTTTCCTTCTACGACCGGGGGGCCATCGGGTATTTGCTGCACAATTTCTACAACGATTGCGAGAACGTTTTTCGCGCCGTGGCTCGCTTTTTCGAAAACGATTTCGGACCTCAAAGCTGGCACAAGGACATTTTGAAGCGCATGAAGCTGGAAATCCCGGGCTACCGGCCGAGGGTGATCGACGACGAGCTGTTCATGCTGTTGGACGATTTTCGGGGGTTCCGCCACAAGTTTCGCCATTCCTACGGCTTCGAGCTGGACTGGGAGAAGGAGCGGGCCGTGGCGAGGAGGCTCCCGCGCACGGCCGCGCTGTTCCGCTCGCGCATGGGGGCCTTTCTGGACGAGCTGGAAAGGATGGAGGCGGAGTAGCTTCGCGGGTCGCGGACCCCTGACTTGCGGGAGGAAGACATGAGGAACGCGGATCGGTGGTTTTTGAAAGTCGTGCTCGTAGGGTTGTTGATGTTCTCCTTGCCGGTTTCAGCTCGGGAATTGCCCGGAGTCGTCATCCTGGCCACCGGCGGTACCATCGCCGGAACGGCTTCCTCTTCGAATACCGCCGTGTACGAGGCGGGCCAAGTGGAGGTGGCGGACCTCCTTGAAGGCGTGCCGGGCCTCGACCGGTTGGCTCGCGTCTCCTCGCAACAGGTCTGCAACATCGACTCGTCGAATATCACCGCATCGATCTGGCTGACTTTGGCCGCCACGATCGATGCCCTGTCCATGAAAGAAACGGTCAACGGCATCGTCGTCACTCACGGGACCGACACCATGGAGGAGACCGCCTGGTTTCTCGACTTGGTTTTGAAAACGGACAAGCCGGTGGTGTTGACCGGTTCCATGCGGCCGTCCACTTCCATCGGCGCGGACGGGCCCGCCAACCTCTACAACGCCGTGGCCGTCGCCGCCAGCCCCCGGAGCCGGGGCAGGGGCGTGCTGGTCGTCATGAACGATTCGATTTTCGGGGCTCGCGACGTGACCAAGACGAGCACCTCCGACCTGGATGCCTTCAAATCCTTGAACAATGGCCCTTTGGGCAGCGTCGTCTTCGGAGACGTGCATTTTTATCGCTCGCCGGATCGTTCGCATGCGCAGGGCTCGGCGTTCGCAGTCGATGAAAGGACGGTCCTGCCCCGGGTCGCCATCGTTTACGGCTACGCTTTCAACCGGCCGGACGCGATCGAATTTCTCGTGGATGCCGGGGTCGAGGGCATCGTTTACGCCGGGACCGGCGACGGCATGATCAACGAAGCGCTGGTGCCCGCTTTGAAGAAAGCCCGCCGGCGGGGGGTTGCCGTGGTCCGTTCTTCCCGCTGCGGGTCGGGCCGGGTCGTTCGGGATTCCATGCAAGGGCTCGATTCTTCGGCGGGGCTCGTCCCGGCCGACAATCTGAATCCTCAGAAAGCGCGCATCCTGCTGATGCTCGGGTTGATGAAGACGTCCGATCCGGAAAAGCTGGATGCCATGTTTTCGAGATATTGATGGCCGCAAAGATCCGTCGGGCATTTTGGAAAGACAGGGGGAGGTGACCCATGGGAGCCAGCGTCAAGGAGATGAGCAGCCGGCAGAGGTTCCACGAAGTGATGCGCTACGGGGCTCCCGACCGCCCCCCCTACTTTCAGGAAGGCATTCGGCCCAAGGTGCTGCAGGCTTGGCGGGCCCAAGGGTTTTCCGAAGCCGCGGACATCGTGGACCGGTTCCCTTCGGACCGCCGCGAAGAGCTGTCTCCGGACCTGGATCCCGTGCCCAAATTCCCCAAGTGGCCCGCTTCCAGGACCGAGCTGGGGGAGCTCGAAAAGCGCTTGGATCCATCGGACCCCGGCCGTCTGCCCGAGGATTGGCAAGAGCACTTGCGGGCGGGCCGCGATCGCCGTCACGTGGCCATGTTGCGCGTGCATCGGGGGTTCTTTCTGTCCATGGGCGTTCACGACTGGGACCGCTTCATGGAGCTGATGGACCTCGTCGTGGACGATCCGGGCTTCGTGAAGGACTACATGGCCGTGTACGGACGGTTCGCCGCCGCCGTGGCGGACGGCATCCTCAAGGAGGCTTCCGCGGACGCGGTGGTGTTCAGCGAGCCCATCGGAGGGAACACGGGCCCCCTGATCTCTCCGGAGATGTACGAGGAGCTCGTTCTGGAGAGCTACCGGCCGCTCCTCGAGGTCGTCCGTCGGTACGAGGTTCCCTGGATCGTTTTCAGGACCTACGCCAACGCCCGCCTTCTCGTGCCGAGCGTTCTCCGTTGGGGATTCAACTGCCTGTGGGCCTGCGAAGTGGATGCGGAAGCCATGGACTACCGGAGCCTGCGGCGCGAATTCGGCCGGGATCTGCGCCTCGTGGGGGGCATCGATCTGGACGCCCTGCGCCGGGGCCGGGACGCCATCCGCCGGGAGGTGCTGGAACGGGTCCCCGTGCTTCTGGAGCAGGGCGGCTACGTGCCTTTGGCCGACGGGCGGGTGAGGGAGGACGTCCCCTTCGAGCACTACGTTTACTACCGGCAACTGTTGCAACGAGTCATGGAGGGGAAGGGGACGTCTTGAGGGTTCGACCAAGCGCTTTCCGTAAAGTCCCCCTTTCGCAAAGGGGGATTCGGGGGGATTTTTCCAAAGATAACAAAGCTCGGAAGCTCATGGTCGAATGCTTGAGCGGGGGAGGTCAGTGCTTCAGCATCCAGGGAGGGTAGCCCGAGTCCGTGTGGCCGTGGCCGCAGCCGCAGGAGGCGTTGTGGATGCTCGATCCCGTCAAAGGGCTGCCTTCGCCTTCGCGGACCACCTTGGGGTCCCGCCCTTTTTCCGAGCGGCGCAGCACCTCGTGGCGAATCCCCGAAAAGGGCCGGAAGAAGCGAGGGGCCGAAAGAAGGCGCGGAGCGGCGGAGCCGCATCGGGGGCACGGGGCCTCGTCGTCGGAGCGCTCGAGGGGGGTCATGCTTTCGAAGGTCCCGCAGTTCTCGCACCGGTAATCGTACATGGGCATCGGTATCTCCTTTCACGGGTCCTCGACGAACCCGGACTCCTTACGGGAAGCTCCATCGGGCGATCTCGAAGCCCAGGAGCGCTCCCGCCAGAGCGAAAACGTTGTTCAAAAGGATGTTGAGGAAAAAGGGAGCCACGGAGTTGGCTTCCTTGATGAGAGTGATGGACTCCACGGCGTAGGTGGAAAAGGTGGTGAAGGAGCCGCAAAACCCCGCTCCCGCGAAGGCGAAGAAGGCCAGGGGCAGGGAGGTCTTGTACGTGGTGTAGCCCGCGAGAAGGCCGAGAACGACGGAGCCCAGGGTGTTCACGACCAGGATGCCCATGGAAAAGGACGTCCCGAATTCGAGAATGCTCAACTTCACCACCCAGGCTCGAGCCACGGCCCCCAGGGCCCCTCCCAGGGCGATCCACCCGATGGGCTTGGCGAGCCAAGCCCCCGCGAAATCCGCTAGCCACTTGGTCAAGCTCATGGTTGACGACCCCTTTTTTCCCAATGCCGACAATCGGGAGGTCAGCATACGCCTTCCCCCGGGAATTCGTCAACTTGTTTGCCGGAGACGTCCTTACTTCAGATATCCCGTCAGCAGCAGCCAGCCCGGCAGCCAGCCCGTGAGAATGCCTTCCACGAGGGTGACCCAGCCGGTCAGCCTGGCGAGCTGGGTTTTTTGCAGGGCCAGCAGGAGGAAGAACAGGAACCACAGCACCGCCCATGCGATCCAGTTGAGGGCCAGCCAGAAGGGCCAAAGGCCGCTGGCCTCCCCGAGGAACTTGAGGCCCCAGGGAAAGGCCGAAAGGGCCACGAAGAGGCAGAACCACCCGAGCCCCCGCCCGTCCACTCCCAGATACCGGTTGGCGGCCACCCATAGATAGGTGAAGGCGAACAGAAGGATCTGGGCGCAGAACCAGGGGTCCCCCGTGAGGGCCCCGTGGAAGGCGACGAACAGCCCCAGCCCTCCCACGAAAATGTCGATGACGGCCAGTTCCCGGTCCTCGATGTGCCCCAGTATCCACAGGCCGTTGCAGAAAAGCACCGCCCCTACGTAAAACAACATCAAGCTAGCCATTGCCGTTCCCCTCTCTGTCATGGGATGAAAACATCCCCCGAAAAACGCTCGATGCTTTCCTCGGGGAGCACCGGTCCGGCGGCTTGCCGAACCGGTGGAAAGTGCCGTTGACGGAAAACGGGACCCCGTCGGCGACCGGCGACTTCGCCGGCGAAGGCCCGTTGGGGGCTACGTGCAATCGGCTTGCTTGCCGTGATCGGCTTTGGTCGGTCCTACGGAAGACGGCACGATGTTGAAGTCGAAGATTTCCGTGGGAAGGGCCAGGGTGCAGACGGCATGGGGAATGTCCACGATGCCGCTGACTCTTCCTTCGCACGGACAGCAGCTAAGCAGCAGGTAGGCCTGCTCTCCCGTGTAGCCGAAGGTCTTGAGATACTCGATGGCGTTGAGGCACGCCCGCCGGTAGGCCACGTGAGCGTCCATGTAGTGGACCTTGCCCTCGAACTCGTCCACGGAGATCCCTTCGAAAACGAGCCACTCGGAATAGCGGGGCTCCACCGGTCCCGGCTTGAAGATGGGGTTCACGACGTTGTATTTCTCCACGCCGCCCTTGATGATGTCCACGGAAAGATCCGCCCAGGCCGCCGTTTCCACGGCCCCGCAGAAGGAGATCTCCCCGTCGCCCTGGGAGAAGTGGAAATCCCCCAATCCGAGCCCTCCGCCCTTGACGAAGACGGGAAAATAGACTCGGGAGCCCCGGGAGAGGTTCTTGATGTCGCAGTTGCCGCCGTGCTCGCGACCGGGCACCGTCCGGGCGCCGTCCTGCCGGATGCGGTCCGCGATGGCTCCCGTGGCCGTTCCCGGCATGGCCTTGTCCGGGTTGGGCATGGCGCACAAGGGGGGAACGCGGCCGGGATTGGAATCGAAAAGCTCCTTCTCGCGCTTGTTCCATGTGGCCAGCAGCTCCGCCGATGGCAGGGTGCCGATCAATCCGGGATGGGACAGGCCGGCGAACCGGACCCCCTCGATGTGACGGGACTTGCAGTAGATGCCTTCGTACTTCCAGATGGCCTTCTTGGCGTCGGGAAAGTGATCCACCAGGAAGCCGCCGCCGTTCTCCTTGGCGAAAACGCCCGTGAAGCCGAACTGCCCCTGGGGGCCGGGCAGCATGCCGATGTCCAGAATGTCCACCACCAGCAGGTCTCCCGGCTCGGCCCCTTCCACGTAGAACGGGCCCGCCAGATAATGGACCTGCTCCAGCTCCACGTCCCGCACGTCGTTGGCGCTGTCGTTGTCGTGGATCTGGCCGCCCGTCCAGTCGCAGATTTCGATGGAGAACACTTCTCCCGGCTTGACCCTTTCCACCATGGGAACGTCCGGGTGCCAACGGTTGAAAGGAAGCACCGTCTGCTCCCAGGGTTTTTTCTTCAAATCGTAAGGGAACTTGACATTCACTCCGTAAGCCATAACCATTTCTCCTTTCCGGCGTCATGCTCGAGAAAGTCCGTCTTTCAGCCTACCCAAGCGCCCTGTCGCGACATACCGCCCGCCAGCAGGCGTCCCGCACCTCCTTTCTTCGTCTCGGTACCGTTCTCGCTTCCTTCCCCGGGATCGTCCTCGGGAAAGCCTTGTCCATCGCATGCTCGACTGCACGCTTCTCTCTAGCCAAGACCGTGCCTCGCGGAGCGAATCACTTCAAGATCCTGAAAAGAATGGATAAAAGGAAAGAAAGCCTTGCTCTCTCGAAACGGAAGTCCTACTGGAAAAACGGTGAAGGCGGCGGGGAAAAGCTTTAAGATACTGAAATAATTGGAATTGAAAGCACCATGGGACCGGTGGCTACCGAAAAGCCGGTCGCCAAGGGGTCGGGCCGCGCTATCCGTCCGATTCGACTCGACAAATGTTCCAAAAGTACAGGTTTTCGAGGCTTAGAGGGCCGTTTTCGCCCCCGGAAACGCCCGCGTAAGGAAAAGCGGGCTCTCGCAGTTGAAAAGCCTCGTCCGCTTCGTCGATCCTCCGCCCTTTCGCCCTCGAGCCGAGGCGCTCCTTGACCTTCGCCACGAACCCTTCGCTCCCCACGGCGACGCTTTCCGTCCATATGCCGTCCCTGACGATTTTTCCGGACCCGAGGCGCTCCTCCACCCATCCTTCCCGACAGCTCCGCAGCGCGTCCGGGGAGGAAAGCCCGAGCAGCTCCGCGAGCCTCCGGCAATCCGTCAGCGTGTATCTCTCGCGAGGACGCCGCATTTCCTCGAATCCGCACTCGCTCCATTCCCCGGGATGCCCCACCACGCCCGCCCGCACCATGTTCAGGTCCATGTAAACGATGCAGCGCGCGAGGTGCTCGTTCGTTTCCACCGCCGTCGCGTGGTAGCGGTCTTCCCAAAAGGCCCCTTTGCGCCCCTTTCTTCGGTTGTATTCCTGACCCGTCCTGCCTGCGACAAGCTGGACGGACCTTGGAATGACATCCCGCTCGCCGCAGTCGAGCACCAGGAGATGGACGTGGTTGCATGTGACCGTGTAGTTCAGGATGCACAGGCCGTAGCGCTTCTTCGCTTCGAACAGCCAGCGCAGCCACCTCCTCCGGTCCTTGGCGAACTTGAGCAGAAGCTCCCTCTTGTGGCAGCGATGCGTGATGTGCCAAGCGTATCCGGGCAGGTAATGTCGCTTGGCTCGAGCCATGGCCGTACCCTCCTTCCCTTGGGACGTGCTTTTTCGGGGTAAAAACGCCCTTCTAAGAATCGATAGACCCCGTTGTTAGCATTGTTCTCCTGAAATTTCAAGCTCTTGGCGTGGCCCGACCCCGAAATATCATCGCAGGAGCTTGCGGACCTTGTCGCTGAGGGATTGCTGGGAGATGCCCAGTATCTTGGCGGCCGCCGTCTGGTTGCCCCCGGAGCGGCTCATGGCTTCCCGGATGAGGGTCTTGCTGACTTGGACGACGGCTTCCTTGAGAGTGGGCAGCTCGTCTTCCCCGAAGGAGAGGGCTTCCAGAGTGGACGGGACCGAGGGATCGACGCCGGCGGAGGGCTTCGCCGGAGACTCCCGCTCGATGTGCTTTTTGAAAACCGCCGAGGAGAGCATGCGCGAGGAATGCTCGGCCACGGCGTCGGCCACCAGGTTCTTGAGCTCGCGGACGTTTCCGGGAAAGGAATAGGCCCGCAGCAGGCTCAGAAGCTCCGGATGGTACGTGGGCTTGCGCTTGCCCATCTCCCTGGCCGCTTCTTCCAGGAAGTGGTCCAGCAGGGGCTGGATGTCGCCGGGCCGCCGTCTCAGGGGAGGAAGCTCCACGTGGTGGGACATGAGCCGGTAGTAGAGATCGTCCCTGAATTTTCCGGCTTGTCGCAACCGGGCGAGGTCCTGGTTGGTGGAGGCGATGATGCGGGTGTTGGCGTTCTTGATGGTGTCGGCACCCACGGGCGAGTATTCCCGCTCCTGGAGAAGGCGAAGGAGCTTGATTTGCGACGGCATGCTCAAGTCCCCGATCTCGTCGAGAAAGAGCGTTCCCCCCGCCGCCTTTTCCACCAGGCCCCGGCGGCTTTGCTCGGCTCCCGTGAAGGCCCCCTTGACGTGTCCGAAAAGGGCGTCGGGCAGAAGGGTGTCGTCGTAGGCGGCGATGTTGACCCCCACGAGCTCGCCCTTGCGGTTGCTCAGACGGTGAATGGCCCGCGCGACGAGCTCCTTGCCCGTTCCCGTCTCCCCCGTGACGAGGATGGGATAGGAGCTGGGGGCCACGGATTCGCAGTACTGAAAAATGGAGAGCATGGCCGCATCTCGAGTGACGATGGGAGAAAAGTGCTGGGGGAACTTCAGCTCGCGGCTCAGGAGCTTCTCTCTGAGGATGGCGTTTTCCGCTTGCAGCTCGCGCATTTCCAGGGCTTTGAGGACCCGGTTCTTGAGCTGGGCCTTGTCCACGGGCTTGAGGAGATAGTCCGTGGCGCCGTCCCGGATGCACTGGATGACCGTGTCGATCTCTCCCACGGCGGTGACCACCACCACGGTGACGCCCGGAAGCTCCTCCTTGATTCTTCCTATGAGCCGCTCGCCGGGAACATGGGGCATGATGAGATCCAGAAGCACCAGATCAACGGGCGTCTTCCTCAGAATGTCCATGACCCTGCGGCTGTCTCCGCAGGTGATCACGTTGGTGAAGCCGGCCGAGTGCAGGGCGATCTCGAAGCCGTCCAGGGCCGCCGGCTCGTCGTCCACCACCAGAATGGGATTTCGGGGGTACGGATGCTTCATTCCTGGATTTCCTTGGGAGCATGGGGGCGCAGAGCGGGAAAAAGCAGGTGGACCGTCGTTCCCTTGCCGGGAGTGGACTGGATCTCCATGAAGCCTCCGTGCTCTTCGACGATCCTCGTGGAAATGGCCAGGCCCAGGCCCGTGCCCCCCCGGTCGCGCTTGGTGGTGAAAAAGGGATCGTTCACGCGGTTGAGGTTCTCCTCGAGGATTCCTTCTCCGTCGTCTTCCACGGCCAGGGCCACGGTCCCGTCGGGGGCGAAAGTCGTCACGCGAATGCCCTGCTCCTTGTGGCCGAGGGCTTGGCAGGCGTTCTGAATGAGGTTGATGATCACCTGCTCCACCGCTCGCATGTCTCCCTTGAAGCCCGGAAGATCCTTTCCTTTGCGCACGGAGAACCGGTGGGTGGATTTCTTGATGGAGTTGGCCAGAAGGGAGAGGGAAGCTTCCAGGGCCTTGTTGATGTCCACGATGCCGCCCATTTCCAGAGGGGTCTGCCGGGAGTAGTTGCGCAGGTTGTTCACGATGCCGGCGATACGGTCGGCCCCCTCCCGCACGCCTCGCAGAAGCTTGGGGACGCTGCGGGCGGCGAAGGCGAATTCCATGCCCCCCAGCGTCACTCCCTCGTGCTCGTTTTCGTTTTGACGCAAAAGAAGCGCCACGTCCTTGAAAACCTCGTCCAGAATGGCCGAATTGGATTGGATGAACCCCAGGGGATTGTTGATCTCGTGGGCGATCCCGGAGACGAGAATCCCCAGGGAAGCCATCTTGTCCGCCTGCCGCAGGGACTCGTAGGTGCGCTCCAGCTCCCGCGTCCGCTTTTCCACCAGCTCCTCGAGCCTTTCGTTGAGGTCCCTCAACCGGTCCTCGCTTCTCCTGAGGTTCTCCTCGGCTTGCTTTCTTTCGCTGATGTCGTCCAGGAGCCAGATGGCCCCGCCGTCCACGTCGGCCGGGTCCACGGCGCTGCTCACCAGCCGGAGCCAGCGAGGTCCGGCGGACCCGGGCCGCGTCAAGACCTCCGTGCCGTAGCTCGCCCCCATGGCCAGAACCCTTTTGGATTCCGCCATGATGCGGTCGTAGGTCTTGGTGTCCACCTGGAAGACGCGCTCATGGACGCTCCCCCCTTCGGCCGTGCTCCATCCGCTCAGCTCCGCGAACCGCCGGTTCCCCCAGACCAGGGAGCCGCTTTTGACGAACCCGATGCCGATGCAGCTGTTCTCCAGGATGAGCTCCTGGCGACGCATGGCCTCCCTCAAGGCGGCCCCGATTTGCTGGCGTCGCGCCAGCTCCCTTTCGGTGCGCAACTTTTCCTGCTGAAGGGCCGTTGCCGTTTTCCGGTGCTCGTGTACTTCCTGCTCGATCTTCAGGATGTAAACGTCCACCTCGTCTTCGGTCAACCTCCGATGCTCCTGGGACAGGGAAAGCCACCAGGCCACGAGCCCCAGGACGAACAGGGTGAAGACGAAAATCTTGACCAGGACCCCCAGGAGGAGCTCGGGAAAGGGAAATCCGGAAAAGATGGCGTGATAGTAGAAAATCCCGAAGATGGGCATCAAAATGATGGCGATGATGCCGAAGTTGACGCAAAATCGCTTCAACGCCTTTTTGAAATCCCAGGAGGGAAGAGCGGCGATGGCCTGCTGAACGTCCTGAAAATAGGCCCTCGCCTCGAAGCTTCGCTTGCGCTTGCAGTAGTCCTTGCACCGAATTTCCAGAGAACAGCAAAGAGAGCAGACGCATTCCTTGTACATGGTGCAAAAGACCACGTCCCGGCCTTCGTAGGGCTTGCTGCACACGGCGCACTCGAGGATCTCCCCCTTGGGAATTTCCGTCGCGGGCCCCGTGGGCTTGGCCGTGTAGTATCGCCCTCGGGTGGCGAAAGCGATGAGCAGCGCCGTGAAAAACGACACGGTGAAAGCCAGAAGGGCCGAGAAGGCTTCCATGGATTCGCCCAGCAGCCCGAAGCACGCCGCCATGGACAAGGCCGAGGCCAGGATCATGGCCCCGAAGCCCACGGGGTTGAAGTTGTACAGGTGGGCTCGCTTGAACTCGATGTAGGACGGACTGACCCCCAGGGGCTTGAGGATCACCAAGTCGGCGAAAATGGCCCCGATCCAGGCCACGGCGATGTTGGAATAGACCCCCAGGACCGACTCCAGAGTGAAGAGCAGGCCGAACTGCATGAGGAGCAGGGCGATGACGACGTTGAACACCAGCCAAACCACCCGGCCGGGATGGCTGTGAGTGATTCTGGAAAAGAAGTTGGACCAGGCCAGGGAGCCCGCGTAGGCGTTGGTGACGTTGATCTTGATCTGCGAAACGACGACGAAAACCGTGGTCACGGCCAGAGCGATCTCCGGATTTCGGAAAACGTGCTCGAAACCGTTCAGGTACATGTAGGTGGGCTCGATGGCGCGGGAGGGGCTCAGTCCGAGGGATTCAATGGCGAAGACCGCCAGGAACCCTCCTCCCAGGAGCTTGAGTGCCCCGACGAGAATCCAGCCCGGACCCGCCAGCACCACGGCGAGCCACCACTGGGAGTCGTTTTCCTTGGACTTGTCCGGAAGGAACCTCAAGTAGTCCACCTGCTCGCCGATTTGGGCGATCAACGAAAAGGCGGTGGTCATGGCCGCGCCGAACAGAAGGGGGTTGAAGACCGAGCCCCCCTCCGCTCCCTCGAACCGCAGCCATTGGGACCATGCCTCGGGCTCCCGGTGCAGAATGAAAACGTAGGGCAGCACCATGAGGACGATCCACAAGGGCTGGGTGTACAGTTGCAGCTTGTTGATGAGGGTGATGCCGAAAAAGACCAGAGGGATGATGACCACCGAGCACAGAAAGTAGCCGACGGACAAGGGGACTCCCCAGTAAAGCCTGATGGCCTCGGCCATGATGGAGGCTTCCAGGGCGAAGAAGATGAACGTGAAGGATGCGTAGATGAGGGAAGTGATGGTGGAGCCGATGTATCCGAAGCCGGCGCCTCGCGTGAGCAGATCGATATCGACGTTGTATTTGGCCGAGTAATAGGTGATGGGCAGGCCGGTGACGAAGATGATGGCGGATACCATCAGGATGGCCGGAACGGTGTTGGCGAATCCGTACTTGACCACGAGCAGGGCCCCGATGGCTTCCAAAGCCAGAAAGGAAATGCCCCCCATGGCCGTGTTGCCCAGGATCCACGCGGGCCATTTCCGGAAGGACTTGGCGGCGTACCGCAGGGAATAGTCCTCCATGGCCTCGTTGGTGACGAAGGCGTTGTAGCTTCGCTTGAGCACCCGGGTCGAATGATTCATGGCGCGTCCCCTCCGGTTGCCGCACGATGGCTGATCGAAAGCTTCTCGTTCTCTCTTTGAAACACCTTTTGGCAAGGAATTTCGATCCATAATCTCTTTGAAAACTCTCGAGGCCTGCAAGCGACGGTCGTGCCGAGAACCCCTGAAGGGCGACGAAACTTGTGGGGGAGATCGATGAAAGGCCGGTGTGGTTGGTTTCTCCGCAGTTCCAAGGGTTCCCTCAATTTGGGCGAAGCGAAGGGCAGAACCC